>Ga0116163_1000413_pt1 | contig 30489 bp, 37 predicted proteins | sample AD_UKC107_MetaG_FD_89889 | JGI IMG/M metagenome (GOLD analysis project Ga0116163, IMG submission 89889) | Active sludge microbial communities of municipal wastewater-treating anaerobic digesters from Hong Kong - AD_UKC107_MetaG | ecosystem: Engineered > Bioreactor > Anaerobic > Digestate...
CCGCAAGGTGACAGGCTGCCTCATCATCGGCTATGTGTACACGCCGCCGCAGCTGCGCGGCAAGGGCTACGCCTCCGCTTGCGTCTACACCCTCACCCGCGACCTGCTAACCGACGAGTACCCGCAATGCGCGCTGTATATAGACTGTGATAATCCGGTTTCCAACCACATTTACGAGCACATCGGCTACCGGCGCATCGGCATACACCAGCAGTACCGTGAGACCCCGCCCACTCCATAACTGTACACCCGATAGCTCCGTGTCCCGCGCGGGATACGGAGCTTTCCTTTTCACACAAACTTGACCTGCGGTTTACCAGACCGATGCAATGCAAAAAGAATATAAAGCCTGTTAACAGCCATCGACATGCGCAAACGCTTGCAGTACATGGGTTTTCTCGTCATTCACCCACTCACCCGCTTAACACACGCTAAAAAAGCCTTACAAAGGATTTACATAGCCGCCACATCGCCGCTAACACTGCCTTGATAGTCTGAATCGAACGATCTTGAATATCGAAAGGAAGTGCACCCCATGAAAAAGGCGATCTCCCTGCTCCTTGCACTGGTACTGATGCTTGCCTGCACCGCAGCCTTTGCGGACGATACGGCAACAACCCCCAAGTATGTGTTTATGTTCATCGGCGACGGCATGGGCAGCCCCCAGGTAACCGCCACCCAGTACTACCTCGGCGCGATCGAAAACCCGGATGCGGCTGTACCGACCCCCGCGCAGCTTTCCTTCACCCAGTGGAATAACGTCGGTCTGATGACCACCTACGACGCGAGCTCCTTTAACCCGGATTCCGCTTCCACCGCAAGCGCCATGTCCTCGGGCATCAAAACGCTGTCCGGCGTTCTCAACTACACGTTTGCCAAAGCGGCCGACGGCACCCTGGAACTGACCGAGCCCACCAAGCTCATCACCGAGTACGCCAAGGAAGCCGGCATGAAGGTCGGCGTTGTTTCCAGCGTATCCCTAAACCACGCCACCCCCGCCGCGTACTATGCCAAGCAGCAGAGCCGCAACGATTACTACAAAATCGGCGTGCAGGCCCTGACCGGCACGACGCTTGATTACCTGGGCGGCGGCAACCTGCACAAAATGAGCGTTGACGGCCAGCCCGACACCGCAGCCCTCGCCGCCGATAACGGCTGGACGATTGTCAACACCCTTGAAGGGTTTGAATCCCTTACCGCCGATCAGGCGCCCGTGCTTGCCGACAACCCCGACATCGCCGATTCCAACGCCATGGCATATGAAATCGACCGCGTTCGCCGCGAGGGCGAAGGCGAAACCATCCTCTCCCTGGCCGATATTACCGCGGCCGGCATCAAAGTGCTGGATAACGATAACGGCTTCTTCATGATGGTCGAAGGCGGCAAGATCGACTGGGCGGGCCACGCCAACGATGCGACCACCAGCATTTACGATACCATCGCCTTCGCCGACGCCGTGCAGGTTGCTGTCGACTTCGCGGCAATGCACCCGGACGAAACCCTGATCATCGTCACCGGCGACCACGAGACCGGCGGCATGACCATCGGCTTTGCGACCACCGCCTACAGCACGCACTTTGACTACCTCGCAAACCAGACCATCTCCTTTGAGGATTTCTCCGGCATCGTTGCCCAGATGCAGGCGGACGGCGCGACCTTCGAAACCGCGCTGGCGGAGATTGAGACCTACTACGGCCTGACTACCACCCCGGATATGCCCCTGACCCTGACCGAGGGAGATCTCGCCTCCCTGCAGGCCGGCTTTGACCTGAGCATGACGCCCTCGGCGGACCGCCAGATCGGCGACCAGGAAAAGCTCCTCTACGGCGGGTATGAGCCCCTGTCCATGGCTGTCAGCCACATCATCAACAACAAGGCCGGCCTGAGCTATACCTCGTACTCGCACACTGGTTTGCAGATCCCCGTATACGCCATGGGCGTGAACGCCGACCTGTTCAACGGCATGTACGACAACACCGACCTTTTCACCAAAACCATGACCGCCATGGGCCTGACCATCGCGGAATAAGCAACGCTCCCCCACAGGCGGGGCTGCCGGCTTGGCAGTCCCGCTTTTTTGAAGCTGTACGGAGGCCCTATGAAGAAGCGCAGAAGCAACTATATCTTTGCGGCGGTCATGCTCGTGTTTTGCGGGCTTCTATGCCTGATCCCGGAGCAGCACCAAACCGTGTACTCCACCCTGCCGCGCGTGCAGGTGCGCATTGAGGCGGTCAATAACGATGGCCTGTCCCCCATCGGCATTGTTTACGCCGGAACGCAGGTTTGCGAGGTTACGGTGCTCACCGGGGAATACAAGGGGCAAACGGCTACCGCCGTGAACTATATGAACGCCGCGCTGGATAAGGATAAGCTCTTCAGCGCCGGGGATATCGGCTACGCCATGGTGCAGAGCACAGCCGGGGGAGCGCTTGGCATCACGCTGATCGACCACTACCGCGCCAATACGGAGCTGTGGATCATCCTCGCGCTTTCCGCCGGACTGATACTTTTTGGCGGCATCGTAGGCTGCGGCGCGCTGATCTCGCTGGCGGCGAGCACCATTATTATCTGGAAGCTGCTCATACCGCTTTTGCTTGATATGGTCAACCCAATCCTCGCCGCGTTTGTGACTGTGGTCGTGCTGACCGTATTGATCGACCTTTTGGTCGCGGGCTTTACCAAGCGCTGCGCCGTAGCGCTGCTGGGGTCGTTGTCCGGCACGGTGGTCACCTGTGTTCTCGCGCTTGCGTTTACGAGCTGGCTCAAGCTCGACGGTGGGGATATCCCCTACCTGATTCCGCTGCTTTCGCAAACATCCTTACAGATCGACCCGCGCGGGCTGTTTATCGGCATGATGTTCATCGCCAACTCCGGCGCGGTGATGGACCTGAGCATGGATATTTCCGTATCCTGCAGCGAGGTGCAGGCGCACAGCTGCGGCGTTTCCCGCCGGGAACTGTTTCAAAGCGGGCGCGAGGTGGGCAGAAACGTGCTGGGCACCATGGCGACCACGCTGATGCTCGCCTACTCCGGCAATTACCTGTCCATGCTCATGTATTTCGCGGGGCAGGGCACGCCGCCCGGCGATATCATCAATCTGAAGTACGTCGCCAGCCAGCTCCTCAACACCCTCGTGGGCAGCTTCGGCCTGGTTTTCACCGCGCCCCTCACCGCCCTCATCGCCTCGGTGCTGTATGTGCCCAAAGTGATCAGACGATAGGGGCTTCGCCCCTAAGACCCCGACAAGGGCGTTGCCCTTGACCCATCAAAAAAGACCGCGCGACGCGCGGTCTTTTATGTGGGGTTCAGGGGCACGGCCCCTGATCAGGGTTTTAGGGATGAAATCCCTAACGTCCTCATACCTTATCCAGCGCTTGGCTGAGGTCGGCGAGAAGATCGTCGATATGCTCGGTGCCGACGGACAGGCGGATGGTGGTGGGCGTGATGCCAGCGGCCAGAAGCTCGTCCTCGGTCAGGGTGCTGTGGGTGGTGGAGGCCGGGTGGATGACGAGCGACTTCACATCGGCCACGTTGGCCAGCAGGGAGAAAATGTGCAGGCTCTCGGTAAGTGTTTTGGCCTGCTCCGCCGTGCCGTTGAGCTCAAAGGTGAAGATCGAGCCCGCGCCTTTGGGGAAATACCTCCGATACAGCGCATGCGTTGGCGACCCGGGCAGGGACGGGTGATTGACCGTTTTCACCTTGGGATGCTTGCTTAAATACGCGACCACCTTGAGCGCGTTTTCCACATGCCGTTCCACGCGCAGGGAAAGGGTTTCCAGCCCCTGCAGGAACAAAAACGCGTTGAAGGGGCTCAGGGCCGCGCCGGTATCCCGCAGGGTGGTAACCCGCGCCTTGATAATATAGGCCGCCGGACCCGCCACATCGGTAAAGACCGCGCCGTGATACGCGGCGCTGGGCTTGGACAGACCGGGGAATTTATCCGACGCCGCCCAGCTAAAGGTTCCGCCATCGACGACAATCCCGCCGATGGAAGTGCCGTGCCCGCCGATGAACTTGGTCGCCGAGTGCACCACCACGTCCGCGCCGTGTTCAAACGGCCGCAAAAGGTAGGGCGTGGCAAAGGTGTTATCAATAATCAGCGGTACGCCGTGCCTGTGGGCCACATCGGCAATGGCGCGGATATCGGCAACGTTGGAGTTGGGGTTGCCCAGCGTTTCGGTAAACAGCAGCTTGGTGTTGGGCCGGATTGCCCTTTCGAAGCTCGCGGGATCATCGCCATCCACAAAGCTGGTCTGGATACCGCTTTCGCTCAGGGTGTGCGCAAACAGGCTGTAAGTGCCGCCGTAGATGGCCGACGCCGACACGATGTGGTCGCCCGCTCCCGCGATATTGCGCACGGCGGCGGTAATCGCCGCCAGTCCGCTGGCAAACGCCAGCGCTCCGATGCCGCCCTCCAGCGCGGCGACGCGCTTTTCAAACACGTCGGTGGTCGGGTTCATGATGCGGGTGTAAATATTCCCCACCTCGGTGAGCGCAAAGCGCGAGGCAGCCGACGCGGAATCGGGAAACACATAGGAAGTGGTCTGGTAAATCGGCACGGCGCGCGCGCCGGTGGCCGGGTCGGGCTGTTCCTGCCCGGCGTGGAGCTGCAGGGTTTCAAATTTCAATGTTTCGGCCATGTGTTCGTCACCTCACTCAAAGAATAAAGGGGTTGATAAATACCGTTCACCCGTGTCGGGCAGGACGACAACCACGGTCTTGCCCGCGTTCTGGGCGCGCTTGGCCACCTGGATGGCCGCCCAGAGCGCCGCGCCGGACGATATGCCCGCCAGCACTCCCTCGTGCCTTGCCAGCTCCCTGGCGGTGGTCAGGGCGTCGTCTCCCTTAACACGGACGATCTCGTCGATCACCGCAGTGTTGAGCACCTTGGGGATAAAGCCCGCGCCGATGCCCTGAATGGTATGGGGGCCGGGCTGCCCGCCCGAAAGCACCGGGGACGCGTCGGGTTCAACGGCAATGGCACGTACGGAAGGCTTCTGCGACTTCAGGTATTCACCCGTACCGGTAATTGTGCCGCCGGTGCCAACGCCCGCGACCAGAAAGTCCACGCTGCCGTTGGTATCACGCCAGATTTCCGGGCCGGTGGTCTTGCGGTGCGCTTCGGGGTTGGCGGGATTGTCGAACTGGCCGGGGATGAACGCGCCCTCAGTCTGCGCCGCAAGCTCGTTTGCTTTTTCAATGGCGCCTCGCATGCCCTTGGGGCCTTCGGTCAGCACCAGCTCCGCGCCGTAGGCCTTGAGCAGGTTGCGGCGCTCCACGCTCATGGTTTCGGGCATGGTCAGGATCAGGCGATATCCGCGCGCCGCCGCGACCGACGCCAGGCCGATGCCCGTGTTGCCGCTGGTAGGCTCGATGATCACAGCGCCGGGTTTCAGAACGCCGCGGCGTTCCGCGTCGTCAATCATGGCAAGCGCAATGCGGTCCTTCACGCTGCCGCCGGGATTTTTCCCCTCGACCTTCGCAACGAGGTTGGCTTTGAGTTCATGGGCTTTTATGATGTTGTTCAGCCTTACCAGCGGCGTGTTGCCGATCAGGTCTGTCAGGTTCTTGGTGATCTGTGTCATGTGGTTTCCCTCCAAATAAAGTAAAGCATATAGGAATAGTATGTTTAGAGTATAGTCCTATTATCTGCGCTTGTCAACCCCCCTTGACAACAATTCTCCGTTTGCATACACTAAAACATAGTCAATCGATATGCAAAGAAGGAGAACCATGAGAATATCCGCACGAGGCCGGTACGCGCTGGCCGCAACCATCAGCATGGCAACCCGCTACGATACGGGCGAGAACATCACCGTGGTGAGCCTGTCCGAAAGCCTAGGCATCTCCAAAATTTATCTGGAGCAAGTGTTTTCACTGCTGAAGAAAGCCGAGGTCGTCTCCTCGCAGAAGGGCTCGCAGGGCGGCTATCGCCTGTCCCGCCCGCCCCAGGAGATCACAGCCTTCGAGGTGCTGTGGGCTACTGACCTTTCCCTGTTTGAGAAGGTCGGCGCTACGGTGGAGGACAGCGCCCCCGGCATTGAAGCCGCAATGCGCCTGTCCGTATTCAACGCCGTGGATCAGGCAGTGAAAAGCACCCTGACCTCCGTGTCCCTTAAAAACCTTGCCGATGAAATGAAAAAGCACCGCAAGGATCAGGGATATATGTTCTTTATTTAAGCACGGCCTTTCCGGCCGGTTCGCAGTTAAACCCAATTCATCCCGTCACGCTCGTGACCGTGAAAACAATAACTGTAAGGAGATGCACCCTATGCGGCGAATGCTAACCCTTGTACTATGCGCACTTCTGGTCTTGCTTCCCCTTTACGCATCTGGGCTTACAGAGGATGAGCTCAACCGCCAGGTGGACGAGTCCTTCCGCAAAAGCTACACCAAAGGCGGCGCGCTGGTACTCCTGTCCGGCGGACAGATTGTATATGAACGGTATTATGGCTATCAGGATGATGCGCATCAGATTCCCGTTACACAAAGCACCTATTTCCGCATCGCGTCGGTCACCAAGATGGTCACGGGCATCGGCCTGATGAGGCTCAACGAGCAGGGGCTGGTGTCGCTGGACGCGGATATTTCCGATTACTTCGGCTTTGCGATCGCCAATACCAAATACCCGGATACGCCCATCACCCTGCGGCAGATTATGAGCCATACCTCGTCCATACGCGGAGAGCTTCCGGGCTCAACCCGCACGGTGAGCGACACGCTTGCCAGGGACGCGCGCAAGCACGCATATTACACCGATGCCAAACCCGGCACCGAATACACCTATTCCAATTTCGGCGCGGGTATCACCGGCGCAGTGATAGAGGCTGTCACCGGCCAAAGCGTGAACCAGTTCATGCGTGAGACGGTTTTCGCGCCGCTCGCCATCGACGCGTCCTATTCCCCCGGCCTGCTCAGCAGCCCGGACGACGTGGCGGCGCTGTATAACGCCGACGGCTCGCTCTATCGCAGCGCGCGATCAGTACTGGCGGACACGTATGAGGATTTTCCAAATCCAGATACCCACTACCGCACCACGATTGGCAGCCTGTGGATTCGCGCGAGCGACCTGGCCAAGCTGACCATCGCCCTGTGCGGCGACGGCACGGTGGACGGCGTGCGTGTGCTTTCGCAGGAGAGCCTGGCGCAAATGCGCGCCAATCAGGCGGATCTTGGGCTCAGCGTGACGGGAGAAAGCAAGTACGGCCTGTTTTTAAACCGCGAGGAATCGCTGGTCGACGGGCATACGTTTTACGGCCATCAGGGGATGGTTGCGGGTGTTTTGTGCAACGTATATTTCGAGCCTGAGACCGGGTTTGGCGTTGTGATGCTGACCAACGGGTGCAAAAACATTCAGGACCACTATGTGGGCGTGCTCGCCAGACGCCTGGTTACCATTACATATACGAGCTTCGCGGAGAACAGGGATTTTGCGGAGCATCTGGCCCAGACCGGTATCTAGGCACCAAAAAACCCGCCGATTGGCGGGTTTTTTGATTTGATCCGATTACGCTTCCGCGACCCACAACCCGTGAAGATTGCAGTACGCATACGCGGCCACGACTTTGTCGCCTTCCAGGAGCGCGAAGGTCGCTTCCGGTTTGCCGCCGGGGGTCAGGCATCTGCGCTGGCCGCCGTTTTCGGTCTGGAGATACACCCACTGGATGTAGTGCTCTTCCACCATCGGGTGCGCCACGGCGCCGACCTTCACCGTTACGGTGTTGCCGGAGACTTCGATCACCGGAACATGCTTTTCGGTGGCGGCGTCTACGGTGTTGGGGGTAAGCTCGGTCATCTGCTCGCCGCAGCATACCATTTTTACACCGGAATAGTGAAGCGTGCCAACGAGGTTTCCGCAGTGTTTACAGTAGAAGAAATGAACTGGACACATGGTAATTCCCTCCTGTCAAATCGGTACTATAGGCAATGTTTACTGTATATAGTATACTGCAAACCATGGTGAAATGAAACCGGTTTGTGTGAAATGCAGCGATTCCTTATGTAAAAAACCACCGGCGAAGCCGGTGGTTTTTGATCTGTTTACGCGTTCATGAACAACGCAACGTCGTCATCCGCCGTGCCGATGCCCGCGATGCCGAAGGCTTCGACCAGCACCTTGGCGATGTTTGGCGACAGGAACGCCGGAAGCGTGGGACCCAGGTGGATGTTCTTCACGCCCAGATGCAGCAGCGCCAGCAGCACGATCACGGCCTTTTGCTCATACCAGGCGATGTTGAAGGCGATGGGCAGCTTGTTGATGTCATCCAATTCAAACACTTCCTTGAGCTTGAGCGCAATCAGGGCCAGGGAATAGCTGTCGTTGCACTGGCCCGCATCCAGCACGCGGGGAATGCCGCCGATATCGCCCAGGTTCAGCTTGTTATAGCGGTACTTGGCGCAGCCCGCGGTGAGGATGACCGTATCCTTGGGCAGCTTTTTGGCGAACTCGGTGTAGTAGTCGCGCGACATCATGCGCCCGTCGCACCCGGCCATGACAAAGAACTTTTGAATCGCGCCGGACTTGACGGCGTCCACCACCTTGTCGGCCAGGGCCAGCACCTGGTGATGCGCAAAGCCGCCGACGATGGAGCCCGTTTCGATCTCCTCAGGCGCGGGCAGGGTTTTTGCCAGGGCGATGATCTGCGAAAAATCCTTCGCGCCGTTCGGCTTGACGGGGATGTGCTTGCAGCCGGGGTATCCCGCCGCGTTGGTGGTGAAGATCCGGTTGCGGATCTCCTCGCTTCTGGGCGGCACGATGCAGTTGGTGGTGAACAGAATCGGTCCGCGGAAGCTTTCAAACTCGGTGGTCTGCTTCCACCAGGCGTTGCCGTAGTTGCCGGCAAAGTGATCGTACTTCTTAAACGCGGGGTAGTAGTGCGCAGGCAGCATTTCACTGTGGGTGTACACATCCACGCCCGTGCCCCGGGTTTGCTCCAGCAGCTGTTCCAGATCCGTGAGATCGTGCCCGGAAATCAGAATGGCAGGGTTTTTGCGCACGCCGATATTCACGGTGGTGATCTCGGGGTTGCCGTAGCGGCCGGTATTGGCGGCGTCCAAAAGCGCCATGGCTTTCACGCCGAACTCGCCGGTTTTCAGGGTCAGGCCGACGAGCTGATCAACCGTCAGGCTGTCGTCCAGGGTTGCGGAAAGCGCTTCATACATGAACGCATAGATTTCCGGGTCCTCCATGCCCAGGTTCAGGGCGTGCTCGGTGTAGGCGGCCATGCCCTTCAGGCCGTAGGTAACCAGCTCGCGCAGGGAGCGGACGTCCTCGTTTTCCGTCGCGAGCACGCCGACGGACCCGGCTTTCCTGAGCATGTCCTCCCGCGTGTCTGCATGGAAGCTCGCTGCCTCGTGCAGGATTTGGGTGGTCGTGGGCTTGCGCAGGCCCTCGCGCAGGGCAATGATCTTCTGCACCTGCACGGCAATGGCATCGGGATCGAAGTTGGCGTTGGTAATGGTCATAAACAGGCTATGCACCAGCTGGCGGTTGGCTTTATCAAGCGCTTTGCGAAGGGGCTTTTCCTTGACGACAACCTCCGCCAGGCCCTTGAGCGCGTAGATCAGCAGATCCTGCAGCTTGGCGACCTCATCGGTCTTCCCGCACACGCCGCGTATTTCGCAGCCGTGACCCTTGGCCGCCTCCTGGCATTGATAGCAAAACATACTCATAGTCAAATCCTCCTCAGTCTTCGATGGGTTCAAAGTATTCTTTGGTTACGAAGCATACCGGGCATACCCAATCGTCTGGGATATCTTCAAAGGCGGTACCGGGGGCAATTCCGCTGTCCGGGTCGCCCAGGGCGGGATCGTAAATGTAGCCGCAGGGCAGGCAAAGGTATTTTTTCATGTCGCTCTCTCCTTGAGTCGGTCAGGCAAAGAGTTTCACAATCCAAAGCTCCAGGGTTTCCTCGCGGTGGTTGAAGCCCTGCATCACCGTACCCTCGGGGATCTTCAGCACGTCTCCCCTGCGGTAGGTGTGCGCGTCCTGCTCCTGAAGGACAATGGAGAGCTCGCCGCGCATGACCGTCATGTACACGGTGGCGTTGGCGGTATGCTTTGGGAAGCTCTCGCCCTGCGGGAGCACGATATGGTTCAGGTTGAGGTTATCTTCCTTGACGACCTGCTCCATGGTTTTCACGTCGTCGGCCGTATAGTGAAACAGCTGCTCGATCATTGTTCAGTCCTCCAGTACTTTGCCGTCGGTCGATAGTGTCACCACATGCCACGGCAGCATTTTGCCGGACTGAATCAGGGCGTTCTTCACGGCGGTAACAATCCCGCCGCAGCAGGGGACCTCCATGCGCAGCACGGTCACGCTTTTGATGTCGTTGGCGCTCAGGATCGCCGCCAGCTTTTGGGCATAGTCCACCCCGTCGAGCTTCGGACAGCCGATGAGGGTAACGCGGTTTTTCATGTAGTCGCTGTGTACGTTGGCATAGGCATAGGCAGTGCAGCTCGCGGCAATCAACAGGTTCGCCTGATGGAAATACGGCGCGCTGACCGGCGCAAGCTTGATTTGGCAGGGCCACTGGCGAAGCTCCGACGCCATAGGCGCGCTGGGCGCAGCCGCCGCAGCCTGTGTGCGCTCAATCGCGCGGGAATGGGTGCCGGGGCAGCCGCAGGCCATGGGCTTGGGCTGGGGTGCTTCCTCTTTTTTCAGCTTTTCCTGCTGGTGCTGCATGGCATAGGCCTCGTCAAAGGCGGCGGCTTCCCGCTCCTCAATGGTGATGGCGTCCATGGGGCAATGCGGCAGGCACGCGCCCAGACCGTCGCAGTAGCTTTCGGATAACAGCCTGGCTTTGCCGTCCACCAGGGCAATCGCGCCCTCATGGCAGGCGTCTACGCATTGGCCGCAGCCGTTGCATTTTTCTTCATCGATCACAACAATATTGCGCTTCATTGGATACTCTCCTTACATCAGGTAGTTGACTTCACATCCCTATCTTAGTATGATCAAGGAGAATATTCTGTATCCACAGATACAAAAGGCGGAGATTTCGTGGATCGTCAGTCGATTTTGGATTTGCAGAGCGCCGCGCTGTTTCAGGGCATCGCGCCCCAAGAACTGGACGCGCTGTTACTGTGTTTCAATCCGATGATCAAACGCTATGAAAAAGGCGAGATCGCCGTTGCCGCCGGAGACGCGCTGACGGGTATCGGCATCGTAGTCAGCGGCGAGGTGGAGATCCTGCACGAAAACGCGGCAGGGAGCAAATCGCTGTTGTCATTCGTCGGGCAGGGGCAGACCTTCGGTGAAATCGCCGCCTTTGCCGGGCAGGGCATCTGGCCTGCTACCGTGACCGCGCGGCAAAGCAGCGTATTGCTGTTCATTCCCCCGGAACGCTTTCTGGGCAGCTGCCCGCGCGCCTGCGGATTTCATAAAACGCTGATCCAGAATATGCTCAAAATCCTCGCAGAAAAGGCCATACGGCTGAACAAAAAGGTGGAGTATCTGGAGATCAAGGGCATACGTCCCAAGCTGTGCGCGTATCTGCTGGAGCAGCGCAAGCTAAACGGCTCGGATACGTTCATCCTGCCGATGAGCAAAAGCGAGCTGGCCGACTACCTGAGCGTGTCCCGCCCCTCGATGTCGCGGGAGCTAGGACAAATGCGCGATGAGAAGCTTTTGGATTTTTACCTGTCGAGCGTCCGGTTGTTGAATATCGCTGTTATCAAAAAAACCGCGTCCTCATAGGACGCGGTTTTTTGAATGCTTCTGTTCGCTATCCGGCGATAGCGCTGCCGCTTGCTTTCTGATTTTCAGTAGTAACAGCACCAGGCTGACGCCCAGTATGGTATGCCCAAGGCCTGCAACACCGGAAATGGACGCGTCCAAACCCCTGCTTAGCTCCGTGCCAAGCACTTGGAACAAGCCCCGTACGAATAGCGCCAGCACCGTGATGTTCAGCCCGATCTGGTAGCTTACCAGCAGGGCTGTCATGTGCTTATGGCTGGAAATTGCAAAGGTTTTGTCCAGCACCATCAGCAACAGGAAGAACACTGTCCCCAGCGCCAGATAGTGCGGATGGATGAACGAAAGCGTTGTTTCGCCGGTAAACTGGTTCGCCTTGGTGAATTCTCTGAAAAACACACCGAACGCCAGGGCCATCAGCGCATAGATCAGGGAAAGATTGGCGCAGCGTTTGATCATGATCGGACTCCTGTCAGTCGTTTTGCTCGGTCTCCAGTAGGATGGTGTCACCATAGTTCATGAACAACAGGTTTTCCGGCGTGAACTTGGCCGGGTCGGCGTCAAACCAGTGGATGGGCGTGTTGTGCCTGGCCCCGACCAGCACGGCGCATTCCATGGCCTCCGCCGCGTTCATGTTGTACTTTCCGTCGATGGGGAAAAACGCATAATCCACGTTGTACTGCCGCAGATCGGCCATCGAATCCAGCTTGCCGGTATCGGCGGCGAAGTAGACCGTGATGCCGTCGAACTGGATGATCAAGCCGTTGGTGTCCTTGCTTTTGTGGTTTTTATTGGCGGCAGGCACGGGGATGACCGTCACCTCGCCGATGGTAAAGCTGTTGTAGCTGCCGTCCTTGTTGATGGTCTGCTTCACCCGCAGGATTTGGCAGTCGTCCGCCTGCGGCACCAGGCTGATTTGGTTGTGGTCACCGTGCTCGTGCGACACCAGAATGATATCCGCGTCGCGCTCGTAGCTGTACCCCTTGATTTCGCTGGGGTCGATATAGATTGTCGTGCCCTCGGCAGTGACAATCATCAGGTGCGCGTGACCGATCAGGGTCAGCGTCGGCTGGGGTACTCCTTCCGCCATGGCGGCGGATGCGGTACCCAGAAGCATTGCGGCAGCAATCAGCGCAAGCCCAATTTTCATTACTATATTCCTCCTATAGGCTTAAGGTGCAGGTGCTGGCCTTGAATATGGCTGGCCGACTCCAACTGCTTTCAATATAAGAAAGCGAGCCGTGTTTGTCAAGGCTGTTCTCCTGCTACAGAAGTTCGGCCAGGCAGGCAGATACCAGATACGCCTTGCTTTCATCAAACGGCCAGAGCAGGTATTGCTCTTGGATGGTTTGGGTTCTTTTGCGGAAATCCTCTCGCCCGATCTGCGCAAGCTCGGAGCCGTATTCGGCAATCAGCGCTACCGCGTCCTGCGCGTTGATTTGACCGTTTGCCGCAGCCTGCTGTGCCTGGCAGTATGCCTTGCCGCCGATATCCATCTCGACCATGTCGGACAGCAGCACAATCCGGCCGTCGGGCGCGCAGGCATTGCACAGCATGGTGTTGTAACGGGTCAGGATGCCCGGTATTTCGCCGTAGGCGGCGTTGAGGATCAGGTTCAGATCATCGTAGCTGTAGCGCTGCGCCTCGTAGAGAAGCTTTAAGAATACCTCGATCTGCGTGTAGAGAAGCTGGGTATACACCGGGCAGGAGACGACCAGCGGATAGGGCTGCTCAACTTTCTGTATCGGTGCAGCGGCCAGCACGGCTAGAGCCGCTTGTATATGGTGCGCCAGCTCCTGCGCGGTCGCCTGTTGGCGGACGCGTTTTTCCAGCGCATCAAAGAAGCCGGCTTGCGCCGCTCCGGTGTAATCGGCCTGCACGATCTGTATTTTCGCACGCTCCCCCTCACTCAGACTTTGGCGGTCTATCCCCCGCTCCACCGCGTCCGTATCGGCATCAGAAAGGGTCAGAGAACGCAAGTTTCCGCACAGGAAATGCAAAACGATATCGTTGAGATTCCCCGCAGCCAGCACCAGCGCACGATCTATGGCCGGGTGCTGCGCCAGGGCATCGCCGATCAGCGCCGCGACACGCGCCCGGTACCCGCTCCACGCTGCATACTTGCGCAGCAAATCGCCGCTTTGGTTCACATCGCGGTTGAACGCCTGCACGGTGAAATTCTTCAGCTTGAACGCCATATGCCCTCCGGAAAACCATGCTGCAACATAACCATCATATCATAAAAACAAACAGCTTGTTCAGAATGTCCGAGATGTTAGAAAGCAAGGGGTTGAGCTTACTCGTTTGCAAGTGATGCCCCTTGCTGTCCCGATGCTGACAACACAGATCGGGTATTCTGAGCGAGCCGCATAAAAAAGAGGGCTTCCGCCCTCTTTCTTAATTCGCTAATCCTTCTTCGTGCGCAGGTAGTGGTCGATGCCGACCGCCGCGGTGTGCCCATCGGCAACGCCGTGGATAATATCCATGCCGTGGGTGATATCGCCGCCCGCATACAGGCCGGGGATGCCGCGCACCTGAGCGTCCTTGTTGACGACGATCTTACCCCGCTCGAACTTGACCTCATTTTTCAGATCCTCGGGCAGGAATGTCAGATCCGACATCTGGCCGATGGCCAGGTATACCTGCTTGCCCTTGACGACGATTTTATGATCGTGGTCGAACTGCGGGTTGAAGCGGTGCTCCTCGTCAAACAGCTGTACGCACTTGCTGGCCTCAATGCCGGTCAGCTTGCCGCCCTGATCGGTTTCGATCTTCTGGGGGCCGTAGCCGAGGTTGAAGAGAATGCCCTCTTCGCCGCCCTCTTCCACTTCTTCCTTGTCGGCGGGAATCTGGGTCTCATTTTCCAGCGCGAGCATCTTCACGCTCGACTTGCCATACTTTTCGTTCTGGAAGCGCACCAGTGTACGGGCGACGTCGAACGCCACGTTGCCGGAGCCCACAACCACCACATCGTCGGCCACATCGGGCATCGGGCCACGACCGGTTTCGTAATCGGTGGATGCGGCAAGGAATGGCATGGCCATTTTCACATTCTCGTTTTCGATGCCGGGGATATTCAGCCCGCGCGTGTGCGGGTAGCCGGTAGCAATGAAAATCGCGTCGAACTTCTTTTGCAGATCGGCGTATTGCACATCCTTGCCGACCTCGGTGTTGGTATGGATTTTCACGCCAAGTTTTTCGATAAACGCGATATCGTGAGTCGTTACGTCGTCGGGCAGGCGGTACTTGGGCGCGCCATAGCGCATGGGGCCGCCGGCCAGCGGCATGCGCTCGAACACCTCCACGTCATACCCCAGCGTTCCCAGGTAATACGCCGCGGACAGGCCGGCCGAGCCTGCGCCGATAATGGCAACCTTGCCCTCGCCCTTCTTGGAGACCTGCGACATGACGACCTTTTCGTATTCCTCGTCGGGCATGTTATCCACGATGTAGCGCTTGAGCCAGCGGATGGCGATGGCCTCGCCGCGATTGCCGATCGCGCAGGCGGTTTCGCACTTATGGGTGCAGATGCGCCCGCAAACAGACGGCAGCGGGTTGGTTTGGTACAGCCAGTTGAGGCCAGCTTCCAAATCGTCCTCCCAGATGGCGCGGATATATTCGGGAATGTTCATGTGCGCCGGGCAGGTTTTGGTGCAGATGCCGCACTCCACACAGCGGGAGGCTTCCGCCTTTGCCTGCTCCCTGGAAAAGCCCCGGACGATTTCGATAAACGATTGCTTGCGTTCCTCCGCCCCGACGTGCTCCATGGGCTTGCGGACGAGGTCCAGAAGATCGCTGGACTCGGTTTTCACATAGCCTTCCTTGTGGTCGCGGCCCGTGATATCCTTGGCGCCCGGCATAAAGATAAAATCTTCAGGATCGGGCGAATTGTAGAGGTATTCCTTGGACAGGCTCAATGAGCCGGAGGTGCAGATATCCACGCACAGCGCGCAGAAGCAGCAACGGCCGTAGTCGATCACCGGGCGTTCGGGCTTGGAGCCGTCAACGTCCGGCAGCTCCTTGCGCTCCACCATGGTAATGGCGTTGGTCGGACAGACCTCCGAGCAGGTACCGCAGCCGATACACTTATCCCAGTCGTTTACATGAAAGCCGCGGTAGTTGTCCTGCGACTCGCGCGGGTGTTTGAAAATATCGTCCATCGACACGGTGACGGGCTTCTGGAACAGATATTTCCACCCTTTGAAAGGAGCGAATATGCTTGCTTTTTTCATGTCGTACTCCTATCTGTCAATTTCCGGCGAGCAGATGCCCATGGTATCAAACCAAAGCGCCGCATCGTCAATCCGGTGCCCGGGCAGGTATCGCTCCACGCCCAGCAGCCCCTGCGGGAACGAGGCGCCGCGCACTGCGACGCGGTAGGGGTTGATGCCGCCGTCCGATACCGTATAATAGCCGAACTCGCCGCGGCTGGACTCGATAGCGGTATAGACCTGGCCTTTGGGCACCTGCCAGCGCAGGGCGTTGCCGTCCAGGCCCTTTTCGCGCACCTTGCCCTCCGGCATCATCACAAGCACCTGGCGGATAATGCGGATAATCTGGTGCATTTCCAGCCACTTGAAGCGGATGCGGGTGTAGGCGTCGGAATAATTGGCCGTAGGAACGTCGAACTCCACCTTGTCGTAGCGCGCATACGGGGCGACCTTGCGGATATCGTAGGCCTTGCCCGTGGACGAGCGCATGCCGATGCCCGTAACGCCGAGCTCCCACACCACCTCGGCGGGCAGCATGATCTGGTCCTTGGTTCTGGCGATGATGGTAGGGTTGTTGAGGAGCAAATCCTCGTAATCGGGCAGCCTGCGCTCCAGATCGTCCACATAGGCGAGGATCTTCTTTTCGATACCCTTGGGCAGGTCCTTGCGCACACCGCCGATGACGATATACATATGGTAGATGCGCTGGCCCGTGATCTCTTCAAACAGGGTCAAAATACCGTCACGGTCGGCCTGCGCCCAGTACATGGCGGTGTACAGGCCCGTGGGGCCGCCACAGCCGCCAAACGCCATCAGGTGCGCGGCAAGCCTGGCAAGCTCCAAAATCAACATCCGTATCCAGTGCGCGCGCTCCGGAACCTCGATATTGGCCAGGGTTTCGACATTGGAGGCGAATACCATCTCGTTGGGATCGGGCTCCGGCACGCAGATGCGCGGGATGATGCCGATATTGTTCATCCAGGTACGGTTTTCCATGGTCTTTTCAAAGCCGCGGTGCAGCATACCCGGCAGCAGATATGAGCGTTTGATGATATCGCCCTCCACATACATGTGGATGGACGAGTTGCCGTGCATGCCGGGGTGCTGGGGGCCCAGGAACAGCTTCACCTGTTTCATTTGCCATCACCCTCCTTTGAAAAGTCCTTGTGGTACTCGCGTACCGGAAACTTCTTGTCGGAGTACGCTTTGGAGTTGAAATCCTTGCGCATGGGCGGAATATCGTCCCAGTTTTCCAAAAACAGCTGCTTGAAGGACATTTCATTGCCCTCGAACTCTACGCCGAAAAACTCGTGCACGTCGCGCTCGTAGTACTGCACGCCGGGGTAGATGTTGGTAACGGTGGTGAAGGTGGGATGCTTGCGGTCGATGCGCGTGCGCACCTGCAGGCGAACGCCCTTGTCCCAGTCGAACAGAAGATAAACAAGCTGGAACTCACCGTCCTGGATCCAGTCCACGCAGGTCAGCATGGACAGCTGCCGGAAGCCCTGGGCTTTTACGAACGACAGCACAGCGTGGAGCTCGCCGGGTTTCACATCCAGCGCCGCCTGATCGTCCCGCACGGGGGTCACGGCTACAACGCTGAACTTTGCCTGTACGGCTTGTGTGATGCTTTCAATGTGTTTATTCATGGAACTCATCCTTAATCCGCAGTTCTCCGAGCGATTCAACCTGGTTTTTCTTGTACCACTCGTAGTTGTCGCGGTAGCGTTTCCAGCCGTCGGCTGTTTTGTTCTTGATGCCGTCGATCAGGTCCTGAAAGCCGTTCATCACGGCCTCTGGCTTGGGCATGCAGCCTGCGATGTACACATCCACCGGCAGGTACTGATCCAGCCGGTTGATGACGGCATAGGCGTCGTAATAAATGCCGCCGTTGATGGGGCACGGCCCGAACGCCACCAGATACTTGGGCGTGGACATCTGCTCATAGGCGTAGATCACGCGGCGCAGGGTTTTCACGCTCAGGTAGCCGGTCACCAGCAGTACGTCCGCCTGGCGCGGCGTAGCCATGGGCCCCATGCCCAGGCGCTCCATATCGTAGCGCGAGGTCATGGCCTGGGGCAGTTCAATGGCGCAGCAACCCGTGCAGTACATCAGCATCCATAAGGAGTTTGCCCGGAAAAAGCGGGAAATGCCTTCCCAGCCCTCCTTGAGCTTTTTGTCCTTTTCCACGATCATATCCATAGTCTCACTCATACCTTAAACCCCCCAGCCCAGAAAAATGACGATCAGCGCCTGCACCAGCGCCAGCGCAATCGGCCACCGGTAGAAATACTTGATTACCTGGTCGATCTTAAAGCGACCCAGCGCCTGCGAGATCAGCGACGCGAGCACGAACACGCCCACGTATTTGATGGCGTAGCCCACCACCGTCACCGCGCCGCCCAGGAACAGATTCACAAACAGGCTGACCTCGATGAAGATGGAAAACTCGTGCAGGAGCATGAGCATGCCCAGCTGCTTGCCGCCGTACTCCACCATCGGTCCGGAGGCGATCTCCGCAGGCGCGATGAAGGTTTCAAACGGCTTTTTGCCCAGCATCCCCAAAAGGCAGATAAAGCCGACCAGGGTGCCGATGGGCATTTTGACAATGTTCCAGGTCGCAAGCCCGGCCGTTTGCTGCACCGCCGCGAGCTCGGACACCGAGGCCGTGCCGTGGCCGTACACCATGGCAAGCACGACGACCATAAAGGGTACCTCATACCCGACCATCTGGGTCAGCGCGCGCATCACGCCAATGCCGGCCAGCGGGTTGCCGCTGCCCACGGCGCTCATCGCCATGCCGAGCATACCTACGGCAAACAGGTATACATAGATGAAAATGTTGTCAAGCCCGGGAAAGGCCGCGAATTGCATCACGGGCATGAACATCGCCGTGCCCATAATGCCGCCCAGCGCCATCATGACGCCGAAGTTGTACACCCAGCCGTGGCTGATGCCCGTTTTGGTCAGGAGCTTGAAGATATCGCGGAACTCCTGATAGAATTTCGGCCCGTAGCGCTTGTGGAAGCGCGCGACAATCTTGCGCGTCACGCCCGAAAGCGTCGTCTGCCAGAAAAACGCGAAGACCAGGATGATAAGCCCGGTGAGCGTTCCCAGAAAAACTTGATTCATGTTCATAATACACTCCCCCCAAGCATGGCCACGACCACAATCGCAACCCATAAAAGCACCGTGCCCGGCTTGAAGCTGTAGAACGCGTAGCTGGCGAACGCGCCAAGCTCGCTGACCTTGTGCACAATCGTACGGTACAGGGTTTCGGTACGCGGTGCCTTCTGGTACAGGCGTTCAAACGGCGCGTAGAAATCGGTGGCGTAGTGTAAAAGCTCCGGCGTCCAGATAAACTCGGAAGCCGTGTACTGGTCCATCAGCGGCACCTTGCGCGATTTGGGGAAGCGTAGGAAGATGATCATGGCGATCAGGAAGCCAAGCCCGAAGATGATCACAATCAGGGTTGGGTCGATAGCGCCGTTGGAGGCGATGATCTTTGTGCCTTCAAGCGTCAGGCCTTCCAGCCCCACGGAAGTCTGTACCTGGCTGATGATGCGGAGCACCCAGTTGGGGAACACGCCGAAGACCACCGACGCAAGCGACAGCAGGATCATCGGGAACATCATCAGCGGCGGGGCCTCTTTCACGTAACGGTGCTTGGTGGACAATTGCCCAAGGAACACTGCCGACAAGGGCCTGAACACATACAGGAATGACCCGATGGAGCCAAAGAACGCTGCGGCGGCAATAAACGCCATGCCCCTGCCCATCATGGATTGGAACAGCATCCATTTGGAGATGAATCCGGCCATCGGCGGGATGCCCGCCATGGAAATGATGGCGATCAGGTACACCAGGTAGGTCAGCGGCATCCGGTGAATCAGGCCGCCGAGCTCGTTCATTTTCGTGGTTCCGGTACGGTGCACCACGGCAGCCGCAGCCAGGAACGCCGCCGCCGAGGCGATGGCATGGGCGAAAATGTGCATCAGCGCGCCGCCGGTGCTAAGGCCTCCGGCCATGGCAAGGCCGATGATGATATAGCCTGCGTTCGCTACCGAGGAATACGCGATGAGCTTCTTAAAGTCGTTTTGGCTGATGGCCATCAGCGTGCCGACCACAATGCTGACCGCGCCCAGAATTGCCAGGGCGTAGTTGGGCAGCGGCATGGTCAGCTGCCTGCCCAGAAACTCGATATTGGTGGAAAACGCCTTATAGGAGGGCATCACCGCGACGATCAGGAAGGCCGCGAAGCCGCCCGCCTTCACCAGGCCGCCCGACAGGATGGGCGAAAAGGGCTCAGGCGCGTTGCCGTGCGCCTGCGGCAGCCAGATATGGAACGGGAAAACGCCCAGCTTAATCAGCCCCGCGATGCCGATAGTGACGAACGCGACAATCGCGGCTGTCGGGTCGCCGGCGGCCTGCTGGAGAACGCTTGAAATCTCAAACGAGCCGAACTTGTGATACAGGAACAGGATGCCATAGAGCATCGACAGCGACCCGAACGCCGAGAACGCGTAGTAGGTCACCGACGCCTTTCTGGATTTGCCGAACGGGATAATGAACATCGACGCCCACACGATCAGCTCCCAGAAGATGAACAGCGTAATGAAATCCCTGGCGGAAAACGCGCCCAGCGTTCCCGTCAGCGCCAGCAGGTACAGCATATTGTACGCCGCCGGATGGATGAGCTTGGGCATCCAGTAGATGTTGAAAAACGATACGCACGCGAAGACGGCTAGCATGATCACCGAGAAGAACCAGCCGTACTCCGTCAGCGTGAATTGCAGGAAGAACAGGTTTACGGTGCTGCCGATCTCGCCGTGCAGGAGCGCCATCATGGTCAGCGCGGCGGCCGAGGCAACCACCGTGACCCACGCGCCCAGCGCCTTGTTGAGCTTTGTCAGCAGCCAGGCAAGCACGGAGGCCGCGAACAGCCCTGCGATAACCAGGCTTACGCTGAGTTGAAAATTCATTTACATACCCCCCAACAGCTGCTGTACAAAGGTCATGAAGTCAACGGAGAAAAACTGCTTGATGTTTAAGACCGGCAAAATGCCCAGCGCGACGATGACGATGGCAATACCCACCGATACGACGCCGAGGCCCTTCATGCCGTCCAGGTTGAATGCCTTGAGGTTGTCTCTGGACGAAACCTCGCCCTCCTCGCCGGTGTTCCACAGCGTGGTCAGGATACGCACGAAGTACGCGCCCTCGACCACCGCCATCACGAGGATGATCAGCGGCAGCCACACGTTGCCCGCGTTGAACAGCCCGACCAGCGCGTTGATCTTCGCTACAAAGCCGAAGAACAGCGGCAGGCCGATGAGCGACATCACCGCTACGGTGAACCCGACGCCCACCAGCGGAACCTTGACAAACACGCCCTTGAGCTCGCCGATATCGTCGGTTTCCAGCGCATGGGCCAGCCTGCCCGCAACCGTGAACAGAACGAACTTGGAAACGACGTTATTCACAAGCACCAGCACGGCGGGTACGGTCAGCCCGTACAGGAACAGGAGCACTACAAGCCCCGCCTGCGCTACGGAGGAGAACAGCAGGATCTCGCGGAGGTTTTTCTTGGAGAATGCCGACGCTTCAGCAAAGATCAGCGTACCCACGGCCACCGCCGTAAAGGCGATCAGCACCGCGTCGGTCATTTGGAAGACCGTATCCATCAGCCTGCCGACGGCCAGAAGCACCGCCAGCGCGTAGCCCGATACAATCATCGTGCCGACCAGGGAGTTCGCCTTGTGGAGGACACCCTTCACCCAGCCGCCAAACGGCATCAGCTTGGCCTCCACCGAAAGCCCGGTGAAGATCATCACCAGCGGAAGCGTCAGCGTTTCTGCGCCCGCGCCGCCAATGGCCTGTAGCTGCGCACGGATGTCGAACATGTTCAGTGAACCGAAGATATTATACAGAAGGATAATCCCGAACAGGTACAGCCCCGAGCCGAGCGTGCCGACCACGAGGTAGTTAAACGAGTGCTTGAAGCCCTTGTCCATCGCTGTAAAGATATACGCCGCGATGGCCGCGATTTCCAGAAACACGAACAGGTTGAACAGGTCGCCCGTCAGAATGATGCCGTTGAGCGCCGCCAATGCAACCAGCAGCACCGTGGCATACTGTTTGACCAGCTTGCCGGACAAAAGCAGGATCAGCGCGAAAAGCACATTGAGGACTACGACACCGATCAGGGAATACTCGTCCAACACCAGGCTGATGCCAAACGGGGGTTTGAAGCCGCCCAGCTCTACAACCGTCATACCCTGGTAGACCACCGCGAGCAGCACGGCCGAGGCCGCGTTTGCCACGGCGGCGATCCAAAGCAGCGCCTTGTCGATTTTTTTCAGGAACACGGCAAGGAACGCAAGCAGCAGTGGCACAGCAATCAGGAGGACGGGGTTTTTGAGAATATCAAGCGCCATCTTATTCGCCCTCCATTTCATCCAGATTATAGGTTCCGTACTGCTTGTGCATCCTGCGCGCAAACGCCAGCGCAAGCGCGGTAACGCCCACGCCGATGACGATGGATGTCAGTACCAGCGCCTGGGGCAGCGGGTCGACATACAAAAGCGCGGAGGTATTGTTCTGCGAGGTGAGGATAGGCGCGATGCCGCCGGACACATACCCCACCGAGATGATGAACACGTTGATGCCGACCTCGAAGATGTTCAGCGATACGATGAGCTTGATGACGTTTTTCTGCGTCAGCAGCCCGTATATGCCAACCAGCATCAGGGCGATGGAAACATACTGTATCATTCCGCTTCCTCCTCTGTGGCAAAGCCCGCGATGACGCCGGTCAGCTCACTGCCGACCTTCAGCCCGATCAGGATATACACAATCGGGATGACGCCCGCGCTGACAAGATCTCCGACCACGCCCGTGGGCAGGAAGTTTTGCAGGAAATATCCGCCGATGACCAGGCCCAAAAGCCCCGCGATGACATACAGCGAACCCGCGACGCCCTCAAGAATTTTGAAGGTTTTCACCTTCGCCTGGAACTCGTTATCCGCAATGTAGAGAAGCAGGATCGCCGCGGCGATAATACTGCCGCCGGGAAAGCCGCCGCCGGGCGTCAGGTGGCCGTGGATGAACACATATACGCCAAAGACCACCATGATGCCAAACACAATGCGCGCGCCGTGCTTCAAAATAAAGCTCGGCTCATAAGCGGGCTGCTGCCGCTTGCGCTTGCCAGAAAGGAGCAGGCCCACGCCGAACGCCGCAATGAACAGCACCGTAACCTCGCCCAGGGTATCGAACGAGCGGTAGTTGACGACGATCGACGTGACCATGTTGGCCGAACCGGTTTCCGCGTCCCTGGTCTCGCCATAAACGACCAGCGCGGGCATGGCTTCAAATGCCGGTGCGTCCGCTTCCGCCTGCGCGTCGGGCGCGGTTTCCGCCTCGCCCATGCCAAGCGTCACGGTTTTATCCACAAAGCGCTGGGATACGCGGGTGCTGAGATCCGCCTCCCCGTACGGGGTGAACTGCAGGGGCGAATGATCGCCTGTATAGAGCGCCAGGAAAACAAAAACGCCGAGCGCTACGACCAGAAGGATGGATACGACTTGTTTCATACGTCTTCACCTTCCTTCTTCTTGGAAAAGAGCGTAAATACGAACAGAACGGTCACGAGTCCCGAGCCGATTACAGCCTCGGTAATGGCAACGTCCGGCGCGCGCATAACGACGAACAGGACGACCGCCAGCATGCTGATGGCCGATAGCATGATCACCGATGTGATCTTCTTTTTCGAATTGATGGCAACGATGCCCAGCACAACCATCACAACGCCCATCGCGAGCTGCAGAAGCTCCATCATGCTCATGCTATTCACCCGCCTTTCCGGTTTCTTTCGCATATTGCTTTACATTGCGCTTGTGCGCCGCGCGGGCCAGCGCCGAGCTGCCCACAGGGTTGGTAACCGCGATGAACACGATGATCAAAAGCGACTTGATCAGCCAGCTTGGGTTGGCAAGCCCCACGCCAAGCAGCATGGAGAACGCGCCAAGTGTCGTAGCCTTTGTGCCCGCCTGGATGCGGTTGAAAACATCGGGCATGCGGAACACCCCGAAACCGCCCAGCGCCAGGAATACACCGCCAAGGATCATGAAGATATTGCCGATGATATTCATTGTTTACCCTCCAAGAATCTGGCGAACACAACCGTCTCCACAAAGGAAAGGATGCCGTAGGCCAGGGCAATGTCCAGGTACAGGGAGTTTTTGAACACATACGCCAAGAAAGCGATCAGCGCCGTTACGATAACGTTGAGCGTATCCAGCCCCACAACCCGGTCAAACACCGAGGGGCCGAACAGGAGACGGATCAGCGAAAACAGCACGCCGATGCCCACGAGGGCAAACACGATCAGGTTGACAGTCATTGCGCTTCCCCTCCCAACAAGGTTTCAAAGTCCCGCGAGATGGCTTTTTGATAATCCTCCGCAGTATCCCCCTGCGCGTTCACCCAGTGGATCAGCAACCCGTCCTCCTCCACATCCAGCGAAAGGGTTCCGGGCGTCAGGGTGATGGCGTTGGCGAGCACGAGCTTCAGGAAATCGCTTTTCAGGCTCGTGGGAACCTTGACGATCTTCGGGTTGATGGGCAGGCTGGGGCTTAACACACGGTAGGCGATATCGAGGTTCGCCAGCACCAGCTTGTACAAAAATACCGGGATAAATACGAAGAGGAACTTGAACCCTCCCGCGATGCCCCTGAGCGTAAACGAATAGCTGACGAAGCGGGCAATGACCAGCGAAAGGATGAGCGCCGCCGCGCCGCCCAGCAGCACTTCCGGCAGGGCAAAGCCGGCGATCAGCACCCAAACCAGCCACAGGACCAAGAACGTGGAAATCCATTTTCTCATAGCTTGTCTTCCTTCTTTTTTGTCGGTCAGTCCGTAATCAGACAATCGACGATTTTTTTCACGTCTTCGTTAATCACGTAATAGTTGACCTCCAGGCCGTTGCGCACTCCCTGTACGATATTGGCAGCCTTCAGCTTGCCAAGGTGCTGCGATACCGTGGATTGCGGCATAGCCAGGCAGCCCCCTATTTTGCTCACGTTGCAGCCGGGATCGTTGAGCAGGCCTTTGATGATGCAAAGCCTGACCGGATGTGAGATTGCCTTGAGAAGGTCCGCCGTTTTGGCAATTTGCTGGACCCTTTCCTTTGCGTCCTTGATGAACAACACCTCTTCACGGTAAGATTGTTAATTTATTATCGATTTGGGGCGCACTGCACCTTACTAAGATATTTATATATTACGATATAGCGATATTGTTGTCAATGTAAAATTTCCATACCAAAAAAGAGCCGCATAGCGGCTCTCACAAAATGATTATAATTGCTCAGGCGCAGCCGGGAATCAAGCGGATTCTGCGCAGCAGCACATCGCCGATAAAGCGGTATCCGGCATCCTCCAGGTGCATGCCGTCCCGGCAGATGAGGTTTGGGTACTCCTTGTTGGACAGCATCGCGTCCCGCAGGTCCAGCAGCGGGGTTTTCATCTTCGAAGCCACATTGCGCACGGCGTTGGCATAGCGCTCCTGCCAGCCGTAAATATTCTGTACCTCGCCTATCGCCTTCAAAATAGCGTCCCGGTTCAGGCCCTGGGAAACCCAGTTGAAAAACTTTTCCGCGTTCAGCGGCAGCGGGGTGATCAGCATGGGCCTCATGCCCTTTTGCTCAACCTTGACGATGAACTCCTCCAGCTTCTGGGCAAACAGTGGAAGCTCCACATTGGCAATCGTGGGGGCGTCGGGATTCTCGGCCACCTTCGCCCAGTCCATATTGCAGTCGTTGCCGCCGTACTCCAGCACGCAAAGCGCACCTTCCACGGGCGTGGACGCTTCAAACCGCTCCAGCCCGTCCAGCACCGTAGCGCCCATTTTGGAATTGTTCACGACCTTGAAATTCAGCTCATCGGAGATGCGCTTGGGGCAGCGCTCTTTGGAAATCACATAGCGCTTGCGCTGTTCGTTGTAGGTAATGCCGACCGCGATGGAATCTCCCCAGATTTGAATTTCAGGGTGGAACATAAGCGCACATCCTTATTATCTAGTATTCGTTACCAGATTACGTTATATCGCAATCTTTGTCAAGTGGATTTTTTACGACTTGAACTATTTTACAATGTGTGTTATACTGCAAGCAACATTACAGTACTTGGAAGGATCCTTAGGTACACGGTACGGAGGCAGCAAAGTGGCGGATAAGCAGCAGGAGTTCACATCGAGACTCAAGTCGTTTCAGCCTACGGCCTGGGAGCAGATCCCGGATCTGGGATTGTACATGGATCAGGTCATCACGTTCATTGAGCGGCAGTGCAAGGAGCTGTTCATGGATGGCGACCGGATTTTTACCCCGTCGATGGTGAACAACTACGTAAAAATCGGCCTGGTGGAACGCCCCGTCGCCAAAAAGTACGGGCGTGAGCAGCTGGCGCAGCTGCTGATGATCTGCATCCTCAAGCAGTCCATCTCGGCGGAGAACATGAAATCGCTGGTGCAGCCGCCACAGGACGTTTCCATGCAGGATCATTACGAAAGCTTCTGCTATACGGAACAGGCGGTTTTCGCGTCGCTTGCCGATTTGCAGCCCCAGCCGCTCATGGTCTGCGCGGTGCAAGGCGCGGCGTATCAGCTGCTGAGCAATACCCTGCTTTGCGCGGATAAATCCAAAGAGAAAAAGCAATCGCCTGCCCAAAAGGAAACCAAACCCGATGCGGAAAAACCGCAAAAGAAAAAATAGCGTCACGGGTATCATACCAAAAACCATCCGCGCGGACAACCGGCGGATGGTTTTTCTGTCAAGCAAGCGGCTGCGCCGCGTGCATGACGTTGGGGTATTGTTTGCGGTCTAGCCGCAAACTCCCCGTGAGACAATCGTTCTTTGCTCCCGGCCTATTCAGGCCTTTGCGTTTCCGGGTTGAGCTTTACGGTATCGATAGGCTCCGTGCCGGAGATGCTGGAGTACAGGCGGTAGCCGCCGGCGAGATTATATGCATCAAAGCCGTTTTGTGAAAGGATGCGCGTGGCCACATAGCCGCGCAGCCCCACCTGGCAGGTCAGGTATACGGGCTTCTTAGGATCCAGCTCGTCCAGGCGGTCACGCAGGCTGTCCAGCGGGATGTTGATAAAGCCGTCGATATGGCCGTTGCGGTATTCGCCCCGCGTGCGGGTGTCCAGCAGCGTCACGCTGCCGTCGCGCGGCAGGGCATCCACATCGTGCCAATGGAAGTTCTTCACCTTGCCGGTGAGCAGGTTCTGGATTACAAAACCCGCCATGTTGACCGGGTCCTTCGCCGACGAATACGGCGGCGCGTAGGCAAGCTCCAGCATGGTCAGGTCCTCCGCCGTGCCGCCGAAGCGGATCACCGTCGCCAGCACGTCGATGCGCTTGTCCACGCCTTCGTAGCCCACAATCTGCGCGCCGAGGATTTTCCCGGTGCCTTTTTCAAAAATCACCTTGACGGCCATGCTGGCCGCGCCGGGATAATAGCTGGCGTGGCTGGCCGAGTAGGTAAAGGATTTGTCGTAGTTCAGGCCAAGGCGTTTGGCTGTTTTTTCGTTGATGCCGGTGGTGGCGACGGTCATGTCGAACACCTTCAATATCGCCGAGCCCTGGGTGCCTGTATAGCGGCTGTCGCCCCCGCAGACGTTATCGGCGGCAATACGCCCCTGCTTGTTGGCCGGGCCTGCCAGCGGGATCAAGGTCTGCTCACGGGTGATGAAATCCGTTACCTGTACGGCATCGCCTACGGCAAAAATATCGGGATCGTTCGTGCGCATATCGTCCGTAACCACAATCGCGCCGCGCGGGCTGACCGTAAGCCCGGCTTCTTTGGCGATACGGCTTTCCGGGCGCACACCGATGGCGAGAATCACCATATCGGCGGGCACCTCGCCCTTGTCCAGGATCACCTTCAAATGGTAATTATGCTCCTGCACGGCCTTGACGGTGGTTTTGAGCATCAGGTTGACGCCATGCTCTGTGATGTGGTTGTGCACGTCGGCAGCCATATCAAAGTCCAGCGGCGCAATTACCTGATCAAGCATCTCCACCATCGTGACCTCAAGGCCCGCCTCGCGCAGGTTTTCGGCCATTTCCACGCCGATATACCCGCCGCCGACCACAACGGCCGTTTTGGGATCCTCCCGCAGGATATAGTCCTTGATCTTATAGGTATCGGGGATATTGCGCAGGGTGAAAACCTTGTCGTTGCGAATGCCTTCAATCGGCGGCACCACGGGCTCGGCGCCCATGGAGAGGATGAGCTTGTCGTAGCTTTCCTCATAGCTTTCGCCGGTCTTGTGGTCCAGCACAGTCACGGTTTTTTGTTCCCGGTGGATGGCCGTAACCTCGCTTTTCACCCGCACATCCACATTGAACCGCGCGTGGAAGCTGCGAGGTGTTTGCAGGGTGAGGTCGTCTTTATCGGTAATCTCTCCGCCGATGTAATACGGCAGGCCACAGTTGGCAAAGGAGATATACTCTCCCCGCTCAAACAGGATAATTTCTGCCTGTTCATCCAGCCTGCGCAGCCTGGCGGCAGCGGATGCGCCGCCCGCAACCCCGCCGACGATGAGTACTTTTTGGCTTGTCATGTGAAATCCTCCTCAGATATGATAAAATGGAACCGAGAGGTGAACTATGCAAACGAGTGATCTGGTGTTCGTACAATCCATGCTCCCGTTTTGGGACCGGCTCAGCGAAGAGGACGCCGCCCTGCTTACGCAGCATGTGCGGGCGATGACCTACGCGCCGGGGGAGAACGTGCATTCCGGCAGCAACGACTGCGTTGGCGTCCTGCTCATCCAGTCCGGGGAGCTGCGCGCCTATATCCTCTCCGATGAGGGGAAGGAGATCACGCTGTTCCGCCTGGCCGCAGGCGAGGTTTGTGTGCTTTCCGCATCCTGCCTTTTGCACAGCATTACGTTTGATTTGTTCATCGACGCCGTGGATGAGACCAAGCTGTGCCTGATCGATACCCAGGCGTTTTCCCAGCTGATGGAACGCAACATATATGTGGAAAACTTCGCCCTGCGCATCACCACCGAACGCTTCTCCGATGTGATGTGGGCTATGGAACAAATCCTGTTTATGAGTTTCGACCGCCGACTGGCAATATTCCTGCTGGACGAGACGGCAAAAACCGGCGTGGACAACCTGACCATGACCCACGAGCAGATTGCGCGGTTTGTGGGCAGCGCACGGGAAGTGGTCAGCCGGATGCTGAAATACTTCGCCAAGGAAGGCATGGTGGCCGTCCACCGCGGCGGCGTGGAAATTCTCGACAAGCAAAAGCTTCGCAAGCTGCTGTGATTAACGCATTGGCTTTCCAAAAGCCGTTTGACCCACATTTGGCCGCGCAATGCGCGGCCAAATGTTTGTTTCGGGCGCTCCCCCGTGTCAGAAAATCGGGGATGCCATCCCCTATGCGTTTGCCTTATAAACCGAGCATTTCCTTCAGCGCGGCCTTCGGCCTTGCGCCAACCACACGCTGGGTCACCTTGCCGTCCTTGATGACGATCAGGGTCGGAATGCTCATGACGCCGAACTTCTGCGCCAGATCGGGGTTGGAATCCACATCCACCTTGCCGACCTTGATCGAGGTTTCCTCTGCGCCGATTTCATCGACAATCGGGGATACCATACGGCAAGGGCCGCACCAGGCTGCCCAGAAATCGATCAATACGGGCTTATCGGACTGCATGACTTCCGCTTCAAAATTCTGACTCGTTAACGTGACTACTGCCATTGTGTACACTCCTTTTCTCTGCTCCGCCCATGCTATGCCTGCGCGGGGCTGCGCCGCTGGTTCTCTAATATTCATACGGCGGTCGGGCTTTGCCCTGCATTCATTGGTTACATGCGCAGTATAGCACCTCAAAGGCAGCCGTTCCGTGACTTTGTCACCAACGTTATTGTTTTAACAATCGCGCGTGTCCTGCCGCTATGATGCGCGCGGCTGCCGTCGCATACGTTCTGGCAGCGTATTGACATCACCCCTTGATACAGCAAACCCCCAAAGCACGGTTGCCTCGGGGGTTTGCTATGCGTATATGCGGTTTGCGAAGCGCTACTTGGCTTTGCTTTCCTTGTTGGTATTGATGCCAAACAGCACATACAGGGGGCAGAAGCCGATCAGTGAGGTTACGAGGAACACAATGCCCAGCAGGCCGACCCAGCGCCATGCGCTCTGGACAAAGATCAGAACCGCGACCAGTGCGAGGCCCAGTACGAGGCGAATCCATCTGTCGGTATTGCCCATGTTTTTCTTCATTTGAATGATCTCCTTTTCTTTGGGTTTCCAGCGGAAACCCAATCGGTCTTACACAACATAACGTTCGTTAGTCAATCGCTCAATGTGTTGCAGGGCGGCCGCTTGCTTCGCTTTGCCCTGCATAAACAATGTATCACATTTGTTACAATGTTAAACCGATATTTCTCTGCCATGCAATCTCTTCCAGTAAAACAAAAACCGCCCGAATCCATTTGGTTCAAGCGGTTTTCAGTGGCACGCCTAGCGCGATTCGAACGCGCGGCCTTTCGCTTAGGAG
>Ga0116163_1000420_pt1 | contig 30360 bp, 29 predicted proteins | sample AD_UKC107_MetaG_FD_89889 | JGI IMG/M metagenome (GOLD analysis project Ga0116163, IMG submission 89889) | Active sludge microbial communities of municipal wastewater-treating anaerobic digesters from Hong Kong - AD_UKC107_MetaG | ecosystem: Engineered > Bioreactor > Anaerobic > Digestate...
AAAGATAGGGAGATAGAAGCCCTTCTCCTCGACAAAGGGATCATACGCAACAAACTTAAGATAGAAGCTTCAGTTCATAATGCCCGTCTTTTTCTGCAGGTAGTCGAAGAGTGGGGTTCTTTTACCTCTTATCTTTGGCATTTTACGGAATATACTCCGGTAGTGGGCCATTGGGAAAGTCAGGATGAGATCCCTGCGCAGACTTCCCTGTCTCAAATCATCAGCAGAGATATGAAAAAGAGGGGATTTCGGTTCATGGGGCCTGTGATCGTCTACTCCCATCTCCAGGCTGTGGGAATCGTGAACGACCACATACGGGAATGTTTCCGCTATAAGCAACTTGTCGATTATTATAAGTCCTCTCACTTCATTGAAGAGATAAAACGGCTTAAATGCTGTTAAACCCTCTGATTTTAGAGGATTTTCAAAAGAAGGTTTCCCTTCCTATGAGGACATCTTGATTCTTTCAGGCCTGTGGCTTCGGACCGGGCTCTTTTTAACGCAAAAAGGGGGGAGGCGTTGACCGAAAACCTCTTTCGTGGCACAATAGAGGAGAAAGGAGAGTCCATGGATCCTCTGGAATTTTTTGAAGCACGGAAAAGCATCCGTTCCTATACCCGCGCAGCCCCTTCTCGTGAAGACCTGGAGAAGATGGTGAAAGCTGCCTGCCTGGCTCCCACGGGGAAAAACAGGCAGAACTGGCATATTGTCTATACAGAGAACAGAGAGTTTATGACAAAAGCTGCGGCTCTTATCCTGGAAAAGAGTGAGAGGCTGACTGTGCAGTTGAAAGATGAAAGACAAAAAGAGTCCCTGCAAAGGATCACCCCGTTTACAGTCTTTTTCCGGGATGCTCCGGCTCTTATATTTTTCTTTCACGGTGAATACTCTGTAACGGGAGCCGAGGCACTGAGACAGACAGGGGCCCAAGACGAATCGAAAGCTCTTCTTCGGGCTGCTCCCGGCGTTCAGGGAGCCGCTGCCGCCATGGAGAATTTCCTCTTATGTGCAGCTGTGCTCGGGTACGGGACTTGCTGGATGACAGCTCCTCTGTTTGCTGCTCGGGAGCTGGAGGCTTTGATCGGCCTGGATATGGAGGGTTTCCGCCTTATGGCCCTTTCTCCCCTTGGCCGGCCTGATCCTGAAGTGAAGACTCTCCGGCCTGTGAGAAAACCTGCAGGAGAGATGATCACTGTGATTCCTTGAAAAGAGGTAAAACGATGCGCTGGTTTAAAGATTTTCCTCTCATCCTGGTAGAAGGATTTAGCTTGGGTCCGTTTTCTGAACAGGAGAGCAGGGCTCTTTTTGACCTCTATTCCGATAACAGAGTGTGCATGTTTTTGCAAAGAGAGCCAATGCGACAGGAGAAAGAGGCTGAAGCGCTGATCAGAAAATGGCAGGAGGATTTCAGACACCGAAGAGGGATCCGGTGGGGGATCTATAAGGACGCGGGGGAAGAAAAGGCTTTAATGGGGACAGTGGCTATCCATTATGTGGACAGCATAAACAGAAGGGCCGAGTTGGGGGCGGATCTTTTTCCCTGTTATTGGGGGGCGGGGATCATCTCTCGCCTTGTCGAACGGCTCAAAGAGGCTGCGTTTAAGGAGCTGGGGCTCCATCGCCTGGAGATCCGCTGTATGCCGGACAATATCGCCTCTGTCCGTATTGCCCTGAAAGCAGGGTTCACCTTTGAAGGGACACTGAGGGATTACGTCTATATCCCCGGTAAGGGCTTTACAGACGAGAGTGTCTACAGGCTTCTTGCTCCGGAGTATTTTTCCGGCTCGCCGGCCTCCGAGGAATAAGCGGGGAAGAGGTTTTTCCCTTGATAAATGGCGATGTCATCATATACTATTAAGGTAAAGCGAGGATGAAATGAAAAAAATAATCTTTCCTGATGACGTCGGGCTGTTCGGAGAACCCCATGAGAATTCGGTGGAATATCAGCTGAAGCTGGGGGATGAAGAGTTCGTCCTCGAAAACTATGCAAAATCCCTTGAAGCTTATCAGGCGGCTCTGAAATACGGAGGAGCCTATCCTGATGTCTATAACAAGATAGGGATGATCCAGAATCTTCTGGGCCGCAAAAAAGAGGCTTTGGAAGCCTTTCAGGAAGCGCTCAGGCTTAATCCGAACTATCTGGATGCCATCGTCAACATCGGGACCGTTTACGCCGATCTGGGAGACGAGGAGAATGCTATAGCAAGCTTCAAACGGGCCCTCGCCCTTGACCCCAATAATTCGGAAGCCCTGTTCAACCTGCGGCTGGCCACTACCAAAGAGACCAGCACCGGCGGGTTCAATCAGATCGAGTTCATGATCGATATCGGGAAATCCTATTATGATGAGGGGATGTACCGCCAGGCTGTGGAGAAGTTCAAGGAAGTCCTTAAGATCAAACCCAACTATCATGACGTGGCTCTTCTGCTGGCCAACTCCTATCTTCAGGAAGGGTTTTATCCCCTGGCTCTGAATATTTACCAGGAGATTCTGATGAAAAAGCCCGAGTGGGATATCGTCCACATCAACCTCGGGACTCTTTACTATAATATGAAAGAGTATGAAAAAGCTATCCGCTCTTGGGAAAGAGCGCTGGATCTCAATGCGGATCCCGATAAAGTCAAAGTATGTATCAGAGAAGCTCAGGAGAAAATGGAAAAAGGAGAATGATCCATGCTGCAATACTATAAAAAATCTTTCCCTGTGATCCATTCACCTGCTTATATCCATCCCCGCAGCGTCCTTACAGGCGATGTCGAATTGGGGAAGTATGTGAATATCTGGCCCGGTGCCGTTCTGCGGGGAGATGTCAACTACATAAGGATAGGAGAAGGGACCAATATTCAGGATAACGCTGTAGTCCACGTGGCCCATGAGTTCCCTGCACTGATAGGGAAAAACGTGACTGTCGGACATGGCGCTATCCTTCATGCCTGCCGCATCGGAGACAGCTGCCTCATCGGTATGGGAGCAACGGTTCTGGACGGGGCCGAAATCGGTGATTATTCCATTATCGGAGCCAACGCCCTGGTCCCCAAGGGAATGGTCATCCCGCCCGGGAGCCTTGTACTGGGGATGCCGGCGTCAGTGAAACGCCCTTTGAAAGAGGAAGAGAGGGAGTTTCTCAACGAGTCTGCAAGGCATTACTGGGAATTGGCTCAGGAATATAAGGAGCTGGGAGACGCATGAAACGAAAAGCACTTCTTTTGTTTGCTGTTGTCCTGTGGACAGGCCTTGTCTCTCTCCTGCCGGCGCAGGATTACGGGTCAAACCTGGAAACAGTGCTGGACAAGATCTATATGAAGGCGGCTTCAGACTTTCGCCAGGGGGATTTCTCCCAAGCTCTGCAGGGTTTTCGTGATTACATGAAAGCCGCTGACCCTTCGGATCCGCGTCTGGCCGATGTCTATATGAGTTCGGGACATATCTACCGATATGCTCTGAAGTACGATAAAGCCCGGGCCTTCTATTCTGAGATCATCGAGAATTTCCCTGATTCCGGGCTGAACATGTGGGCCCAGTTCTATATTGCCAGGACCTATGATGAAGAGGGCCGTTTTTCGCAGGCTCTTGATTATTATAACAATATCGTTCTTTCAGTGACAGTGGATGATAACATCAAAAAGATCGCCCGGGACCAGATGGCGGCTATCCTGGAAAACGAGCTCAATACCGGGGAGCTGGAAAAGGCCCTTCTCTCTCTTCCACCGAATCCCGCCCTGAAAAAAGCCTATGTCAAACTGGGACAGACTCTTCTGGATAGAAAAGAGTATAAGAGGGCTGAACATATTTTTTCTAAAATGGGGGAAGCCGGGTTCAAAGAAGAGTCTGCGCGTTTCGTAAGGTTGGCCCGGTTGAAAGGGGAGTTCCCCGGGGCCAAGATCGGATGTCTCCTTCCTTTGTCCGGGAAATATGCCCAGATCGGATCCCGTCTTTTCCATGCGGTGTCTCATGCCCAGGATTACAAGAACAGATTTTTAAAAGAAGGGCAGAAACTTATTCTGTTGAAAGCCGACACGCAAAGTGAACTTGACAGGATTCCCTTGCTTTATGAAGAACTGGTCCGTCAGGGAGCTTCTGTAGTGCTGGGCCCTGTCCAGTCAGAAGCCGCCGACCTTCTGAAACCCTATGTGGAAAAATACAAAGTCCCGGTCATCTTTCTCATGGCCAGTGATCCCGATATCCCAGACAAAAGCCCTCAATTTTTCAGAAATTCCATCCGTGTAGCTGATGAGGCCGCCGCTTTGGCTGAGTATGGACTCAAAGAGTTGAAGCTTACAAACCTGGCTGTACTTGTCCCCAACGATTCCAAGGGTTTTGCCGCAGGGGAGGTCTTTAAAAAGAAAGTGACCTCCTATAATGCCGTTCTTTCCGTCTTTGAGACCTATAATAAAGGAGATACCACCTATACACCGCAGCTTCAGCGAGCCCTGGACTCTTTTGTCGACGGGCTCTTCGTCTACGGTACAAATGCCAAAGACCTCCAGCAGCTAATGCCCTCTATTCCCTACGTGGGGTTGAAAGTCTCTGTGTTGGCTGACTCTACTCTCTTCGACGATTATCTTTTCCGTGTCCTGGGGGATACCATAAACGGAACGATCATTGCTACCTATTACAATACAGCGGATTTCGGTATTATGGAAAAAGACATCTTCGACTCGTTTAAAAAGAGATACAACTATTCCCTTGATCAGTATACTATTCTGGGGGTTGATGCTTTAAGCGCTGCTTATGAAGCCGTCAAGATCAGCGGAGGGGTCTCCGGAGAGGGGCGTATCACAGAGGCTCTGCACAGCCTGGATGAGTTCAGAGGATTATGCGGAAAGATAAACGTAATGAAGAACGGGGATTTCTATAAGAAGATTTTCCTCTATAAGGTCATCGATCAGAGACCGGAACCGGTGAAAGCAGAGCTTGATGGGGCCCATGTTGTGGAGATACCATAAGTTTTTTGTCCCGGTCTTTTTCGTCTGCCTTCTCGCGATCGGAACAATTTCAAAACTTCCCGATGTCGACCTGCATATTACTCTCTTCGAAGGCCAGGACAAGCTCTTTCACTTTTTTGAATATACCCTTCTGGCCATAACAGGAAATATAGCCTTCCGCTTTGTTCCCCGCAGACGATGGAAGCTTTTCCTATTTGCCCTTCTCTTCATTGCAGTTGATGAGCTTTTCCAGGCCTATATTCCCGGCAGAGATCCTGATTTTTGGGACGGAGTCGCTGACCTTATCCCGTTTCTTCTCCTTTTTGCCACCCGCTTCCCGGTTCCCTACAAAAGAGCAGATGTTTCTGGCTTTGAGGAGACCAAAGCCTTTGAACTTCTCCGTTCTGTCATCCCCGGGAAAAAATTTACCCACGGAAGGAAAGAGGGGGAGATCTGTATTGAGATCACCGAAAAAGAGATCCGTTTTAATTATCTGGGAAAACCCCTCTTCACGCGGTCTGTCGATGCGTCCTTCAATGACAGAGGCCATTTTATCAAAAGGGAGATCTATGATGCCTTCTCACTGATCCATGACCGGCGGCTTTCTCCCTGGGGGCTCCTTTTCCAGACCCGGCCCCACAAAGTCATGCATTATCTGCCCGGGAAAGAGGCTCTTGGGCCCTTACGGGAGCTTTTCCGCGTGAGAAAAGACAAAGTCAGGCTTCTTGAGCAGGTCTACCGGACAGAAGAGAAGATCCTGCCCCGAGTAGAGGGGACGACAGCTCTCTATATCGGGATACCTTTTTGTCCGTCACGATGTGCCTACTGCTCGTTTACCTCTTATTCAAAAGAAAAATACAGCAGATACTATAAGCCCTTTGTAGAGGCTCTCTGCAGAGAGATGGAAGAGCGGATCCCCCTTTTAGAACAGTCTGTCTCCATGATCTATATGGGAGGAGGGACTCCTTTTACTCTGGAAGACCGGGATATGGAGAGAGTTCTCGGGGTGGCCACCCGGAAGGCCGGGGTCTCCTCACTTCTGGAATTCACAGTGGAAGCCGGACGGCCGGAGTTATTTACAAAAGAGAAATGTGAGCTGTTGAAAAAATTCGGAGTCAACCGGATCGCAGTCAACCCTCAGACCATCCATCCTTCGACACTGGAGAGGATCGGACGCCTGGCCACACGGGAAGATTTCATAAGGGCTTATGAGACAGCATTTGAGACAGGCTTCGAGATTATCAATGCCGATATTATCTTCGGGCTCCCGGGGGAGAAATTTTCTCATCATAAAGCGACTCTGAAAGCATTATTAGGCCTGGAAGGGATCAATAATATCACCATACACGCTTTGGCTCCCAAACGGGGATCAGAGATGGGGTTTCATGGCACAGAGAAGAGACGGTCTCTGGAAAGATCCTTTGATTATGCTTATCGTACCCTGAACCGGCATGGTTTTTCTCCCTATTATCTCTATAAGCAACGCCATATTGCCGGCAACCTTGAAAATATAGGATATTCCAGAGAGGGGAAAGAAAGCTGTTATAATGTGGCTATGATAGGAGAGTTATGCAACATCGCGGGTTTCGGCGTGGGATCCAGCACAAAGATAAAAAGAGGGCTGGGGGTCGAAACCAGGAAAAACCCCAAGGATCTTACCCTCTATATCGAGACGATGAGGAAACTCTATGGATAAGGTTGAGTTGAAGGCCGGTATTGAAGAACCTATGAGAGTGGATGTCTACCTGGCCGAGGAGTTGGAGTGGGCCAGCCGAAGTACAGTCCAGAAGTGGATCCGGGAGGGATGTGTCCGTCTAAGGGGAAAGCTGTGTACGAAACCGGGGAAAAAAGTCTTCCCGGGAGAAGAGCTCTCTTTGACTATCCCTCCTTCAGAACCTTCCGAGGTCATTCCCGAAGAGATCCCTCTTGATATTGTCTATGAGGATGATTATCTCGCCGTAGTGAATAAAAGGCCGGGGTTAGTGGTCCATCCCGGGGCGGGGAATCCCTCAGGGACTCTGGCCAACGGCCTCCTCTATTATTTTCAGAATCTTTCAACGGTGGATACCCTGCGACCGGGGATCGTTCACAGGCTGGACAAGGACACATCCGGACTGCTCATCACGGCGAAGGACAATCATACCCATTGGAAACTGGCTGAGATGATCGCGGAAAAGAAAATCACAAGGCTCTATTGGGGAATCGTCATCGGCCGTTTTGAAGAAGTCAGGGGACGCATAGAGACAGAATTAGGGCGTGATCCCGGTAACAGGGTGAAAATGGCTGTTGTCTCAAAGGGTAAACATGCTGTGACTTCCTGGGAGACCCTTGAAGAGTATTCGGGATTCTCACTGGTCCGATTCAGGCTTTTTACAGGACGGACCCATCAGATCCGCGTACATGCTTCCTTTATGCGTCATCCCATCCTAGGCGACAGGCTCTACGGGGGGATGTCGGGGGTGGAGCCATTTCAGAAAGTAGACAGGCAGATGCTTCACGCCAGGGAGCTGGGATTCATCCATCCTGTGACAGGAAAAGAAATCTCCCTTACCGCGCCGCTTTTCCCGGATATGGAAGATGTTTTGAAAAAGCTGAGAGCGACCGTTTAAGGGACGATCCTGCGGGGGATGAGAGGATTGATCCTGGAGAGGACCTCGTAGCTGATGGTCCCGGCAAGGGCAGCGATCTCATCGGCTGTTATGACTTCTTCTCCTGAATATCCCAGAAGGACAGCCTCATCGTTAAGGCGGCATCCGGGGATGTGGGTGATATCGACAATGATCATGTTCATGCAGACACGTCCCCGTATCGGAGCCCTTTTCCCATGGATCAGGACATATCCTGAATTAGATAGTTTTCTGTCATATCCGTCGTAATAACCTACAGGAAGAATAGCCAGGCGCGTAGGCTGGTTGGTCTTATAGGTGCAGCCGTAACCTATAGAGACATCCGGTCCCACATCTTTGATCTGGCCGATTCGTGTCTTCCAGGACAGCACGGGTTCAAGGCGGAGCTCCCGGGAATCACCGGAGCGAAAAGAGAGATAGGTCTCTTTTGAAGACCAGTAACCGTACGAGGAGATCCCTGTACGGACCATCTGGTAATGTGTCTCGGGCAGAAGGATCGTAGCTGCTGAACAGGCGATATGATTCCTCATGAGCATAAATCCGGAGGCTTCGAACTTTCGGACAAACTCTTTGAATGAATGGATCTGCCCTTGAGCGTAAGAATGGTCGCTGGTATCTTCGATATTGGCGAAATGGGTCGAAAGCCCCTCAAGGGTCACCGAGGGGGCTTTCTTTAGTAGAGATGCGGCTTCAGGGACCTCTTCGGGGAGAATACCCTGGCGATGGGTGCCTGTCTCGCATTTCAAGGTTATTCTGACTTGTTTTTTTTGTCTTGAAGCTTCCTGTTCAAGAAGGGGGATCAGCTCCGTGTTAGTCACTACAGGACAGAGATCATGGCGGATCAAAGCTTCAAGCTGACTCTCATTGGCATATCCCAGAACATAAATATCTTTTGTGATTCCCTCCCGACGCAGGAAGACCCCGTCTTCGGGCAGATGGACCCCGTAGGTGTCCACAGGAGAGTCTTCTGTCTCGGCGATCCCGGTTACCTGGCTCAGCCCGTGTCCGTACCCATTAGCCTTGACGACAAACATCAGAGCTGTGCCGGGGGAGAGAAGGCCTTTCAGCCCCTTGAGATTGTTCAGGAGAGCAGACTTGGAGACTTCGACCCAGGTATTATCCATGAAGGCTACTCCAGACGGCTCATCATGGACCGGGCTCTCCTGGAATAGTATCCTTCTCCCGGTTCCAGCGTCAGATAGTGTTTGAGGTTCTCATGGGAAAGGCGCTTGTAACTGGGGTTTTGAGACCTCTCATAGATCTCAAAGTAGATATACCCCAGTCCGTAGTATGAAAGAGAATACCCGGCGTCGTAACGTTGAAGAAGCTTCAGCTGATCGATGGCATAGTTGTAATTGTTCGTATAAAAGTAAGCCATGGCCAGCTGATAGCGGATATAGTGGTGTTTGTCATGCCGGACAAGGTAATTGTGGAAAAAGGAGATCGCTTCGGGAAACTTCTGTTCACGCATAAAGAGGATCGCGATCTTTTCCACAAGATAGGAGTTGGTGTTTCCCAGTTCATAGGAATTCATATAGTATTTGAGAGCGGCTGAGTTGAACTTCTGGGCCTCATAGACGCGGCCGAGATAATAGTGGACATCATACTTCCGGGGATACTCTTTTTCCAGCCCGTGAAGAAGAGAGAGCGCGGACTCGTAGTCCCCCAGGGAAGTCAGCAGCCTTCCCTTGAGAAGCCTGGCTTTGTAATTCTCCGGTTCTCTGTCAAGTATCGTCTCTAAAAGGTCCCCGCATTGGGTATACTCCTCTTTATTGTAATGGTCCTGGGCCATGGAGAGAAGAGTCGTCGAATCGACGGTGATGATATTCCCCATATCTTCGATAGGTTCTTTCTTGACCAGTTTATCCTTCTGAGCGCAGGATATGAGAAAAGCTGATATGATAAAGGCAAACATCACTTTCTTCACAGTAACCTCCTTTGAAATTCCGCTGTTGTCCGACAAGAATATCATAGCAGTGAACCGATGTCAACTCAACCCGGCACGAGTTTACTGTTTTTCATGTTGACACCCGACGCATTCTTCTTATAATCAATGACACGTTGAAGGGGCCCATAGCTCAGTTGGTAGAGCTACCGGCTCATAACCGGTCGGTCAGTGGTTCGAATCCACTTGGGCCCATATGACAGGAGATGACATTTTGTCGGGACAAAGGACATCGCTATTTATTGTACGTTTTTTTAAGGTGCACCCAGGGTGCACCTTTTTTTTTGTAAAGTAAGGAGGGATTATGGAGTCATATCTTGAGATTCTTCACGAGATAGCAGACATTATCACTAATAGCGAAGAGATGCGCCATATCGTGGAAGAAAAACCGGAAGAACTCAAGAAGAAGGAAACTGAGTTGAACGGCTTGAAAGTCAAGAGCGAGGAAAAGGAAAAGAGGATCGAAGAGGCGCGTAAGGAGTTGGCGGGAATCGATATGGACCTGAATGCCAACCGGCTTTTGCAAAAGAAATATGAAAATCAGGTTCTCCTGGTCAAAAAGGCGAAAGAGATGACGGCATTGAATAATGAGATCTATAATGTCAAACGCATCATCGATGAACTGACGGCTAAAAGACATCAGAAGGGCCAGGAACTGGAGACTTTGACCGAAGAGTACAATACGGCCAAAGAGGCTTATGAGACCATGGAAGAGGAGCTGGGGCGGGAGCGCTCTCTTGTGGAAGAGAAGATCAGCGAGTTGAAACCTGAGTATGAGGCCCTGAAGAGCATGAAAACGGACCTTCTGAAAAAACTTCCCCCCCACGTCTCCGGGATGGTGAAGACCATGGAGAAGACGGGGAAATTTCAGCATATTATCATGGCTCCCGTCAACAACGGGCTTTGCGGTGTCTGTAAAATGCAGCTCCCGCCTCAGCTGGTCTCCGAAGTCAGGCGTGCCCGCGAAGTAAAACAGTGTCCCTATTGCGGGAGGATACTTTTTTGGGACCGGACATAGAGAGTCTTCTCAATGCACTGAAGGGGAGGATCCTTAAAGGGGAAGAGCCGGCTGCCTTTTTCCGTTCTCTGACATCCCGGGAGCGTCAGCTTTTGGCCCGCTGGCTTTCACAAAAAGAGACGGGCTCGGGGGAGCGGAGAGATAAGTATAGCCCTCGTGTGCAGGAGGGCGAAGCTGTAGCTTATTCTGACGGGGCTTCCCGGGGGAATCCCGGGGAAGCGGGTTACGGCTATACGATCCTCTATCCCGGAGGAGAATCTGAAGAGGGATGGGGTTATCTGGGGACAGCTACGAACAATTTCGCTGAATATTGCGGGGCGCTGGCGGTTCTCCGCCGTCTGGAAGGCCGGGGTATAAAACGGGCTGTCCTCTACATGGACAGTGAACTCATCGTCCGGCAGCTTAACGGAGTCTATAAAGTCAAAAGTCAGAGTCTCGCCAGTCTCTATGAAGAGGCTTGTGTTTTGAAAAAGAAATTTGATTCTCTTCGTGTCGTTCATGTCCCGCGTTCTGAAAATTCCCAAGCCGACCGTCTGGCGAACAAAGCCATCGACACGCGGGAAACAGATCGTTTTTTCTCTTGATTCTAGGCATATTTGTAACGTATGATACAGATGAAGCGGGACGGATAGCCGCGCTTGTGAGAACAAGTGAGGAAAGTCCGAACACCATAGGGCAGGGTGCCGGATAACATCCGGAGAAGGCGACTTCTGGAAAGTGCCACAGAAAAGAACCGCCTGGCTTGTGTCAGGTAAGGGTGAAAAGGCGAGGTAAGAGCTCACCGCTTCTGCGGTAACGCAGAAGGCCGGGTAAACCCCACCCGGTGCAAAACCAAATAGGAGGGATTGCGGCGGCCCGTCGCTTACCCTCGGGTAGGTTGCTTGAGGCAGATGGCGACATCTGTCCCAGATAAATGGCTATCCGGCTGCTTTAGGCAGCTGACAGAATTCGGCTTACAGTCCCGCTTCAATTCAGAAACCGAAGAGATCGCAGGCTCCTGCTCTGCTGAGAGCAAGGAATTCCTGAAGGTCCATCTTTAGAAGCGAAGAGAGTTCACCGGCTACATAAGAGACATTGAGGGGAGTATTCGTCTTTCCCCGAAAGGGTACAGGGGCCAGATAGGGGGAGTCAGTCTCGATAAGGATCTTGTCAGGGGGAAGGGAGGAGATCATCTCCCTGAATGGAATATTTTTCTTGTTCTGGAAAGTCACAGGCCCTGAAAAAGAGAGGTAGTAACCCATATCCAGAACTGTATCGGCCATTTTTCTGTCTCCCGAGAAAGAATGGAGTACACCTCTGACGCGTCCTTTAAAGGCTTTGAGGATCTCTACAGTATCTTCGTGGCTCTCTCTGTCATGGATGATCACCGGTTTTTTGTGGTGTGCAGCGATCTCCATCTGGTCGGCGAAAACCTTTTTCTGGATATCGGGAGGATCTTTCATCCAGTAATAATCCAGGCCGATCTCTCCCAGTGCTACGACTTCATCTTCCAGAAGAAAAGCGCTGATCCGGTCCATAAGGCGAGGCTCGGATTGAGAAGCGTAGGAGGGGTGAAGCCCGGCAGCAGCCCGGATAAAGGGATATTTAAAGGCAAGAAGCAGCGATTCCTCGCTGCTTTTCTCATCGTATCCCACATTGATACAGAAATCGAGTGAGCGGGAGCATTCTTCGATGAGAGTATCCCTGAAGTGGTCGAACTGGGCCATGTTGAGATGGACATGGCAATCGTAGAGGTTTTTCATGAGCCCTCTCAATCTCTTTGACGGGGCATGAGAAGAATCGTGGATCGGAGGTCTTCACAGTCCCGTGCTTTATTCCAATGATCCAGGAAAGAACTCTCCTGAAGGAGTTGGGCTACAGCCATAAGAGCCCTGAGATGGAAGGTCCTCTCGTCGGCGGTTCCCAGGAGAATGAATACAGCGTGGACAGGAGGAGCTTCTTTTTCCCACAGGATCCCTTCTCTGCTTCTGGCCAGGACGATCTCAAACTTTCCCTCTCCGGGAATGATGATGTGCGGAATAGCGATGCCGGGAATGATATTTGTGGAGGATGCCCTCTCTCTTTTACAGAACTGATCGATGATCTCTTCGCGTGAAAGGTCCAGGCGTTGAGTGAGTTTTTCAGCCAGAAGCCCGAAGAACTCTTCGCGGTCCATCTGCTTATCGATATCCAGGACGAGACTTCTTTTAATAAGTTTGTCAAAACGGTCTTCAGTGATATCGTCTCTGTCCTGAAGGATCATGAGAAGCTCTTTTTCCAATTCACGTGTAGAAGAGTCGGCTCCCAGATTTCTATCCATGATCCGTTCCGCCATAAGGACAAGGGCTGATTGTGTATGGGCGCATTTCCTGGCGAAAAGAAGATAGGCCACCCCGATAAAGAAAAGAAAGAGTCCCATGAGGAAAAGTGTCTTGGATCCCATCTCGATGATGAGATAGACATAGGCTGCAATGGCTGTCAGCTGAAGAAGGGGAAAGAGGGGAGCTTTGAAGCTTGGTCTGTAATTTCTGATCCGGGAATAACGTATGATAATGAGAGAAAGGTTGTCAAAAATAAAGAGAAGCAGCATAAAAGCCGAAGCGATCTTGACCAGATCTTTAATATGGAGGAGAAGAATGGAGATAAGGATAAATAGTCCGGTCAGAAGAACAGAGATATAGGGGGTCTTGAACCGGCGGGAGACTTTTGATATAAGCGGGGGAAGGAGGCCGTCACGGCTCATGGCCATGGGGGAACGGGATGCGGACATGATCCCCGCGTTGGCTGTGGTGATAAAGGCGAAGATGGCCGCCAATGCCAGAAGAAGCCTTCCCGGAAGCCCGGAAAAGACACCGGCTGCGTCCGAGACCGGAGTCAGCGTCGTGATAAGAGAGTTGTGGGGAAGGACCCCGACGACGATGGCCACGACGATCACGTAGATGATGTTTACACTGACAAAAGCGTAAAGCATGGCTTTGGGGAGGTTTCTGGCTGAGTCTTTTATCTCTTCAGCCATATCGGCGATCTTTGTGAGTCCTCCGAAGGATATGAAGACCATGCCCGTGGCAGCAAAAAGGGCGGCATATCCTTTCCTGAGGAAAAAGTGGAAATGCTGGGATCTCATGGCAGGATATCCGAAGATCATAAACAACCCCAGAATGGCCAGCAGAAAGACCACAAGGACACTTTGCAGTTTCCCGGAATGCTTTGTGCTGACGAGATTGAGAAGAGTAAAAAAGACTGTGAAGAAGGCTGCGATCAGGCGGATATGAAATTCCGATAGATGTGGATTGAAAAGAAGGGCGAAGGTCCCGATCCCCACCAGGGCGAAGGCGCTTTTAGAAGCAATGGAAAACCAGTTGGCGATCCCGGCGGCAAACCCGGCAGGAGTACCGATGATCCGGTTAATATAAAAATAGGTTCCGCCGGCTTTGGGCATGGCCGTGGCCAACTCTGCTTTGGCAAAAATAGTCGGGATCATAAGCATGCCGGCCAGGAAATAGGCCACGACGACAGATGGGCCGGTCATTGAATAAGCCAGGCCGGGCAAAACGAAAAGCCCTGAGCTAATCATAGCTCCTGCAGCGATGCTGAACGCATTGAAGAGGGAAAGTTCTTTCTTCATAAACTCCTTTCAGTCCTCTTCTATTCTACGGGAAACTCAAAATTTTATCAAATGAAAAAACTCTCCTTGACGTTTTGAAAAAAGGACTATATATTGTATGTAAACACGTGGATGCATACCATATATAGATTTAAGTGCAAGGGAGGCTTTATGTTAGAGCGTATTGTTAAACGTAACGGGGAGACGGTTCCCTTTGACCGGGAGAAGATCGAAGAGGCCATCTACAAGGCTGCAAAGGCCGTCGGAGGCTATAACAGGACATTGGCCCGGTCTCTGACGGAAAAAGTGGTCTCTTCTCTTGAAGACTCCTTTGAGGGACGCGTTCCGGGGGTAGAGGATATCCAGGATATCGTAGAAAAGACTCTCATTGAAAACGGCCATGCCAGGACGGCAAAAGCTTATATCCTCTACCGGAAAGAGCAGGAAGTCCTCCGGGAAGCCGAAAAGGTCCTGCTTGATGTGGAGAAGACCATCGACGGCTATATCGGCATGAAGGATTGGCGTGTCAACGAGAATTCAAACTCGGGTTATTCTTTTTCAGGGCTTCTTATGCATACGGCAGGAAGTGTCATCGCGAATTATACTTTGAAAAAAGTCTATACGTCGGAGATCGCCCAGGCCCATATCAACGGTGATTTTCATATTCATGACCTTTCCATGGGGATCGCCGGATATTGTGCCGGATGGTCGATTAAAGAACTTTTATGGGAGGGTTTCAACGGTGTACCCGGCAAGGTGGAATCTGGACCTCCCCGGCACCTCCATTCTGCTTTGATGCAGATGGTCAATTTTCTCGGGACCATGCAGAATGAATGGGCCGGGGCCCAGGCCTTTTCGTCTTTTGACACCTACCTGGCCCCTTATGTGCGCCGGGACGGCCTCTCTTATGAAGAGGTGAAACAAGCCATACAGACCTTTGTCTTTAACCTTAATATTGCATCACGCTGGGGCGGACAGACACCCTTTACAAATCTTACCTTTGACTGGACTGTCCCTGAAGACATGAAAGACCAGCAGGCTGTATGGGGCGGGACTCTCATCGATACGCCTTATAAGGATTTCCGGAAAGAGATGGACATGATCAACAGGGCTTTCCTGGAAGTGATGATAGAAGGGGATTCCAAAGGAAGGATATTTACCTTCCCCATCCCTACTTACAACATCACACGCGATTTCCAATGGGAGAGCGAGAATGCCGGGCTTCTCTTTGAGATGACGGCAAAATACGGGATCCCTTACTTTCAGAATTTTGTCAACAGCTCTTTGAAACCTTCCGATGTCCGCTCCATGTGCTGCAGGCTTCAACTGGACCTCAGGGAGCTGAAGAGCAGGACCGGGGGGTTGTTCGGAAGTGGAGAAAAAACGGGCAGTATCGGTGTGGTGACTATCAACCTGCCCAGGATAGGGTATCTCTCACGTTCAAAAGCAGAGTTTTTCGGGCGGCTTGAGTATCTCATGGACCTGGCTCGTGAATCCCTGGAAATAAAGAGGAAAGTCGTAAAAAAGAATATGGACAACGGTCTATTGCCCTATTCCAAACGCTATCTGGGAACATTAGACGGCCATTTCAACACCATAGGGCTCGTGGGAATGAACGAAGCTCTCCTGAATTTCACGGGGAATGACATCGGCTCTCCCGCAGGACGTGAGGACGCCCTGGAGATCCTCCGTTTTATGAGGAATAAATTGGCTGACTATCAGGAACAGACGGGCAATATTTACAACCTGGAGGCGACACCGGCCGAAGGAACCTCTTACAGGCTTGCAAAAATGGACAAAGAGCGTTTCCCGGAGATCATTACCCAGGGGCAGGAAGAGCCCTATTATACCAACTCTTCCCAGTTGCCGGTCAATTATACATCGGATGTCTTTACTGTCCTGGACAACCAGAATGAGATCCAGGCTCAATATAACGGAGGGACTGTGGTCCATATCTTCCTCGGCGAAACCGCCCCGGGCTATGAAGCCGTGCGTGAACTCATCAAAAAGGTGGCTTATAATTATAAGATCCCCTATTTTACCATCTCACCCACATTCTCGGTCTGCGAGGAACACGGATATGTCAGGGGGAAAAAAGAGACCTGTCCCCGATGCGGGAAAGAGATGGAAGTCTACAGCCGGGTGGTGGGATATTACAGGCCCGTAAAACTCTGGAATAAAGGGAAAAAAGAGGAGTTTAAAGAACGTGTGCCCTTTGTCATGTAACTTCCTTGGCAGGATCGCTTCTCCTCCGGGGATCTCTCTTATCGATTATCCCGGACGAGTGGCGGCTCTGGTCTTTTTTCAGGGTTGTAATTTCAGATGCCCCTATTGTCACAATCACTCCCTTATTACGGCAGGGCCCGGCGAAAGCGATGAAGATGTCTTCAGCCGCCTCCGGGAAATGAGAAGGCTGGCAGATGCCCTGGTGATCACAGGAGGAGAACCCACATGGGGAGAGGGGCTTATCCCTTTTATTGAAAAGGCAGCCGGCCTCGGGTATCAGGTGAAGCTGGATACCAACGGTTCTCGCCCGGGGCTCCTCGAAGAACTCCTCGACCGGAGCCGCCTTGCTTATGTCGCCATGGATCTCAAACATACCCCGGAGAAGTATCCTGAGGCCTGCGGTGTGCAAGCGGACCTTGACGACATCCGCAGGAGTGTGGAGATCATAAGGGAAAAGGCCCCTGCTTATGAATTCAGGACGACTCTGGTCCCGGGGATGCATACGGCAGAGGATGTCTCGGAGATCATCCGGTCCTTTTCTCTCGGTGGGGGGACACCTTATTTCCTGCAGAAGTATATCCCCCGGGAAGGTACCGTTTTCCCCGCGTGGGGACTCAAAGAATGGCAGGAAATGACGGCCGTGTTCCGGCCTCTTGCTCACATAGGGATCAGGGAGGATCTGTGAACGAACTTATCGCGGCCATGCTCACCCCTGCAGTCATGATCAACGTCTGCGGACTTTTACTCCTTTCCACAGCCAACAGAAACTCAAGGATCATCGACCGGATCCGGCAAATCAATGTTTTACTGATACAAGACAGGGCTCCGGAAGAAGCCTGTGCCAATTATAGGAGACAGTTGGGCCTTTTCAGGCGGAGAAGCCGAATATTGAAGAATGCCCTGTTGATCAACTATATCGCTTTGCTGCTTTTCATCATGACATCCCTCTCCATCTTTCTTTCCGCATACTGGACACTGAGCCCGCATTTCTCTCTTTTCTTTCTTTTGGGAGGGTTTTCCGCGCTGGCTCTCTTTGCTCTTCTTCTGATCCGGGAGGGGTCTATTCATTTCGATACCACGGCCCTGGATATGGAGCTGGCTGTTCTCTTTATGGAGGGCAGGGAGCGGAAAAGAGAGAAGAGAGAAAAGAGTTGATTTCCCGTTTTCACGGGGTATAGTCTTGGGAAAAAGGGGGAATTATGAGCCTAAGAGCGTTCACGACCGAAGAGTGCCGGGAAAGTGACTTGAAAAGATGGGAAGAGATGTCCCGTCAATGCCGGGGAGATATCCTTACCATGACCACGGTGGCAGGGAGCGGTCACCCGGGAGGTTCCCTCTCCTCCATCGATTTTCTGACCCTTCTCTACGATCAGATGGCCCGCTTTCCGGATGACCCTAAAAATGAAAACAGGGATTACCTCATCGTATCCAACGGACATATCTCTCCGGCTGTTTACGCTGTTCTGGGGAGAAGTGGTTTTTTCCCTTACGAAGAGGCTCTGGCAGGTTTCAGAAAAGCCGGGACACCCTATGAAGGACATGTGGATACCAAGGTCTCCGGGGTGGAGTGGATTACCGGAAATCTCGGCCAGGGGCTGTCGACGGCAGCAGGGATCGCTCTGGGGCTCAAATTTCAGAAAAAAGAGAACCATGTCTTCTGTGTCATGGGAGACGGGGAACAACAGAAGGGACAGATCGCAGAGACACGCCGGTTTGCTTCAAAATTCCACCTGGATAACCTCACGGTTATCATCGATTATAACCGCCTCCAGATCTCAGGCGATGTGGATGAAGTGATGAAAGTAAACCTTGTCCGGGAGTATGAGGCATCGGGTTGGGAGGTTGTGGAGATCGACGGGCATGATTTCAAGAAGATATACAGGGCCTGTTATCAGGCTCTCCGTCAAAAGAGGAGGCCGGTGATGATTTTGGCCCGCACAGTTATGGGAAAAGGTGTCTCCTTCATGGAGAATGACGAAAAATGGCACGGGCAGGCCCTGGGAGAAGAGCAGCTGCATAAGGCCCTTCAGGAACTGGGGGTGGAAGACCGTTTTGAAGAGATGAGAAAAAGAAGAGCGGACCTGCTTCAAGAACCCGCCGGCAAGGTTAAAAAGGTGTACGGGACTTTTCAGCCCGGAAACCGTATAGAATACGACCCCTTGCAGAAGACGGATAACCGTTCAGCTTTCGGAAAAGCGCTGGAATCTTTGGGAGAAGTCAACAGCGGCAGGACCGTTGTACTGGATTGTGACCTGGCAGGATCGGTCAAAACAGGGGGTTTTGCGCAAAAGTGGCCCGATGCTTTTTTCCAGGCGGGTATCCAGGAACACAGTACAGCTTCGATCGCAGGCGGGATCTCTGCAACAGGCTTGCTGACCTTCTGGGCCGATTTCGGTGTTTTTGCTGCTGACGAAGTCTATAACCAGCTGCGTCTCAATGATATCAATCAGACAAATATCAAGATTGCAGCGACACACTGCGGGCTGAATGTGGGAGAGGACGGAAAGACCCATCATGCGGTTAACTACGTGGGCCTTCTGCGCTGCCTCTACGGCTTCAGCCTTCTTACTCCGGCCGACCCCAACCAGACAGATGCCATGGTCCGTTATGCTGCTGTCCATGACGGGAATTTCTTCCTGGCCATGGGGCGGGCCAAGACTCCGGTGATCACAGATGAAGAGGGGAAGCCTCGTTTCGGAAAAGATTATAGTTTCACCTACGGCCAGATGGACATAATCAGAAAAGGGGAGAAGGTCACCGTCTTTACCTACGGAGCCCTGCTGCCCTATGCTCTGGAAACCTGGGAGGGGTTGAACAAGAAGGGGAGGCCCTTTACCCTTATCAATGTCTCTTCGCCTTTGAATCCGGATAGGGAGGCGATCAGGAAAGCAGCCGAAAGTTCTGATTCTTTTATTGTCTACGAAGACCATAATGTCCATTCAGGTTTCGGATCCCTTCTGGCTGATCTTATGGCTGAAGAAGGGATCAGCTGTCCCCTTGTCAAACTGGGGGTCACAGAGTATGCCCGTTCGGGGACAGCAGACGAAGTATACCGTCTGGCGGGGCTGGCTCCGGAAGACCTCGAAAAGGCGGTGGAGAAACTATTCTAGATGGGAAAGGTCAGGATCCCCGGGAAGGCGTTTCTCTTCTGCGGCCTTCTCTACGCCACAGACGATCTCTTCGAAAAGGCCCGTACGGCACTGGAAGAACTCTTCGGCCCTGTCTGCAGGGAAGCCCGAGGATTTCCCTTTACCGTCACAGACTACTACCGGGACGAGCTGGGCGGGGAAATCTATAAAGGTTTTCTCTTCTTTGACCGGTTTATCCCCATGGAGTCCATAGCTGATATCAAAATTGAGACCAACGGCCTTGAAAAGGCGTTCTCCCCGTCCGGGGAAAAAAGAATCATCAACCTGGACCCGGGTTATCTGGACCTGGCCAAGGTGATACTGGCCACGACAAAAGACCGGGCTCACCGCCTTTACTTAAAAGACGGGATTTACGGTGAAGTGGAATATACCTATCAGAAAGATTCTTATGTCCCTTCCCCCTGGGCTTATCCCGATTATTATCAGGAGAGCTATATCTTTCTCTTCAACGAGATGCGCCGCTATTATCACAACCGTCTTCGATCCGGAATATCATGATCCTGTGTATTAACCCCTGGGTAGAGGACTTCAGCGCTTATGACCTCTGGGCCAAGCCGCTGGGAATCATTGAAATCGCTTCGTGGCTTCGGCGCGGGGGTTTTGACGTGGATATTGTCGACTTCCTTTATCAATATTACCTTTCCGGGCAGAAGGAGCCTGCTCAAACGAAGAACGGACGGGGAAAATACCGTAAGGTGGAGATCAGCCGGCCTGAGCCTTTGAAGAATGTCCTCATTCCCCGCAGATTCTATCGGTTCGGTGTCTCTTTAGAAGATGCCGAAAGACTTTTAGCACGCTATCCCCGCCCCAAGCTGATACTTATGACTTCGGTGATGACATACTGGTATACAGGGGTGCAGACGACCATAGCCTTTCTTCGGAAATGTTATCCGAATGTCCCTATCATCCTCGGCGGTATCTATACACAGCTCTGCCGAAATCATGCAGAGACTGTCTTCCGGAGTTGTGAGATCGCTCCGAAGGAGACTTATCCCTTTCTCCGGGAGAGGCTGGCGAGGGCCATCGGCTCTTCTCCCGAGCTTCCTCTGAACCGGCTGGAGATACCCATGGACTATACATTTTATCCGGGGATCCCCTATATCCCTCTCCGGTTTACCAGGGGCTGCCCTTTTCGATGCCGTTATTGTGCGGGGCCCCTCCTCGAGCCTGAATACAAAGAGAGCCGTCTGAGGACGGTCAAAGAGACATTCAGCCGATGGTATATGGACGGAATAAGGGATTTTGTCTTTTATGATGACGCTCTTCTCTTCTCAAAAGAAACACTGCTCCACCCTTTCCTTGAGTGGGCAGCTGATAAGGGGATGAAGGCCAGGTTCCATACTCCCAATGCACTCCATATTGCCAATTTCGACCGGAAGACCCTGGAACTCATGATGGCTTCCGGCCAGTGGGAGCTCCGCTTCGGAGTGGAGAGCCTTTTTAAGGAAAAAAGGCCTCTGGACAATAAAAGCAGCAGAAAAGACCTGGAGAGAGTCACTTCTCTTCTTTCTGAAGCCGGGTTTGATACGGCTCGTGTGAGGATCTATCTTCTTGCCGGATTGCCCAACCAGTCCCGTGTGGAAGCGGAAGAGGATATCAAGATCGTCCGTCAGGCTGGTTTAAGGCCTGTCCCCAATGAATTTTCCCCGATCCCCGGGACTCCGCTTTTCAAAGAGGCAAGAAAAGTCTCTCCCTTTGACCTTACCGAACCCCTTCTTCAGAACAAATCCATCGTGCCCTGCCGGTGGGAGGGGATGACCTGGCAGGATATGCAGGAGCTGAAAGAGCTCTCAAGGATGTGAATATTGCCCGAAAGCACTCTTTATGCTATAGTGTAGGGGAAAAGGAGGGGAGATGATCAGGGAAGAGCTGAGAGATCTGAAAGACTTTCCCGTCTATCCGGGAACACCGAAGGCGAAAATGGATCAGAACGAGACTCCTTATCCCCTTCCCGCTGCTATCCCGGAGGCCCTGAAAGCACGGGTATCCTCGATGCCTTTTCACCGCTACCTTCGCCCTGAGCGGATTACGGAACTGAAAAGAGCTCTTTCCGGATATTCAGGGGTGTCCCCTGAGTCCATTGCCGTGGGAGCGGGAGCCGATGCTATGATCCAGACCCTGATCGCTCTCTTTGCTATCGGCCGGGGCGCTGTCTTCCATTTCCACCCTTCTTATCCCTTATACAGCCTTTTTGCGCAAGTCCTGGGGGTTCCCGTTAAAACGCTTTCTCTTGAGAAAGAGGATTTTGATTTTGATCTCGACAAAGCCCAAGAGATTCTTGAAGGGTGTGCTGTGGCTTTTATCGCCAACCCCAATAATCCTACAGGGAACCTGTTCCGGAAGGACAAACTCAAAGAACTTATTGAAAGCCATCCCCGTTGTCAGTTTGTCCTGGACGAAGCCTATTTTGAATATGCCGGGGAGACTTGGGCCGGAGAGGTAAACAGGCATGAGAACCTTTGTGTGATCAGGACCTTTTCGAAACTCTTTTCCATCCCGTCTTTACGGCTGGGTTATCTTATCGGACGTCCCGATATGGTTTCTGTCGTTGAAAAAGCTCAATTCGTCCCTTATAATGTTTCAGGTTTTTCTGTGGAGGCCGGCCTTATCCTTCTGGAAGAGAGGCCGCTTTTTCAGGAAATAAGGGGAAAGGTGATCCGCGAGAGGAGTATTATGGAGTCGTTCCTGTGCAAGTTTTCGCCGGTGGTCTCCTATCCCTCTTACGGGAATTTCCTGTTCATGCGTTTCCCGCCCGGAGAAAATCCGGCCGAAGCCCTCTTTAAGGAGGGCGTCTATGTGCGGGATTACGGCGGAGTCCCGGGATATGAAGATTTTATCAGAATCACGCTGGGCGGCCCCGAAGAAAACCTTTTGTTCAGGGAGACACTACAGAAACTGTTTAACCATAAGGAGGGATAAGAATGAACCTCAGCTGTGGAATTATAGGAAAACCCTTCAGCGGAAAAAGCACTCTTTTCACATTGATGACAGGAGAAGAGACCGGTGGAAAATTCGGGCCTGTTCACGGGATCGCCAAAGTGAAGGACCCGCGTATCGATCTTCTCAGCAAGCTTTATCAACCGAAAAAAACCACATTAGCCACTATCGAATATATCGATGTCCCGGGCGTTGCGGGAGTAGACGGGTCAGAAAACAAGATGCTGGAGCATGTCCGCAATACTGACAGCCTTCTGGCTGTCGTGGGGGCTTTTGAAGAGAAGTCGGAGCCGGATAGGATCTTCGTGGAGATACAGAATATCAGAGACGATCTCCTTCTCAATGATCTGATCCTTGTGGAAAACAGACTGGAAAAGATCAAGCATCAACGTAACCCGCAGGAGAAGGAGGAGTTCACTCTCTTCTCAAAACTTCACGCGGCCCTGGAGAAGAACATTCCCTTGAGGAACCTGGATCTGAAAGAAGATGATCTTAAGGTCATCAAAGGTTTTCAGTTCTTTACATTGAAACCGGCTCTCTTTGTGATCAATATACGTGAAGAAGATATCCCCGATGCAGGCCTTTTGGAAGAAAAACTGCGAGAAAGGTTGGGCGCTGAAGAGGGGGCCGGGGTCATAGCCCTTTCGGTGCTCATCGAAGAGGAGATCATGCAGCTTCCCGGTGAAGACAGAGAAGCGTTTCTTCAGGAGATGAATATCAGCGAGCCGGCTACAGAAAAAGTCGTACGGGCCACATATGACCTTCTGGGCCTGATCTCTTTTTTTACAACAGGAGAGGATGAGGTAAAAGCATGGACTATCAGAAAGGGGACGGTGGCCCGTGCAGCAGCAGGAGAAATTCATTCTGACATCGAACGGGGGTTTATTAAAGCAGAACTGGTCCATTATGAGGATTTTGTCTCACTGAAGGACATGAAAAAGCTGAAAGAAGCCGGACTCATACATCTGGAAGGAAAAGAGTATATTGTCCGGGACGGAGATATCATCAATTTCAAATTCAATGTGTAGAAAGGGAATTATGGACGAAAAAAGCCTGTATGATACCTGTAATATTATCAGGGTAGTCGCTGAAAAAGGAGGTGAAAAAGGGGGTGTCTCTCTTTCCAGGCTTCTTTTCAGCGGTTTTATGGCCGGAGCCTATATCGCATTCGGTTTTTTTCTGAGCATCGTGGCGGCGGCCTCTTTTTCCTCCTGGGCACCCCAGGCCCACTACTCGCTTTTCAGGATCCTCCTGGGGCTCTTTTTCCCGCTGGGGCTTTTTGCTGTCGTCGTGGGCGGCGCAGAACTCTGGACAGGGAATATTCAGTTTACGGGAACAGCTTCTCTTCTGGGAAGGCTGGGGAAGCGGAAGACGTTGTATAACTGGATCGCCAGTTATACGGGGAACTTCGCCGGCGCTTTTTTTCTGGCCTTTCTGGTGACAGCCGGCGGAGGGATCATTACATCAAACAAGCTTCTCGGAGAAGTTGTCACTCAGGGCGCTCTTGGCAAAGCATCGGGGGGAGCCTTTCCCCTTTTCTGGCTCGGGGTGGGATGTAACTGGCTGGTGAATCTGGCCATCTGGCTCTATATGAAGGGAAAGGAGAGCGGCGGAAGGCTCTTTCTTCTCTGGTTTCCCGTATTTGCTTTTGTTACCATGGGGTTCGAACACAGCATCGCCAATATGTGGATCTTCTCTGCTGCGGCTCTTCTTCCGGGGGAAGGCTTGACATGGGGGATGGCTTTTCAAAACCTGGTCCCTGTGACAGTGGGGAATGCCTTCGGGGGTTTTTTCTTTGTATCCTTCTATCATTGGTTTGTCTGTACCGGGAAAAGCGGATGGAAAAAGATGGCGGCCTTTCTGTGGGTCACGCTTCTTTTTGTCCTTATCCTGGGAATGATCCCTCTGGCTGTGCTGAAACTGTTTCCTTCATTTTCGGCCCATTCCTTTGCGTTTCCCCTGGTCTATCTTGTTTACGGAGGAATCATGGCCTTTACCATTTCCCGAACCATGAAACCGGAGAAAAAGGAGGATCAGGATGAGCAGTAAAAACAGGATCAGCGCTTTTCGTGAAGAAAGAGAGCGACTGAATGAAGTGGCCCTGGCAGAAGGAGGCTTGGCGATCAGACGTTTCTTTAACCTGGATACAGCTGCCTACAAAGAAGGAGCCCTTGACTCCAGGGTCAAAGAGCTGATCGGGCTGGCGGCCTCCCTCGTTCTGCGTTGCGACGACTGTATCCTTTATCATACCTTGCGGGCTTTTGAGGAGGGAGTGACCGATGAAGAGTATCGGGAAGTCATGAATATCGGTCTTGTCGTAGGCGGATCCATCGTGATCCCTCATCTCAGAAGGGCCTTTGAACATTGGCAGGAGTTGAAAAGAGAAAAGGAGAAAAGGAATGGACAGGAGTAAAGAAAAGATCCTGGAGCGGATCAGAAGTGTCTCTGCCGAAAAGGATATCCTGGCGGAAATCTCGAAGATCCTTTATGAGGAGGTCGGACATTACGATTGGGTGGGTTTTTATCTGGTCAACCCCGAAGACGAAAACGAACTTCTCCTGGGCCCCTTTTCAGGTGAGCCTACAGAGCATGTCCGAATTCCGGTAGGGCGGGGGATCTGCGGCCAGGCTGTGGCTACTCAATCTGTCTTTGTCGTACCGGACGTCTCTCTTGAGGATAATTATCTCTCTTGCAGTCCCCATGTCAGATCAGAGATCGTAGTCCCCCTCATCGAGGGAGAAGAAGTCTGGGGGGAGATCGATGTCGATTCCCACACTCCGGACGCTTTTACGGCAGAAGACCGTCATTTTCTGGAAGAGGTCGCCGTACTTCTTTCTGAACGGCGAAGAAATCGTGGCTAAGAACCTCTTTATCGCAGCGACAGATAAAGATGTAGGGAAATCGACCATTTCCCTGGCCTTTTTACACCGTCTTCATGAAATGGGTAAAAAAACGGCCTTTATGAAGCCCGTCGGCCAGCGATGGGTCGCCTCCAAATGGGGCCCTGTGGATGAAGATGTCGTGCTGATGAAAGAGGTCTTTCAGCTGGAAGCCGATCCGGTCCTCATGAACCCCGTGGTGGTTGAAAAGGGATTTACAGAAGAGTATCTTCTCCGTGCCGTAAAACCGAACCTCAGTGACAAGATCATAGATTCATACAAAAAACTGGCTAAGGATAACGACTATGTGGTTATCGAAGGGACTGGCCATGCAGGAGTCGGGTCGGTTTTTGACCATTCCAATGCTCATGTGGCCCGCTTGCTGGATGCCAAGGTCGTGCTTGTCGCCAAGGGCGGGATAGGGAATACTATCGACCGGCTGGAACTCAACCGTATATTTTTTGAACGATTCGGTGTGGAAGTCATCGGAGTCGTAGTCAATAAAGTCGTCGAAAAAAAGCTGGAAAAAGTCAAAAGAGCCCTGGAGATATATTGCGAGAAGAACAGGCTGGCCCTGTTCGGAGCTATTCCCTACTCTTCTGTTTTGAATAACCCCACTCTGGATACGATTATCGAAGACATCAAACCCCAGATCTTACAGGAAAAGGCTCCGCGTAATTCTGTCATCGACCGCTATATCGTGGGAGCAGCCAATATTGAAGAGGCTCTCAATTATATTAAGAAGCATAAAGGAAACATCATGATCATCTTTCCGGCTGACAGGATGGATGTGATCTTCGCTCTTCCCAAAATGCAGCAGATCCTCAGGGAGTGGAACTCAAAGATATGCGCCTTACTCCTTAACGGAAGCCGGCCCCCCGGAGAGATCAGTATGAAAGTCCTTGAAGAGGAGGAGATGACGGTGCTCTGGAAAGAGGGAGATACTTTTTCCGTAGTCTCGAAACTTTCGGGGATCTCTGTCAAGACGCGGTCCCAGGATAACAGCAAGATAGAAGCTATGCAAAATTTTGTTTTTAAAAATATCGACTACAAAAAGGTTTTTTCACGGTTGGCGAATGCTACCGTGATGGAAAGCACCCTGGGTAAGATCAAAAGATTCCTGCGCAGGGCCGTGATCTTTTTCAGGTTTTTGCTGACTCATGACATCAAAAAGTTTTTCGGAAGGAGGAACGGGGTTTGAAAGCACAAATACGTTTGTTTGTGGAGCTGTTTCTCATGATGGTGATCATCGTCATTCTCACATCGATGATCTTTACCCTGGATTACGGTTTCTCCTATTTGTGGAACGAACAGAAGTTCCTCCTTGCAGCCCGGTTTATGATTGTATTTTTGGCTGCCGGGGCTCTTGCCTATTTCGAAACGGTGAATATAACAAAAGTATTCCGTCTCTTATCAGGAGCCGTAAAAAGGATCCGACATACGAGTTTCAGAGAAAGGGTCTATGTGGGAGAAGATTACCTGTTTGCGGATCTTATCGACGACCTGAACGGGTTTTTGGACGACATGAGTGACAAGCTTCATATTATACAGGAAGACCTTGTCCAGGCTGAAAAGGCCCTGGACAAAGGAGACTGCGAAAAGGCCAGAGCCTTTGTGAGCGAGTTGCGGTCTCTTTTCAACCCTCCTCCGGAAGACCGTTAAAATTTTTTTTTATTTCTCACTTTTTTTTCTTGACACTATTGAATCCATGGTTATTATATCGACCGCGGAGTCAGAATTTAAAATAGGGGGTCACTATTGAAAAAACGAGAGTGGGAATTTAAGATGAAAAAAGATCTCATCGCCGATGCAGCGGCGGATCTTTTCCTGGAAAAAGGGGTGGAGAATGTCACGCTGTCCGAAATCGCTTCGCAAGTGGGCTACAGCAAATCAAGCCTCTATTCCTATTTCAAATCCAGGGATGACATTATCTCCTATCTTGTGGAACTGGCGGATGAGGAGTTTCAGGGGATCGAAAGTTTCATTACTGAACAGCTGAAAAAAATCGAGCCGGGGGAGTCGGAATCCCTTTTCGATGTCTTGTTTGACGAAAGCTTTCGAAAGACCTACCGCAATAAAAAGGTCGCCACGCTCTTTCACAAAAACATTGGGTTGATCTATCAGAATAACGGTGTGATCTTTGAGAAAATCATGGGGATCTATGAAAAACGCATAAAATTTCTCTCAGGTGTCTTAAAAGCGTATATCCGTGACGTAAAAAAGGCTACTTTAGTGTCTTATCTGGTGATGGGGGTTTTGCAAGGGATGGAACATTACAAGATGATGGAAGAGAACTCTATGGAAAACGAGAAAGCCTATCAAATCATGAAGAACTTTTTGAAAAGTGCTCTGGGAGAAAATACAGAGGAGGAAAAATGAAGCACCTGATCAATCTTTTTATTCTCACAGCTGTCCTCTTTTTCCCTGCTTCGGGAGAAGAGTGGACTTTAGACCAGACGATTTCTTTTGCCCTGGAGAACAATACCCAATTAGTGAACAAAGAAAGGGAGATCGCCCAGGCGAAAAATGAGATCCTGGCTGCTTACGGGGATTTTCTCCCTACAGTGAGCGCATCAGGGCTTAAGGTCCTGAAAGAATCTGTCTCTACCTTTTCCCTTCCCGGGCCCGGGGGAACGACCATGGATTATGAGATGGATATGCTCAGTAATTATCAGTACTCTCTTTCGGCGAACCTTCCCCTGTTTACAGGAGGGGCACGCTTCTTCAGTCTGAAGACAGTTTATGCCCGGTGGGATATCGCCAAGCAGGAATATCGAAAAGCACGGATGGATGTCATCTACGCTGTCTCAGAAGCTTATTACAATGTCATCTACGCCGGATTGATGAAGGATCTGGCCCGGGAGACCGTCGAGATCCTCGAAGAGCAGAAGGCGATGGTTGAAACCCAGTACAATAACGGAGAAGCTTCCAATCTGGAACTGCTCCAGGCCAGAGTGGAGCTCAATAATGCCCGTCCTGACGCCCTCAAAGCAGAATCGGGGTATAAAATGGCTCTCATGAGCCTGAAAAATATCGTGGGAGCAGCCGAAGAGATAGAGCTGACTGTCTCCCGCGAATTTGCCGTAGACGAAGAAAGGCTTCTTCCCGAAAAAAGCCTTATGATGGACCTAGCCTTAAGCAATAACCCGGATATTCAGATTCTGAAAATAAACAGTGCCATCGTCGATTATTCCAAAAGCATGTCCAAAGGGCAGTATCTGCCCTCTCTGGTCCTTTCGGGGACTTACGGTCAACAGAAAGAAGAGTGGGGGCAGGAGTGGGAAGATTCCTATAATATCACCTTAGCTCTCCAATGGAACCTGTTCCAGGGACTTAAGCGTCCTGTCGGGATCAAAAACATCTCTTTACAGCAGGAGATCCTGGACGATACTTACCGGGATATCATAGAAAAGACAGGAATCGATCTCAGCCTGAAGCTGGAGAGTGTCCGGGAAGCCCGTGAACGTTTGGATGCCCAGAAGACGAACCTTTCTCTGGCCAGGGAAAGCCTTGAAGTAGCCCGGGCCGGATACAAAGAGGGCGTCGTTTCTCTGCTGGAGCTTATGCAGGCCCGGATCGGCTACAATAATGCCAAAGCAGGAGATATACGCGCCCGTTATGACTTGAACCTTTCTTGGTTGAAATTAAGAAAAGCTGCAGGAATACTGGAGAAAGAGGAGGCGTTATGAAACGTAATGCAGTAGTAATTATCCTTTTCGTCGTCTTAGCCCTAAGTGCGGGCGGGTGCAAAAAGGGAGGAGCAACTCAACAGCAGGCCGCTCCTTTTGTGAGTATTCAAAAACTGGAAAAACGCCTGGTGCGGGAAATCTATAAAGCCACCGGCACGCTCTTGGGGATTCAGGATGTCTCTGTCTACTCCAAGATCAACGGAAAATTTCTCTCCTATGATGTACGGGAAGGTCAGTATGTGGAAAAAGACCAGGTCATCGCACGGATCGACCGGGATGTGACCGGCTTGAAATATGAGCCGGCTTTGATCAAGAGCCCCATCAGCGGCATCGTAGGAAACCTTAACCGGGACAAAGGGGAGATGATCATCCCGGGGCAGATACCTGTGGCCAGTGTCTCCAACATGGCCACCATGGAGGCGACTATTTCGGTGCCTGAGCGTTACTATCCCCATCTCAGGGGAAACAACCCCGTTGAGGTGACAACAGAGGCCTACCCCGGGGAGGTCTTCAAAGGAAAGATCGTCTCCGTTACGCCTGTCTCTGACCCGGTGACACATACCATAGACTTGAAAGTCCATGTCCCCAACCCGGGGCTCAGACTCAGGTCCGGGATGTTTGCCCGTATCAGTATCATCCTGAGCGAGCGCCAAGGGTTGGCTCTCCCTGAGGAGGCGGTCATCGATAACCGGTTTGTCTTTGTGTACAATGACGGGAAAGCTCATCTGCGTGAAGTCAATACAGGGCTGGAATATAATACATTCATAGAGATCCTTGACGGACTTACTGAAGGGGAAGATGTCATTGTCGTGGGCCAGAAATACATCCAGGACGGCATGGAAGTCCAGATCCGGTAGGGAGGCAGTATGAACTTATCCGAATTCGGGGTAAGGCGCCCGATTACGACACTTGTCATTTTTATTATCGTCCTTATTCTGGGAGGGATTTCTTTTTCTATGTTGAGTATCGACCTTTTCCCGGACATTACGCCCCCGGTAGCCACTATCCTGACTACATACGAGGGTGCCGGGGCTGAGGATGTTGAAAAAAAAGTAACCGAGATCATCGAAGGAGCTGTGTCTACTGTCCCGAATATCAAAGGAGTCACATCACAATCCCAGGAAGGGGTCTCGGTGGTGACCCTTGAGTTTAAATGGGGGAGCAATATGGATACAGCCCTCAGCGATATCCGCGGGGCCCTTGACTTTGTTATCAGTTCTCTCCCTGACGGGGTGGAACGCCCTTCCGTCTTTAAGTTTGATATCTCCATGATGCCCATCCTTTATCTTTCTATCAATGCTGAGCAGAATCTGAACCAGATGAGGACCATTGTGGAAAATGACCTGGTGGAACCTTTGAAGCGTGTCCCGGGAGTGGGGAAT
>Ga0116163_1000440_pt1 | contig 29832 bp, 31 predicted proteins | sample AD_UKC107_MetaG_FD_89889 | JGI IMG/M metagenome (GOLD analysis project Ga0116163, IMG submission 89889) | Active sludge microbial communities of municipal wastewater-treating anaerobic digesters from Hong Kong - AD_UKC107_MetaG | ecosystem: Engineered > Bioreactor > Anaerobic > Digestate...
GCCGTGAAAGCCATCAACACCGCCCTTCACGACGAAGGAGCTCTCTCGGAGGAAAATAAAAAGGAAGCTCTGGACTTTTTCCATACCGCCGACGAGGTTTTGGGAATCCTGGACATTTCAGGACTTCTTAAAGAGACAACGCCGGATGCAGAGGATGCCCGAATCGAAGACCTTATCGCACAACGTAACGAAGCCAGAAAAAACAAGGATTTTGCCAAGGCGGATCAGATCCGGGACACCCTTCTGGAGCAGGATATCGTGCTCAAGGATTCTCCGGAAGGCACAAAATGGTATAGAAAACTCCAAAGTTGAAGAGGTCTCTTTTCCCATCGATAAAAACAGGAAATGGCAAAAAAGAAATCCCCCCGGATCCGCTTCGAGGGGATACTCTTAACGGTTTGAGAAAGGAACAGAAACGGTGATCATCGTACAGGAAGGATTTTCAGCTTTTGAAAAAGTTCGGGAGTGTCTGAGCCGGGGAATACCCTGCGTACTCTGTACCGTAGTGGAAAGCGACGGATCCACTCCCACCGACCCGGGCTCCAAAATGGTGGTACTTCCAGACGGAAGCATCACGGGTACCGTGGGAGGAGGCCTTGGAGAATACAAAATTCTTCAGAAGGCCCGGGAAATACTCTCCCAGGGCTCCGAAAGCCTGCTTATGGATATCGATCTCAACAGCCGGGAAGCCGCCGAAGAAGGGGCCGTCTGCGGTGGAAGCATGCGCGTTTTTCTGGAACACATCACCCCCGCTCCGGAAATCGTTATCTTTGGAGGAGGCCATGTGGGCAAAGCTATCCTTAAAACGGCATGCTTTCTCGGATGGCGGGGAATTCTCTGGGATGACCGGGAAGAATTCGCCATCCTTCCGGAACACTGCACATCTCAGGCAATAAGCCTCTGCTGTCCCTTGGAAGAAATTTTCTCTCGAGGACTGGAATTTCACGAAAATTCCTTCGTCCTCGTAGCTACCCGAGGGCACGCTTTGGATGCGGAAGTAGTACGGCTCCTGGAAAACCACTCTGCCCGCTACTTCGGCATGATAGGTTCCCGCAACAAAATTCGTTCGATACGAGAACAGCTTCTTGAAGAAGGGATTTCTCCGGCTCACCTGGATAGGATCTACCAGCCAGTAGGTCTTCCCATCAACGCTCAAACTCCGGAGGAAATCGCTCTTTCCGTCATGGCGGAGATGGTGGGTCTTTACCGTTCCGCTCCTCTGGAAAATCTCCGGGAAAAATGGGGTCCCCAGGCGGTTACTCCCGGAGCTGCATCAAAAACGCCTCTGGAGGCTTGATACATGATTCAAGTTCGCGACATAAGCCTTTGTTTCGGAGAACGGGTGCTTTTCGATTCCATTACCATGCTCTTTCCCGATGCCTCACGCACGGGACTGGTAGGCAAGAACGGAGCGGGAAAAACCACCTTTCTCAAAATCCTGGCACGTAAAATGGAGCCCGACAAGGGCACCGTAGAAATTCCCACACGCCAGAGCGTAGGATACCTCCCTCAAGATGTGGCGGAACTGGGGAATGATACGGTACTGCATTATTTGCAATCCCGCTCGGGAATTACCCAGATGGAAAAACGCCTTCATTCCCTGGAAGAGGCTATAAGCGCCGCATCGGAAGAAAAGGATCACCAGAGCCTTCTCAAAAGCTACGAATCCCTTCGTACCAGATACGACCTTGCGGGAGGCTATACATTTCGCCCCCGGGCAGAGAAGATCCTCCGGGGATTGGGCTTCCCCGAAGGTACAGCGGAACGGAGCTGTTCCACCTTTTCCGGAGGATGGAAAATGCGCATCTCCCTGACATCCCTTCTTCTTCAGGAGCCGGAAATCCTGCTTCTGGACGAACCCACCAACCACCTGGATACGGAAAGCATGGAATGGCTGGAAAGCTATCTGAAGGATTACCGGGGAACCTTTATCGCGGTCTCCCACGACCGACGGTTCCTGGACAAAATGACCACCCGCACCCTGGAAATAGCCCGGGGACAGCTTAAAGAATACAAGGGAAACTACTCCTACTATCTAGAAAAGAAAGAAGAAGACAAGCGGCTCTTCGAAAAACAGGCAAAACAACAGCAGGCCCTTCGAAAGCAAACGGAAGATTTCATCGAACGCTTCCGGTACAAAGCCTCCAAAGCCTCCCAGGTGCAGAGCCGTATCAGGATGCTGGAGCGCGAGGACCTTCTTCTGGCGGAAAGCCAGGGTCCCTCGGTACACTTCTCCTTTCCCGAATGCCCCCGGAGCGGGCACGAGGTACTGGGAGTGCAGGAAGTAGCCAAAAGCTACGGAGACAAGAGGGTCTTCGACGACCTCTCCTTCTCGGTCTCCCGGGGAGAACGGGTTGCCCTGGTGGGAGTGAACGGAGCGGGCAAATCCACCCTCTGCCGCCTTCTGAGCCATAAGGAAAAACCCTCCTCGGGAAGCATCTCCTTCGGACACAAAGTACTCTGCGGCTTTTTCTCCCAGGAAAACATCCACAATCTGCACTATCAAAACACCATCTGGCAGGAGGTACTCGCCGAGGGAGACTACTTTTCCCCCCAGTACAAGCGCAATCTTCTCGGAGCCTTCCTCTTTTCGGGGGAAGACATCGACAAACCCATATCCGTGCTTTCAGGAGGGGAAAAAACCCGGCTTGCTCTTTTGAAAATGCTTCTTCGGGAAACCAACCTTCTCATTCTCGACGAACCCACCAACCATCTGGACATGGAAACCAAAGAACTCTTTCAGCAGGCTCTTCGAGCCTACTCGGGAACCTTGATAATCGTCTCCCATGACCGCTACTTCCTGGATACCTTGGTAGAACGGGTTATCGAATTGCACCAGGGAAAGGGAAGGGAATACCTGGGCAATTATTCCTACTTCATCGAAAAGCGCGAGCTTTTGATGCAACAGGAGAAAGAAGAAAATCCACAAGAGGATTCCCGGGAAAAAGGCGGGGACGCCTTTTCCTCTTCGGGATACAAGAGCCGGGAACAAAAACGCCGGGAAGCGGAACAGCGGCAGATTCTTTCTGAACAGCGGCGCACCGTAACCGCCCACCTCACTCCTCTGGAAAAGGAGATCGAAGAGTTGGAACGCCGTAAAACCGCCCTGGAAGAAGCTCTCTGCTCTCAGGAAATCCTGGAAAGCTCGGAAAAACGCATCGCCCATCTCAAGGAACATGGAGAGATAGAACAGCTTCTGCCCCGAAAAATGGAGGAATGGGAAGATCTGATGGAACAGCTCAGCACCATCGAGGAGGAATTTGCCCTTTCGTAACAAGAACCCTCTCGTTAATTCCATATCTTTCCGAAAAAACAAAGCAGGAGGGGTTACAGAAGGCCCCTCCCGCTTTGTTTTTTGTCTGCATGCACAAAATCTTCTGCCTTTCAAAAATTCAAACTAGAACACTGAGGCTCTTTGTTGTAAGATTTTGGTTGAACTTATATTGACTTCTCCCAAAACTGAAATAACCGGACCTTGTTTTCTCTATTTTTTGGAGAATGGAGGCTCATGCTACTCGTATTAGGCGAAACAATGAGCTTTCGTTACGGAAAATGATACATAAAAAAGACAGCATTATTTTCTGGCCCTGAATAGGGGAGCTAGAAACCGTACCGATTTTTCTAATTTCCAAACGGAAAAAATTCAAGGGAAAACCCCTTGATATTTTTTCAAACCACATAAGTTGATTTTTAGTGTGATTACGTGGGAAAGAATCTTTCGAGAAGAAAGAATGGGGAGGAAAACACGTGGGAGATCCTTACGATTTTGAAAAACTCGTATGTATGTATATGCAAACCCAAGGCTGGGAAGCCCGTATCATGCCCAAAAATAACGAGAGGTACGACATCTTTGCCCAAAAAAAGGGCATACGAGCGGCAATCCAGGTAAAAGATTACAAAAAAGCAATATCCACAAAACCCATCGAGAAATTCATAGCATTCATGGAAAGGCATCACGAAAAATTCGACAGGGGATTCTTCATTTCCTCGGAAAAAGGTTTTTCCGCCCCCGCAAAGGCTTATGCCAACGAAACGACATCCATCAATCTTATCCTTGGAACCTACGATAAAGAAAAAAATACCATGATATGGAGCCCTGTGAACAAAGACATGCCCCGAAAATATGTCGGTGTCTGGACCTGCAAAGGCGGAACGGGGAAAACCACGGTAGCTGCCCACCTTGCGGGAGCCTTCGCTCTCTCCGGATATGATGCTCTGCTTCTCGACCTGGACCGTCAAAGGAATCTCTCAAAAATGCTCGGGAATGGCGTAGAAATCAAGAACAAGAAGGATGAGACAGCGGGGAAAATAACCGTGGTGGATTACGACGATTGGGACGAAACAAAGTACAAGGAGAAAGTGATTGTCTGCGATTGCAGCCCGGACACGAAATCCAACCCGAAAGAAATGATTCGGAGATTCGACTACTGTTGTTATCCCTATCCTCCTTACGCCCCTTGGCATCAACAAAAACGGCGTTGTGGTCAACGAAACCTGCGCCACCATCCGCGCTGAAAACAAGCATGCGGCAATTTTCGTTATCGTCAACAATCTCATGACCAAAAACGGCTCCCGGGAAAAGAAACTGAACGAATTCCTGAGAATGAAAATAGGCCCCAGCATACATTTCACCGAGCATTGTCACAATATCGATCCCTTCAAACATTTCGCCATACGCCACAGCAAGGACCTTCTCCACTGGGGATATGAACACGTCATCGAAGGAGCCCCCCCGAGCCTTGCATTCAAAAAGGACGGAAATTCCTATCCGAAGCAAGATTTCCTCAAACTTGCGGAATACATTCAGATGTACACGGATTTGGGGAAATTGTGATAATGAAAGGAAGGTGCTGATCTTTGGGTTATTTTCTTGCGATATTATTTCTCGGACTGGGGTTTATATTCCCGCCGCTCTTTATTGCCGGGCTCGTGGTGCTCGCTGGAGCTTTCATTCGAGATCTTGGGAAGGGAGTTAGATCTGCAGCTAAAAAACTTGCAAGCAATGCGAATAGGGATAACAACCACACGGTTATTGTACGAGGCAATGACCATAATAAGTGCCCACATTGTTCCGGATATTTGCTTCCGAGTGCCGAAAAATGCCCTCATTGCGGGAAGGATGTTGAACGCCAGAAACCTAAAGTCGTGGGAATTCGGGATTGCCCCTTCTGCTTCGGAGAAATACCGGAAGATGCCAAAAAATGCAAACACTGCGGGGAATGGGTTGTCCCTGTCTGCGCGAACTGTGGAACTCCTGCAGGAAACCAAGGACAGAAAGCTTGTACAAAGTGTGGGAAAGCCTTGTAGAAAAGCACAAGAATCCAACGATAAGTTTATAATTACCGACTTGAACTTTTTCATGATCTTGAAAAAATAAACTTTATCGACCTTACTCCACTGAATTTTCTCGACTTTATTATTAGAACCGTAAGAAATCACGAAAGGAGCGAATAATGAAAAATATAACGCGTTTTATTATTGTTTTCGCAATCACGTTACTGATTACCAACATATCTTGCGCAGCGTCTCTTTACACCGTAACAATCAACGACACAAACGCTCAGACAGTCCAGGATGCAGCAATAGAAATAATGACGGGAAAGAACTTCACTATCGACGAGATAACACCGTACAAGGCAGTTTTTACAAAATCTTTCGGAGATGGATTCTGGACAGCCACGAGAATTTGCTATGTCCTCTTCAATTTTGTCGAACGAGATGGAAACGTGAAACTTATGGTATCGGAGACAGAAAAAACAGGTCAAGTCGAACGCAAAAGAGGCGTTGATCACCTTATTCCTCTGGTAAAAAAAATCAAGAGCGCCGTTGATGGAACTCCCGAGGAATCCGTAATGAACGAGGCAAAAAATCAACTTCCGGGATCCGGAAATGAAAGAGAAAAGTCCTTGGGACTAAAACTCACGAAAGGCTCTCCTCAAAATCAAGAATTCGCAAAAATCCTTGCGGTTGATCCCGGAAGCCTTGCCGCAGAAGCCGGGATTCTCGCGCTCGATATTCTTGAAGAAATAAACGGAAGAACCACAAAGGACATGACGTTAAATGCCATCAATTCCTATCTTGCCAATAAAATGGCCTCGAAATCCTCCATCATGATCGTAATTTCTCGGGGAGAAGAAAAGAAACTTCTCATATTGAATCAAGATAACGAATAACTTCCAAATAAAGCATACGGATTTTCCCGTTACCCAGCAAAAAGTAAAAGCCCCGCCTATTTAAGGCGGGGCTTTGTTAGCGATGGCGCGCCGGACAAGATTCGAACTCGTAACCTCCTGATCCGTAGTCAGGTGCTCTATCCAGTTGAGCTACCGGCGCACATATATGGTGAACATGTTGCTTGCTACCTGGCGGTGGGAGAGGGATTCGAACCCTCGAAGGAGGTTTTTGCCCCCTTACCCGCTTAGCAGGCGAGCGCCTTCAGCCACTCGGCCATCCCACCGGAAGAAATCGCGCAAGGCATATTTTATGCACAGAGCCCAGGTCTGTCAACCGCTAATTTCGGATCTTCCCTCGAAAAGAGCTTTGAAAAACCTATTCCGAGGCGTTTTCTCCGCCTTTTTCCTCTGCAACATCCGGGGAGGAAGCGGATTCCGCGGGAGAAACCTCGAAGAGAGAGGGGTCAAGAATTTTGATTTTCGCCCGTTTGAGAAGGGTTTCGAAGAACTGGGTACGAGCGGTCTGTTTTTTCTGGGCCACCACCATCTCCCGAATATCCGAGCTGACCTCGTCGAAGGAGAGAACCCGGGGAGTTTCTTCGGAAACCTTCTGGAGCACGTAGAAATCCTGACTGGTTACCTCCACGGGCCCTGCCACTTCGGCATCGGTACTCGCCACGGCATCCCAGAGCATCGGGGGAACCCGGTTTTCGGCAAAGGGAACGGATTCGTCACCGGAGGTAAAGTCCCGGATTTCATCCAGGAAGGTGGCCACCATGGCGTTCCAGGTCACACCATCCTCCATCTGCTCCACCGCCTCTTGGGCAACATGATCCAGGCTTCCGAAATCCGCTACCCGCACATAAATGACGTGAGGCCGGGTAAAGACAATTTCCTTGAGAGAATCGTAAGTTTCCTGAAGCTCTTCGGAAGTGGCGGTAACGCCGTCTTCCGCCTGCTGCACGAGAGCTCTTCTGGAAAGGTCTTCTCGAATCTGCTCCTTAAGCTTGCTTTCGGAAATTCCCATCTGCGTCATATATTCCATAAAGGCTTCCTTGGTGGGAAATTGATCTTCCAATCCCTTGAAAGCACTGTCCACTTCCTCGTCGGAGACTTTGATTTTCCGGTTCTTTACTTCTTTTTTGAGCTCGTCTCCCACGGCGATGTCGTTTACAACCTGCTTACGGAAAAGCACGATGTCCTGGGGGGAGATATCTCTTTTACCGCTCTGCTCCGCCAAATTCACCATGCTCTGGTAGAGTTGGCTCCGCATCAGCGTCATGCCGTTGATTTCCGCCACGGGATAATCTCCGTTATCCTTCTGGCCTCCGCTTCGCCCACCTCCTCCGTACATAAAGAGGATGGAAATCACGAAGATTACCACCACGCTGATCATGATCCATTTCACCTGGGTTCTCAGGGCTCGCATAATCACCCTTCATCGACTCCTTTCACTGTATAAAGACGATTGATCTTTGGAAGCGCCTCATATCATACGGATCTCCGGGGGGAGTGTCAAAAACATTTTTTGATATTCCCCGATTTTTTTCCCTCTTCGGCAAAAAAAAAGCGTTTTTTACGGCGAAGGTTAAATTTCCGCCAGATTATTCCCCACGGTGGATTCCACCTTGAGAGGCACCGAAAGGGAGACCACACCCTCCATAACGGTGCGAAGAAGCTCCGCCCCCCGGGAAGCTTCGTCTCGGGACACTTCAATCACCAGGGAATCATGAATCTGCAATACCAAGGGCATTTCAAGCCCCTCCCGGACCGTTTTTTTGTGCCAGTGCACCAGAGCCATCCTGGCAATGTCCGCAGCGGTACCCTGAAGGGGGGTATTGATAGCCACCCGTTTGAGAGCTCCCGCTCCCCGGCCCTCCACGGTAGTCACTTCCGAAAGGGGCCGACGACGTCCGAAGAGCGTAGCGGTATAGCCCTGTTTTTTGGCCTCCTCCGCAGCATTCTGCAGATAGGCCTGAATCCCCGGAAAGGCCGCAAAATAAGCGTCCACGAGTTTCTGAGCCTCTCCTCTGCCGATATTCAGCCGGTCCGCGAGACCATAACCTCCCATACCGTAGAGAAGGCCGAAATTTACCATCTTGGCCTGACGGCGCATTTCCGGCGTTACCTCTTCGGGGTTCACGCCGAAGATGCGGGCTCCCGTTTCGCTGTGCACATCCCGGCCCTCGCGAAACGCCTCCACCAGGCTTTCTTCCCGGGAGAGATGGGCCAGAATGCGCAGTTCGATTTGGGAATAGTCTGCGGAGACGTAACAGGCTCCCTCATCCACGGGGCCCAGGGCGCTTCGGAAACGGCGGGCCCAATCACCATAAAGAGGGAGGTTCTGCAAATTCGGGTGTGTGCTGGAAAGCCTTCCCGTACCTGTGCTGATATGCTCGAAGGTAGTATGGATAATGCGGGTTTTGGGGTCCGCAAGCTGGAGAAAGGGCTGCACGAAGCCGCTTTTTATTTTGGAAAGCTCCCGGTATTCGAGAAGCATTTGGGGAACCTCTCCATTAGGATAGGAAGCGAGGACTTCCAATACCGAAGTATTGGTGGAGTATCCGGTCTTCGTTTTTTTGAGAGGAGGCAGTCCCAGAACGTCGAAAAGAAGATGCCCCACCTGTTTGGGAGAATTGAGATTGAGCTCCATTCCCCCGGCTTCTTCCACGGCCTGCTGAATTTCCTCGAGCCGCCGGTCGAGATCCTTCTCCAGGGAGATCATGCTCTCCCGGTGAAGCCGTACTCCCCTACGCTCCATTTGAGCGAGCACCGGACAGAGAGGTAAATCGACGCTCCGCATTACCCGAAGCAGTTCTTTTCCCTTTATCTCGGGTTCCAATGCCCGGTATTGTTTCCAGAGCTCTCCCTGGCCGGGATGGGAGGGATCCTCGAAAAGCTTGGGATAATCTCCCTGAGCCCGATCGGGATGAAGGAGATAGTACCCCGTTTCAAGATCCCATACGGATTCCGGAAGAGGGGCGGTTTCGGGGAAATCCTTGCAGAGCTGTTTGTATCGGGAGGTTATGAGAACTCCACCCTTGCGAGTCCATTCCTGGAGCACCGGAGGAAAGAAAGAGGATACCTCCAGAGCTGCGGCTGCTCCCTCTTCGTTTCCCACGAGAAAGACTCTTTCCCCCTCCTCCTCTTTCCAGGAGAGGGCCAGAAGAGGTTCCGGAAGAAGCTCTTCCAGAGGAACTTCCCGCTCCTCCCGGGGAGGAGCTTCCTCGGGAGGCCCTTCCGCCACGGGGACATCGAAGGAAGCCACCATTTTCGTATAGGTCTGCTCCATGCCGAGGCGAAGGCACAATTCCCGCAATCCTTCTCTTTCGGCAAAACAGCTTTCGAAAAGGCTTTCCTTTACGGGATAATCCAAATCGAGGGTTACAAGCTCCTTGCTCAGGAGGGCACTCTCCTTGCCGGCCTCCAGTTTCTTGCGTACCCCCGGTTTGAGATCCTCCAGATGCAAATAAATCTCTTCCAGGGTTCCATACTCCTTCAGAAGCTCCCGGGCTCCCTTATCGCCTATACCGGGAACTCCCGGAACATTGTCCGAGGAATCCCCCACCAGGGCAAGATAGTCGATCATGGCGACAGGTTCAAAGGGATATTCCTTTTTGAAGTGTTCCTCATCGAAGAGAACGAAGGAGGAAACCCCCTTTTTGGGGCGGATAATGCGAACGCCCTCCTGCAATACCTGGAGCATGTCCTTATCTGCGGTAAGCATAAGGATCTCCTGTTTTTTCTCCGCCCAATAGAGAGCGGTAGAACCCAACACGTCGTCCGCTTCCACCCCCTCCCTGGAGATGACGCATATTCCCAGCATACAGAGCATTTCACGGAGAAGAGGTATCTGGGGACGCATATCCTCGGGCATGGGTTTGCGGGTGCTTTTGTAGGCTTCGTATCTCTCGTGCCGGAAGGTAGGAACGGGAGCATCGAAAATCACCGCCACTTTATGGGGTTTCCAATCCTCCACGACCTTGATGAGAGAATTGATAAAACCCACGAGAACCCTTGTAGGGGTTCCGTCCGGAGCGGAGAGCTCCGGAAGGGCATAATAGGCCCGATAGGCAAGCCCGTGTCCATCCACCAGTAAGATTCTTTCACTCAAACCCTTGGCCTCCTTTGGAAAAACTTTGAAAAACCTCATAGTACGATATAATGCTTATCTTAGTATAGAGCATATTACGCTTTTGGAGGGATATAAAAATGCAGGAAAACGTGCGCGTTCGCTTTGCCCCGAGCCCTACGGGGGCACTTCATATCGGGGGAGGGCATACGGCGCTCTTCAACTGGCTTTGGGCCCGGCACACCGGAGGCACCTTCGTCCTCCGCATCGAGGACACGGATCGCCAGCGCTCCACCGCGGAGTACGAGCAAACCATCATGGCAGGCATGCAGTGGCTGGGACTGGATTGGGACGAAGGCCCCGACAAGGGAGGGGATTTCGGCCCCTACCGCCAGTCCGAGCGGCTTCACATCTACCGCAAGTATGCGGAAAAGCTCCTGGAACAAGGCAAAGCCTACCGGGAGGGAGAAGCCATCATTTACCGGCTTCCCGCAGAAGAACAGGTGGTGGCCTTCGACGATATAGTCTACGGGCACATCGAAATTCCCACAAGCACCTACAAGGATATCGTGCTCATGAAGAGCGACGGCACCGCCACCTACAACTTCGCGGTGGTGGTGGACGACTACACCATGGACATCACCTACGTCATCCGGGGAGAGGATCATATCATGAACACCCCGAAACAGATCCTTCTCTACGAGGCCCTGGGATGGAGGCTTCCCCAATTCGCCCATCTTCCCATGATTCTCGGAACGGACAAGAAAAAGCTTTCCAAGCGCCATGGAGCCACCAGCGTTTATGAATACCGGGATTTGGGATATACCCCCGATGGAGTTTTCAACTTTCTTGCCCTTCTCGGATGGTCTCCCGGAGAAAACGAGGTCATTACCCGGAAAGAGGCAACGGAAAGCTTCGAACTTTCCCGAGTTACCAAACGGGCGGCAGTTTTCGATACCGCCAAACTGGGGCATATCAACCAGGAACACCTCTGGATGCTCCCGAAGGCGGAGCTTGTGGCCCAGGTACGCCCTCATTGGGAAGCCATGAATTTGCCCGTGGAGGAATATTCTCCCGAATATCTGGAAAAGGCCCTGGAGCTTCTGGGCGGCCGGGGGCAGACCACCCAAGAGATCGCTACATACAGCGATTATTTTCTGAGTTTCAGCGCCGTATGCGATCGCTACGACGCTTCGGACCTGGACGAAGAAGCCCGGGATATTCTGCGCCCCTTCCTGAAGGCCATGCTGGAACTTCCCTCCTGGTCCGACGAAGAGCTCGGAAGCTTTGCCAAAACCTGGTCCAAGGAAAAAGGCGCAAAGATGAAGGCCCTTGCCATGCCTTTGCGTTTCGCCCTTACGGGAATGAAGGTGAGCCCGGGAATCTTCGAAGTGGCGGTATTTTTCGGCAAGGAGGAAGTACGGCGGCGGTTGGAGCATTACCGCCTTCTTTAGAGCGAAGATAAGATAAGGGAAATACGGAATTTTCCCGGGAGCAATTCGGGATTTACGGCGATTTGAATAGTTTGCAACCGCCGTAAATCCCGAATTGCGTTTTTCTCTGAAACGAAAAGGAAGCCCCGAAAAATCAGATTTTTTCCAGGTACTCCTCCAGTATCTTTTCGGGTTTCTCGGGCATGCAGAGCAGGGCATACCATACCAGGGCATGAACGAACTCCAGCGAGGCATCTCCCTGGTTCCAGACGGAAAAACCCCGGCTCGCCAGAGAGGCTATTCCCACATCCCCGTAGGCATCGGGCTTTTTCCGATCTCCCTCGGCCTGACTACAGGCCAGAATACAAGGTTTTTCCTTCCCCGGCCATGCTACGGCAAGGGCCTCCAAAACTTCCTGGGGAGCGTTGCCGGAACCGAAACCCAAGAGCCCCAGGATCCGTTCCTTTCCCGTAAAATGCGGTGTCATTCCGGGAGCACAGAAGATCCAGCGAAACTCCCTTCTTTTTTTCTTCCAGAGCTCCGGAGAGACCCCTTCCCAAAGAAGAGGGAGCGCCGGCGACGGAGGAGACCAGGACCGTTCTCGCGATAACTCCTCGGTGCGAAGAGCCCATTCGGGAGAAAAGGAGATAGGCATGCCGTTCTGTACGATAAAAGCGTCCGGATGGGTGGCCCGGGCCTTGTGTCCCCGGTTTCCGGGTATGAGTTTCCAGTTGAAATAGATCCAGACCCCCACGGTTTCGGTGCAGGTCACCTGGGCAGCTCCCCGAAGGTTCACCAGCACGTCTTCGGGAGTGTAATCCAGAGTGAGCTGGCTCCCCGTAAGAATTACCGGCAGTGGAATTCCCCGAAGAGCTATGGAGAGCCACGAGGCGGTGTAGGCCATGGTATCCGTACCGTGAAGGATGATAACCCCCAGGAGATCCCCCTTTTCCATCTCCTCCACCACTACCCGGGCCAAATCGATCCACTGGAGAGGGCCTATATCAGAGCTGTCGTAGCCGGGATTTCCCCAGGGCTGCACCATGGAAACCTCTACATCCCGATGGCTATAGAAAGTACGGAGAAGCTCTTCCAGCCGGGAAGAGCTTTTTCTATCGGGAAGGGCCCCCTCTCCTCCCACGGCACTGGCGATAGTTCCTCCCGTAAGAATTGCTACAACGCGTTTCATCTCGTACCCTCCTGTTTCTCCTCCGGATTTTCGAGGAAATTTTATGAAGAAAAACTCCCGCTTATAGTAGCAAGGGGCTTGCCTTTTTACAAATTCCGCGTCGAGAAAGCCGTGCCTTTCGAAGTATAATTGGAAAAGGGCGAAAAGCTCCGTATATTTCGAAGAAAATGGAGGCGATTTCTATGAAACGTTGCAGCGCAAGGCATGGCACGATAAAAGACGGTGTGTTGAGAATATTGGCGATTGGAACTTTTTCTCTCCTCTTATTCTCTCTCTTCGAGCTTCCGTCGGAAGCCTCCACCAAGATCGTCTTTTCCCGGGAAGATACGATTTTTCTTACCGATACGGAGGGCGGCCTTCCCAGAGAAATTGCCCGGGGCTACGATCCGGAGATTTCCCCCCAGGGAAACAGGATAGCCTTTACGGCTTATTCCGATGAGGGGGACAGATATATAGCCCTGGCATCCCCAGCCACGGAAGAGGTGGAAATCCTTTCCTCCGTTCCCGGGAATAACAGCTACGGCCCCCGATGGTCCCCGGACGGGAAATTTTTGCTCTTCAACCACTGGGAGGATTCAAAGGGTAACTGGGTATTGGGGCTCCTTGATTTAGAAAGCCGGAAGTTCCGCATTCTCGCTCCGGAGCAGCAAGGGCTTTTCAGCCCCTTTTGGGATTTCCGGGGAACCTTCGTCTACGGTCAGGATCTGGATTTTCTCTATCGAATCGATGTAGCAAGCGGGCACGTGGTGGAGAAAAAGCCTCTTGCTGAAATTATCGGAAACGCCATGATTTCCAGCGCTCTTCGTTTTTCCGTCTCCACCGATGGCTCCAAATGGCTTTTCGATGGAGAAATCGAAGGAGGCCCTGCCTGGGAGAAGAGCGATTTACCGCTGATTTCCGCGATCTTTCTCTATACCCCGGAAAAGGGAGAAGTCCGGCAGCTTACGGATAGAAGCGTTTGCGCCATGCACCCCTTCTGGCTTCCCGGAGGGGAGGCATTTCTCTTTTCGGGCTATACTCCCGAAGATACCGGGGAAAGAGATTTTCCCTTCGATCTTTTCCGGCAAAGCATCGAAGAAAAAACCCCGGAAAAACTCCTTTCCCGGGGGCATACTCCTTCCTGCTCTCAGTAAGTAGGAATAAGGCTTCATCCAAAGATATTAAAAAGGGCGAGCCTCGAGGTTCGCCCTTTCACGTATGTTTTTGCTTTAGAGCTTCTCGGGAATCTGAGGGACCTCCGAAAGCTCTTCCAGAGAGAGCTTGAAGAACCGCAGCTCCCGCTGCAGATCTCCGGCTCCCCGGGCAAGTTCCGAGGCCGCCTGGGCAACTCCCTCGATGGTGGTAAAGGTGACGGTGGCGGATTCTCCCATGGCTCCAAGAGATTCGTTGACCCTCCGGTTGTTCTGGGTGATGCTGTCCACGGAGGCCGCCATCTCTTCGGAGCTCGCCGCCTGTTCCTGGGCGATGGCGGCGATGTTCTGCACCACTCCGTTCATCCGCTCCACCACTTTCAGAGAGTGTTGCAGCTCCTCGTAGGTGCTTTTCGCCAGAGTGACCGCCCGATCTACCTGGCTCTGGCTGGCGTCCACTTCCTCTCCCGCTTCTTTCGCCCGGGAGCGAAGCTCTTCCATGATCTGCCCCACTTCCCGGGCAGCCTGGTTGCTTTCTTCCGCGAGTTTACGCACTTCTTCCGCCACCACCGCAAATCCACGGCCTGCATCGCCCGCCCGGGCCGCTTCGATGGCGGCGTTGAGCGCCAAGAGGTTCGTCTGATCCGCTATGCCTCCGATGGTGCTGACAAAGCCTCCGATCTGCTCCACCGCGGCTTCCACGGAGTTCATGCTTTCGTTGATTTTCGCGGAGCGTTCTCCGATTTCTTCCATTTCCCGGGAAACTTCTTCCATGGATTCCATGGCACGGGTGCTTACTTCCCGAGCTTCTTCCGAGGCTTCCGCTCCTTCCGTGGCGGAGCTGGCGTTGGTGGAAGCTCCGCTGGAGACTTCTTCCACTCCCGCATTGGTCTGTTCCAAAGCCTGGGCCACGTCCTCGAAGAGCTGTTCCGAACGCTCCAGGTTCTTGCGGATTTCCTCCACCGCCTGCCGGCTTTCCCGGGAGTGCCCCTCCAGAGATTCCGACATGCCCACGAAGTTTTCCGCCAGGGCGGTGATATGCCGCAGCACGTCCCCCACCCGGTGAACCATTTCTGCCAGGGCATCCGCCATGTCCCCCGCTTCGTCCCGGCTCCGCACTCCGAATTCCTCCCGGGTTACCCGGAAATCTCCCTCCCTGAGACGCGTCGCCGCATCCGCCACCCGGCGGAGAGGATTCGCGATCCGGCTCGCCAGAAAGAGTCCCAGTACCAATGCAAAGAGACCTCCCGCCACCATCCAGATCAAAATCTGCACCGTGGCGCTTTTCCTGGCAATTCCCGCTCGATCGAGATAGGAAGCGCTTTCCTGTTTCGCAAGCCTCTGGATTTCTCCAAGGGCTTTCTCGGCTTGAGCCAAATTCTTTCCCTGTTCCTCCAGAACCGTTTCCTGAAGGGCCTCGAAAATTTCGAGAGATTCGTCGGCGATGCGGGTCATCTTTACGAGGCCCCGGGTAATTTTGGAAAGAGGAATCAGGGTTCTTGTCTGGATAATCAGCACCAATTCGGCTCTTTTTTCATCCTTGGTGCGTTCGGATTTTTCCTCCAGAATTCGACGCACATCCTGCCCCACTTCGTGAATCTCCTTATGTGCCGGGGTAATATCCTCAAGAATTTCTCCAATTTCCGGATTTTCCACCTTCTGGGAGGTAATAAATTGCCCAAGGCTGCATTTTTCAGGGTCCAGTTCTCCTCGAAAAGAGGTAAGAGCCAGAGAAGATTGCATGAGCGCCCGAACCCAGTCTTTGTGATCCGAAAGCATGGAAACTACTTGGAGCTTGAAGTCCAGGGGGTTCTCTATTCCCAGCGCCATAACCTGATCATCTTTTTCTCTCAAGGCAGCACTCGTTTTCTCCATGGAAAGAAGGGTTTCGGAAAAACTTGACAAGCCTTCGGCGATTCCGGAATCCTCCTGCTCAAGAGCCGTAAGCTTATCCATTTCTTCCTTTAAGAGTCCGTAGTAACTCTTGATTTTCTCGTGCAGTTTCCGACGTTCTTCGAAAGATGTTTCCCCGTCCGCGAGCTGCAGTTCCGCCGCCTTGATTCCCAAAAGATGCGCGTGAACTTTTCCGGTATATTCCATAAGAGGAAGGGCGGTCCCCCCTACAAAGCCGTAAGCTCTCTGAAGCTGCTGAATGCTTCGATACCCAATTCCTCCGATAGCCATGCCTATGCAGGCTATTCCCAAAAACGCCACCAAAAGTTTGCCCTTGATACGCACGTGTTCATCCCCTTTCTTCCGTGCCCTGCCATTGCGAAGTTACAAGGCCTCTTCAACCAAACTTTTATTTTTCATTTTTCCCATCTTATCATTTTTTTCTTTCTTTAGTTTGAGCTTTTTCTTTTTTTACATGCAATTTTTACGCAACATGTCTTTACATAAAAAGCCCCTCTCTCGAAGAAGCTCGAGAGAGGGGCTTAAAAGAACCAATTCTACCGAAGGAAAGATTATTCCACCGGATGAATCACCTTTACGGGGCATGCATCGGCACAAGCTCCACAGCCAATGCATTTTTCGGGATCGATTACGTGAGGTTTCTTGAGTTCCCCGGAAATGGCCTGAACCGGGCAGAGGCGAGCGCATTTGGTACATCCGATGCAGCCCTCGCCAATTTCGTACACCACATTCCCCTTTTTCGGCATCTCACCCTGGGGTTTCTTGCCGGAATCCGTCACAAGTTCGGCTTTTCTTTCGTAAGAGGAGTTCAGCCCCTGATCGGTCATCCAGAGACAGGATACGGGACATACATCCACGCACTGCTCGCAAAAACAGCAACGATCCACATGGATTTGTATCTTTTTCTCTTCCGGAAGAAATTCGATGGCATTGGCAGGGCACACCCGGGTACAGAGTTTACACCCGATGCAAGCCCCTTTGTCGTACCCGATACGCCCCCGAAAATCCTCGGGAATCGTTACCGGAGGATTCAGGGTAATGTCCCCCCGCCCCGCAGCTTCCAAGGCCCCGGTCAGGCTGTCCGGCAAATGGGGAGCGAGAAAGGGATTGGTAGCGTTTTCCTGAGTTCCCTGACGCAACACCTGTATCATCATTCGATTGAGCATGATCTTCCCCCCTTCTACAGAAAGATGTCCAGAGAAATCAGGAGCATTCCCGCTACGGCAAGGCTGGAAACATTGAGCCAGTAAAACTGCGATGCCTGCCAGATTTTAAACCGCCCGAAGGAGGTGCGAAGCAGGGTAACCCCCAGGATCTGCATGATAAACACCTTGATCCAAAACCAGAAGAAATCCACGAAGTAGATGCCGAAACCCGAAAAACCGAGCGCTCTCCCCAAGGACCAAGGGAAAAAGAGAGCTACCACAAAGGCACACATGGTCAGGGTCCGGATTGCAAAGGCAAGTTTGAACATGGCCAGGTTTCGGCCGGAATATTCCGCAATAAGCCCTTCGAGGATCTCGGTCTTCGCTTCGGGAATGTCCATAGGGACCTTTCCGGTCTCCGCGGGAACCACTGCGAGAAGTGCGAGAAGCAGGGCACACATCCCCACAATTCCCACCTTTCCAAGAGCGCTCCAGAGGGGCATAATCATATAGGTTTCGGTGCTGAAGGGATGCCCCGGCAATCCCAGGCGGTAAGCCGCCCAGGCAAGGGTACAGATAACCAGGGCCAGAGGAAGTTCGTAGCTCATCATGAGCACCATTTCGCGCTGAGCTCCCACATTGGCGTAGGGAGAACCGCTGGCAAAGCCCGCCACCACCATGGATACCGCGGAAAGGGCGAAGAGATAGACGATAAGAATCATGTCTCCGCTACCGGTAAGAATGGGAGGAAGGGAGCCGATGGGTATATAAAGAATCACCATCATGGCGGCCACCGCCGCAAGCCAGGGAGCCCCGTTGAAAAGCCAGGGAACCGCCCGGCGGGGAACGATGCTTTCCTTACCCAGGAGTTTTATTACATCGTAGACCGGCTGCAACACCGGAGGCCCGATACGGTTCTGCATTCGCGCGTGTACTACCCGATCCACCCCTTCGTACATCAGAGCGATAATGACCGAGAGAACCACCAGGGCCATTCCCGCCACAAGTTTCAAGAGAAAGAGTATCATCCCTGCATCATCCTCCTTGTCTTTTCCCGACAGAGTTCCGTGAGAGTTCGTTTTTCCACGACTTTCTCCACTCCCCTGGCCGAGTCGGTTACCATAATTCGCTCCATACACGATATGCAGGGATCCACGCTGTTGATGATAAGAGGAGCGTCTGCCAGCTCCTGATTCCGGAACATGACGGGCCAGGAGACCGCATTGGAATAGGTAGGGGCCCGTACACTCCAGGAAGTGATATTTTCTTCTCCCTTGGTGAGATAGATCGCATGGGTATCGTCTCCCCGAGGAGCTTCAATGCAAGACATCCCCTGACCTTCCACATTCTTCAGATACGAAAGGAGCTTGGGAATCTTGGGTTCCCACACAAGGTCTCCCTCGGGAATTCCTTCGAGAATCATCTCAAGGATTTCCAAGCTTTGCAGCACCTCCATGGTACGTACCACAAAACGATCGAAAACATCTCCCCGGGCCTCTCCGAAATAATCCTGAGGAACCACGGGCTTGACGTCGAAATCCGCATAGGCTTCGTAAGGTTGGGCACAACGGATATCCGTGCGCAATCCGCTCCCCCGGACGGTAGGGCCAAGGGCAACGTACCGCACCGCATCGTCCGCAGTGAGCACTCCCACATCTCTCATGCGAGCTGCCACGATGGGGTCGTCGTAAACGGGATCCGTAAATACGTGGAAATGCTCGCGATAGTAAACGATAAGCTCCCGTATCGCCTTGGCGGTCTTGGAGGTAAAATCTCTCCGAACTCCTCCGATGGTGCCCACTCCGTAATTCACTCGGTTCCCCGTGAAAGCCTCCAGAGTATCCATTACTTTTTCCCGCAGTTCCATGCCCAAATGAAAGGCGGAATCGAAGCCGATGGTATAGCACGCCACTCCCGCCCAGAGAATATGGGAGTGAATGCGTTCAAGCTCCAACACCATGCTGCGTATATATTGAGCTCTTCTGGGAACCTCGATTTTTGCCACCTTCTCCACCGCCTCCACGAAAGCGGTAATATGAGAAAAGGAGCAGATGCCGCAAATCCGTTCCGCCAGATAGATAACCTGAATGGGGTTTCGCTTCTGAGCCATCAGCTCAATCCCCCGATGAATCGCTCCGGGGCGGATAGTGGCATCCACGATGCGTTCCCCGTCCACGTTAAGCCATGCAGTAATGGGTTCTTTCAACCCCACATGCACCGGCCCGATAGGTATGGTATAGGTCGTTCCTTTTTCCGTTGCCATGCTGTCCATCCTCCTAGGAGAGCTTCCGGATATGCTCGGGCTTCAATCCGGTTTCGTCCCGACGCTTGGGAAACACGCTCCGATCCCAATCCTCGGGCAAAAAGACCAGATTTTTATTTTCCAGACCCACGAAATCCACCCCGTAGAGTTCTAAAATCTCCCGCTCGCTGTATTCCACTCCGGGAATCATGGGCCAGAGAGAGGGCATGGAAAGCATGTCCTTGGAAAGACGAACCTTTACGGAAACTCCAATCTGCGTTTCGAAACCCGCCGCCCGGTAGAGGGAAAAGTGGTAACTCAGCATTACCTTTTCACCCTCATCATTCCCGGAAATAACGTGGAAATGAGGAAAATCGAGGGTTCCCAGAAACTCCACCACCTCCATGAACCGTGATCGAGGAACCTCGATCCAGAGATCTCCCAGAGGAACGCAATCCTGAGCCTTGGATACACGCGTATACTCCTCCAGAGAAAGCAGATCCTCCCCTAAAAATTCCTGAAGAGCCGTTTTCACTTCCGGAAAGGAAAGAACTTCCGAAAGAGAAGTAACCGCAAGAGTCGTATTTTCCTTCATTCCGAAAGGACCTCCTCTCCTTGTACCGTTTCTTCCTGGTCCACCACGATAACCCCCTCGATCTCCTGCCGTTCTTCGAGAAGCCCCTGGCGGATTTTTTCAAGTTTGAGAATTCCCTTGCTCACGCCCTCCACAATGGCTTCAGGCCGGGGGGGGCAGCCGTGAACGTAAACATCCACGGGAATAATGTTATCCACAGGTCCCTCCAAAGTATGGGATTCGTAAAATACGTCCCCCGAACAACCGCAGTTTCCCACCACGATAACCACCTTGGGGTCCGGAATCTGAGCATAAATACGGCGAAGACGATCCGCCATGTATCTGGTAACGGGCCCTGTTACCAACAGGGCATCCGCGTGGCGGGGAGTACCCACCAGCTTCATGCCGAAACGCTCGATATCATAACGTGGAGAGATACAGGCCACAATTTCGATATCGCAACCGTTACAGGAACCGCTATTACAATGGAAAACCCAGAGGGATTTTGCCAAATATTCGAGATGTACTTCCGGTTTGAGCATCGCGTCCGCCTCCTAAAACGCCAAGAGCAGGGCAAAGATCGCCACAGTAAAAACGAGCCATGCCACGTAATCCGTAGCCACTCCGGAGTGCCAGGAATCCAATAGAACATAAAATCCGCGAAGAGCCTTCTTGAATCCCCAGTAGGCGGAAGAGGCAGGAACCGTAATATCCGCTCCGTCTCTCGGGACGGGATTGCCCCCGTAAAAAATCTCGTCCTGAGGAGAATCCTCTTTATAATCCTTTCTCCCCTGGGAACGGAACCAGAGCACCAGAGCCGCAATACAGATAAAGAAGGTCAGCCAACTGAAGAGGTTCCAGAAACCGTACCCGGAAACTACCGTGGAAAACATCAGAAACCACCTCCCAAGACAGCCCCCACATAGGAAGCCTTATCCACCAGAGCCTCCGCGGCGGGAGTTATAAAGTGATCCAGAGACCAGGAGGGGAAAAAGGTAAGCCCCAAAATGACCAGGGCAAGAAGCCCCATCCCGAGAAGCATGCTCTGAGGAACTTCCCGGACCGAGGAAAACACCTCTTTTTCGGGCCCCAGGAAAGCGGTTTGAAAAACCTTGACGAAGGAAGCCAGCGTAAGCATGGAGGTTACCATGGCTACCACCGGCAAGATGGGATGAACCGCAAAAGAGGATTCGTAAATCAAAAGTTTGGACACATAACCGTTGAAAGGAGGAAGCCCCGCGATGGCCGCCGCTGCCAGTACAAAAAGCACCGTGGTATAGGGCATTTTCTTGGCAAGTCCTCCAAGGTCGTTCAGATTACGGGATTTCGCGGCATAGAAAAGGGCACCCGCACAGAGAAAGAGCAAAGGCTTGTACATGGTGTAGTTCAAAAGATGGAAAAGTCCCCCTTTGATGGCGGTCATACCGTAATCGCTCATCTCCTGAGGATTACCGAGGGCGAGAAGCCCCACCCCAAGACCGAGAAGCATGTACCCCACCTGGGAAACCGAGTGATACGCCATGAGCCGCTTGATCTCTTTCTGGATTACCGCCATGGTAACGCCGATAAACATGGAGAGACATCCAAGCACAATAATCGCCCAGGCCACGGCGCTGCTTCCGAGAGACATGCCGTAAATGGAAAAGCAAACTCGGAAAAGGGCGTAAAGAGAGGCCTGGCTTACCGCCACGAGAAGACAGGTTACCGCCGCAGGAGCCTCCGCATAGGCATCGGGGGTCCACATGTGCATGGGCACGGAACCGCACTTCATGGCAAGCGCCACCACCAAAAAGATCAACGCCACTTTTTCAGGAAGCCCGTATTGCAAATTCGCGCCGATAGCTCCCATGTTCACCACGTTATAACGGCCATAGAGAAACGCTATGGCGAAGAGAATGAACATAACTCCCACGGTGGAGATGAGCATGTATTTGAACCCCGCCTCCACCGCTTCGGGGCGGTCTCTCCAAAAGGCCACAAGACCAAAGGAGGCCACCGAAGCAATTTCGATGAAAACGAAAAGGTTGAAAAGATCTCCCGTAAGAACCATGCCCTGCATGCCCGCCGTGAGAAGAAGATAAAGAGCCACATACTTGTCGAGCCCCGTAAACTTCTCCATGAACTGAAGGGAGAAAAGAGCTCCCGCCAAGGTGCAGATGCTTCCGATAAGAGCCATGAGCGCTCCGAAAGAATCCACCTCCAGAAGAATTCTCACGGGAAGCTGCATCCCCGAGGGAAGGGGAAGATTCCATGCGCTTCCACCCATAACATATACCGCAGTTCCCGTGGCATTGACATGCTGCCAGAGAAGAAGAGAAAAGAGAGCCGTAAGAACCGCAATAAGGATAAACCACACGTTGCGGGGTATCCGGCCAGCCTTGGAAACCAGGGGGGCTCCGAAAGCTCCGAAAAGGGGTACCGCCACTACAAGGGCGGGAAGATGGTTTGTCCAGCTCATCCCCGCAACCTCCTTATCTCTCGAACGTCGAGGGTACCGTAATGCCGATAGAGCACCATAATCATGGAAAGCATAAGAGCACTCGTGGCAAGGCTGATAACGATAGCCGTCAGGGTAAGTGCCTGAGGCGTAGGAAGCACGAAGGAGCCTCCCTCGCCTCCAAGGGTGAAGACGGGGATATTTCCTCCCGATCGGTATCCGTAAACAATGAGCATCAAATTCGCCGCAGCTTCTACAACGCTCACTCCCACAGCAATTTTCACCAGATTCCTTTCGAAAATCACTGCGAAAAGTCCGTATACGAAAAGAAGCCCCACGATGACATAGGGCAGATTACCTATCATGGCCGGTTTCCTCCTTCCCGAATTCCTCGGTTCCAAGATTCTGCCGGATGCCATGAAGCATGTAGAAAAGAATGAGAGAAAGCCCCCCCACAACTTCAAAACCCACGGCCATGTTCATGAGAGCGATGGTTCCCGAAGAGTTAAGCACTCCCGGATTGGCTCCCAAGGGTACCAGAGAACCGAAAAGCCCTCCCTGTTTCGCCAGGAAGTTATAGAAAAAAGTAGTTCCCAAAGCCACGAAACCGGTGCAGATAAAAAGGAGAAGCCCCGCCTGTTCGAGGCTGATGAAAAGCCCCTTTTTGATCTTTGGCAGAGCGAAATCTCCTCCATGGGTTATCACGAGAAAAGCCAGAGCCGTAGCTACCACGGCTCCCCCCTGAAATCCTCCACCGGGGGTAAGATGCCCGTGAATAATGACGTAACTTCCGAAAACCACCATAAACCAGGCGAAAGCGTTGCAAACGACCCGAGCAATAACCGAAAGAGGACGCATATGCAACATATCAGGATTTCCCCCCTTTACGGAAAATCAGAGCAATGGAAGAAACTGCCGTAAAGAGAACCGCCGCTTCTCCCAAAGTATCAAAACCACGATAATCGAATACGATAGCGGTAACCACGTTGTTCGCCGCCTTATCCTTCTGGGCGTGCTCCACGAAATACGTATCCATGGGAGCCTCTCCGGGAAAGCCGAAGGGATGCACCGTCTCCATGGCACCCCAGGCAACTCCCGCTACCACGAGAACTGCAACGAGAAAAACCATCTTCGACTTCATTGACGGGCTCCTTTCTCCCCAGGATAGGCTTTACGCACCGCCCGAAGGGCAAAAAGATAAATGGCAGTGCTCAGTCCGGCACCGATGGCAGCTTCCGCGATGGCCACATCCGGAGCCTGGAGAATATAGAACTCGATGGAAAGGAGCAGGCTCAAAGCAGCCAGGGAAATAACGGAAGAGATGAGATCCCGGAACCATACCGCAAAGAATCCCGCCAATCCGACGAGAATAAGTATGGCAAGATGAACCGTCTCGGTCATTGAGAAACACCGCCTCTCTTCTCTTTTTTCTTGTCCTCGTACAGCACATCAACGATAGCCTGCCGGGGAAGAATCCCACTCCGATGCGCCGCCCTGGCTATGGCATGAGCTCCGGTAGCGTTGGTAATGAGAAGAGCCACAAAAGCGATAATCACATGCACGATCAAAACGAGAAAACGGCCTTCACCGGACTGAAAATAACGCCACAACCCCCAGAGAATAGCGGAAATGGAGATAAACATGGAACCGAAGGTGGTACACTTGGTGGTTCCGTGCAAACGGGTGTAAACATCGGGAAAACGATAGAGAGCGAAGCCTCCCAAAGCGGAAAAGGCCAATCCTATGGCCAGGAAAAAAGCGAGTACAAAGGGCATGCTTCATCACCTCCCGATCTCAAGATAGCGGGCAAAGAACATGGTGCTCACAAAAGAGAGAGCGGCATACACGATGGCCACGTCCACCATAACTATCGAATCGTACGCCACCGCAAGAAGAATCATGATGGCGATAGCCAGGGTATTCAGCGCATCCAGGGCCACCACACGATCCGGTACGGTGGGTCCCGCTACGAGACGCCCGAGCATCAACAGGGCCACAAGGCCGAGAATTGCTGCACCCCACGTAAAAAGAAGCGTACTCATTGGGTTATCCTCCTCGCCCAATCCGCAAAGGAGCCGTAAACCTCTTCCGGTGCAGGCTCCGGACCGGAAAGATCGATACAATGCACGTAGAGAGCCCTCTCGTCTTCATCCACATCCACCGAAAGGGTTCCGGGAGTAAGAGTGATGGAATTCGCCAGAAGAGTAATGCCTCCATCCCCCAACCCTTCCGTAGGGACCTTGACGATACCGGGATTGATTTTCCCGGTGATGACAAGTTTCGCCACGTGAAGATTCGCCTTGGCCAGAGCCACCATAAAGGGACCGAAAAAATAGTGCAGAAAGCGTCCCCATCGGACAAGGTTCATACTGGAGCTGAAGGGCCTCGTAACACCGAAAAAGGATCGGCCCACGAGAAAGAGAACGGAGCCCAAGAGAAGAGCAATGACGATTTCAGCGAATGAAATGCCGCCACCGCTCCACGCCAGAAGAAGATACGTTATGACGGAAAGGAAAAAAATACACACATGCCCACCTCCCAAGAGAATATCCTTATTCCGTACCAAAACACGTCCAACAAGCCATTTTACACCAATTATGGAGTATACGTCAGGCCACCTAGTGAAAAAGGCTTATTTTCAGTAAATTGGGTAAATCATCTTACGTTCTGCATGCAATCCGAAAAAACATGGCATACAACCTTGCAATATCTCATATTTCGAAGGAACACTTTTTGAAAACATAGCGAAAATTTCTCCCGAAGGAGTTCATTTTCCGCTTTTTCCGAAGACATCGAGACGCGTTTCAAAGAGCGAATGGTTCGGTCCAATAATATCCAAAATTCCCGCACCTCGAGAAGGGAGGAACCTTTTTTCAGGGCAAAGAAATTCTCACGTTATCCAGAGCAACCTCGGAATAGGAATAGAAATTCAGGGTTCCCTTTCCGACAAACCGATCCGCGAGAGATTTCTCCAGAATCAAGTTCCCATCCACGTAGACCTTGAGAGAATCCCCTATGCGACAGATACGGTAATGCTGCCAGGTCTGCAGGTGAATATGCTTCCCCATCTTCCACTGAACCGGATCTCTGCTGCTGCCGGCATGAGAGCGCGTGTTCCGCCACGACCCCGGAACCACTACGTACCCTTCGCCCCGCGCATTCTGCCATCGCACAGGCAGACCGTCGTCGCCGCACCAGGCATCGTATTCGATGATGACGTTCTCCAGGGGTATTTCCGTTTTCGATGTGAGGGGCCGATGCTGAGGATCCTGCCAAAAAATTTTTTCATCCTTCCAACGGACCTGAAAGCCCTGGGCATTCCACTTGGAAGGCCCCCCGGAGAAATCGTCGAAAAAGAGCACCTTCCCGGAAGGTGAATCCGGCTCCAGGGGTTTCGCCGGAGCCTGGTCCAGGAGCAAAACAGGCCTCTGATCTTTTTGCGGAAATTCCCGGGAGCGGAACCCATATTGGCATTCCGGAACGTTTTGGGAAAGGGGGCCCGGGGAGACGAGAACCAGCCCGTGATTCGGAGTTCCCCGGAGCCATGCGTTTACGAGATCCGTCACGTCCACATCCACCCATTTGCCCGGATTGCCTCCTGGGCAGAAGCAGACTGCCGGGCGAGGATCGAAGGAAGGTTGATTCTCCCACGTAAGATCCCCCGGCCGGGGTTCCGCCGGAGAAGGGTAATTTCCTCCCCCCTCCTGCCAGGGAGAGGTAACCCGATGAACGCATATATCCAGGGTTCCCGTTCCTGCGGAATGATAGTGATACAACCTCAGAACCGCGGAGGAAACGGCGGTTACCCGAGAAAGGGTAAAGCGGAGATAGGTCCGTTTTTCTCCTCCCAGGGGATGCCATCCCGCTCCGAGGGAGCCGTAGGCTCCCCAGTTGGAGTTATTCCAATTCCTGTATTCATAGGCATATACATGATTATCCGCCTGGGCCTGCAGCACCGCCGGAGACGCCGTAGCGGCTTCTCGAGACACCACCAGGAGCGAGAGCAGCAGAAAAAAGGACACTCTTTTTGATATGTGTAGCATGGCAAAGACCTCCTTCTAGACAAAATCGATTCTCCAAGGGGCGATAAAAAGACCTAGGCTCCCCAATCCTTTTTCACGGCTTCCATTTTGGAGGCAAGCTCCTTCGGTGATAATAAAAAACCATTCTGGGAACGAGGATCAAGGTCATAAATATTTCCATAACTCGAAACTCCGACTTCCACCCCCGGATGTCCCAAAGAGAGACAAATTAAGGAAGAGATTCCGCAGAATTCAGATTGAAACACGGCTCTTTGAGAAAGCACTTTGATTTTACCAAAAATTCCATAATGCCGGAATCTTGCATTCCTGAAAAATTTCAACTACCGGAGAAACCAGAAAAATCCCGGAGAAGAAGAATTCTCCAAGTTTTCTACCCGATAATTTGTGTTCTCTACGTAATTTGCGGCGCTTTTCCGGAAAAAGTTTTTTTCAAAAAACATGGGAGTCGAGTATAATACGGTTTTATTCATCGTGCTGGTCTTCCGGCATTTTCGAAGCAGGAAGAAGAACCTTTGAGAGATAACGAAAGGGAGGAACACACACTATGCTTTTTGCCGCTCTGGCAGCCCTGATTTTTGGATTGATCTTTCTCATCTGGAGCGCGGATTACTTCGTGGATGGCGCCGTAGCTACAGCTCATCAGTTGGGGATGCCCCATCTCCTGGTGGGCATGCTCATCGTGGGCTTCGGCACTTCCGCTCCGGAGATGATCGTCTCCGCCTTCTCCGCTCTCCAGGGAAATCCCGGCCTGGCTCTGGGGAACGCCTACGGATCCAACATCGCCAACATCGCCCTCATTCTTGGAGTGACCGCCCTTCTCTCCCCCATAGCGGTACACCCCCAGGTAATGCGAAGGGAGCTTCCTCTTCTTATGGGAGCTACCGTCTTCGCCATGCTGCAGCTTTTGAACGGAGAGATTTCCCGCACCGATGCTCTTCTGCTCCTGGCGGTCTTTTTTCTGATCATGGGATTCTCGATTTACAAGGGCATGAAGGGAGATCCTCCGGAGATTCTTCTCTCGGAAGATCCGGAAGAACTCATTTCGGAAGCTTCCCTTCCTCTTTCCAAGGCTCTGTTCAAACTCGTGATAGGGCTTGCGGTGCTCATGGGAAGCTCCAAGGCTCTCGTCTGGGGAGCGGTACTGGTGGCCCATGCTCTGGGAGTGAGCGATCTTATTATCGGCCTTACGGTGGTAGCCATAGGGACCTCCCTTCCGGAGCTTGCGTCATCGGTGGCAGCTATCCGTAAGGGAAAGAGCGATATCGCTCTGGGCAACGTTCTTGGCTCCAACCTCTTCAATACTCTTGCGGTAGTGGGAATTGCCGGAGTCATTCACCCCATTGCGGTGGATCCGGAGGTCCTCTCCCGGGACTGCCTCGTCATGGGAGGGCTGACTCTTTCACTTTTCGCCTTCTGTAAGGGCTCCCGCAAAACCCGGGGAAGCATTACGCGTCTGGAGGGTTTTCTGCTCTGTACGATGTATGCATCGTATTTAGGCTGGCTCCTTTACTTTACCCTTCGGTAGAAAAATATGCTTTTCCATGACGATAAAAACAGCGGCTGTCCCTTGAGGAGACAGCCGCTTCTTCAGTTTTGCGCGATTTTTTATTTTTCTATGATAACCGCCGTATAGGGAAGGGAATATCCCGCCCCTCCATAAACATATCCGCATACGGGAAACCCCGGATAATAACAATATCCTCCGGGAACCCAGGGATACCCTACCACAAAAGGAACCGCGGGAAACATGGGAGGAACCGCAACGACAGGCACCATCCCGGGCAGCACCACAGGAGACACCACAGGATATCCCCATACCGCCACGGGAGAAGCGTATACCGCAGCTTCCGCCGCACCACTCATACCTATAAACATAAAGACTGCTCCGACAACGAAGATACACCCCAAAAGTCTCTTCCATCTTCTCATGCACAACACCTCCCCGTAAAATTTTCGAGAGCCCTGCGGAAGTTCTTATGTCCAGGCAGTTTCAGTCTGAATTTTTAATATCACCACGTGGGATAGCGATCCCCCGCGGGAGAAAAAAGATGTGTTTCTTTTCTAAAGGGAGTGCTCCGGGAGACCGGGGTTTTCCCCTTTACGAGGAGAGCGAAATCCCGCTGAAGATCTTCGAGATCCTGCCCCCGGGGGTCCCAAGGGAAAAAAGGAGTCATCACAAGCCGAGATTCCTCGGAAAGAGGATCGTAACTGAAAAGAATCATGACCGAACTTCCGTGCCAAAGGCGGCCGTACTCGGTCTGCCCTGAAAATTGCGCTTTTCCTGGGCCCCAACGCCGGGAAGCCTCTTGAAGGAGCAAATCCCGGTTGTGTCTGCCGTAAGCTCCCAGGAAAACCCCTGCAAAGCGCTGATTGACGAAATAATAAAGGACATCGTCCAATTGGGCCTCCCCGAAAAGAAGGCTTTCTCCTTCCCGGCGGCAAAACTCCCAGGATCCATCTTTCTCGAAGGAATAAAGCCCGGAAAAACGGTGGTTTCCAGACCACCAGGAAGCGCCCCGGAAACCCCGAGGTTCGTTTTGAAAGGCTTCGGAAGGGAAAAAAGAGCCCCCCAAAAGGATACAAAAGGAAAGCATCATTCCTCCCCAGAATGCTTTAGACACGAAAAACACCCTTTCAGGTTCTTTGCAACCCCTGATCTTTACTGGGGCTGTACGATAAAGCCCCCTGCCCCGGTAGGATAATAATACATCTGCCCCGAAGAGGGCCCTACGGGAGGAACCACCATTCCCTGGGGAGAAGCAGGCCTTACTTCCTGATGCTGCGGCACGGGCTGAACCTGAGGCGGAACCGCCATTCCGCAAGGATAAGGATATCCGTATATCAGGGGGACCCCCGGATTGATCACCGTAATCTGGGGCCCCGGAATTCGTACGGCCTCGGGATTAACCATGTAGATCCACTGCCCCTGGGCGGTACGCATAACGGGATATCCGTCGGGAGTAAGATACACGGGGCTCCCCGGAAGGGATTGATGCCCTCCGGCAGTGGTGTAGGCATTGGCATAGTTCGGCGCCACGATAAGCACCGGCGACTGGCCTTGCACATTCCCGGCATTCCCCGAAGCCACGCCTCCGAAGACAAAAATCACTCCCAGGAAGAGCAATATTCCCACCGCAAAAGCACGGGAAATTTTCATACTCGTACCTCCCTCACCACATATTCAGGGGAGCTACACGCCCCATCCAGAGAAACCCCCACACTGCGGCCTGATTGGCCAGGGTAGGAGTATCCGCATCGTTCCAGAGAAACCCGTTACGCCGGACAAAACGCTGAAGGGCCTCTCCATGCCGTTTGAGAATCTCTCCGGCACTCTCTCCCCCATCCCGGGCGAGCATTTTATACCACTGTTTCCCGGTCCAGGCAAAAACGCAGGAGGGGGAATCTCCCTTCCATGCCAGGGGCACCCGAGGGCGCTCCAGCATGCCCATGCGGTCCACCAGGATATTCCACGTGGCCACC
>Ga0116163_1000448_pt1 | contig 29424 bp, 30 predicted proteins | sample AD_UKC107_MetaG_FD_89889 | JGI IMG/M metagenome (GOLD analysis project Ga0116163, IMG submission 89889) | Active sludge microbial communities of municipal wastewater-treating anaerobic digesters from Hong Kong - AD_UKC107_MetaG | ecosystem: Engineered > Bioreactor > Anaerobic > Digestate...
ACCGGCGGCATCGGAGAGGCCCTGGTCCGGTCCCTTGCGGCAGCGGGAGCAAGCGTAGGGTTCATCTACCGCCGCAACGAGGCGAAGGCTCAGGAACTCGAAAAAGAGCTCTCCCGGGAAAATCTGCTCGTCCGAGGCTTTCGGGCAGATCTCGGAAACTACGAAGAGATCGCAGCTACCATCGTCTCCGGAGCATCTCTTTTCGGTGGTTACGACTATCTTGTAAACAATGCAGGAATTCTGGGAGAACATACTCTCATTCTCGACATCGAAGTGGAAGATTGGTACCGGGTGCTTCAAACCAATCTCACCGCCCCCTATCTCGTGACGAAGTGCATTCTCCCCTATATGACGGGACGCTCCGGAGCTGCCATGGTAAACGTAAGCAGCCTGGCGGGGAAAAACGGAGGAACCATGGGGGTGCACTACGCCGCAAGCAAAGCGGGACTTCTCGGTTTTACCTTTCATCTCGCCCGGGAGCTGCAGCCCCTCTCCATACGGGTCAATGCGGTGGCACCAGGGCCCGTGGATACCCCCATGCTTTCCGAAGAAGACCGGCAACGTCTCAGAGCCCTCTCTCCCAACGGAAGAATCGCCACCCCCGAAGAGATAGCCCGGGGCATCCTTTTTCTGCTTACCCATGAGTACATCAACGGAGAGGTTTTGGATATCAACGGAGGCCGTCTGATGGATTGAACCTTTCAAAAAAGAAAGGCTTCGGAAGAAGTTTTTCTTCCTCCGAAGCCTTTCGGATACATTCTGCCGGAAGAGAACGTGCCCGGTTTTGCAACCCTGTATCAGGAGAGCCCCTGGTAGAGGAGGAAAAGAAACAGGAGCACCGCCGAAACGAATAACAGGAGAAGCCCCCGATTTTCCTTCCACCAGGGAGAGGCGTCAAACTCTTTCTGATCGGGATATGTGCGCACCTTGACATCTCCCGGCGCCACGTAGCGGAAAAAAGTTTCGTCCTTCCGGTTCTTTCCATGGATTTCATACTCCCCGTTTCGGAGCTGTCTCGCCACGTAAATCTCTCCGGGAATCTGCCCTCCCTCTTCTGCATCTTTGAGAGCCACCATATCTCCCGGGCGAAGATCTCCAAGAGGAACGCCCTCCACGGGATCCACCAGGAGTTCTCCGGGAAAAATTTCTTTCTGGGGAAGGAGAAGAATTTCCTCCGGAGAAGGTTCTTTGCCTGCCGGATCGGCAAAAGCCGGAGAAAGAACAGGCTTGCGATCAGGGTAAAGGGAGTTGCGCACGTACGTATCCAAGGCGCTCTGAAGAGGAGAGAGCCGGATCGCGAGCTCCCGAAGCTCCGGAAGAGAAACCCGGACCACACGAAAGGCCCGAAGAGGCAGGTTCTTGCCGATCATCTCCCGAAGCCACTTGCCGAGCCACTCTCCAATTTGGGATGTAAGATGTCCATCCTCCAGGAGAGCGTTTTTATCTTTAAAGCTTCTTCCATAGAAAGCTTCGGCCTCCGCAAAAAGGTGGGGAATCGCGCCTTGCCAGGAATCCTTGCACTGTCGAGCCAAATGGCTTGCAGACCAATGGTCGCTTTCGCTTACGTTGGGAGGAGCCTGAGAAAATTCTCCCGCCGCCATTTCGAGAACTCGTTGCCACGATTTGAGCGCCGCATTTTCCCTCCGACAGAAAGAAACTCCCACATTGTGCCATACCACGGTCCTGTCGGGACCGATAACCGCTCCCGCCACCAGGTTGATATCCTCCACCACCGCCAGGACACACCACAAAACCACGTAGGCCTTTCCGTGCGTAGCAAGAAAGGCATAAAGGGATTCGGGCTCCTCTTTTCCGCCTTCGTCATCGTATTTCTCCAAAAGGCTGGAAAAATCGTTTTCCTTCAATCCGAAAATATACGAAAAAAGGGCGTTCAGAGAAGCATTCCCCGGGATATCCTCCTGGCTCATCACGGAACCTCCGTTTCTATACTTCTGCAGAAATAACGAGATAGACCACGCCGCCCCCATCAAGACTGAAGGGAATGGTCATGGTTCTCGTATTCTCTCTCTCCATGGGAACTGCCCGGATGTTTTCCCCTGTAATAAGCTGAGGCGGCGTAAGATCCACGCCCTCCACGTTCATTTTCGTCAGGGTTTGGCCGTTCACCATATTCGCCAATTCGCCCACAACGCTGAGAGCCACGGAATCGCCCAGATCCGGAGAGATCATTCCGCCTCCCATGGCTCCGACGTAAGCGGCAAAGCTCTCCTTATCGGCCATAATACAGGAGGTCCCGTGCATGCCCCCTCCTACGATTCCCACGAGAGCCGCCACACAGCTTCCGGGAGCTTCCACGCCTCTTACAATTCGGGATTTCTGTATTTTTGCGGTTATTCCGAGGCTCTGGCTCACGGAAATAAGGGATGCCCCGTTAGCATTCAAAAACTTGCTTAACAATTCAGGTGTCATTGGTTCTTCATTTCTCCCTTCCCTCTCGGCTACGTTGTCAAAAATGTTACCTGCATCATATCACGCCCTAGAATCTTCTGGAAAGGAATTTTGGGAAAAAAAAGCCCTTTTCACGATGCACCACGCCGCAAGATCGTCCAGAGACCTGGGCGGCAAAAACAGGCTTTTCGGAAACAAACGCCTTATTCCCCGGGGAGGATGAAGCTCCCAAAACATCTTCCGGGCCTCCAGGGTGGTATAGCCCTCTTCTCCCCAGGAAAAGAGGCAACCCCTTTGACGCAGGATCTTTTCAAAAAAAGCGCTTCCCGTACCGGATCCGAGAATGATCTGCATCTCTCCTGGAGAAGAAAGCAAATCCGGATCTCCCTCGAGAAGGGTTTCCCTAAGAGCGGAAAAATCTTTTTTTTCAAGAATTTTCACGACCCATGCCGGGAAAAAAGGAGTTTTTCCTATACCGCTACAGAGAAATCCTTTTTTGAAAGTTCCAAAGGCCCATCCGAATTTTTCCCGCCCCGGATCGATGCCAAGAAGAAGTTCTGCTTTCACTTTTTATCCTCCATAGTGGAGGCCCATCGGGGATAAAGCCACATCCAATGATCCGGATACTTTTCTATCCAGGAACTTAAAACATCGTTACACTGGGTGAGAGATTTTTCGAGATCTTCTCCGAAGGGCTTCCCCTCGTCCCCTTCCAGCGCAGGAAGGAGATAGAGGTCGTGACAAGCCCCTTCCTTTCGGCGCACGATGAAAAGGGGCACCACCCGGGCATTCCGTTTATGCACCATTTTGACGGGCCCCACGGGAGTGCTGGCGGGAATTCCCAGAAAAGGAACCACCATTCCCTGCTCCCGAGGATCCTGGTCGAGAAGCACTCCCAGAAGTTCCCCCTCCTTGAGGCATTCCAAGGAACGGCGAAGATCGAAACCCTTTCCGAGAGTACGAACTCCCGCGCTTTCCCGGAGAGAGGCGATAAGATCCGTAAGGGCATCATGCCTCTGGCTTGCCCCGATAGCGTTCATGGGATATCCCATCTCTGCGAGCCGGGCTGCCGCAAGCTCCCAATTGCCGAAATGAGCGGTAAGGAGGATAACGCCATGACCTTCGGCATAGGCCGCCGCAAGATTGGACTCCCCATGAACACGCACGTATCGGGAAAGGGAGTTCTTCATGAAGGGAAGGCGTAGGAATTCCGCAGCCCCTCGGCCGAGGTTCATGTACGATCGGCGTACGATACTCCGGGCGAGAGTCACCCCTACCCCAAGCACTCGAACGCAACGGGATTCCGCAGCATCCACATGAGAACGATCTACGGCCCAAAGCAGAAACCCCATCCACCCCCCGAGAGCCACTCCCCAGGAATGCGGAACTATTGCAACAATTTTTTGAAAAAGCAGTAAAAACCACCAGTATTTAGGATTCTTCACACCTTAGCCTCCGGTATCACGATTCTCTTGACCTCTTTAATTCATGAATTATACTTTTAGATACAGCTTTCATAAAAAGGAGGGATTCCCATGTTGCGTAAAATTCTCTATCCCACGGACCTTTCGCGGCTCTCTCAAAAAGGACTTGCCTGGACTGTAGAGCATGTGGCAAGAAAAGATTCCCACATTACGGTGCTTCACGTGGTCAATACCGTGGCGGGGCTCAATACCCCCATGCTTGTCCAGGAGGCGGAAATGCAAATGCAATCTTTCGAGGAAGAATTGCAGAGGCTCGATCAGCCCTACACCACCATCACCCTGGCAGGAGACGAAATGGAAACCATTGCGGAGGCAGCCCACGGCGAAGGATGCTCCCTTTCGGTGCTGGTAGTAGATCGGGAAGACGACGTGTTGGATCTGATACGCCACGTGGCTTTGCCTCAAGTTCTCGTAAAGTCGGAAGATGACATCCTCCCCGAAAAACCTCTGGGAGAAAAAGTTCTTATGGCCACAGACCTGGTATCCGACAGAGTGCACGCCATGATACAGGCTTACCGACAGCTCATGGGCTCCACTTCTTCCAAGGTCACCCTGGTTCATGTGGTATCCCTGGAAGAAGCCCAAAGTGCGGATGCCCTGGTAACTGCGGCAAATGACGCCCTGGGAACTCTCGCGAACGCCATCTCCGATAGCTCTACCGAGGTTTCCACGGAACTTCTGAGCGGGCATCCCCAGGAAGAGCTGGAAAAAATGTTCCGTCAGCACAATCCGTCCCTCCTCGTAGTAGGCATTTCTCAACACGGGGAGCTTTGGGAACTTCTTCTGGGAAGTACTGCGGAGCACTTGCTAACCACGGCTTCCTGCCCGATTCTTATCGTTCCTTCCTAGAAAGCCTTTCGGGAAAACCTCCCGGAAATTTCGCGGCCCTTTCCTGGGAAATGCTCTGGCTGGATTTCCCGGGAAAAGCCTCTTTGTTTCAGGGCATAAGTTTTTTCGCTATGAATTCAAGCTGCTCCATGCCGTTAACATCCGTTTCAAGAAGCGGAATGGTCATAATCCCACGAGACGCAAAACGACGTTTAATCTCTTCCAGCCACTGTTGTTGAACCTTGCGGCGGTTCTCCCAGAAATCTCCGCATCCTTCGGGAACCACCCGGTTTACGATCACCTTTCCCACGGGAATGCCATATTTTTCGAGAACTTTCACGGCCCTTTCCGTTTCGTAAAGAGGCATCTTTTCAGGGTTTAAGACAAAGTAAAACATGGTCTGCTCAGCATCCGTCAGAACGCTCCGGGCAAAGGCGAACTTATCCCGCCTTTTGCAAAGCACTTCGATGATAGGATCCGACTCCACCTTCTCCCGAAGCCGCTTTTCGTACCGCGCGGCCATACTCATAAGCTCCATGGCCTGGGTACGTTTTTCCACCAGGTGCTCGATCCAGGAGCCAAGCATCTCCGGAAGGCTGAGGAGGCGCAGGGTATGCCCCGTGGGGGCCGTATCGAAAACGATCACATCGTAGGCGTGCCCGATCTCCTCCATAAGCTCCACGAACTTATCGAAAATCGCCGCCTCCTCCGCTCCGGGAGAAGCATAGGCGATTTCGATCTGCCGCTGGATATCCTCCACGATCACCGGGCTCACTACGTGAACCAGCTTTTCTTTGATTCCTTCCATATATACCCGGGCTTCTTTTTCGGGATTCACTTCAAGGGCCCATAAATTGGGTTCCAGAGAGATCACCGTATCTCCGATGGAGCTCCCGAAGGCATCCGCAAGGGAATGAGCGGGGTCCGTGGAAACGATAAGCACCTTCTTGCCCTTTCGTGCCAGGGCAAGAGATACCGCAGCGGCGCAGGAGGTTTTTCCGGTGCCCCCCTTACCGCCAAAAAAGAGAAAACGCTTTTCGAAAGCCTCGTTTTGAGAGGAAGTTTCCAGGTTAGCAGAAGTCATATTGCGCCGCCTTTTCTCCGGTGATGTATTTACGGTGAAGAATCCGCCGCTGCCACGGCTCGAGCTCTTCCGCAAGATAGGGTAAAAGCTCCAAGCTGTAATAGGAAACGGGATTGGGAATTCCCAAAAGGTCTCCGTACAGTAAAAGCATGACGTTGTCGTTCATATCGAAAGCCTCTTTCCGAATAATTCCCGTGGACTTATCGAGAAAGGTGCCGAAAAACAACCCATAAACCCATACCCCTACTTCTTTGAAAAAACCCAGAATCTTCTTTTTCATACCCCCCACCTCCTTAACAAGTCTATTATACTCCTTAATACTACGGACGTTTTTGCTTTTGCGAGAAATTCACGCTTCGCCTCTCCAATAAGCCTTTCCGAAGGCTTTTTTCCCGAGGGCACCGCTCCCCAGACCTGCACAGATCCCTACGAATCCTACAGCATACAGCGAGGAGACAAGGCCGAGATGCTCTCCAAGATATCCTCCGAGAAGCGCCGAAAGAATCCACCCGGAATCCATAACGAAAGACCCCAGAGCAACACCCTTGGGACGAAGCTCCCGGGGAAAGACATCCGGCATGAGAGCAAGCTGCAGAGGAAAACCGAATCCCATACCGATACCGTAAAGACATCCCCAACCCAGGAGGCCGAAATTCGAGGTTATCCCCGGAACGAAAAGCATGACGCTTCCCATAAGCACAATGGTAGCCGCCGCAAAAGCCTTGCGGGGAATAACATCGAAAATCCGATTTCCCAAAAAGCGTATACCCAGGGACACTCCGGCGTTAGCCATGAGGAAAGCGCTGGGAACGAGCCCCCGAAGCCCCAAGATGGAACCCATGAACTGGAGGGCCATACTGTTTACCAGGGCGAATCCTCCGAGAGAACAAAGCAAGAAAGCTATTCCAGGACTGCGAAACACATCCCTCCAGCTTCCCCATGAAGGAGATTTTTTTTCGGAATATTCCGGATCTTCTTCCGGAGAAATTTTCAGAGATCCCCACAAAGCCAGCAATCCCGTAAGAGGGGCCAGACCGTAGAAAAACAGTTCCTGCCGGGAAGCGAGAAGGAAATCCCCCAAAGGAACCACCGTCAACTGAGGAAGCACGTAAGCCACTGCGATCCATCCGAAAGCGCTTCCTCTCACCGCCTCGGGAATGGACATGGCCTGATAGGCCGTAAGAGCCACCATGGCGACCCCAAAACAGAACCCCATGCCGAGCCGAAACCCCAAAAGAGCCCAAACCCCCGGAGATCCCAGAAAGGGAAGAGAGAAAAGAATAAGTCCTCCGCAAGACCAGAGGAGAGTGGTCCGGGCACCCCACCGCTCCAGGGAAAATCCTCCCGCCGGACGCCCTCCCATGGTGGCGGCGAAAAAAATTGCCACCACCCATCCGATGACGGAAAGAGAAAGCCCTCCTCGCCGGAGTGCGAGGGGAAGCAAAAAATAGACCGCCACGTAGGATTGCACCAGATAGGTTACAAAAAGAGAGAGATAGAACTCTCGCCGGGACATTTACTGCCCCACCCACCACTTGGCGATAACGGGCACCAAAGTCATGACGAGGATAATCCGGGTAAGGTGAAAAAGCATCGCCACGGGAGCGTTGGCTCCCACCTCCGTGGCAGCAAGCCCCAATCCCGAAAGGCCTCCGGGAGGAGTTGCGAAGAGAGCCGTAATGGGATCGATGGAAAACAGCTTGCCGATGAGAACGGAAAAACCGACACTCACCCCGAGAAGGCATAAAGAATAGAGTACCGCCACGGGAACGAGGCGATGCAAATCCTTCAGGGAACTCAAATCCGATCTCGCCACGATAACGAAGGCCACCAGAACCTGGGAAACGAAGGAAAGAAGGGCAACCTTGCTTTCTCCCATTCCAAGGCCCCCCTTCAGCAGCAACCCTCCGACGATTCCTCCCACGAGCCCTCCCGCAGGAATGGGAGAGATATGCCCCAAATATCCTCCTAGAAGCACCGCCAACGCCACGTACCAATTTTCCAAAAAGGACACTCCTCTCTCGACACGTTTCTTTCAGGTTTACGAAAAAGAAGCGATTTCTTCTTTCCCGATTTCCTCAAGCAGGGAACTCCGGTTTTCTCCAGGCTATTTCCGGTACTTTTTGGGCCCCTCTTCATAAAGATCGTTCCCCTGGGAATCCAGAAGCACCACCAGGGGGAAATCCTCCACTTCCAATCGGCGAATAGCTTCGGTAGCCAAATCCTCGAAAGCCGCCACGGTAGCCCGGCGAACGGAGCCGCTCAAAAGCGCCGCAGCCCCTCCGGTAGCACCGAAGTAAACCGCTCCATACCTCACCAGGGCTTGCCGTACTTCCCGGGAGCGGAGTCCCTTGCCGATGAGCCCCAAAACTCCCTGCTCCAGAAGAGCAGGTGTGTAAGGATCCATCCTTCCGCTGGTAGTAGGCCCTATGGGGCCTATCACCCTGCCGGGTTTTGCCGGGGCGGGCCCCGCATAATAGAGGGCCTGCCCCCTGAGATCTACCGGAAGAGGCTCTCCCCGCCGGAGGAGTTCCACCATTCTTTTATGAGCCGCATCCCGGGCTGTGTAGATAACTCCGGAGAGAGAAACCGCATCTCCCGCCCGGAGATGACGAAGATCTTCCGGAAGGCAGGGGAACGTTATTTTTTTACGCTCCATGAAAATCTACTCCTCCTCTCCCAGATCCGCCGAGGCATGCCGCAAAGCGTGGCAGCAGACGTTTATCGCCAGAGGCATTCCCGCGATGTGGGTAGGCAAATCCTCGATAGCGACGCCCAGAACCGTAACGCTTCCTCCATATCCTCCCGGGCCTATGCCAAGATCGTTACAGGCTTCCAGAATACGCCGTTCCAGGGCGGCATACCGGAGATCCGGATGGGGTTGCCCCAGGGGACGCAACAGAGCCCGCTTGGCCCCGAGAGGGGCGGTTTCGAAATTTCCTCCCACGCAGATTCCCAGGACCAAAGGAGGACAAGGATTAGGCCCTGCCAAAGCCACGGTTTCCACGACCTTCTCCAAAACGCCTTCCTCTCCATCCGCGGGGCGGAGCATGTAGATCCGGCTCATGTTTTCGCTTCCCATGCCCTTGGGAGCCACGGTAATGGAAATCCGATTCCCCGGAACTCTCCGGTAATGAATGATGGCAGGGGTGTTATCTCCGGTATTTTTACGGTCGAAGAGAGGATCTCTCACCACGGACTTGCGAAGATAGCCCTCGGTATAAGCAGCACGGATTCCCTCCTGAAGAGCCTCCTCCAAGCTCCCTCCCTCCAGGTGCACGCTCTCTCCCAAATCCACGAAAAGTACCGCCATGCCGCAATCCTGGCAAAGAGGAATTCCTTCTTTTCGTGCGATATCCCGATTGCGCAGAAGATCTTCGAAAACCGCCCTGCCCAGGGGAGATTCTTCTTTTTCCAAACCTTCTTCCAAAGCCAAGGAAATATCTCCGGGAAGTTCGAAAGCCGCCTGCAACGCCAGGGAACGAACCGTATCCCTTATCCGGGAAACAGAAATACAACTCACGGTATCACGTTCTTTCTTTGAAAGGATTCGAATGTAGAGTATAGCAAAAGCGAGGCATGAATACCCCGCTTTTGAGATTGTTCTTTATGCATTTTCCGCAAAAGCCCCGACAAGAAGAGAAAAAAGGGGTATCTTTACGTTCTTTTGCGATAACAGAAGGTTTTTTCCTCCAGGATTTCTCCTCGTACCGAGATTTTGGTAAGCACCACATCCATATCGTGCTCCGCTTCGGAGGCGGCATTCTGCACAAGCCGCACAAGTCCGCCGCAACAGGGAACCTCCATGTAAATCACCCGGGCTCCTGGAGTTTCGTGCCGGGCGAAAATCCTGCGGAGTTTAGCCTCGTACTTTCCTGCATCGTCAAGTTTGGGACATCCGATAAGGCAAAGGTTTTCGCCTTCTTTCAAAAAGGCCCGGTGGAAATCGGGATGGGCGAAACCCGCACAGTCCGCGGCGATAACCAGAGAGGCTCCAGAAAGATAGGGGGCCTCCTCGGGCACAAGAGAAATCTGCACGGGCCAGTTTCCAAGCCGACTTTCCCGAAAATCTCCCTCTCCTCTCTCCGGGGGAAATTCTCGCTCTCCCTCTTCCTTTTCGATCTTTCGCAAATCCTGGGAAGCCGTGCCGGGACAGCCGCAGGGGAGGAGGGCGAAAGCTCCGGAAGCTCCCTTTTTTCGCTCCTCCACCGCCTGGACATCGAAGGGAAGGGCCTCCCGGGTTTCCATGGTAATGGCACCCTGGGGACATTCTCCGATACAGTCTCCAAGGCCGTCACAATAAATATCGCTCACCAAACGGGCTTTTCCATTCACCAACTGGATAGCCCCTTCGTGACATGCCCTTACGCAGAGACCACAACCGTCACAAAGCTCCTCGTCGATGGTTATAACTTTACGCAAACTCTTTTCACTCATCATGTTTACTCCTTTTTTCGCAGCGTATCGAGCTTGGTTTCCCTAAAAAAGGAAATCAACAGGGCTTCAATTTCTCTTAAAGGCTTGCCGAGAAAGCATTTTCCAAAGGGGCATTCGGAACGATGCAAAAGACATGTCTCCATTTCCAAAGGACCTTCCAGGGCTTCGTAAATATCCATGAGGCTAATCTCTTCGGGAGAAAAGGCAAGATCAAAACCTCCTCCGGGGCCGCGATGGGAAATGACCAATCCCGATTTGACGAGTCGCTGAAAAACCTTGGCCAGATGAGCCTCCGAAACCTCCAGAATTTCCGCCATTTCTTTTATGGAAACCCGTTCTTCTCTGCAAGCCAGAAGAGCCATACCATGCAAACCGAGAGAAGCAGCTTCGGAAAAATGGAAAAAACTATGCATGTTTTTACCCTCCTCGCTATTTAGGTATTTTTATACCAAAATACTTTTTTCTCGTCAAGAAGGAATTCTGCGAAAATCCCGAAGATGTGATACTATTTTCAACGCTCAAGGATTTCGAAAAACCTCAGAGACTTTCACAGAAAGGATTTTGGAAAATGGAAAACCAGGTTCTGCAAAATCCTGCTTTTCTTCAAACCCTTCTCAATTTTCTCGAAGAAGGAGTCTATGTAACCGATAATTCCAGAAAGATTCTCTTCTGGAACCGGGGAGCCGAACACATTACGGGCTTTACCGCAGAGGAGGTAGTCGGTTCTTCCTGCAAGGACAATATCCTCTGCCATGTGGATGCCAAGGGAAAGGAGCTTTGCTCCTCCGGATGCCCTCTTTTGCAGACTCTCCAGGACGGAAAGGAGCGGGAGAGCAATCTTTTTCTGCAACACCGGAAAGGGTACCGCCTTCCCGTGCGAGTTCGCATAACCCCCTTGAAAAACACCGAAGGAACCGTAGTGGGGGCGGCGGAAATCTTCACCGACGCCAGCTCTCAGTCTTCGGTGACGGAAAAGCTGAACCTCTACCGGGATCTGGCTTTAAAAGACCAGGTTACCGGCATAGGAAACCGTCGATATGGAGAGATTTACCTCCGTTCCCGGCTTGCGGCTTTTCAGGAATCTCACTGGCCCTTCGGAGTCTGCAAGGTTGCCATCAATAACGTGCAGGAAATCAACGCAGTGCACGGGCATACTCTGGGAGACCAGCTTCTCAAGATTGCCGCTACCAGTATCGCAAAAATCATGCCCGCCGGGGATTTCATCGCCCGCTGGGGGGGAGGAGAATTTCTTCTCGTTCTGCTCTCCGCCCGCAGCAAGGCGGATATTACCGCAGCGGGAAACCGTTTCAAACTCGTGGCCCAGCGTTCCACTCTCTGGGTAGAAGGGAAAGTTATTCTTCCTTCCATCTCTTTCGGAGGGACCGTAACGGAAAAAGGGGATTCTGCGGAAGATCTTCTGCAGAGAGCTTCGAAAGCCCTGTTGGCAAGCAAAGTACATAAGGAACATATGGTAATCGTATACTGATTCCATCCCATTGATTTTTTCGCGGAAAAGGCGAAAAGGGTTTCGCCTTTTCCGCCAGGCAAAAATGAGAGCCTTTTTCTTAGGAGAAAAGGCCCAGGAAAGGAGCACTTTTTCGTGGACGACCTGTTTTCTTTTGAAGTCTGTACTCCCAAATACAAGCCCGTGGCGAAGCAACTTATTCAAAAATTCGACGAACTCCGCCACGTGGATCCCGAAAGTCTTCTCTTCGTAATGAACAAAAAGAGCTCGGGAAAACAAAACAAAAAAGTGATGCTCGCCAAGACCTCCAAGGTACCTCCCAAGTGGCAGGAGATCATGTTTCAGCTCGGGAGCCCTTCCTACTTCTACCTTATCGAATTTTTCGAAAAGAGCGTAACGGTACTCGATGAGAACCAGATGACCGCCCTCATTTATCGGGAGCTCCGGAGGATCGACCTTAACGGCAATATCGGCAATCCGGATATTCACGAATGGTACCAGGTTTTCGTAGGCCTCGGAAGACGCTGGTTCTATCCCGACGCCACCTGCCCGAATCTTCTCGCGGAAGAAGTGGATTGGCAAAACCTCATGGGAAGCTATTACGAACCTCCTCTTCCTTCGGAATAAGCCATGAAAAAGCCGGAAAGGGAAAAACCCCTTTCCGGCTTTCGTTATCTGCCCAGAAAAAACTACGGCATCCTCAAGATCCTTCCGCCAGGGCCGCACAATGCTCTTCAAGGCGATATTTCCCCAGCTCCTGCTGCATGGCCTGAGAAAGATCCTCCAGCATTTCCACCAGCTCCCCGAGTTTTTTCACGCCCTCTCCCAGAACGCGGATATCCTCCTCGATGGCTTCGGCTTCGTTTCGGGTTTTTCCCACCCCCGAAGTAATTCTGTCGATGGAGCTCGCCATTTCCTGGGCTCCTGCGGACTGTTCTTCCGCAGTGGAGGCGATACTCTCCACCTGGCTTGCGATGTTTTCCACCGCCTCAAGAACCGAAGCGATGTTTTTCTGCATTTTTTCGCTTTCCTCGGAGCCCCGGCTCGCAAAGGTTTTTCCCTCTTCCGCCACGCTTACCGCCTTCTGGGTGTTGGCAATAATTTCCGAAGCCAGCGTACCGATCTCACCGGCGGCGGAGTTGCTCTCCTCCGCAAGTTTGCGAACCTCTTCCGCCACCACCGCAAAGCCTCGCCCCGCATCCCCCGCCCGGGCAGCCTCGATGGCAGCGTTCAGTGCAAGAAGATTGGTCTGGTCCGCAATGCCCGTAATAGTTTTGACAATGTCTCCAATTTTTCCTGCGGTTTCGTGAAGATTTGCCACGGAGAGAGATACATCGTCAAAGGAGGAGGACATTTCTCCTATCCGTTCCGCTGCAGAGGTTATGGCTTCTCCCGCAGCAAGAGCCTCTTTCTTCAAATCCTCCGCACTTCCCGAAGCTTCCTGGGAGGCCCGGGCATTTTCCTGGATCCCTGCGGAAATCTCCTCCATCCCCGCATTGGCATTTTGAATGGCCTCCGCGCTAAAGCGAGATTCTTCCGCAAGCCCAGCAGCGCGATTCCGAAGCACTTCCGCAATTTCCTTATCTTTTCTCGCGGTATCCCCCAGGGCGGAAGATCCCTCATCCAGCTTCGAGCTGTAGCTGCAGAGCTGCAGGAAAAAGGTGCGAAGGCTTACCAGCATACTGTCAATGGCATTGGAAACCTGGGCGATTTCGTCCTTTTTCGAAGTCTCCGCGCGAACCGTAAGATCACCCTGTTCCGCTCGGAGAGCCACTCCGCGAAGAGCTTCCAAGGGACGGAGCACCCCCCGGTTCATGAAAAAGACGAAGATGAAAAGGGCTATCAGAAGCACCAAGCCTACGAGAAAAAGTTCGAGGGCCATGGTCCGCAAAGGCTTGAGAAGAAGGGATTCCGAAACCGTGAGAACCAGGCGCCATCCAGTAAAAAGAGGGCGGAAAAAGGCGAGGTGGGTCTCTCCTTTTTCGGAGAACGAAGCGTATCCTCCTTCGGGAGAGGCAAAAATGGATCCCCCCAGGGAGAGAATTCCCTCTTCTCCTTCTCCCTTGCGCAAATTCATTTTCATGACCTTTTCGAGATCCGGATGCACCATGCAAAGCCCCGAGACATCCGCCAGAAAACCCTGACCGTTTCCCCGGACTCTCTGTCCAAGCACCTGGTCGCGAATAACCCCCAGATCGAGGTCCGCTCCCACCACTCCCACCAAATCACCCTCGGAATCATAGGCGGGACAGGCTACGGAAACGATGAGTTGCCCCGAATTGGCATCCACGAAGGGGCTCGTAAAAATGACATCGTTCTTCTCCAAGGCCTGCTGATACCAGGGCCGGGTGGTGGGATCGAAATCCGAGGGAGGTATCCATCCCGCTCCGTCCGCGAAACGTCCGTTAGGAAATCCCACGTAGATATCGAGATACCCTTCCTCCGCATTTTTTCGGGTCAGCTCCTCCATGTATCCCATGAGAATGACCTCCGTGGCGCCGTAATCTTCCCAGAGATACGCCACGTTGCCCGCAGTATTGAAAACAAGCTGTTTTCTGCTCTTCAACCAGTTTTCGATGGAAAGCTGGCTGAAATGGGCCGCCTCGTCCCCCGATCGAACAAGCTCCTCCACCATAATTTCCCGGGCTCCCCAGAAGGCGAGTCCCCCCATAACAACCACCGCCAGCAGCACTCCGCATGTAAGAAGGGTGAAACGGCTCCGTACGGTCATGATGCTTTAACACTCCTTTCAAGAGCAAAGAAAACCTTTTCATTTGAGTATACCCCATTCGAAAGTCGGGAAAAAGACTGACAATTTTAATTTCCGTTCATCAAAAAGGAGGCTGAAATAAAAAGCATAAAAAAAGATCCCCCGAAGGGGATCTTTGCAGCTCTTGTAAAGGAGAAGCGGGAACCCTAGCAGACTCCCTGGTCGATCATGGCATTGGCCACCCGGAGGAAGCCCGCGATGTTGGCACCGTTCACGTAGTTGCCGGGAGTGCCGAACTGCTCCGCCGCCTCTTTGCAGCTCTTGTGGATATTCTTCATGATGGTGTGAAGCTTCTGATCCACCTCGTCGCTCTCCCAGCCGAAACGCAGGCTGTTCTGAGACATTTCTAACCCCGAAGTAGCCACACCGCCCGCGTTGGACGCCTTGCCGGGGGAGAAGAGGATGTCCGTCTCGAAGAGGAACTCCATAGCCTCGGGAGTGGTGGACATATTGGACGCTTCGGGAATGGCGATAACCCCATTCTTCTTAAGCTCCTTCACGTCTTCCAGGCCGAGTTCGTTCTGAGTGGCGCAAGGAATGGCCACATCCACGGGAGTGCACCAGGGGCGTTTCCCCGCATGGAACTCCGCGCCGAACTTGTCGGCGTAATCCTGGGCCTTGTCCCGGCCGCTGGCACGCATCTCCAGCATGTAGGCAATTTTCTCGGGGGTGCTGATACCATTGGCATCGTACACGAAACCATCGGGGCCGGAAATGGTGACCACCTTGGCTCCAAGCTCCGTGGCTTTCCGAACCGCTCCCCAGGCTACGTTGCCGAAACCGCTGATGGCGACCTTTTTGCCTTCGAAGCTGTCTCCCTTGGTAGCGAGCATTTCCTGAGCGAAGTAAACCACGCCAAAGCCCGTGGCTTCGGGACGCATCTTGCTGCCGCCCCAGCCCTGGCCCTTGCCGGTGAGCACGCCGCCCTGATGAATGTTGGCAAGCTTCTTATACTGCCCCATGAGGAAACCGATCTCCCGGCCGCCCACACCGATATCTCCGGCGGGAACGTCGAGATCCTGACCGATGTGACGCCACAGCTCGCTCATGAAGCTCTGGCAGAAGCGCATGACCTCGGCGCTGGATTTGCCCCGGGGATCAAAATCGCTGCCGCCCTTACCGCCTCCCATGGGAAGGCCCGTAAGGCTGTTCTTGAAAATCTGTTCGAAACCGAGGAATTTCAGGATGCTGAGGTTAACCGAGGGGTGGAACCGAAGGCCGCCTTTGTAGGGGCCAAGAGCGCTGTTGAACTGCACCCGGAAACCGTGGTTCACATGATACTTGCCGTTGTCGTCCATCCAGGGCACCCGGAACATGATAGTTCTTTCAGGCACAACAATTCTCTCGAGAATCGCCGCTTCTTCGTAGCGAGAATCCTTCTCCATCACGGGGCGAAGGGACTCCAACACCTCAATGCTTGCCTGAAGGAACTCTTTTTCCCAGGGGTAGGTTTTGTTCAACTGCTCGATCATTCTGTCCACGTACTTGCTCACGAAACAACTCCTCCTTCATCCGTAAAAGCCCATATCCCATTGTTGCAGCCTCGATTTTTCTCTTTCTACGGCAACGTAGAAAGAGCTTCCTTTACGCAAGATCTCCCCTCAAGGAAACCTTAAAAAGATACTTTCTGACCATACCACCTTTTGTGATCGTCAGAACTTTTGGCGTTATTATACCATAGGGTATCTTCTTTTTGGGCCTCTTGCAGAAAAAAAAAGCACTATTCTTTTTATGCATAAATATTCCGAAAAAAGAAGCACTTCCGCAGGAGGAACGCCAGAAAGCCAAAAGTCTCCCCAGCATCCCGGACGCACACACATTGGAGGCGGCCTCGAGGCCGCCTCCAATGTGTAACAGTTCGTTTTCCAAGATTTATACAGGTTTTCCTATAAAAAACTGCCTAGTGCGTAAGAAGGGTGAGCATGGTTCCCGCCGCCACGGCGGTGCCGATAACCCCCGCCACGTTGGGCCCCATGGCATGCATGAGCAGGAAGTTGCTGGGATATTCCCTCTGGCACATACGCTGTACCACCCGAGCCGCCATGGGAACCGCGGAAACTCCCGCCGCCCCGATCATGGGATTGATCTTGCCTCCCGAGAGCACCTTCATAAGCTGGCCGAAGAGAGTTCCTCCGGCGGTACTGAAGATGAAGGCCACCAGACCGAGAAGAATGATCTTGATGGTATCCAGGGTGAGGAAGTTCGGAGCATCCATGGTGGATCCCACAGCCAGGCCCAAAAAGATGGTTACGGTATTGAGAATCTCGTTCTGGGCAGCAAGGTTGAGACGTTCCGTAACACCGCACTCCCGCAGGAGATTTCCGAACATCAAAATCCCGATAAGAGGAACCGATGCGGGGAGAATGAGCCCGGAAGCCACGGTAACCACAATGGGAAAGAGCACCCGCTCGGTCTTGCTTACGGGACGCAGGTTGTCCATCCGGATTCCCCGGTCCGCCTTGGTGGTGAGAAGCTTGATCACCGGAGGCTGAATGAGGGGAACCAGGGCCATGTAGCTATAGGCCGCCACCGCCACGGCTCCAAGAATTTGAGGAGCCATTTTCATGGTGAGGTAGATACTGGTAGGACCGTCAGCTCCGCCGATAATGGCGATACTGGCAGCTTCCTTCACGCTGAAACCCAGCACCATGGCTCCGAAGAGAGCGATAAAAACGCCCAGCTGGGCCGCCGCACCGAGAAGAAAGGTGATGGGGTTCGCCATGAGAGGAGCGAAGTCCGTAAGAGCTCCCACCCCCATGAAGATGATCACCGGGTAAATCTCGTGCTTGGCCCCGAAAAAGACGTAGTTCAAAAATCCATGTTCTTCCATGATTCCCGAAAGGGGAATGTTCACCAAAAGACAACCGAAAGCGATGGGAACCAGAAGAAGCGGCTCGAATCCCTTGCCGATGGCGAGATAAAGCAACACTCCCGCCACGATGAGCATCACGATATTGCCTCCCGTCAATCCGGCAAAGCCGGACGACTCCATCACGCTGCGCAACGCTTCGAAATAAAGCATATATCCTTTTCCTCCTCCGTGCTAAAGCGGAAGAGCCAGTCTAGCCGACGACCACGAGAACGTCGCCGGTATTGACGGGATCGCCCTCTTTGACCTTGATCGCCTGTACCGTTCCAGCGCTGCCTGCCTGAATTTCATTTTCCATCTTCATGGCTTCCAGCACCACGAGAACGTCACCGGCCTCCACGCTGTCCCCCACGGATACGGGAATCTTCCAAACCTTGCCGGGCATGGGAGCGGTAACGGGCTCTCCATCTCCCGAAGGAGCCGGAGCAGGTTCCGGAGCAGGAGCTGCCGCAGGAGCGGGAGCGGGAGCCGGGGCCGCTGCAGGAGCGGGAGCAGGAGCCGGGGCCGCTGCAGGAACGGGAGCGGGAGCAGGAGCTGCTACAGGAGCAGCGGCGCTTCCCATTTCTTCCACCGTTACATCATAGGATTTTCCATTTACTGTCACACGAAACATACGAGCCATTAAAGATATCCTCCTTGCACTTTCCTAGGGTATCAGTTCCTTATCATTAAGACCGCACTATTCCACGAAATTCAGGAGCTAGTCCAGTCCCTCCATGGTGCTTGTCTTCGCGTAGGATCTCCAGAGAGGCCCCACACGACGGTGCTTTCTCATGGACATGCTGGGACGAATGTCCAGAATCGCCGCGCCGCTGCCAAGGGTCGCTGCAATGGCGGCGGTAATAACCGCAGCAATTTCGCTCTCGTCCTCTCCGGAAGCGACACTCTGGGCCGGGGCCGAAGGAGAGGCCGCCACTTTCTGAGAAGCCGCTCCCTTGGGAGAAGACGCTTTCTTGGGAGCAGGAGCGGCGGTCTTTTTGAAGCTCTCCACCTTTTCCGCTATCCTTCGGTTTGCCACAATAATAAGAGAAAGAGCGGCGAGGACGAGAAAAACCACGCTGAAGGCGATCATGGCGAGAATGATCGCTCCCCCGGCTCCATCGAAATGGGACGCCAAAGTTGTCATATTTTCCATGAACGAGCCTCCTTAATTGGGCATAACCCCGTGTTTCCGACGGGGGCGTTGGTCCTTCTTGCTCTCCGCCAGAACGAGGGCTTCGTAAATGGCACTTCGGGTCTCTTCGGGAAGAATCACCCGATCCACATATCCCCGCTCCGCCGCCTTATAGGGGTTCGCAAAGGCTTCCTCGTATTCGTCGATCTTCTGAGAACGCATGGCCACGGGATCCTTGGCAGCCTCGATATCCTTGCGGAAAACGATGTTCGCCGCTCCCTGGGCTCCCATAACCGCCACCTGGGCCTGGGGCCACGCGAGCACCCAGTCGGCTCCGAGCTCCCGGCAGCACATACCGATGTAGCTGCCTCCGTAAGCCTTGCGAAGGACCACCGTCACCATGGGAGTGGTGGCTTCGCTGTAGGCGTAGATAAGCTTGGCTCCGTGACGGATAATGCCTCCGTGCTCCTGTTCCACTCCGGGAAGGTAGCCCGGCACGTCTTCCAGGGTCACGATAGGGATGGTATAGGCATCGCAGAAACGGATAAAGCGGCTCGCCTTGTCCGAAGCGTCGATATCCAGGCATCCCGCTTTGACGTTGGCCTGGTTGGCGATGATACCCACGGGAATTCCCCCGATACGGGCAAAACCCACCACCATGTTCTTAGCCCAACCGGACTGCACTTCGAAGAAGCTGTCCGTATCCATCACCAGGCGGATAACCTCCCGCACGTCATATCCTTTATTGGGATTCGTGGGTACTACCTTGCGGAGCTCCAGGTTCTGGCTGTAGGGATCCTCTTCGGATTCCTGAACGGGGAGATCTTCCATATTGTTTCCCGGAAGGTAGGTAAGCAATTTGCGAACCTGGTCGAAACAGTCCGCCTCATCTTTGGCGAAGAAGTGAGCTACTCCGGATTTCTCGTTATGCGCCTTGGCGCCTCCGAGCTCTTCGCTGGTGACTTCCTCTCCCGTGACGGCCTTGATGACCGCGGGTCCCGTAATGTGCATAAGCCCTATCTTGTCTACCATGAAAACGAAGTCCGTAAGGGCAGGGCTGTAGACCGCCCCTCCCGCGCAGGGTCCGGCGATAATGGTAATCTGAGGGACCACGCCGGAGGCCTTGACATTACGGAAAAAGATATTGCCGTACCCCGAAAGGGAATTAACCCCTTCCTGAATACGGGCTCCGCCGGAATCGTTGATACCGATGAGGGGAGCGCCATTTTTCACGCTGAGATCCATAACCTTGCAAATCTTCTGGGCGTGCACCTCTCCCAGGGATCCTCCGAGAACGGTGAAATCCTGACTGTAGATGTATACCACCCGCCCATCCACGGTGCCGTAACCTGCCACCACACCGTCTCCGGGAAAATCCTTTTCTCCCATGTTGAAGTTGGGACACCGATGCTTTACAAACTCATCGATCTCCACAAAGCTTCCTTCGTCGAGAAAAGCAAGAATGCGCTCCCGCGCAGTCATCTTGCCCTTTTCATGCTGCTTCGCCGCAGCTTCGGTTCCTCCGCCCACAAGGGCTTCCTCGCGCTTTGCGAGAAGTTCCTCACAAAGCTGGTCGATGGATTTCTCCGACATCCAACCACTCCTCCTTGACGCGATACGTTGAGTTCATGAACTTTCAGAAAGTAATCCCGTTATCCGGACCCTCCGAAATCTCCTGCCCCGAAAGGATATATCGTAAAAGGACGCTTCACATCTTTCCGGGATGCGCTCGCTCCATCGTCATGGTACGCCTGGAACAGCATCGTTCCCTCATAACTCCCCGAAAACACTCCTTTTCTTTTTGTTTCAATCCTGTGCCGAACCTCCCCCTTCTCTATCACAAAAGGCCCCGCCATCGACTGATGCCCGAGACATGGCCTCAAAAGCCTCTTTAGCCTCCCGGAAAAAACTTTCCGGAAAAATCTCTTTCCAAAAAGCTATCCTACCACAACTTTCTTCGCTCCATGATCCAAAAGCCACGATTTTGCCCGGTCCCGCAAATCCCCTTGAAGAACCACCATGCCTTCCTCGCTTCGGGAGCCGCAGCCCAGAGCTTTGCGCATAAGCTTGGCAAGTTTTTCTGCCTCTTCCGGTACAAGATAGGTCCCCGAAAGGAAGGTCACCGTTTTGCCTCCCCGTCCCCTTTTCTCCTTTCTCAAAGAGAACACTCCCTTCAATTGCAGCGTATCTTCGGAGGAAGAGGAATTTTCATCCGTTCCGGGTCCCGGCATATCAGGGTTCTCCTCTGCTGCTACTCCAGAAGAAGGGAAAAGACCTTCAAAAGGGCGAAAGGAAGGAGAAACGGGATTTTCCGTATCGATACGATTCTTTTTGTTTTGCCCCATATCGCTCCTCCTTTTGCATTCGCTTCCTGGCGTTTGAGAAAAACAACACCAGGAAATGTATGGTATTGTATCGAAATTCCTTCGATTTGCATACCGATATTCGATTTTTTTCGCACACAATACACCAGGAAAGCGGATTTTCCGAAGATTCAAAAAAAATGCAATTTTACCAAGAGAACACAGCCATGCCTTTCCTCCGCTATTTTCCTCCGCTTCTTGACGAGAGCTCCTTCCGAGGCTAGACTGGAGATACTAAAAAAGCTCTCAGGCTTTCAGGAGAGGAGGGAACGTTGTGAAAATCGGAAAATGCCGGCGTTGCGGGAAAATTCTGCCGGGAGAGGCAAGGGCTATATGTCCTAACTGCCGAAAAGATCTCGATATAGCCTACGAACGGGTTCGAAGTTTTCTGAAGGAGAACCCCGACATGAGCTTCCGACGTACGGATCTCAGAGAACTTGCGAAACGATCCGAAGTCCCCGAGAGAGATATCGAACTTCTCATAGAAGAAGGCATTCTCGAGCTCGAGGGAGCCCAGGCGGAGGCCGACGAGGAGCGGGCGAAAAAAGAGCAGCTTCTCAAGGATTTTCAGAGTTCGCTCAGCGGTTCTGGAAACCAGAAAAAAACTCTTTCCTACGGAAAGGAACGCCACGGGCGGTAATGGTTACCGCTCCTCCTCTTCGACCTGCTTCGAAAATGCAACGAAAAAAGCGGGGATCTCAAAAGATCCCCGCTTTGCGCATTTTCTCCGAAAAGCTCCTCAGAGAGCCGCCACCACGTTTTTCCCAAGTTCCCGGCAAAGGGCGAGATCTTCCGGTGTAGGAGAGGAACAGACTTCCACGTGGGGCTCCACCATCTCCCAGTTCCCTTTTTCCCCGAACTGCAGTAGCGCCGCCAGGGCACCCTTGCTCCAGCTGTAGGAGCCACACACTCCGAGGACGCGATTCCTGGGCATTTTATTCTGGATGCTGTGCACCAGGCTTTCCATGGAGGGGAAAAGCCCCGTATTATAGGTGCAGCTTGCCAGAACGAGGCCGCGATAACGCCACATATCCCGAACCACGAAGGAGATATGGCTCTTGGAAATATCGTGGAGGATAATCTTCTCCACTCCTTCGAGGGCTATGGCCCGAGCTATCTCCTCGGCCATCTTCTTGGTATTTCCGTACATGGAACCGTACACCACCACCACGCCCCGCTCGGTCTCATGACGGCTCCAGCGATCGTAAAGATCCACCACGTGCAAGGGATCGCTCCGCAACACCGGCCCGTGAGCGGGGCAAATGATCTTGAGATCCAATGCCCGAACTTTCTGAATGGCCTTCTGCACCTGGGCGCTATAACGTCCCACAATATTGGAGTAATACCGGAGAATTTCGTCTTCGTAATAGGACATATCCACTTCGTCGTCGAAAATGCCTCCGTCCAGGGAGCCGAAAGCTCCGAAGGCATCGGTGCTGAAAAGAGTTTTGCTGGTGTTGTCATAGCACACCATGCTTTCCGGCCAATGCACCATGGGGATCATGACGAAAGAAAGCTCGTGCTTCCCGAGAGAGAGAATTTCTCCCTCCTTGATCTCCAAAAAGTTTTTGGCGGGGCCATAGAAATTTTCCAGGAGATTCTTCGTCTTGGCATTTCCCACCACGGTCATTTCAGGATAAACCTCCCGCAAAGCCCGAACGGATCCGGAATGATCCGGTTCCATGTGATTTATTACAAGATAGTCGATGGTCCCTTCGGGACCCAAATGGGCCTGGAGTTTTTCGAGAAAATCCGAGAAATAGGCTCCCTTTACAGTATCGATAAGGGCCACTTTTTCATCCTGAATCAGGTAGGAATTATACGCAACTCCCCGAGGAAGAGGCCAAAGGGCCTCGAAAAGAGGAGTTTCCCGATCGTTCGCCCCCACCCAATAAATATCTTCCGCCACGGAAACACAACAATTCATAAAAAAACTCCTTTCTCATGTTCTCTTGCCGCTCCGTCAAGCATAGGACATTCCAAAAATCCGCGCAACTGCGACTTGACAAGCTCCTTCGTCAGGAGTATAAGCTACCATTGGCAACAAGCCCTGGGGGAGCCTTTCGGCTGAGAGGGGAATTTTCCCGACCCCTGGAACCTGATCCGGTTCATGCCGGCGGAGGGACTGGGCACTCTTTCAAACCCTTTTTACCAAACGAGATTGAAAGCCCCGTTTTTCCGGTTCATGGTTCCGGAAAGACGGGGCTATTTTTATTGGAGGTGGTACCGTATGAACCGTTCAAAAACCCAGATTCTCGTGGAAGGGGCCCTCGCCGTAGCTCTCTCCGTCGCCTTTTCCTACCTCAAGCTTTGGCGCATGCCCCAGGGAGGGTCCATCACCCTGGAAAATCTTCCCCTGCTGCTTTTCGCCCTGCGCCACGGTTTCCGTTTCGGCCTGGGAGCCGGTATGCTTTCCGGACTTCTCCAGCTTCTTCTGGGAGGCTACGTAGTGCACCCTCTCCAGGCCCTTCTGGACTATCCTTTCGCTTTCGGATGCATGGGATTGGCGGCTTTAATGCCAAAACCCCTCTGGCTGAGCATGACCCTGGCTTCCGCAGGACGCTTTATCTGCCATCTTCTCTCGGGAGTTATTTTCTTTGCCAGCTATGCTCCCGAGGGAACTCCGGTATGGCTCTATTCCGCCATTTACAACGGGAGTTTCATGCTTCCCTCACTGATTCTTTCTATTCTACTGGGATATCTCATCTGGCCCCGGCTCCAGAAAAGCCGGTCTCCGGAGGAAAAAGCCTGAGCCGTAAATCTCTGAAAAACGCAAGAAATCCCGGGAGCGCGCTCCCGGGATTTCTTGCGTTTTTTCACCGGTAGAAAAACAAAAAAGGCTACGCCTGCAGTTCCTCCCCCTCTTCGGAAGGAAGCGAAAGCCACTGCCCCCAGTCGAACCGGAAAAAGCCCCCCACCACGTAGGTGCTCATGAGAGCCAGGGGCGCCGCACCTCGGAGAATGGCGAAAACGCCGATACCAAAGAGAGAGAGAAAAAGCACCTTTCTCCGGTCCGCATTGCCCTTCTTCATCTTCTTGAGATTTCCGTAGGGAACGTTCGAGATGAGGAGGAGAGCGGTTCCAAAAAGAAGGAACATGGCCAGAGCAGGAGGAAGGGAGATATGGGCCATGACGAAAGCCACGAGAAAAAGTCCTCCTCCAGGAATGGGAAGCCCCTGGAAGAAGCCCCCTCGCGATACGGTAACGTTGAAACGGGCAAGCCGCAAGGCGCCACAGATGGCGTAGAAAGCACCACAGAGGGGCGCAAAAACGCCGAAAACTCCCTGGAGATAAGCACCGTACATCACCATGGCGGGAGCGACTCCAAAACTTACCACATCCGCCAAGCTATCGAGCTCCATGCCAAAAGCGCTTCCGCCTCCGAGACTCCGGGCCATTTTTCCGTCCATGAAATCGAAAAAGACCGCCCAGAGAATAAGCCACGCCGCAAGAACGAATTGTTCGTGAAAGGACGCCACCAGAGAAAGCATACCGCAAAGAATGTTGCCGCTGGTTATCATATTGGGAATGATTTGCCGAAAAGATAGGGATCGAACTCTACGCCGCATCAGGATTTCACTCCAATCACCGTTTCTCCTGCCCGAACTCTTTCTCCCAGGGAGACACAGCACTTCATCTCCTCCGAAAAATAGAGATCCACCTTGGATCCGAACTGGATCATGCCATACCGCTCTCCCTCTTCGAGCCTCTGCCCCCGAACGAGGCGGCAGACAATTCTTCGGGCAAGAGCCCCCGCAATCTGCACCATCACGACAGGCCCCGCAGGAGTATTCAAACCTACGTAAAAACGCTCGTTCTCCTCGGAAGCCTTGGGAGAAAAGGCCACGAGCTTCTTGCCGGGGCGGTAATCCAGAAATTCCACGTTTCCTTCACAGGGGGCCCGGTTTATATGAACGTTGAGGGGAGACATGAAGATTCCCACCTTCTGGCATTTCCCCATAAAGGGATGCTCCGCAGGCATAATCTCCATCACCTTGCCGTCCGCAGGGCTCAGGAGACGATCCTCTTCTTTCGGAGAAGCTTCGCGTTCCGGGTCCCGATAGAACCAGAGAACGAAAAGAAGCAAGGGAAGAAGTCCCGCTGCAAGGAAAGGGGAAAAATACCATCCGAGCCACATCATAAGAAGAAGGCCTCCAACAAGAGGGATCCCCTCCCGAGCAAAAGGTATTCTAAACTTCGTCACATTCATGCACCTCCCTGCATGCCAGGAGACTGACGTCCGCCACCGTATCTCCCTCGTCCAGCCGCACTACGATATTGCCCGTGGCGGTACGTCCGAGCCGGGAAATATCCGAGGCCGCCATGCGGATAAGGCGTCCCCGGGAGGTTATAATGAAAATTTCGTCCTCCGGCGCCACGCCACCCGCAAAGACGAGCCGCCCTGTCCGGTCGCCCAGGTTCTGGGCCTTGACACCTCCGCCTCCCCGATGGTGTACGGAAAAATCGTCATAGGGGCTTCGTTTGCCCAACCCCTTTTCGCTTACCACAAAAACATCCTTCCCCGAACGCACCACATCGCAACCTACTACCCGATCCTCCGATGCAAGCCGTATAGCCCGAACTCCCCGGGCCTGACGTCCCATGGGGCGGAACTCCTCCTCTGCGGTCCGGAGAGCTCTTCCATTGGCGGTAACGAAGAGAAGTTCTTCATCCCCCGAAGTATAGCGCACCTCAGAGATGGAATCCCCTTCGTCGAGACCGAGAACCCGACGTCCCGCCCGGGTAATCTTTTCAAGTTCCGTTACGGGCATGCGCTTGGCTATTCCCTGGCGGGTAATGAAAAAGACGAACCGGGTACCTTCCAATCTGCTGTCTCTCATGGAAACCACTTTTTCGTCCTCCTCCAGGGCGATGAAAGTGGAGACCAGTTTGCCCTTGCCCGATTTGGGCTGGGGAATAGCATATCCCCGGAGGGAGAAAACCCGCCCCTTGGTGGTGAAAAGAAAGAGATCGTGATGGGTGGTGGTTACCGTCAGAAGGGAGATCTCATCCTCTCCCGCAGGAGCCGCCTTCTTGACTCCTTTGCCTCCCCGACTCTGGATACGATAATCCTCCAGAGGCATCCGGCGGAGGTAGTTATCCCGGCTCAGCACCACCACGATATCCCTTTCGGGAATAAGATCCTCCGTAGCGATATCCTCCACCGCATCCAGAATTTCCGTTCGCCGGGGATCCGCAAAGCGTCCCCGGACCTCCTGAAGCTCGTCCTTGATAACGCCATCCAGAATGGCGGGATCCCCGAGAATGCTCCGGAAGGTCTGAATATCCTGAAGAAGCTGTTGCATCTCCTCCTCCAGCTTGTTGCGCTCCAAACCGGTAAGCCTCTGAAGGCGCATATCGAGAATCGCCTGGGCCTGGACCTCCGAAAAGAGGAGTTTCTCCATAAGCCCTTCCTTGGCGGCGGCGGCGTTTTCGGATCCCCGGATGAGCTGAATGACCTGCTCGATAATATCCAGAGCCTTGAGAAGACCTTCCACAATGTGCGCCCGGGCTTCCGCCTTGGCGAGACGGAAAGCGGTTCTCCGACGCACCACCATACGCCGGTGACTGAGAAATTCCCGGAGCATCTCCACCAGGGAGAGTTCCCGAGGTTCTCCCCGGACGAGAGCGAGGTTGATAACCCCGAAAGTCCCCTGAAGCTGGGTCCTGAGGTAGATCTGGCGCAACGTGACTTCCGGATTTGCATCCCGCTGAAGCTCGATAACGATCCGCAATCCCTGGCGGTCCGATTCGTCCCGGATGTCGCTGATACCGTCGATGGTTTTGTTCTGGGCTCCCTTGGCGATATTCTCGATAAGAGAGGTCTTGTTCACCATATAGGGAATTTCGGTAATCACCACGGCCTTTTTCTTTCCCCGCCGGAGATCCTCAATGGAAGCTTTCCCCCGGAGGGTAATTTTTCCCCGGCCTGTGCGGTAGGCATCCACGATGCCGTCCCGCCCCATAATTTCCCCTCCCGTGGGGAAGTCCGGCCCCGGAAGAAACTGCATCAATTCTCCCAACTCCACGTCGCCGTTGTCGATCATGTAGCAGAGAGCATCCACCACCTCCCCCAAATTGTGAGGAGGCAGATTGGTAGCCATACCCACCGCGATTCCCGAAGCACCGTTGACAAGAAGGTTGGGCACCCGGGAAGGAAGCACCAGGGGCTCCTGAAGAGAATCGTCGAAGTTGGGGCCCCAGTCCACGGTATCTTCGTCGATATCCGCGAGAAGATCTTCTCCGAGAGCGTGCAGCTTGGCCTCGGTATACCGCATGGCCGCAGGAGAATCTCCATCGATGGAACCGAAGTTCCCCTGACCATCCACCAACACGTAGCGCATACTGAAATCCTGAGCCATTCGAGCCATGGTATCGTAAATGGCCGCATCCCCATGAGGGTGGTACTTACCCATGGTTTCACCCACCACACGGGCGGATTTTTTATAGGCTTGCCGATGCCGCAGACCGAGTTCCAGCATGGCATAGAGTATTCTACGCTGTACCGGTTTCAACCCATCTCGAGCATCGGGAAGAGCGCGTCCCACGATAACGCTCATGGCATAATCCAAATAGCTATGCCGCATTTCTTCCTCCAAGGGAAGGGGGACTACCTGCCCAAAATCAAGAGGGCCTCCCAGCTGTTCGGACATACATCGTTCCTCCCATTCCAAATTCCTGCGCTGCCCGGGGGAAATTCTTCTCTCCCGCGACACGACTGACGTACCATTATACCATGAAGTACCGGAGGATCCTGCAAAAGAGACTTCCGGCTGAATTGCGTTATTTTTCCTTCGAGACTCTTATCCCGGTACATCGGAAGCGTATGCTGGTATAATGACGGCATGGCGGCGGAGAAAATTTTTCCCCGCCATCTCAAACAACGAGGAAAAGAGGTGCTGTTTCTCATGTCCAAACTTTCCATTTTCGGAGCCGGAAGCTGGGGCACCGCCTTGGCTCACGTTCTCTCTTCGAACGGACACGATATATGCCTCTGGTGCCGGCGTTCCCAGCAGGCCAGAGCCATTACCGCCACGGGGAAAAATCCGGATTACCTTTCGTCCGTCAACCTCTCTCCCCATATCATGGCCACCAGCAGCCTCGCGGAGGCCGCCATCTTCTCCCAGCGATGGATTCTCGCAGTGCCTTCCCAGGGAGTGCGTCATCTTCTGGAAGAGCTTAAACCCCTGGCCCCCCAAAACGTCAAACTCTGCAATCTCGCCAAGGGAGTCGAAATTTCCTCGGGGAAGCTGCTTAACGAGGTTTGCCACGAAGCTCTTCCCGGAGGAGTCTACAGCGTTCTTTCCGGCCCCAGCCACGCGGAAGAAGTGGTTCAGGGCCTTCCCACGGCGGTGAGCGTGGCCTCCACGCTCCTGGAAGAAGCCTTCGAATGGCAGGTTCTTATCGGCAAAGAAGCTTTCCGGATCTACACATCCCAGGACGTTACGGGAGTGGAAATCGGAGGAGCCATGAAAAATGTCATCGCCATCGCTGCGGGAGCGAGCTCGGGCATGAGTTTGGGAGATAACGCCAAGGCCACTCTCATCACCCGGGGGCTTGCGGAAATCCTGCGGCTCGGCATCGTTCTGGGGGGCAACCCTCTCACCTTCTCGGGTCTGGCGGGAGCGGGAGATCTCATGGTAACCTGTTACAGCGAACACTCCCGAAACTTCCGCCTCGGCAAGGCTATCGGAGAGGGAATGAAAGTGGAGGAGGCCCTGGCATCTCTAGGACAGGTGGCAGAGGGATACTATACCGCCAAGGCTCTCGAAAGCCATCGCCGCAGATACGGCGTGGAACTGCCCATATCCACCGGAGTTTACCGGGTTCTCTACGAAGGAGCTTCTCCTCATGAAGTATTGGAAGAGCTTCTCCTTCGGGAGCAAAAGCCGGAACTTTCTCCGGAGATGGTGCGAAAAATTCTCGAAAAGATCGCGAAACAGCTTCAGGCGACTCCGTAATTCCGGAGCTGCCTTTTTATTTTATCCATTTCAGGAGAAAGGATGATTTACATGCCCCAAAGAGCTGCAAAGTGGCACGGTTTTTTCTCGCGGCGGGGAATTTTTTTCCTCATTATGGTTATGACGATTCTCGGAACTTCGGGGGCATTTTTTTTCGGGGATGCTGCACACGCCGCAAACTACGTAGCCCTCTTTCCCTCTTCCGAAGGCCAGACTTGCGCCGATAACGGCTCCCGATTGGGAACGCTCCTCGAAGCTCACAATCTTTCCGCCCAAACCCGGGAAGTCTTTCCTCATCTCCAGGGAGCCCTGCTGGATCTCGAGGCTTCTCAAAAAGAGGCGCTCCTCCGGGAAATCCCCGGCACCGTCCTGATTTCCAGCGCCCGCACCTTCCGCCATTGCGCGGAGGAGGCGGAACCCTCCACAAAGAAAAGCGTCACCCCTTGGCACGTACTCTGGGCCAGCTATGCGGGGCTTACCGAGGGCATTTCTTCCTACGCATGGGACAGCGTGGTTATTGCGGTGATGGATACCGGAGTGAATCGTCACAGGGATTTTTCGGAAGCCCTCATTTACTGGAGCCTGGGCTATAACACTCTTACGGGAATTTCGGGAACCGAAGAAGCGGTATACGACGATC
>Ga0116163_1000454_pt1 | contig 29362 bp, 24 predicted proteins | sample AD_UKC107_MetaG_FD_89889 | JGI IMG/M metagenome (GOLD analysis project Ga0116163, IMG submission 89889) | Active sludge microbial communities of municipal wastewater-treating anaerobic digesters from Hong Kong - AD_UKC107_MetaG | ecosystem: Engineered > Bioreactor > Anaerobic > Digestate...
AAAATTCTCGCAAAAAATGATGCGGTAATGAGGGGTTGATGATATGAATACAAAAACAGCTTCCGTAAATCTTGAAAACATCACAAAAATATTTAAGGATAAACAATCCCAAAGTGAGGTTCACGCAGTTCAAGAAGCCAATATACTCATCGAGCCGGGGACACTTGTCACGTTGTTGGGGCCTTCGGGCTGTGGTAAGACTACCACCTTGAGAATGATTGCTGGATTTGAACTTCCCACGAGGGGAAAGGTGTTTATAGGCAATGAAGATGTCACCTATTTGCCACCCAATAAGAGAGATACGGCTATGGTTTTTCAAAGTTACGGGTTGTTTCCTCATATGAATGTGTTTAACAATGTGGCTTACGGATTAAAATTGAGGAAAATACCCAAAGCCCAGATCAACGAGCGTGTCATGGAAATCTTAAAAATTGTAGGACTTGAGCAGCTGGCGCAAAGGGCACCTTCCAGGTTGTCGGGGGGACAGCAACAGAGGGTATCCCTTGCCCGGTCGCTCATCGTCCAGCCTGCCGTTTTGTTGTTGGACGAACCGTTGTCCAATCTGGATGCCCTTTTAAGAGAACAGATGCGTGTTGAGATCAGGAGAATACAACAATCGTTTGGGATCACTGCCGTTTATGTGACCCATGACCGGGTGGAGGCAATGAGTCTTTCAGATCAAATCATCGTTATGAATGCCGGTAAAATTGTTCAAATCGGTTCTCCAGAAGAAATATACGAGAAACCCGACTCGAAATTTGTAGCAGGTTTTATCGGTAAGGTTGCCTTTTTTCCGGTGGAAGTTCAAGAAATCACTGGAGAAAAATGTGTGGTCAAAATCAACGACAAAGTCTTTGATACCTATTCTTATGTGGAGGGAATACAAGCGGGGCAAATGGCCAGTATGATGTGTCGTCCCGAATCCATGAAACCTGTGGAACCGGGTGAAGGAATCTTGGATGGCGTGGTGAGAACCAATATTTACCTTGGAAACAGTGTGGAATCATTTATTAATACAGAGTTTGGGGAGGTGTTGGTGCAAATCGACAATCCTGCCCAAAAGAAGATATACAAAGAAGGCGAAAAGGTCTCGATTGCCATCAACCCTGCACTGGCAAGGGTGTTACCCCAAGAGTAATTTAACGGTGTGATTCGGGTCTGAGTTTCAGGGGCAGCTCGAAACTGAAAATGCTGCCTCTACCCATTCGGCTTTCGATGTTAAGTTGAGAGCCCATCAGGGCTAATAGATTGGAGCTGATACTCAGACCTAATCCGGTGCCGCCGTATCGGGATGAAATGCTGTTATCTGCTTGCACAAAAGCGCCCCTTATTGCGTTTATAGCTCCCGATGCAATGCCGATTCCCGTATCTTCGATACTGATTTTGATTTTTTCTTCACCATCTTGAATGATAACCCTTTCAGCCCGAAGAATGATTTGTCCCTTTGAGGTGAATTTAGCGGCATTCGACAGCAGATTGTTCAGAATTTGCCCCAATCGAAGCGGATCCAACATCATTTGATCCGGAAGGGTTTCATCCCAATCGATCTTCAGTTGAACATCTTTGTTTTTTAATTGGGGGCGAATCAAAGAACAGCTATTGTCAAGCAGTTGTTTTGTGTTTGACAATTCCTCAAACAAGGTTATTTTTCCCGCTTCGCTTTTGGAAAAAAGAAGAATGTCCTCAACCAATTTCAATAAGTTTTTACCGGATTGTTTGATCATTTCTACGGACTCAAGATGTTCCGGTTCGTTCAATTCAGATTCAAGGACCGATGCAAAGCCCAGGATGCCGTTGAGAGGAGTTTTCAAATCATGGCCGATACTTGCAAACAGTATCTCTTTTTTCTTTTTCTCTGTTTCAACTGCGAGTTTCGCCTTTCTTAACTCCGTAATATCTGTAAAAACACCTACGATACTCAATAATTCGCCGGATTCGGAAAAGATCGGATAAGTCGTCAGCGAATAATACAGATCTTTTTCCCGTAGATGAGTTTCTATCATATAATTATCATAACGCTTTTTTGCTTCTTCAAAAGGGCAAAGACATAGGGTAAACCCATAGGAATGGAGGATGTCCTTTGCAGTCAGACCCAGAAGATCCCTTTTTTTACGTTGAACAGATTCAGCCCTGCTTGATTGACATTTTCGATCTCCAGATCCCTATTCACAATAATCAGAATATCGTTGATGGATTCAAAGGTTTGTTCCCAATCCCGCTGTGACTGAAGCAGTTGATTGCGAAGGATTTTCTCACGGGTATAATCCCTTAGTTGGGAAATAATGCCGGTAACGGTTCCTTCTTTATCTTTATAAGGGTAATAACGGATATCCAGGTATCTTAAATCATTGTTTGGGAATTCACGCCATAATCTGTAATGAACGGATTTTCCTTCGAGGCATTCGTCAATATAAGGCTTGATGGTTGTTTGAAATGTGGTATCGTTTTTAAATAAATCGTCGATCTTTTTTCCGGTAATCTCCTGTTGATCCAGGTTATATAACTGTCCATACGCTTCGTTGACAGTGTTGAACGTATAATCTCTGTCCAATAATGCAATCGGGTCAGGAACAGATGAGAAGATGTGTTCATAGAGCTGTATTTGTTCCAGTTTTTGCTCCAAAAGAATTTTTGCTGTGATGTCCTCAGCCCAGCAGATGATCATATCGTCCTCATGAACTTCAAAGGTAAAACGAAACCACCCGTCCAATGAAGAGGAGTGTAGTTGTAATACAGCTCTTCCGTCTTGTAATGCCTTTTTGACCGAACTGTTCAGCCAAAATAGATTAGTCGGGTTGATTCGGGGGAAAACCTGTGTGAAAAGAGAACGCCCTTCTTCTTTTAATATAATGCCGGTCATCTCTCTGACTGCCTTGTTGACATAATGAATATCATAATCAACGGGTTGATGATAGTCATCGTAAATGATTTTTCCCTTGGCAAACCCAATGGGTGAATGATCTAAATCTGTTCTTTTGATGTGAATCAACTCTCCTCTAAATGAACACCCTTCTTATTGTAAAAAATCAACAGCTTCTTCTTTAGGCTTTGGAATGAGCCAATCGCCTCTGAAAATGAGGGTTAAAAAAATCTACGCCCTGGTTTGAGGGTATTTGACAACTTATTATAACAGAACGGAATAATAAATTGCAAGTAGATAGTAACTTATCAAAATGAGTTGAATAATCATAAAGAATGTGAATTTATAACTATTTGATATATTTTACATAAAAGAAATAATAGTGGGGTTTGATCGTAGTTTTTTATGTACCGCTTATCATGACTCTTTTTCGATGATCCCTTTTATTTGTTGAACTAATTTCTCAGGATCAATGGGTTTGGTGATATAACCGTCCAAGCCGGACAGCATACCAATTTGGATATTTTCGGTTCTGGCATCCGCTGATAGTGCAATGATCTTGACTTTCCAGTTTTTGCCTTCGATTTGCCTGATTTTTTCTGTTGCTTCAAAACCGTTCAACTCCGGCATACGGATATCCATGAGAATCAAATCCGGACGATGTTTAACAAATTCCTCTACCGCTTGACGACCGTCTTCAGCCGTGTAAATCTGGGCATCGGGGAAATGCCGGCGCATAATCATTTGATTGAGTTTTAAATTGATGGGATTATCTTCAACGATCAAGACTTTATAAGATTTATTTTGAAGGATGGTATATTCAGTTGATTCTAAGGCCTGTATTTCAGTTTCATCAGGAATATCAAAGGTGAGGATGAAGCTGAAAGTGCTGCCTTCACCTTGGATGCTTTCAAGGTTGATGGCACTACCCATCATCTTCAGAAGGCTGTTGGCGATGGTCAAGCCCAATCCAGTGCCCCCGTATTTTCTGGTTAAGGATGAATCCGCTTGTGTAAAGGACTCGAATATCTTCAATTTCATATCTTCAGCTATGCCGATTCCCGTATCGGAAACGGCGAACAAGACATCCGCTTTCGATTTTTCCCGATAGGTCAGTTCGGCTTGACAGGTTATGCTGCCTTTTTCAGTGAATTTAACGGCGTTCATCAATAAATTGGTTATAATCTGGCTGAGTTTGACTGGGTCTGTGAGGATAAAGGTCGGAATGGAATGGTCCAGCTTTAAATGTGTCTGAAGGCCTTTGTTTTTTGCTATGTCTCTGATTCCGTTGAAAGTGTTGGTTAAAAGCTGTCCCAGGTTTGTTTTTTCCGGGTTGTAGGTGATCTTTTTGGCTTCGATTTTGGAGTAATTCAAAATATCACTCACGATACCGAGTAAGGTTTTCCCTGAGACTTGGATGTTTTTGACAAATTCCGACTGTGTCTCTGTTAATCCCGTTTCTTGAAGGATGCCTGAAAAACCGATGATGCCGTTCAGAGGTGTTCGCAGTTCATGGCTCATGTTCATCATAAACTCGCTTTTCGCCTTGCTGGCTTGCTCTGCGTTCTTTTGCGCATTTTTCAGCTCTGTGATGTCTATGGAATATTCAATGATACCGATATTGTTGTTTTCATCGTCTTTTAACGGTGCCAAATACAATTTATACGCCTTTTTGTCTTTGACTCCGTCCTCATCTTTGTAATAGATTCTCGTTCGGATTTCCGTTAATTCGTCCAAATTATTCAAGCTGCATATTTCGCAAGGTTGTTTTCGATTGTGAAAGACATCATAGCAATGAAGCCCCTTCACCTGATTATCTGCTCGGGAGGTGTTTATTCGATTCAGTATTTCACTGTTAGCGGTGATAATTCGGTAATGACGGTCAACGACCACCAATTTTCCCGGCAATGCATCCAAAACACTTTGCAATAACGCTTTGTCCCGCCGTTCCCTTTCCTGTGCCTTCATATCCTCGCTGATATCCCTCGAGATTGTGACAACGACCCTTTCCCCTTTAAGTGTAAAGAGATGAGATCGGTTTTCAACCGGGATGATTTCACCGGCTTTATTCACATGTTCGCCTCTAAAAATATGCTCCCCGTTTTTAAGGAGTTCTTCCATGATATGGGGAATATTGATGACCATTCTATGGCTGTCGATGTCAGCGGGGATCATTTGCTTGAACTCTTTGAGTGTATAACCGAGCCTGGTCAAAGCGGCTTTGTTGGCTAAAATGAATCTTCCGGGCATACCCTTTTCGTCGATGCGATGGATGTAAATGGCATCGTAGGTGTTGTTGAAGACTTCTCGAAATCGTTCCTCGCTGTCTTTCAGCACTTCTTCGTAATAGACTTGATTGGTGATATCCCGGCTGTTGATATAAGTGGCGATGTGATGTCCCTTTTGGTCAAATTTATTGTTCAGCCGGTCATCAAGCCAGATGTAATCGCCATCCTTTCTTCTGATGCGATAGGAGTAAGTCTGGAAGTCCCTTTTTTCTTTCGTCACATTTTCGATGATCGTCTGAATCATTCTTTTATCATCCGGATGAACCATTTCATAGAATTGCTCTTTTGTAATGCCTGTTAATTCGTTCAAGTGATAGCCAAGCATCTTGGAATAAGAAGGGGATACATATTCAAAGATATTATTTCGAAAAAGGGCAACGCCGTCCGTTGTGTTTTCGGTCAGCAGTTGATAGATTTCTTTGTTTTTCCGGAGTTCTTGTTCGATTTGTTTTTCCATTACCGTTTTTCTTAAAGTGAAAAGGTGCATGCCGATTTGTTCAGAATGGGTGTTGATCAGCTTGTGGAGAATTGGGGGGGCGTTTTTTGCTTTCAAAGCGATAAAAAAACCTTCCAAGGCGTCCGCACTGCTGATTGGAAAGGCGGAACAACGATAACGGTCTTGGGTTTTCAGGAAGGCATCAAGAGCGTTAAAAGCCGAGTCTTTTTTTATCAAAGGCTTCAGTTGATCAAAAGTTCCCTCATCTAACGGTGAGAAACGTGGATCAATTTCGATTGTAATGTCCCGGAAGAGTTTTTTCAAAGTGGAGTAGTTGCCGTTGGCATCTGTTGGGGGGGTGTTGAAATATACCTGATGATCCTGCCCTTTTTCTTGATCGAACAGGAAAAATCCGCAAAAAGGCGAACGGGATAGTTTGGCAAATTGATTGGCTATTTCTTCAGGGCTAATGGTTTTTGAGAAAACAATATCATGGGAATTTTTTATCAAAATGCGCTCTGCGGTGACATCCGTAATCCAGGCATTAAAGCTGAGGTCTTTGTTCGGGATTAGGTGAACATGAATCCAAATATCGTGCTTGCTTAAAAATTGATCGAAATTTAACTCGATGCCATTGATCAGTGCCGTAGCCGTTTTGATCATCTCGTCGATTGGGTCTTTATCATGAACGAATTCTCGAAACGTTCGGCCGGTATAATAGCCGGTTTTTTCCCAGAAAAGTTGTTCAAAAGCGGTATTGACATGTAGAAATCGAATATCACAAGGTTCACCGGTACCATCGGTGATGATTTGTATATGGGCAAACCCGATAGAGGCCGAATCAACTGCATTATATTCCATCATCATCTGATCACCGCCTAAGAACGACAAGGTTTCAATTCCTTTGGGAATGGAGTACAAAGATCTTCGTGGCCTATTAAACCTTCATCTTTTTCAACAGATCGTTGACATCTTCTCTTTTTCGGATGAGTCTGCATTCATCTCCGCTGATAAGCACTTCAGCCGGTTTGGTTTCGGCATTGTAGTTGGATGCCATGCAATAACCATAGGCTCCGGTATCGTAGATGGCCAGCAAGTCTCCGGCATTCACATCTTCAATGTCTCTGTCAACGGCAATGCGATCCCCGGTTTCACACAACGCCCCTACGATATCCGCTGTAATCTGATCTTGAGATGGATTGACATGAAGGGGTTCAACGTGATGATAGGCGTTGTAAAGGGCGGGTCTGATCATATTGGACATATTGGCATCGCATACTATAAATGTTTTGAATTGTGTGACCTTTTTATATAAAACCTTTGATAGCAAAACACCGGCGGGTCCTAAAATAAAGCGTCCGATTTCCATCATAATGGGGCAATCCATTTCTTTTAAAATGGGAATGATCTGTTTTGAGTAGGTGTCGAGGTCTAAGTGGTCCCCATTTTTTTGGTAGTCAATTCCCCAGCCTCCGCCGATGTTGATGGCATTCAGCCTGGGGAAATCTTTCTTCAAGTCCTTTAACGCTTCAAAGGCTTCCTGATAAGCACCAATATCGAAAATATTGGATCCGATATGCGTATGAAGCCCCGTGATCAGACCGTTGTCAGCTGAAAGAAGGGCTCTGGCAGTGTCCATTTGAACGCCGAACTTGTTTTCTTTCAAACCCGTTGAGATATATGGATGGGTATGCGGATCCACATCCGGGTTTACACGAAGCATGAACAAAGGCAATTTTTCCACCTTCTCCAGTTCACGAATAATCTCCCGGATGGCTTCGTATTCCTCCTTGGAATCGATGTTGATGGAAAAGACACCTTCTTCGATCATTTCTTTGATAAATTCTTTGGTTTTACCGTTGCCGTTGACAACGATTTTATCAGGAGGCGTTCCCCCTTCCCTGGCGAGTATGTATTCATTCTTGTTGACAACGTCAATCCATGTGCCGTTTTTGACCAGATAATTGACCAAATGAATGTTGTTGTTGGCTTTCAAGGCGAATCCCAGATGAAATTCGCAAAGAGGGTTCATGATATCGTGAATCTGTTTAATCTGCTTTGAGATGACTTTTTCACTGTAGCAATAAAGAGGAGTTTGATACTTTTGCGCCAGTTCAAAAACATCCTGGCCTTCGATTTTAATCGTTTTACATTCTCTTCTTATCACATGATCACTTCTTTCATATCATTTTCCGAAAATTAACAGTTTAGAATTTCGGTTGATGTTGTATAATCCTTAAACGGGTTGTTGGATTATTATACCATTTATGGGGTCTATGTGTATATTTTCTTTCGGGAGGCGAAGAAGCAATGTTTAAAATGAGGCAAGAAGAATTGGATTATTTGATTAAAGGACTCTTTCGGGATGAACGTGTCGCTTATTACCGCTATCAGGCATATGAAGACAAGGGACTTAAAGTGATCGCTTTTGTGGATAGTCCTCAAGCGGGAGAAAGGCTGTCGGAAGCGGTCCGATCATTTTCTAAAGACATAGCGGTTCAGATCAAGATCATGGGTGATGACCTTCCTGAACAGTTGAAATACGCACAGGTTCAAATCCCGGTATTGGATGTTCGTAAGGATCCCCGTTTCAGGAGTGAGAGGGTTCGCCAGCTCATTTTTGGGGAGTGGATGAAGGTTTTGGAAATTGGAACTGATTTTTCAATGATTAAAGATCTCAATCATGGCTACATTGGTTATGCCCGGAATCAAGGAATAGCCTTTTGCTCCCCGGAGAAGATGAGAGAGATTTGTTCCAAACCGTTGTATCAAGTACATTCTCGGTTTGCTCAAATAGAAAGTCTTGAAAACATCACCAACAGCATGTGGATTGCCTTAGGGTCTAATGTCTATACGGATGATATCGAGAACCCGGCGTTTGAAACGGCAAATGGGTTTTATGAGTTAATCGAAGGAAGACTGGGGGTTGCCAGACGTTCCCAGGAAGATTTTGAAGATAATATTAGATATTTCATGGGAACCCCATATTTGTGGGGTGGTTCCACGGTGTTTGGAACGGATTGCTCCGGCCTTGTGGGCAGGCTGTACAATTTGGCGGGTAAAATCATACCACGGGATGCCGATCAGCAGGAAACAGCCTTGAAAGAAATTCAACCGGATGAGAGGAAATTTGGGGATCTCATTTACTTTCCCGGACATGTGGGCATGTATCTGGGGGGGGATTTGATGCTGCATGCCAATATTTATCACGGGGGAGTCAGTGTGGACAATGTGTTTTCGCCAACAGATGCTTATGGGCATGAATTGATGAAAAAGATCACATCCATCAGGCGAGTGGAAGGCGGCGTATTTTTGGTATGAGAACGATCGTGATTGAGGACTATGACCCGCAATGGGCACAGGATTTTTTGGCGTTAAAAAAGGTCTATGAAAGAAAGTTATCGCCTATCAGCTGTCAGATCATTCATGTGGGAAGTACCAGCGTGAAGGGATTGGCTGCAAAGCCTATCATCGATGTGGACATCGTTGTCAAGAGCCAGAAAGATGTTCTCAAGTGCATTGAGTACTTAGAAGAATTGGGCTATGTTCACAGGGGTCAAAACGGGATAAAAGGAAGGGAATCCTTCGAAAGAAAAGACGATCAGGTTCCCTATGACGATTCGGTCAAATCTTGGCGGGATCATCACCTGTATTGCTGCGTTGAAGGCGTTGATGCGCTAAACAATCATTTGAAATTGAAAGCGTTTCTGCAAAAACACCCTGATGCCGTCAAGGAGTATTCGCAATTAAAAAAGCAGCTGTCAAAAAAGCACCCCCACGACATTGATTCCTATGTAGCGGAAAAAACAGCGTTTATTTGTGGGATTTTAAAAAAATCCGGCATGGACCCACAGACCCTACAAGACATTGCCGAACAAAACAGATAAAAACCCCATTTTTTTGGATAAATAGAACAAGGGCAGGCTAAGAATTTAAGGTTTAAGCGAACAGATTTTTGTTGTCGCAGCGGTTGACTTCAGCTTGAATGGTGGTATGTGTGAAACCGTAGTTGGTTTTTAAGAGATGTTCAATTTGTTGAGTGATTTTCTCAGCTTTGCACAATTCCATATTCTCCATGTCCACATGGGCCTCGAAAAAGATGGATTGTTCGTTGATCATCCAGGCGTGAACGTGATGAAGATTGACAATGCCCGGAAGGGATTCCACATCTTTTTTAATTTGCTCATAGTCTACATCGGGAGATGATTGCATGAGAATATCCACTGTTTTTTTGATGATTCGCAAAGTTTCACGCAGGATATAGGCGGAAATCAGCAGGGTAATAACCGGATCAATCCAGGTAACCCCCCATAGCTTGATGGCAATGCCTCCGACGACAACACCGACAGATGAAATGGTGTCGTTTAACAGATGTAAATAGCTGGACTTGATGTTTAGATTACCGTGTGAATCTTTATGGAGAAGTAGTACCGAAAAAAGGTTTGCAGCGAGTCCGATTAGGGCGACGACCATCATGAGGGTTGAGTCAATGGGTTCGGGGTTGGCAAATCGCTTGAAGGCTTCGATAATCAGCATGCCCGAAACGGCAAACAGCACTGAAGCGTTTACAAAGGCAGCGATGATCTCAGCCCGTTTGTACCCGAAAGTCTTTCTTGAATTTTTCGGTCTTAGAGAGATGCGGTGTGCCACATAGCTGAAGGCAATTGCGAGCGTATCACTAAGGTTATGAATACTGTCCGAGAGTAGAGCCAAACTCCCTGAAATAATCCCGCCAATAAACTCGGCAATGGTGATGGTGGCATTCAAAACGGTTACCCAAAAGATCTTTTTCCCCGACAGTTCTGAGACATCATGATGATGATGTGTGTGATGATGCGAATGATCGTGGTTTTGTTGGTTCATTTTTACCTCCTGATGATTCAACCCCGGTTTATTGTATTTTATCATAAGTAAAAGCGGACGATTGACCAATAATTAGCGGGAAAAAAAGGAGTCAAGAACATGATGATAATGCAAAGGCTAAACAATCAAAACAAAAGGGAATTCCACGATTATTGCTGGTTATATGCTTCCCATTTGGACCAGTCTTTTTTCCCTCTGAGTGACAAATTTCCGGTAATGGATTCACGGCCGGGTTTTTTATTTTATGAAGAAGGGGTTTTAACGGGAGTGGTGTGCGTGCTGTTGGATGATTCGTTTACCAAAAATGCAAAAGGGCGATTGATGATTCTGCATTCAAGGAAAAAGGCAGATCAGATTTATCAAATGCTATTAGAAAAAGTTCTGCCTTTTGTCGTTCAAAAGAAGGTTAAAACATTATTTGCGTTTCTGCCGGACAATGAACAAAAAGAGAAGGCAATCTTTCTGAAATTGGGTTTTTATGAAAGCAGAAAAACCTTGTATTTAAAACGGGATAAAAACGCCTCACCCAACCATCAGATAAGCAAACCAAAACTCACCATCAAGGATTTTAAGCCATCCGAAGACATGGGCCTTTGGTGTGATCTCATCAACAGCACCTACAAAGACGTTCCGGGGCATATCCCCTATACCCCGCAGATGGTGAAAGAAGATATTGAAACCGACGGCACGTTTCCCGGCTGTGCCAGGATAGCCTATGTTAAAGGTCAAGCGATTGGATTTTACTATTGTTCGCTGGAAGCCCAAGATGAGCTGTGGATCAGCCAGCTTGGGGTGATGAGTGGATATCGTTCCAAAGGGATCGGAAGGGCTTTGCTTCATGAATGCCTAAAGCTTGCCGATGAATATGAAGCCCATTGTGCTTTTTCAGTCAATGCCGAGAATGAGCAAGGGATTGCGTTATTTAAAAGCGAGTCCTTTGAGGTCAAAAAAACCTATACCGCAATGGTTTATTCTTTTAAATAGGCCTGATATTCCCCGACAAAATCCCTTTTCATGTTTCTCGTGTGTTTGTTCACAAAGGCTTGAGAAAACTCATCCGGTGAGATGTCGTAGCAGATCAATATTTTACTGTAATACATCATAATATCCGCCATTTCTTCAACCAGCTGTTTTCTGACCGCCGTGTCGTTCATGATAGCGTCTTCGCCACGCTTTTTGATGATGGCAATAACCTCTCCCACTTCCTCCATCATCCAAAGCAGACTGTTTCTTCCGTTTTCAGGTGTTAGATCTGACCAATGATCCTTGTATTTTTCTTGAAGCTCCTGTTGCATGGCAATGATATCGGCAAAAGTCAAATTCTTCATCGTTCCCCCTGAATTTGATTGTTATTGGTGAAAATCCATTGAACAATGGTCTGAATGATATCAGGTTCAACGATTCCCTTTTTCAGCAAATCGGTGTAGAGATCGTCGAATTCTTTTTTCATCAACCGATGATTGATGTGCTCAAACAGTTCAAATTGAAAGCGGGATGTAACCTGTTGAGGGACTTGTAAATCCTCTCTCATTTCTTCAAAAAACCTTGCCGAGTTGATGCGATCGGCATCCCCTTGGATGACCAGCACAGGATAGGTGCCGCTTTTCAACCGGACGTAAGGGTCTGAGTCCATAATTCGGTAGACATATCCGGCCGTCATAGCCGGATGGATAATGGTTTGTATGCTTAACCTTTTTTCGGCAACATCTTCCCATACTTTCCTGGCGGCTTTGATTTGGTCGGCGGTGTAACCGGTTGCTTCCATCTGGGATTGAATCTGTTGGAACATCACCAAAGGGGCAGGGGTTCTTCCTATTCCTGAAGCGCAAAGGATTAACCCGTCAACAGAGATGGAAAACTGTTCTTCTATCAGATCGGCAATTTCAGGGAGTAAATACCCCCCCATACTGACCCCCAGTAAATAAATTCCCTCAACCCCAGGAACCTTCTGAGCCGATTCCATGGCAATCAGGGCATCTTCCAGGTATTCCTTGTCAACCGTTTCACTTGTGAACAGTTTGAACTGCTCAGGGTACAGACCGTTGCGTTTGGCATATCGAAATGTTGCAATGCCCTTGTATGAAAGACCATGGGCGATATCCCGGATGGTGGCATTTTCTCCCACAAGATTGTCTATTCCGCTATCACCCGATCCTTGTACGATCAGTACCAAAGGGAAAGTATTCCTGTCTGTTGGGAGAGTGAGTGCTGCGGGGAGGGGGTATTGGGTGCCAATGGTAAATTCAAATTGTTCAAATGCGTCCCATTGAGCTTGATTTGCCAATAGGGCGTCTGAAATGAAGAATGTGATGACGATCATCATCAGAACTCTTTTTATTTTCATGGGGATTCACCCTTTCACTGTTTTCTATATTCTATCAGATTGCCGGCTTTTTTTAAAGACGATGGCGAAAAGAACCATTTGTCATTCATATTGACTGCCCTGAAGCTCGATTTAAGCGCTGAAACCAACAAAAAAGGCTACCGCTTCACGGATTCTTCACAGTTGTATCTGTACAATGGTATTGAACATACAAAACCTTGGAGGTGATGGACATGAAAAGAATCATTGGAATCAGTGTTTTATTAGTGATGGTCACATTAATGTCGTTTGCGGGAGGGTTGCCATTCAATCCGAAAGGGGCCTTATCTGAAGAAGTTCAGGAAATGGCTCAAATGGAAAGGGCGTATCAGTTTTTCTCGCTCCTGAATCATGTTGGTTTTACACAAACCCAGTTGGAGCAAGTGATAGCGGCTGTGGAGAAGGCAAAGAATTCAATCGCTTCTGTCGAATCGGAAGTAAAGGGAGATATGGAAAAGGCCGTTGAATTGGCGAAAACGGGAGACGTGGACAAAGCAAAAGAAAAACATGATGAGGCAATAGATGCCGGAAAAGAAGTGATCCAAATCAGACAGACTTACATGGATACGTTAAAGGGTATTATAACAGTGGAGCAACAGGAAAAGTTTATGGAGTACCTTTCGCAGACGATGAAAAGCGCTATGAACAGGGTAAGAGAACAAGTCGTGGAAAATGAGCGGTTGAACCAACTGCCTGATCAGGCGAAAGAGAAGCTGCAGCAAATGGGCAGGGTTGTCAACAAGGTTCAAGAGCAAAGAGATCAGCAAGGGGCTTTCCAGATGAGAGCTCAGCCCACTATGAGGACCACTGTGACGCAGAATATTGCTGCCCGATTTTTCAATATGATGCTCATGGATGAAAACCTGGACTTGCTGAAACAGTATTTGGAAACGGTTGCTTTACAAAATCCGGCACAATAGTGGTAAACTAATGTGTGGGAAACCTTCCCCGAACAGGGGAGGGTTTTTCTTAAAAGGAGGAGCTTGTTTTGAAGTTGCTGATTGTCGAAGATGAAATTGATCTGGCAGAACTCATGCGTGAATTGTTTGAAGAGATTGACTATAAGGTCACCGTATGCCATGACGGGGAGGAAGGGGAGTATTATGCCTGTGAATATCCTTTTGATGCCATTATCTTGGACATTATGCTTCCGGGGATGAACGGTTGGGAGATCCTTAAATCCATCAGAAATAAGGGGATCCGGACGCCGGTACTCATGCTGACGGCACTGTCAGAGGTTCAAGACCGGGTAAAAGGACTGAACAGAGGAGCTGATGATTACCTTCCCAAACCTTGTGACCCCAGAGAATTGGTTGCACGAGTTAAATCAGCTATCAGAAGGGCTTCAATGAGTTCTGAAAAAACAGACAAAATGGCCATCGGCAGCTTGTTATTGGATATGACCGGTCAACGTGTTGAAAAAAACGGTGTGGAAATACAATTTACGCCTAAAGAATACAGCATATTCGAGTATTTGAGTATTCACAAAGGGGAGATTGTTACCAAGGATGAATTACAGGAACACCTTTGGGATGAGGATGAATCCTTTTGGTCGGATGTTTTGAGGACTCACATCAAAAATATCCGAAAAAAAATTGGCGATAAAAAGGGAACCTTTTTGAAAACCATAAGGGGAAAAGGATATGTCATGGGTTAAGATCAAAAAAGAAAATATGAACGATTATCCAAAAACACTTAAACGAGCCAGACTGCAGTGGACAGCCATCTTTACGGTGTCCATTTTTGCCATTGTGTTGTTTTTCTCGATTTTCATCATTCGCATCCAACATACCACGATCGACGCCAGATTGGATTCCAGGTTAATAGAATTAACCAATCTCTCACAAAATGCCCTGGACCTTTTTAGGATTCAGAACGATGAATCGCTGCCGTCCTTTTTATTTGAGGAGGGTCAATCGATTCAAGTGTACGGTCCGGCAGGGAATTTAAGATTCACCATCGGTGAAAGGATGCCGGAAAACCTACAGTTGCCTGAAAACGTTGAAGGCGAAATCAAAAAAGAACGATTGTTTCAAACCATCCGATTCGTCGATAAGGATGGAAATACCCGGGAGGTCAGAACCTATTCCAGGGTGATTAAACCCAAATTACCCGGAGTGGGAGATTTAATCGTTCGGGCTGGAATCGATGTAAAAGCGGTTAATGAAGAAAAGGAGATATTTCGAACCAGAGTGATCACGTTTTTATTGATCTTCCCCTTGCTTTCATTTTTAATGGCGTATCTATTAGCCGGAATGGTGTTACAGCCGGTCAAGGAGAATTATAATCTTCTGAGAAAATTCTCTTTTGATGCCTCTCATGAACTAAAAACACCCCTTGCCATTATACAAATGAGTACGGGCATGCTGTTGTCCAAAAAGGATGGTTTGGAAGAATCGGTTTCAAAAAAAATACTTTCTATCGAGAATGCATCCCAACGGATGGACCGGTTGGTTATACAGCTGCTGCAGTTGGCACGGGCCCAAGAATACAATGAATCAAATTCCGCCAAAGAACCTGTTGACATGAATCAATTAATGGCCGAGCTGCTGGCTGAATACGAAGTCTATGCACAAAAGAAGGCAGTGGGGTTGGTTGTGTTGGGAAGCGTGCAAAAAAAACCGTTATTGAATAAAACCATTATCCGGATGGTCATTGGCAACATCGTTGAAAATGCCATCAAATTTTCCCCGGAAAATAGCCCGGTTCAGATCAGATTAGAGGAAGGCAAGACATCCGTGATGGTACAAGTAAAGGATTTTTGACCGGGTATCGCCGAAGATGAACAAGACCGGGTTTTTGAAAGATTCTACAAAGCCGATCAAAGTAGGCACGATCATTCCGGATCCGGCATGGGGCTTTCCATCGTCAGAGAATATGCAAAGAAAATGGGAATCAAAATTGAATTGGAAAGTGAGCCGGGAAGCGGCACGCAGTTTAGCATTAAGATTGCCTGTTGAATCAGCTCATTGCAATATAGGCGATGGCTACAATGGCAGCTGTTTCAAGTCTTAGAATTCTTTTTCCCAAAGAAATTTCTATTGTATGATTAGATAGCGATCGAATGGTGTGTAACTCTTTGAGAGTAAAGCCGCCTTCAGGCCCGATGCAGACATTTGTCTTTAATGGGAATTCAACGGCGTTGATGGCCTTTTCTGCTCCCGGATTCAGCAAAACAGGGATAACACCATCCTGATGGGCTTCTTTTAAAGATTTCAAAGCAACCAGTTGGGGCATCAGTGTTCCCCCGCATTGTTTCAAGGCCTTGCGTGCTGTTTTTTCAACCTTTTCCAGGTTTATTTTTTGATAATTGGAATGCTCACATTGGACGATGTTGATTCTTTTCACACCCAATTCAACCGATTTTTCAATCAGGAGTGACAGTCTGTCCCATCTGGAAAGCCCTGCAGTGACATGGATTTGCCGATGTAGTTCCATTGAACAGTCCTCGTGTTTTTCCAAGATGTTGATAACGGCCTCATTCTTTTTCAAAGAAGTGATTGAACCCCGAAAAACGCTACCCAGCCCGTCTGTAAAATCAACTATTTCCCCTTCCTTTTTCTTCATCACCTTTAAATGTCCGGTTTCATGAGCGTCAAAATAAGCCAAAGGGCCGCTAATGTGATTGCAAAAATAAAAAAAACTCATTCTTTCTCCTTTTAGGTCTACCGGGCTGATTTTTATGCTATACTATTTATAGGTAGACCTATTCTTTGTATATGTTGATCATACCACATTAAAATGTGGTTTAAACAAGAGGTGAGTCATGGAAAAACTTTCTGAAAGTCTGGAGAATTATCTGAGGATTATCTACGAGGTGCAGTCCTTAAAAGATTTTGCAAGGGTGAAGGATATCACGTCACGATTGAATGTGAAAACGGCTTCGGTTGCCGATGCCCTAAAAAAATTGGGGGATTTGGGGCTGGTTGATCATAAAAAATATGGGTATATCAAGTTGACTAAAGAGGGGATTTACGAGGCCTTGAAGGTCTATCAGAAGCATCAGTCCATGTTGACGTTTCTGTCCGATGTGATGTTTATGAAAAATGAACAGGTAGCTGAAGAATTAGCCTGTGGCCTTGAACATCATTTGGATGCGGAATTGTTTTCAAAGATAGAGGAGTTGTCAGAATTTTTCCAGGAAAATCCGTCCATAAAGAAGGCGTTTAAAGATTATCTTGCAGAAGAAGGACCGCTTAAGGGAAAACGTTTGTGCGAAGCCGCTGCGGGTTCAGAAGTCAAAGTCAGAAAGCTTGGCGGGACAAAAGATGATAAAGACAAGCTGATTTCCATGGGAATCCTTCCCGGAATGACCTTGAAATTGGAAGAAAACGTTGCAAAGGAAGCTGTCATCCGCATTAGATTGCGGGGATTTTCAATAACGATGATGCGTGATGATGCCAAAAAGGTGGTTGTGACACTTTTATAAAACAAAGTTCTTTGAAAGACCTTTTTGAACAGTGTTTAACTTAATGAAAATTCGGAGGAGATAGATGTTTGTTTTAGGAAATTTCTTAAAAGCAATAGCCAATGTTTTAAGCTTTGTTTTAAACGCATATGTTTTTGTGTTGATCTTGGATGCGGTGCTGAGTTTTATTCCTCAGATGAATTACAGCCCGTTCAGACAGGTGATAGCATCTTTGGCCAATTTGGTGCTAAATCCACTGCGGCGTCTGATTAAACCCATTGGTCAAATCGATTTCACGCCGTATATTGCCATTTTGATCATCATTTTTTTAAATTCATTCTTAGTTCAAACCCTTTTTGACATTGGAGCAAGGCTGAGATGATCCATTCTGCCGGATTTCTTTACAATCCCCATAAATCCGGAATAAAAGAAAAAACCCAACAACTTAAGCGTATGCTTAAAAAGCAGGGAATAGAATCTCTTTTTTGTCTTTCAACTCAGGAGAAGTATTCCGAGGCTTTATTGCAGCCGGACATCATCATCGTTTTAGGCGGAGATGGGAGTGTGTTGCGGTCCATGCCTTTTGCTGTCAATTTAGGTGTGCCGGTAGCCGGTATCAATTTTGGAAAATTCGGATTTTTAACCCGCTATGAATACGACAAAGTGATCCAAAATCCGCAGACCCTTTTTAATTCTAAAGTGTCTGCAAGGGCGCTTTTGGAGATTGAAACAGGTGACGACCAATCGGGGCAAACATGCCTTGCCCTTAACGATATTGTGATTCAACGGCTCAATTTGAGTCAGGTTGAGATGTACAAGATTTGTGTGAACGATTTTTCCTTTGAACCAAAAGCCGCAGATGGTCTGGTCATTTCTACACCCACCGGCTCCACAGCCTATTCTCTTTCGCTTGGGGGGCCTATCATCTTTCCGGAATGCCGAACCATGCAGTTGAATTTAATTGCGCCGCATACCATTGCCAACCGATCGTTGGTGTTCAATTCCAAAGAGAAACTATCGGTATGCTTGGATAACAATGACGAGATGAAGTATTCCGTGGACGGCCTTCCGTTGGAAAAGGCCAAAAAGATTCAGGTGGGAATTTCAGATCAGGTCTTTCATTTGATGTATCCTGAAAGTGACGAGATTCTAAAACTCGTTGAATCCAAACTGTTGTGGGGCAGGAGGGGTTAAATGCTTCGTGAAGTTCACGCTCGCAATTTTTTGCTTTTTAAAGATGTTTCAGTTTCTTTTCACACCGGGTTCAATGTCATCACAGGAGAAACAGGTGCGGGTAAATCCATGTTTATCAGGCTGCTCAGGAGTTTGTTCGGGGACTATAAAGCGAAAGAGATGATTGGCCCATTTGAGGATGGGTTTTGGATTGAGGCGGTTTTTGACAATGACCCCGAAATCGTTCAAATGCTTGTTCAATCAGATATACCGGTTGATGATCCCATGGTGATCAAAATGGCCGGAACCGGTGACCGTTTTACCACACTGATTAACGGATCGGTTGTTTCATCGAAGGTGTTAAGAGAATTCCTGCCGAAAACTTTTGAGATTCACTCTCAAAATGCCTTCCAAAAATTGCGGACGGATTCCTTTCACATCGATATGGTTGACCGTTACGCTGAGAGTCGCATCAAAGGAATGTTCGAAGAATATACCGAACGATATAAAACGTACAATGAATTGAAAATCTTGCAAAAAGAACTGCCCGGTAATTCGTCAGAAATGCTGAGAACGTTGGATTTTCTTAATTTCCAGATACAGGAAATTGAAGAAAGTGCCCTTCAAAAAAATGAGGATGTGGAAGTCTCCAACGAATTGAAGGCATTGAGTAACTACGATTATATTCGGAACAGGCTTTCAGGAGTTTTGACCGCTTTAGATGATGATCCCCAAATGCCGGGCGTCATGGAAAGAATGGGTGACATCTGCAAAAACCTTGAAGATATCAGTGAGATTGAAGGGTCTTCAGTCAATTGGATTCAATCGGCTATGAATGTCCAGGAAGTGTTGAGTGACTTATCCAGAGAGATTTACTCCTATTTGGATCATTTCGAGTTTGATGAAGAGAGAATGAATGAATTGGATGAGCGGATGAAGACCATCGAATCCATGAAAAGAAAATACGGCCCCGAACTGGAGGATGTCTTTCGCAATCTGGATCAGTTTAAGGAACAAAAGCTATCCATCGAAAGTAAAATGGACAGGTCCAAGACCTTGGATAAGGAATTGGAGCAAACCCGTAAAGAGTTGGCCGGATTGGATCAGAAGTTATTTCAAATCAGAGAGGAAAGTGCCCGCATCATCGAAAAAGAAGTGATGGGAGAGCTTGAAGATTTGAAAATGGATAAGGTAAAGATTTCGCACGACGTTTATCAGGATTCGGATTTTCAAAGCAAGGGAAAGACTTTCCTTTATTTTACAGCTTCTACAAACCCAGGCACGCCTTTTTTGCCCATATCGAAAATTGCATCAGGCGGGGAAATGTCACGAATATTTTTAGCCATGGAAATGGTGATACAACGGGTAATGGATGTTCCCAGCGTTGTTTTTGATGAGATTGATTCGGGGGTTGGTGCCAGATTGGGGGATCTAATCGGGAAGAAAATAGCACTTTTGGCTGAAAACGGCGTTCAAACTTTTGTCATTACCCATTTGCCTCAAGTTGCCGCTTTTGCCCAACGGCATTTTAAAGTGGGTAAACGCCAGGAAGGCGACAGCACCGTATCGACGATAGACATTTTGGAAGGTACGCTGCGTGAGCAAGAGCTTCATGAGATGTATGGAGAAAGCTTGGAGAATATCTAAAAAGAAAATCAGTGGTAAGCTTCGAGGGAGAGGTTGTTATTGAGAGCTGATCGTTATACAAAATCAGAATTTCGATATAAAGTCACACAATCAGACAATTACAAGGAATATGAATTTCTTCCGGATTACGCCGGATATGTGGATCCCATCGAAGAAAACAGACTTTCTTATGTGAGACGATTTGATCCTCCCGATAATCAGATAAAAGGTGATCTGATACTCATACACGGTATCGGCGAGAACAACATCCCCTACATTCAATGGTTTGCACAGCAGTTCAGTAGAAGGGGAATCAGAACCTGGTATCAGCTGTTGCCCTATCATTACAAGCAAAAACCCCCTCAGATGTACTCCGGCCAACCCTATATGTCCGCCAATCCGGATATTTGCGTCAAACGCTTTCACATGGCCCTTCGAGACACCCGGAAAATCCTGGATTTTGCTGAGGATCAAAAGGGATTTCTCCCCGCATCTTGCTATATATTCGGGTTTTCCTTTGGCGGCATGATCGCCACCATGGCAATGGGAATTGATCAACGCATTCAAAAGGGAATATTGGCCATTACAGGCGGAAATTGGCGCTGGATTAATTTTTATTCGCCATATTCTCAAGCCGTTCGCCAAGACCTTTATCAAAACAGTAATCCCTATGGATGTAAGGATGAAGCAGACTGTATCAAGCGGTTTCGAGCCGATCCGGTCAACTGGGTCCGGGAAAATGTTCGAAGTGTTGATGATATTTTTGAGAAGGCGCCCATCCGTTGTTATCATTATGATCCCATTTGCTATGCCCCTTTGATTGATCGGCCGGTTCTCTTCCTAAAGGCCGCTTTTGATAAAATCATGCCCAAAAACGCCACCTATGACTTAGAAGTGTTGCTTGATCAAAAAACTGTTGTCACCATTCCCACCGGTCACAAATCTTCCATTGTCCTCAGAAGAAAGATTTTGAAGGATTCCATGCAATTCTTAACCAACAATTGAGTGAACAAGTGTTGTAACTTCACATATTAATAAATGTATTAGTTTTATTTACTATCATTTTACAATCTTTTACGGTATAATAGTTGGTGCAAAACAAATTTTCGAAAACAGAATAGCAATTTTTGGAGGGTGATCATATGATTTCCTTGAACAAGTTCTTCCGTTTCAGAACTTTGGGAATGAAAATCATCATGTTTAGTTTATCGGTTTTGATTATTACAGGGGCTGTTTTCATGGTCTTGTACTATCTCAACACCAACGATGCGCTCATGAAGGAAAAGCGTGCTCAAACCAGGACATTGGTTAACAGCATTATGGGGATCTTTGATGAATTGAACCAGGAAGTCAAGAATGGTCAGCTCACTTTGGAGAACGCCCAACAGACGGCCAAAGGCTATTTGGATGTTATCCGGTATGATGGGGATAATTATTTCTTCGTCATCGATACGGATGTGAAGATGGTTTTCCATCCCATCAGTAAAGAACTAAACGGAACCAGCGTTAAAAACAACCAGGATCCAAACGGGGTCTATCTTTTCAGGGAAATGGTGCAAGTGGCTAAAGCCGAGGAATCGGGTTTTGTGGATTACTATTGGCCCAAGGCCGGTTCAAAACAAGATGAACCGAAAGTGTCTTATATCATGTTGTTTGAACCATGGGAATGGATCTTGGGTACGGGCATTTATGTAGATGATGTGCGTGCGACACTGATGAGCACAAGTATGATCATGATCATTGCGATTGTTGTCATCATCGGTATCTCAGTTTTCTTGGCGTTGTTGTTCGGCAAATCCATATCCAAACGGGTGGGCCACTTAAAACAGCAAATTGCACAATTCGCTGAAAAGAATCTCAACATCAAATTTGAGGAAAAAGGAACGGATGAAATCATGGACATGGGCGTAACGTTAAACATGATGTCCCGTTCTCTTGAAACGAATATGCGAGATATCAAAGAAATGAGCCAAAAAATTCATGATTCTGCCAATCAACTTGCAGCGGTGGTGGAAGAACAAGTAGCAGGCAGCGAGGAAATTGCCTCGGAAGTGTCACAAATCAGTTCTAATTTTCAGGATCTTTCCGCTTCAACCCAGGAAGTGAATGCGGGGGTTGAAGAAATATCGTCAGGTGCACAAAATGCAGCCAGAGTAAGCCAGGAACTGACTCAAAATGCCCAAAGCACAGACGATTATGCGAAAGAGGGTCAAAAGAGTCTGAAGAAAGTCGGAGACTTGATGGAAAACGCTTCAAATCAGACCATAGCAACGGCAGTCAAAGTGGATCAACTGGTGTCTAAAGCCGAGAATGTTCAAAAGATTATTGAAACGATTTCATCCATTGCCGATCAAACCAATTTGCTGGCATTAAATGCGGCAATAGAAGCTGCCCGTGCCGGAGAAGCCGGCAAAGGATTTGCCGTTGTTGCCGATGAGATACGAAAATTGGCAGAAGAATCACAGAATTCAGCCTCCGATATCAATACCATTCTAAAAGAAATCAATCAAAATGCCCATGATACGCAGAAATCTACGGATGAAACGAAAAGGTCCATCAACGAAGTGAATCAAATGCTTAAATCAACCTTGGAACAATTTGAAGGGATTATTTCTCAGGTCAGTGTCATCAGCGGGAATGTGCAAAATCTTGCAAGCAGCGTGGAAGAACAAAGTGCTTCCAGTGAGGAAATTGCTTCATCCATGGATACATCCGCTAAAAACATTACCAATGCCTCCGAACAATTAGAGCATATCGATGAAGCGACAAAGGAACAATCAAGGGCGGCCGAGGAAAATGGCAAAACTGCTGAAGAATTGAGTAGTATGGCGGAAAGGCTCGCTGAATTTGTCAATCAATTTAAGTTTAGCGATTAGACAAAAAGGGATGAAAAAGGCCGGCGTGAGTGTTTTTGTCGCCGGCCTTTTTTTCATCAACTGTGAAAATCTTAGTGTTATAATTACAGCGAAAGACATCCACAAAAAAACACCGAAAACGGGGGAGGTAAGAATGGTCAACGAGGAGAATCAAAAATTATTTGAAGACTTTGAAGCTTCAACTTATGAACAATGGAAAAGCGCAGCCGAAAAGCTGTTGAAGGGGGTTCCCTTTGAAAAAAAGATGTACACGGATACACCGGAGGGCTTAACGCTAGACCCCATTTATAACTTTGAGGAGAATCGTTTAGAAGCGAATGAAAATTTTCCTGGCTACTCAAAATTCCGACGTTCTACGAAAGAACAGGGATATCTCAAGCCTTCCTGGACGATTATGCAAGAGGAAGCGGAGCCGGTTCCCAAAAAGTGGAATGAAAATTGCCTGGAAAATCTGAAAAAGGGTGTGGATGGAATCAACATTCGATTAAATCGGCAAAGTAAAGATTGTACAGAGCCTAAAAGATCTGAAGAAGTCTGTTTATCGGGATTGGCGTTGACTGATTATGAGGACTTTAAACAGGCGCTGGATTCTGTAAAACTATCTAATTATCCCGTTTATTTGAATTGCGGGATTCACTCGGAAATATACATGGCGATGCTATATGCCCTGATGGAATCAACACAACCCAATGACCAAGAAATGTCATCCATAACGGGAATAGTCGGAATGGATCCGATGGGAAGACTGATTGAAACCGGAGAGATCAAGGCTTCTCTAGACCAAGTATTCGATTCGGCAGCCAGGCTCATCAAGTGGAAAAGAGATAAAATGCCGGGGGTGAAAACGCTGATTGTCGATACCACCCCTTATCATCATGCGGGAGCCAGTGCGGTGGATGAACTGGCAGCAGCCTTTTCAACGGCTGTTTTTTATATCAATGAATTATTGGACAGAGGCTTAACGATAGATGAAATTGCCGGTGAAATGACATTTTCCTTTTCGGTGGCTTCCTACTTTTTTATAGAGATTGCCAAACTAAGGGCGGCAAGAATCATTTGGGCGAATATTGTTGAAGCCTATGGCGGCAATACAGAATCTTCAAAAATCAGCATTCATGCGAGAACTTCCTCTCGAACGCAAACGATTTACGACCCATACGTCAACATGCTCAGAGATACTTCACAGGCTTTTTCAGCTGTATTGGGCGGGGTCGATTCGCTGCATGTTGCACCTTTTGATGAGAGAAAGGGGCTGTCCAGTGCTTTTTCCAAGCGGATTGCAAAGAACGTCCAGCTGATTCTCAAAGAGGAATGTCACCTGACGATGCCCATTGATCCGGTGGGCGGAACATGGTCTATCGAGAAGATGACCGATCAGCTATGTCACAAAGCCTGGGAAAGATTCCAGCTCATCCAGCAAAAAGGCTCAATACTTCAGTATTATCAAGCGGGTCTGGTTGAATCGGATATCAAAAAGAGTCGAGAATTCAGGCAAAAGGAATTCACCAGCCGAAAGCGGGGAATTGTTGGCAACAACATGTATCCCAACCTGTCGGAATCTCCAGTCTGTGTGGACAAAGACTATGAACACAGCATGAAAGAGCATCTGTTTCAAGAGCTGAAACATAAAAAACAAACACTGGATGAAATCTTATCCTTGAACCAACCCGTTCAGATTGAAGAATTGGCTGTAAAACTAAAGGCAGGGGTTTCACTTAGCAAACTGAGTGGCGCAATGTTCAACGGCAGTACAGAGATCAAGCCCCTGGCTGTTCACCCGGATGCCGAATTGTTTGAACAATTAAGACAACAGTCTTGCGAGATCAGGGAAAAAACCGGCGAACTGCCGAAAGTTTTCTGTGCCAATTTTTCAAAGCTGGCGGTTCACAAGCCCAGAACCGATTTTACAAAGGGATTTTTCGAAGTAGGCGGATTCGATGTGATCGCTCAGCACAGTTTTGAAACAGTCCAGGAGGCGGTTGAGAAAACGTCTTTGTCAAAAGCCCCAATCGTGGTAATCTGTTCATCGGATGCGGTCTATCCACAAGTGGTTGTTCCCTTTATCAAATTGATCAAAGAAAAGGATCACACGATTAAAGTTATCCTGGCGGGCAAACCGGAGAAAGAGCTTGAAGAAGATTATAAAAATGCCGGATTGGACGATTTTATTTTCGTTAAAACAGATGTGTATCAGTTTCTCAAAAAAGCTCAGGATTGGGTAGTGGATCAGGGAGGTGAAGGACGTTAATCGTCCGGATAAGATGGCAAATAAACCAGATTTTACACAAATAGCCTTTTCAACAAAAAACAAACCGGTTTCTTACGGTGAATGGAAAGAATCAGCCGGAAACAAGCTGGGTCAACCGGTTAACGACCATCTGTGGATGACCAACGAACAGATTCAGGTGTCCCCCCTTTATCATTCAGAAGATTGCCAAAGCCTGGAACATCTGAAATTCACTGCGGGAATTCCCCCTTTTTTAAGAGGGCCGTATGCCACCATGTACGTGATCAGACCTTGGACGATCAGGCAATATGCCGGATTTTCAACGGCGCAGGAGAGTAACGCTTTTTATCGGAGAAACCTGGCTGCCGGACAAAAAGGTCTTTCGGTGGCTTTTGATTTAGCCACTCATCGGGGCTACGACTCCGATCATGAACGGGTTGTTGGAGACGTGGGGAAAGCGGGTGTCGCAGTTGACAGCATCCTCGACATGAAAACGCTCTTTGACGGCATTCCTTTAGGGGACATGTCTGTTTCCATGACCATGAATGGTGCTGTATTGCCCATTATGGCCTTCTACATTGTTGCCGCTCAAGAACAAGGGGTGGCGGAGAAAGACTTGAAAGGGACCATACAAAACGATATTTTAAAAGAATATATGGTAAGAAACACTTACATTTACCCGCCTGACATGTCCATGCGGATTATTGCCGATATCTTCAAATATACATCGGAAAAAATGCCGAAATTCAACAGTATCAGTATTTCCGGCTATCATATGCAGGAAGCGGGTGCTACAGCGGACATCGAATTGGGTTATACATTAGCGGATGGGCTTGAGTATGTCAGAACAGGTGTGAATGCGGGTATTGATATCGACGCCTTTGCCCCCAGACTGTCCTTCTTCTGGGGGATTGGCATGAACTATTTCATGGAAGTGGCCAAAATGAGGGCTGCAAGACTTTTGTGGTCGAAGATTATCAAAGGGTTCAACCCCAAAGATCCCAAATCCATGTCTTTGAGAACCCATTCTCAGACTTCCGGTTGGAGTCTTCAAGAGCAGGATCCGTACAACAACGTTGCCAGGACCTGTATTGAAGCGATGGGCGCCGTATTGGGGCATACCCAATCCCTTCATACCAATGCCTTGGATGAAGCCATTGCGCTGCCGACAGATTTCTCTGCCAGGATTGCCAGAAATACCCAGATTTTCCTGCAAACTGAAACCGGAATCTGCGATATCATCGATCCGTGGGGTGGTTCCTATTATCTGGAAAAACTCACTGATCAACTGGCACACAAAGCCTGGTCGCACATTCAGGAGATTGAAGAACTGGGTGGGATGGCAAAGGCCATTGAAACAGGTGTTCCGAAGATGAGAATCGAAGAGGCGGCAGCCAGAAGACAAGCAAAGATCGATTCGGCAGGAGAGGTCATTATCGGAACGAACAAGTACCGTTTGGACCAAGAGGAACCCATTGACATTTTGGAAGTGGATAACACAGCGGTTAGGGAATCCCAGATAAAGAGGTTGAAGAAATTGAAGGAAGAAAGAAACAATGAAGCCGTGAAAAAAGCGTTGAACGCATTAACGCATGCCGCTCAGACCGGTGAGGGAAATTTGTTGGAATTATCCGTGGAAGCAGCCAGGGCAAGGGCAACGCTGGGAGAGATTTCAGATGCCATTGAAAAGGTTTCGGGAAGGCACAAGGCCATCATTAAATCCATATCCGGTGTTTACAGCAGTGAATATAAAGAACATGAAGAAATTGAAAGGGTCAAACAGATGGCGGATGCCTTTGAAGAAAAAGAGGGCAGGAGACCCCGCATACTGGTGGCAAAGATGGGCCAAGATGGCCATGACAGAGGAGCTAAAGTTGTCGCAACGGCGTTTGCCGACATGGGTTTTGACGTGGATATCGGTCCTCTTTTCCAAACACCTAAAGAAACGGCGTTACAAGCCGTTGAAAACGATGTTCACATCATCGGCATGAGCTCTCTGGCAGCCGGCCACAAGACGCTACTGCCTCAACTGGTTGCCGAATTGAAAAAACACCATCGGGAGGATATCATGATTGTGGTGGGCGGAGTCATTCCGGCACCCGATTATGCCTTTTTAAAGGAAAATGGCGCTTCACTCATCTTTGGACCGGGTACGGTTTTGCCTGTCGCTGCTCAAAAGGTTATTCAAGAATTGGAAGAGAGACTCGGATTCAACGATGAATGATCCCATCAAAAAGAGACCCGAATGGACTCCTGAAGACAATCAGGAAGGGTTCACCACATCTCTCATGGATGGAATTCATTCCAGCCATGACGGGTTTCACGGCAATCATCAAGAAAAAAAGGTTTTTCACAGAAGAAAAAAACTGGAACTAAACGATTACTTCAAGGGTGTTTTGGAATGCAATCGAACCATCATGGCCCGTGCAATCACCCTGGTTGAAAGTCATTCACCGAAACATCGGGAGACAGCGGACGAACTGGTTAAAAAACTCCTGCCGCATGCCGGTAATTCTGTAAGAATAGGGATTACAGGGGTCCCCGGTGCCGGTAAAAGCACTTTTATTGAAACATTGGGAAACCATTTGTGTGACCTTGGGCATAAGGTAGCCGTATTGGCTGTGGATCCATCGAGTTCTTTAACCAAGGGAAGTATCCTTGGGGATAAAACACGGATGGAAAAATTATCAACCAGACCGGAGGCCTTCATTCGCCCATCACCTTCCGGAGGCGTTTTGGGGGGGGTGGCAAGAAAAAGCCGGGAAACCATGATCATATGCGAAGCGGCTGGTTTTGATGTCATTTTGGTGGAAACAGTCGGTGTGGGACAAAGCGAAATTACTGTGCGTTCCATGGTTGATTTCTTCCTTTTGCTGACGATAACCGGAGCCGGAGATGAATTACAGGGAATGAAAAAAGGAATTATGGAATTGGCGGATGCCATTCTCATCAACAAAGCCGATGGGGAAAACGTCAAAAAAGCCCAAACGACTCAATCGGAATTCAATCGGATTCTGCATTATCTTCAACCGGCAACAGTTGGCTGGCATACGAAGGCTTACACATGTTCTTCTTTGAGTGGTATTGGGATACATGAGATTTGGGAAGTCATCCAACTGTTTTTAGAGCATACAAAGGGCAATGGTTTTTTCATTGAAAGAAGGCATGCTCAAGCCATTGAGTGGATGGATGCCATGATCGAAGAATACTTAAAACGAATTTTTCACGAAAACAAAGCCGTTGAAACAGCCTATCATGGTGTGAGAGAGTCTGTGAAAAAAGGGGATATCACGCCTGCAACCGGCGCTCAGCTACTGATAAATGCGTTTGAATCCAACGCACAAGATTGAAGCAGTGAAAAGAGAACAAAACGAACCCGTTTGTTTATGTAAAAAAACAAACGGGTTCGTTTTTTATATTTTATTAATTTGACATGGGTTAATATTTCACCTTTCAATGGTATAATATAATAACATTTTATGTGTTCCGATACCGGATTCTTCTGAAATACAAAACCGAGGAATCAAACAAAAAGAAAGGTGGTTGGTAAGATGAGTAGGAAGTCGAAAGTGCTCTTGTTCGTTGTTTTAGCGATGTTTTTTATTGTTTCTCTTGTTGGTGCCAAGATGACCATTACTTGGTGGATTAACCCTTGGCGAATTGCGCCTCCGGGATTTCCGGCAGACCAGGCTCCAGGTAGTGAAGATTTTCCGAAATGGATTTCTGAAGAATTTATGAAATTGCATCCGGATGTTCAGGTTAATTACGTTGTAGTTGGCAACACAGAATATTCTCAGAAAATGGCAGCAGCCATTGCAACACGCACACAGCCGGACCTTTTTAAAGGGCCTCTTTGGGACAGCAGGTGGGTGGATGCAGGATTGCTTGAACCGATTGATGATTATCTGACCGAAGAAGATTGGGAAGATTTTTATGAAATCGCTTTGGATGATTTTGAAGTAAACGGTAAACATTACGTTTTCCCGTGGTCTTTTGGAACGAATGGCATGGGCACATCCATGCTGCTTTACACCCCTGATTTTGAAAAAGCCGGGGTGGACTGGCGCAAGATCGTTGAAGAAGGATGGACCATGGAAGAATTTCTGGAGATCTGCAAAAAGCTGACCTGGGATAGTGATGGTGATGGAAAAACAGATCACTATGCTTTGAGTTTTGGTGCAAAGGATATTCACAACATCATGAATTTCATTTACGCCTATGGCGCAAAACTCTCCAATGAAGA
>Ga0116163_1000457_pt1 | contig 29357 bp, 26 predicted proteins | sample AD_UKC107_MetaG_FD_89889 | JGI IMG/M metagenome (GOLD analysis project Ga0116163, IMG submission 89889) | Active sludge microbial communities of municipal wastewater-treating anaerobic digesters from Hong Kong - AD_UKC107_MetaG | ecosystem: Engineered > Bioreactor > Anaerobic > Digestate...
AAGACTTTCTCCTCGGATAAACAGGAATTTTCTCTTTTTGATAAGCCTGCCGTCAGATTATTACAAAATAAAAAATATGTTGATTTGAAACCGACCGTAGTTTTGCATTACTTATTATTAAAACTTTTTTCAGGGGCCAGCTACTTCCGGGTGTGCTGCCTGAACAGTTGTAAAACACCCTGCTTTTTGTGGCGGGAAACTATGTAATGTATTATTATGGAGAATAAAACGATATGAATAAATTAAATAAAAACGGCATTATTAAAAGGAAGGGGCCCCTTGTCCTTGTAATAATGGACGGCATGGGTATGGGCAAAGATAATGAAGGGAATGCTTTTTTCCTGGCCAGGACCCCTAATCTTGACACCCTTATGAAAGAGAGCCCCTTTACAACTTTAAAGGCCCATGGAACAGCTGTGGGCCTGCCAAGCGATTCTGACATGGGAAATTCCGAGGTGGGCCATAATGCCCTTGGCGCAGGCAGGATTTTTGATCAGGGTGCCAAGCTTGTCTCCAACGCTATCGGTTCGGGTGATGTTTTTAAGACGCCTCTCTGGAGTGAACTTATTGAGAAGCCTGTAAAATCAGGCACCGCGATGCATTTTATAGGGCTCCTATCTGACGGGAATGTTCATTCTCATATAGATCATCTGTTCAGCATAATAGATAAGGCCGCCTCTGATGGTGTTAAAAAAGTGATGGTCCATATACTCCTGGACGGAAGGGACGTGCCTGAAACCTCGGCAAATCTTTACATAGATAAACTTGAAGAGTTTCTTGAAAAATTCCGGAGTCAGGGCCTCAACTTCCGTATAGCTTCAGGCGGAGGGAGGATGGTCACAACAATGGACAGGTACGAAGCTGACTGGGACATTGTTAAACGGGGATGGGACGCTCACGTACTTGGCAAGGCCAGGCCTTTTCATTCAGCAATGGAGGCCCTTGAAACATTCAGAAAAGAGGAGCCTGGAATTATAGATCAGTATCTCCCTTCCTTCACAGTTGTTGGTGACAGCGGGCCTGTGGGCACAATAGAAGACGGCGATTCCGTTATCCTCTTCAATTTCAGGGGAGACAGGGCGATTGAGCTTACGAAGGCCTTTGAACAGGATGACTTTAAGTTTTTTGACAGGGAGAGAAGGCCGGATGTTCTTTTCGCAGGTATGATGCAGTATGACGGTGATCTGAAAATCCCGGAAAAATTTCTCGTGAATCCTCCCCAAATAGACCGTACTGTAAGTGAATACCTTGTGAAATCAGGCATTAAGCAGTACGCGATTTCCGAAACACAGAAGTTCGGACATGTAACCTATTTCTGGAACGGCAACAGGACAGAAAAGTTTGATGAAGCTTCAGAAACATATTATGAAGTCCCTTCGGACAGGTTGGAGTTTAATGAAAGGCCGTGGATGAAGGGGGCGGAGATTACTGATAAGGTCATTGAAGCGATTGATTCAGGAGAGTATGAGTTTATAAGGCTTAATTATCCCAACGGGGACATGGTTGGCCATACCGGCGATCTCGAGGCCGCGATAATAGCAGCTGAGACGGTTGATCTATGCCTGAAACGCCTTCTTGAGAGTGTAAAAGAGAGCGGGGGTATCGCCTTTATCACTGCTGATCACGGCAACCTTGATGAGATGTTTGAACTTGATAAAAAGGGTGAATTTCAGAGGGACAAGGCCACTGGTGAACTGAAGAGCAAAACGGCCCACACACTGAACCCTGTTCCTGTTATTATATATGACCCGGAGTTCTACGGGGAGTATGAACTGGATCCCGGTGTTAAAAATCCGGGCCTCGGCAATGTTGCCGCAACATTACTGAACCTGCTTGGTTTTGACGCACCCGATGATTACCTTCCGTCGCTGATAAAGCTTAAGAAGTGATGAATTTCAGGCCTGTATTTTCTGTAATCCTTCTTGCCTCCCTCTTCCTGAACGCCCCGGCGGGAGGGAGGGAACTGTCTGCTCCTGAACTTAACAGGGCAGGCATGGATGCCCTGGAAAAAGGGAACAATGAAACCGCTTCAGAATATTTTATAGGGGCCATAGTGCTTGATCCTTCAAACAAGTACTACTGTAATAACATGGCCGCATCTCTGATGAGAAGGGGAAAATACCCTGAGGCGGAGAAGTTTCTTTTTCACGCAATTAAAATTGACGGCAATTACACCCGCGCCCTGTCAAATATGGCCGTAACTCTTTTTCATCTCGGGAGGTACAGGGAATCGTACAGCTACTACCTGAGGTCGATGAGTGCTGACAGAACATACACGGAGAGCCGTTTTGAACGTGGGAGGGTAAAATCCGAGATAAAAAAAATATCAAAGGGAAAACCTGAAGACAGGGACCTTGAAAAAATTATTGATTACCTTGGAGATGGTGATAAGAGGAGATGAAAATCTGTTAAAATATCTTTTCAATTGAAGCAAATATCCCCTTTATGTCATCTCTTCTGAACTGCGGCAGTCGTGTATCAAATTCCCTGTCTGAAACAACCATAACAATGAGACTGTCGTTTTCGAAAAGAGGCGGTTCCTCTGAGTCGCCTATAACCTCGATTTTTCTTGTCCTTCCCTCCTTGAATCCTTCAATTATAACAATATCTGAATCTGAGAAGTATTTTTCAGCAAGAGCAAGAGGGGTCTCCTCCTCTGTAATATCAGCCATTAGGGCAATCTGCTTTCCGTTTGTTATAAGTGCAGATCCGGCCCCTGCCTCCCTGTACCTGTAGGTGTCCTTCCCCTCCCGGTCTATATCAAAATGGTGCCTCATGCTTTTGAGTACAGAGACACTCTTCCCTTCAGCGGTGTACTCCCCTATGAGCCGTTCAATTAATGTTGTCTTCCCTGAGCCTGATTTTCCGGTAACTGTTATGATCTTCGGTTTTTTCATATTTAAACTCCCGGGCAATATTCTTATATCCGATGCTGTTGCGCAATAAGAAAAATCCTTGAATTTTTAGATGTCTGCTGCTTTATGCAGATGAGGACAGAAAATGGATAAAGATAAACTTAAATGCGCTATCATAGCAGGCGGTAGAAGCGGCAGATTCGGCAGTGACAAGTCTATATATAAATATGAGGGAAAAACTCTCATAGAATATGTCTTTGGCGCTGTATCCCCTGTATTTGAAGATATAGTCATCATTGCAAATGACAGTGAAAAGTTCAGTTTTCTCGGAGTGGAGGTGATTCCTGATATAATTCCGGGTCTCGGGCCTATCGGGGGGATATACACTGCGGTTGAAAAGCTTGATGCTGAGAGGATTTTTATATTCCCCTGTGACATGCCCTTCCTCAGTACTGATTTTATCCGGTATATAACGGAAATCCCTGATCTTTATGATATTATTGTGCCTGAAGTAAACGGCAGGTACCAGCCTTTGCATTCAATCTATTCAAAGGTGTGTATTGAGGCAATTAAAAGAAATATTGAAGCTGAAGATTACAGGATGAGCGGATTTTTTGAAGGCCATAATATAAGAATCGTGGGGGAGGAGGAGATCGGTTATTATGACGATCCCTTCAGAATGTTCAGGAATATAAATTTCAGGGAGGATATTGAGGGTAGCGTCCATTGAGAAGTTCTCACTAACATGTTCCGTCAATTTTAACTGCATGTAAAATATTAACAAATAAAGTGAAATTCTGGAATATTTACTTTACATATATATAAGCAGGTAATGTCTGTAGCGGAAGATTAAATATCCCCATTCTGCGCTGTAAAAGAGGGGGGCTTCTGTTCCTTCAGCTGTGAAATCGATACATTTACGGACGGTATATGAATTCAAAAGAGATATCAGTTTTTGATGAAGAAAATTACAGGCCCAGGGAGGAGTGCGGGATTTTCGGCATTTACGGAAATCCGCATGCTGCAAACCTGACATACCTGGGGCTTTATTCACTGCAGCACAGGGGTCAGGAATCAGCAGGTATTGCCTCATCGGATGGTGAACATATTTACAGGTATGCAGGCATGGGGGAGGTCAATGACGTGTTCTCCCAGGAACATATAGACAACCTTCCCGGGGAAATGGCAATCGGTCATAACAGGTATTCCACAACCGGGTCATCTTACCTTCGTAATGCCCAGCCCTTCAGGGCGACTTCAGTTCTCGGTCCCATAGTTCTTGCGCATAACGGCAACCTGACAAATGCCGGGAAGATTCGCTCTGATCTTGAAAAACAGGGCCACATTTTCCAGACAACAATCGATTCGGAAGTTATCGTTCACCTCATGGCAAGGTCGCGCACTGATAATTTTGAAGAGGCTTTAATAATGTCCCTGAAACAGATTAAGGGCGCCTATTCTCTCTTTGTAATGAACAGGGATAAGATATATGCTGTGCGCGACCCTTACGGCTTCAGGCCTCTGGCTTTAGGAAAGCTGGGAGACTCATGGGTTGTGGCATCGGAAACATGCGCTTTCGATATTATCGGCGCGACATATGAAAGAGACGTCATGCCTGGAGAGCTTATTGAAATTACAGCAGGAGGGATAAGATCGCTCTTCCCCTTTGAAAAGAGGGAGGAATCACTCTGTGTTTTTGAATATATATATTTTTCACGTCCTGACAGCAGGATTTTCGGCGATTCTGTTTATGATATGAGGATCAAGCTGGGAAGGATGCTTGCCAGGCAGGATCCGGTTGAAGCTGATATCGTTGTTCCAATTCCGGATTCTTCAAACTGCGCGGCACTCGGTTACTCGAAAGAGTCGGGGATTCCTTTTGAACTGGCAATGATAAGAAGCCATTATATCGGTCGGACTTTTATTGAACCGACCCAGCGGATCCGCGACCTGGGGGTCAAACTGAAGTTTAATGTTGTGCAGTCTGTTGTGCGCGGCAAACGGGTTGTTGTTGTTGATGACTCAATCATGCGCGGTACAACAATGAGAAAGATTATAAAGATGTTCAGAAATGCCGGTGCGACTGAAGTCCATGTGAGGATATCAGCCCCTCCTACAGTTTTCCCCTGTTTTTACGGCATAGATATTCCGACTCACAGCGAGCTTATAGCCGCAACGCACACTATTGAGGAGATAAGGAAATACCTGCGGGTTGACTCGATCAGTTATATGACTATTGACACGATGATTAAGGCCATCGATTCGCCTGATAAAAAATTCTGCACGGCATGTTTTGACGGCCATTATCCCTGCAGCCTTGAGATGAATCCTGAAGATGAGGACAACCAGAAGTATCTTTTTGAAGAGGGGAATGGTGATTATTACTGAGAAAAGAGGACCGCAGATTATTTTATCTTCACGGGGTAATGACTGATGAATAAAACAAGAGATGTACCTGTTAAAACGCGTGACAGGATCCTCCTGACCGCATTGAAGCTTTTTAATGAACATACGGCAAGCGCGATATCCACTAACCATATTTCGGCTGAAATGAATATAAGTCCCGGTAACCTCTACTATTATTTCAAGAACAAGGAGGAGATAATACGGGATATTTATAAAAAACTCTCAGAACTGGCGGATGCGATATGGTATCATCCGGAACTGGGGCAGTCTGAAGAGGGCCTGGTTGATTATTTCAGAAACCTGGCTTCCCACATGTACGAGTTCCGTTTCTTTTATCTTGAACTCAATGTTATCCTTAAAAATGATCCTGTCCTGAAAAATGAGTATATAGACAGGTCAGACAGGATCCTCCTGCAGATGATGGTGATCTTTTCAAATTTCATTCAGAAAAAAATAATGAAGAATTTTGATTCAGAGAGGGAGAAAAAATACCTGATGCGTAATATCTGGACCGTGGGGCAGATGTGGATGACTTATTCAAATATCAAGTATGACAGTGTCACTTCGGAAATAGTAAATGACGGTGTATGGCAGATGTATACCGTTGTTGAGCATCTTTTTACCAAAAGAGCCAGGGCTAAAATAGAAAACATGCTGTTTGAAATTTTTCCGGTGTAGTTTTTTAGAACAGGCCCCGTTTTTTATCCGCTCAAATTAAACATCGTAAAAATACTTGACGTTTCGCGCCAGCTGTTATTTCTGGTTTAACAATACAGGTCACTAGTTCAATTGGTAGAGCATCGGTCTCCAAAACCGAGTGTTGGGGGTTCGAGTCCCTCGTGACCTGCATGAAAGCCGTCTATTGCAGGCGGCTTTTTTTTTTAAAGGAGGGAACAGCATGGGTGGTGAAATTTTCACTCTCTTCTTTATCTTTCTCGCCAGGGTGATTGATGTATCTCTCGGTACTGTCAGGATTATACTTGTGTCCAGGGGATATAAAAACATCGCCCCGTTTCTCGGTTTTTTTGAAATACTTATATGGATTACAGCTATCGGGCAGGTAATGAAAAACCTGAACGGCTTCACAAGTTATCTGGCCTATGCCGCCGGTTTCGCTGTCGGTACATTCGTGGGAATGAAGCTTGAATCTTTCATATCAATAGGGTACCAGTCCCTGAGAATAATAACCACGGAGAAGGTTACGGCTCTCCCTCTTACCCTGCGTGAAGAGGGATTCGGGATAACAACAGTATTCGCAAGGGGTATGAGGGGTGAGGTGATGCTGGTTTATACAACTGTTCCCAGGTCAAAAGTCAAACATGTGCTTGAGATTGTTGAAGAGCTTGAACCGAATTCATTTATTACTATTGAAGATGTACGGTCATACAGTTCCGGGTTTATATCGCGTGCCGGTTTTTTTGACAGGCTCAGTCGCGGTATTTCTAAAAGAAAGTAGAAGGAGGGGGAGCACTCCTTCCTGACTTGATTACCTTTTGCTTTTCTTGTTGCCACGTCAAATATTAAAGCAATTGCCAGCACTAATCCCCTGATAATGTACTGAAGCGACGCGTCTGAGGTTGTGGACCGCAGGTTCCAAGTTTGTTAAAGTATAAAGAGCTTAGTTTACTGAATGTTGTTTAACTGGATGTCCGGAAAAGACGGGCATCTCCGGGGCAATACTCATAGAAAGATTGATTTCTATTAAAGATATAATAAATGTGGATAGATTAAAAATGTTTAATTCATCAATTTGACAACACATCATGAAAAAGTTATTTACTCATAGAGTTTTATCCAGTACATAATCCCTTTTCAAAGGTATAAATGCACTGTTATAAAAAAATAATAATCGCTGCAGTTTTTATGGTGATATGCACCAGGCTTTTTCCTGCTGATCACTTATCCATTAAAGTAATTAATTGGAGTTACTCCCCGACGAAATCATCATCCCTTTCTTCTGTCATTGCCGAAGATAATTGGAAATCAATAAAAGATATAAAAAAGATTTCACTGCCTCCACGGAAAACTGAATATCAGTATATATGGCTCAAGGGAAAGTTTGAAACAAAGGGAAGACCGAAAGAATACTATGGCATTTCCCTGGGCAGAATAAATCATCTCTATGAAACCTATCTTAATGATAAGCTGGTTGCCTCTCTGGGAACTAAAGATATTAATCAGATGTTTTCAACCAGACATTACCGGATTCGCAGTGGAGATTTAAAAGATGGAATAAATAGTATCTACATAGGCATTGAAATTCAAAATAATACAACTGAAGGAATTGGCAACAGGATTTCAGTTGTAATAATGCCCCGGGATGAATTTAACCGGGACAGGTTCCTTCATTTCCTGTTTTATATTTTATTCCCCTTCAGCATGGCATTTTTCTTTTTATTATCGATTACGATATTTTTCATCATCCTGCTCTTCAACAAAGACAGGAGGATTTTTTACCTTGTCATAGCATTAAATCTTATCTCTGTTTTATATATCGCTTTTCTATTTCTTCCCTGTGGGATTATATCTCCCAGTCTTCAAACTTCCCTGCTTTTAATCAATTATCCCCTCTCGGTACTGGTCTTTATTTATACCTATCAGGCTTTGTACCGCGTTTTTCTTTCAGGACAAAATTATATCATTATTATAGTTATAATTCTTGTTTCAGCTCTGCTTCTATTTTTTAACACTGCAATCCTTGCCTATCCTCTGAATAAAATTCTATTCATTTCCCTGGTTGTCATTTTCTCACTATATCAGATGTATATTCTTCTCACCCTGAACTCGATAAAAAAAGATTCAATAAAGCTATATGGCCTTTTAGGTCTGCTGACATTCAATATAATCTTTTACCTATCAACGGCACTGACCGGTGAAATGGGCAGCAGGTATATATATTTTACTTTTGTTTATTCCTTCGTGCCGGGACCGATACTAATTCCTTTTTTCATTGTCAGGGATTATCAATTCCACTGGTTGAAAATGGAATTCATTTACCGCAACCTGAAAAACAGAAAGAAAGGGACACCAGACATCCTGATTTCCGGTTCATCCGAAAAGAAACTGGAGATTATTCTTCAATTTATCAGGGACAACTATAACCAGGACATATCCAGAGAAGGGCTTGCCAGGGCCGTGGGCGTAAGTCCCAATTATATGAGCAGTCTTTTTAATCAATACATGAATATGAGAATTGACGAATATATAAATAAACTGAGAGTTGAATCAGCCTCCCTTCTTTTGCAGGAGAACAACTCAAGTATTATAGATGTAGCATTCAAAGTCGGTTTCGAAAGTCTTCCCACCTTTAACAGGGCTTTCAAAAAAGTTTTCGGCGTCACTCCCTCAAAATACCGCAGCAACAACACCGAATAATACACCGTTCAATTTTTCCAATTGGAGTAATTGAATAGACCCTCCCCCTTTCTTTGTTGTAAGTTTCATACCAGTAATAATAAAATCTTAATATCATGGCAAATCAGGCTTCCTGATAATAAGACTATAGAAGCGAAGATCAGGTGAAATAGATTATCACACGATGTAATCTTTGCAGGTACATTGAGGAGAAAGTTCATGCCGGGAAAAAATAAAAACATAAATTTAGCAATACTTCATGATTTCCTGTCACGGGCGGAGCAGGCCGGCATTTCACCGGAACAGATTAAAAGGATCAGGAACTATTTTGACAGTGACCGCCACCTGCTGCACCTTAACCGCTGTCCCGATATTATCCATGTCATGGAATTTATTACTGGCCTCAGGGAGGATTATCCCCCTGATACCGAAAAACTGGCTGAAGACCTGGACGGCAGGGAGTTTATTAAAATCTTGAATTCCCTTGATCAATGGACCAACGTGGATGAACGAATATTCCGTATTCTGTCCCTGGAAGAGATCTGGCCGGAAGAGGAAGATTCTTTTTTTTATAAGGCGCGAAAAGATATCATGAACAATCCTTCCGAGGACATATACTCTCTGCTTGTAGAACGTCTGTCAGAGAAGGGTTACAGCAAAGAAGAAGTCTTTTCAAAGGCCATGGAATATATCGGATGGAGCGTTACCGGTAATGATGGACAGGCAACCTCTCTGGGGCGTTTCGTACTGGGCAAAGACATGAAAGCCATGACTGCCATGGCAGTTAAAGCGGGCATTACAGATGATATCGCTGAGCTGTACATTGTCAATGCCCCGGAAAAATTTCAAAAAGACAAAGGACTCTTTTACCAATGCGCAAAAAATGATAAAGAAACTTCCGTCACACATATTATAGAGTTGCTGTTGAAAAAAGACCCCGCGGCCTATAAAGAAGATGTTTTATTTCTCATTGATTCTCTGAAGGAACCATACACGGTTTTTATTGCCGCTTTCCTGCTGTTGAAATACTACCCGGATACCATGAAAGACCCCGCCTATAAACTTGGAGAGAAAGCAGCCATTGAAATACTGCCGGCAGAGAATGACAAACACATCAATGACAAACTGGAGTTTGCCGCGGGTTTCCGCTGGTTGAAGTTCAGGATTATTGACTGGCTCCTCAGCAATTTCGGCATGGAGGCAAAGAAAATCATTACGACCTACAGGGAAGAGAACACAGCACTGAGGCTTGAATATTACGAGCTTGTGGCCCGCCACCTGGGAGAGGAGAGCCTTGATATTCTGGTAGAGGGTTTACTCAAAAATTTTAACGAGAAAAGCATATACGGGAACATTGATTATAAAGCCTATGTGAAGAAACTCCTTTCGCTTATTACCCCTCATGATTATTCCCGGTTCAGGGATAAAATCGAAAGCCATTTTGCCGGGATCAGCAACAAAAAGGCACAGGAACTTGTCTCAAAGGCTCTCAAGCAGAAGGCCGACAGGAGGCCCAAACCACAGGATTTCAGTCATGACAACCGATGGCTTTTTGATGAGTTTGCAGCAGACACAGAAAAGGAACTCCTGAAAAAGATACTCCCCTGGCAGAAAAAAAATACGTATCCCGTACAGAGCATTGATTTTTACATGGATGAAGACTCCTTTGAAGAAGGTTCCTATGGTATACAGAAAGTTAATGTATTGTGTGAAGACGGAACAGCCGGGACATTCATGTGCACACATGCCTGTGACTGGCTCTATCATATTCTCCTTTCATTTAGGACAGACCATAACTATGATGATGACATGCTGAATATCATGAGCACTTCACGAATACCTCTTGCGGTATTGGTACACGAGCTGTTAAAAATGGCAGACAGCATCAGCAGTAAACTGGAGGAATCCGGCGGGACAACAAAAAAAATCAGGAACACCTTTTATATCTATCATGATACCTATGGAACCCTGAAAGAATTTGAGCAGAATATAAAAAGAGATATGCAAAATCTTTTCACTGACGAAAAGAGCGCTGCTGATTTTACCTACAGATGTTACAGTGATCCGAAAAAGCAGCAGTGGCTCATGGAACAGTGCTAAAGATAAAGTAATAAAAAATAAATATTATCATGAAAAACCATGCAAATAAATGAAAAAAATTTAAACAATATCACATTGATTGGAAAAAAATTCCAGTCCCTTATCAGGTCCCTGGATGCACAGCCCAATTTACTGCTGATAACGACAGATGTCATTAGTATTAAACATGACGGTGAAGCAACCAGCGAAAAGGCAATGGTTGGTGATTTCATAATCAACGGTGATGTTGCAGTAATAAGAAAAGGAATCGATGAGGCTGTTGCTCACGATGACATAGAATATTTTTACGACAGATATCATTCATACATGTCAAAAAGAAGAAATTTTTCACTGCTCTTCAGGGAATGTGACATCTCTTCATGGAACGAAGGGTATGACCTCCTGAACTCAATGCTTAACAGGGAAACACTTGAGCGACTGGGCCTGGAATACATTCTTTTTTTTGACATAAGTGATCCCGGCAGGGACAGCTTTATTGAGTTTGCCTTATGATTTGTAATGAGAATATATAAGAGATAATTAATAGAATTCATCCTGGTGCCCATCGGAAGGCGGAGTTATCATTTTAATAAGTATGAAAACCTGATTTTTAGAGGCAACCATAAGATGATGCTTATAGAATAAATCCTGCAGAATATAAAAAACAGGGAGAAAACTGTGAACAGAGAACAACTTGCAGAAGAGATTATCAGCGCAATAAACAATGCCCTCGACAACGGAACCGTCGAACGTGATGAAGTCTCACAAATAATTGCCGGCGTATCCGAAGACTGCCAGGCTATCCTGCTGTGGTCTATTGACGAATGGGAGGACTACGATTCTCATGACGAGGACAGGGCCTTTGCAGAGATAAGCAATGCCTCATGGCTCGACGAGGTTGACCGTATACTTCTTCCTGACCTGCCATCATCTGTTTTACCCCAAGAAACAGAGAATCAGGCGGCATTGAGAATTCCCCTGAAATTTTGCGATCCAAAACAAAATGCTCTTTTCCGGGGACTTGTGCTGAAGCTGCGGGATGAGCTCGTGGGTGCCCTGCGCCTGGTTGCGGTTTCAGGGAAGCTTGGTAAATTCTCAAACATGGTAGGTCTCATGGGCCAGGGGATTTCAAAGTCCGGTTACGCGGACCTGGTTGCATTCTATCACCCCAAGGGAAATCTTCCCATACTGCCCATACATGAACACAGGGGAAGAGATACTGATGTCTACCAGTTTGGTGTGTGTACTTCTGAAGGGGTCACCATGTTTTATCCTGAAGGAGAGGGGGACGGTCTTGAAGAGGATAATCTGCCTTCTTCTTCAAAGGAGTATCTTTTTGCTGACATGGTCTATTTCCGCGGGGAGAGACATGATATCTGGTTCCGTATCAAGGGGGAACTGTATGACATATACTTTTCTGCTGGACACTGCCATGATGAATGGGGAGGATTATCTCAGGATGAGGTGATGGAGATTCTGACCCAACACTTCAGAACACAACCCCACCTTGAGTTTGACCCATATACAATGTCTGACCCTTCAGATAAGGATACATTTATGCAATGGTTCACACTCTTTCAGGAGCTGTCTCCCGGGAATCCCTTTATCAAGGTCTTTAATTCCATTGATAAGGGCCTTGAGGATTACGGCCCTGATGCAGCGACCTCCTTTCTTGACCTTCTTGAGGAGGGAAGCGAACAGAGGCCAGAGGTAATTCGCTGCTTTGGCCGTTATCTTCTCCAGCAGGGAGACTCTTTAAAAGCCCTTGAACTCTTTGAGTCACTGGAGGGCCAAAACCGCCTCTATGAATGGAAGCATGAGCTCAGGGCTCTGCTGGATGTTAAGCGGCCGGAGGATCTGCTTAGCAGGGCTGATGAACTCTGTAGAGAAGATGAAAAGTATCTGGTTGAATCAGCCCCCTTAAGGGCAATGGCACTGAGCTCCCTGGGAAAACAAAATGAAGCCCGGGAACTGATGGACACAGTACCCTTGAAGAAAAGAGAGGAACTCTACTGGTGGGCCATGGCATGCATCGCCGCCCGGGAGAACGAGTCGAATGCCATTGACTACCTCCACAGTGCCTTTGCCAAAGGACCTGCCAGGATCGCCTGCAACCCTGCTGACCTTGAAGGTTTTCCGGAACTCTTGAGGCTCTATAAGAAAAGAGAGCAGCTTCACACCCGGGCAGGAGACGACAGCGCTGCAGCAGAAGAGGTGGTAAAAAGGATAACTGCTGAGGTTCTTGAAATTGACTCCAGGGAGACCCCCCTTGCATACCTTGATACTGTTGATGAGGTCTATTCCTGGAATGTCTCACAAACGCTGGAATATGAAGATAAGAGATCTGTAAAAAAGCTGGTTAAAAAAGATGGTGATACTGTTTGCGCACTCATGAAGGACGGCACGATTTCCCGGTACACTCTTTCTCCGTCTCATGGAGCAGTAATTGAGAAAAAAACAGACTACAACTTTAAGGGCAGTGACATTGCCTTTCATGAGGGCTTTCAGTTCATTGCTGACTGGCCCCGGGGCCTGGTTGTTATCCATGATGACGGGAAAGAGCTTCTTGAAAAGGAATATGTTCCCGGCCGGTTCTTTTCAGATAAACCGGGCTCGGTTGCCGTAGACAGCACAGGAAAGCTTGCCGTTGCAACGGGCAACCGGGGGGCAGAACTCTATGACATATCTGACCCTGAAAATCCCCAATTTCTTTCACTTGCCGCTACCGGATACCCGAGGGAGAATTACTACGGGAAGGAAGCGGTTATTGAGGGTGATGTACTCTATGTGGCCGCCGGCTGGGGAGGCCTCCTGACCTTTGATATCGGGAATCCTGCAGAGCCGAAGATCCTCGGGGGCCTCTCCCTGCAGGACCAGGAATTTATAGCTGAAAGAATAGAGTTGCACAGGGAGTACGCTGTTATCTACAGTAGAAACAGTGTATGGCTGGTGAACATTAAAAACCGAAAGGCCCCTGAATCCATCTGCCTGATAAGGGGTGACAGGCTGGAGATTGTCACCTGGCAGGAACTTGAACCAGAGGGGAATGCCGAAAGGTTTCTCCTGGTTGACGGTGGAGGTGATTATATGTGGGTCCTTGAAGTGGGGAAAAACAACAGGCCCCGCATAACTGAAGTGATGCCCATCCAGGATGAAGAGGGAGAGGCGAAACGACTGACAGGGCTCAATGATGCGGTCATAATAGATGACAGCCATCTTATTACCTTTACCGACTATGAAATTTTTGTGCTGGAAAAAAGCAAAAGACCCTCTCTGGATAAAACAATTGAAGAAAGCATCTTCTCCCTTGAAGATGGGATTGTCGGCTGGATTGATGAGCAGCTGAGAGACTATGGAACAGCCTCCCCCGGTTATCCTCTGGGGGTACTTGTCCTGGCGGTAAACACAGATGCCTGTGAGATTTCTCTCGACATCCCCCGTTCCGCCGCGGGTATTAACTCGGGGCCCGTGAATGATGAAAAACTTGAGTACGCCTTTACTTCCTTCAACCTTTCCTTTGAAGAGAGGCCGGGGATGGAGAGAGTCGGCCCGTGGGAAGACAGCAACTGCATGATAGGGGAACTGACATGCCTGAAAAGGGACAGGGCCCTTTTTGGTTTGAGCTCAAGGGTCTTAATGCGGGTAAAGGACCTGGAGTCTTTCAGGAACATCATGGCGGGGCGCGTTTACCTCATGAGCCTTCATGACTATGATAAATCCACAGTGGTTGACATTGCTGTGGATGAAACAAGGCCCTGGGTCCCCTGGCGAAAAGAAATTCAGGGTGATGTTGCCCTGTCGCCGGAAGAGGAACTTCAGGAATTTGATTTCATCAACAAGTATGTCCGCCTTGGGAAAGAAGATGAAGAGATTCGGCGGATTGTTTTTGAAACAGCAGGCCGTGGTGTAATCCCGGCCCTGAGGGCGGCGTGGAAACTCCGCGATGTTGATGCTGAAGGGGTGCGGGAGGCGTGCATGACCGCGGCCCGCAGTGAGTATGTCAATGATGAGATTATTGAAAGGCTTGCACAGTTTATTGACAACCCCGAGGTCAGGGCCCTTCTTGAATATCTTTTCAGCAATCCTCCCGCTAATTTGAAGTCCAGGGACCATAATGGAAGTTTTGAAGACCGTATCCTGGTTGAACTAGCCGTGGCCCTGGGCCGTTGTGAAGATGACCGGATCATCGACCTGGTAAAGGGAATGCTTAAGAATCTTGATTACAGGAGTTCAGAGTTTGTCACAAAGGCTATGAACGGAATGAGCAAAAGGCTCAAAGAACTGGAGCCTTCCCTGCGGCAGTATATTGCAGATGCTGATGAAGGAGACAGGAGACTCCCTGCTATATGTATCCAGCTCTTTCGAGCAGGCTGTCGGGAACTTCCTGAGAAACTGCTCACCCTGTCTCAACGTGAGAAAAGGAATGAGCAGTACGCTTCAGTAAAGCTGGGAATTACGTTCCTTGATGAAGAATACCAGACTGATTCATGCAGGGCGGAACGGCTCTTTACCGGTTTTATGCTTTCAGAGCATATTAAAGCTCTTAACAGAAGCAATGATCGTACAACATCAGCATGGCCTGCTGAACTTGAACCTGAACCGTGGCCTGCCAGCTGGAAGTTCCTTCTGAGGTCAGCTCTGCCTGTGATAGAGGCAAATGATGATCTGCAGTTTTTTACAGACCTGCTCTGCGGCCATGTTGAAAACAGGGAAGGATATACCCCGGATCATGTACTGCTTAGAGGACTCTTTGACTATTTTTATAATAGTAACAACATTGAAGGGGTCATGCAGGCCGGAGAGGCAATACTGGCGGGAAAAGAGGTTTACTCGCAGGGGACACGGAACAGCATTCAGGATAAACTGGTTCTTGCCCGGGTGCAGTATGGCTGGAATCTGAAAAAAGAGGGAAAGCTTGCTGAAGCTCGCAAGGTGGCAGATGAACTCCTTGAGATTGATCCTGATAACGGACAGCTCCTCTTTTTTGATGCCCGCCTCCACTGGCTTGAAACCGGTTCGCCTTCACAGGGGATCAGCCGCGCACATGCATACATTAGCAGGGTGGGCTCAGACCCGGCAGGGAAGGGACGACTCTTTAACCTCATTGGCTGTGCCCTTGATGAGGACGGGAAGGTTGAGGATGCGGTGGACTACTTTAAAAAAGCGGCAACGGAAGACCCCCGTGACCCGGCGTACCTGGCAAATATTGCTGAGTGTTATGAAAAGCTCGGCAACACCCCGGAGGCATTGAAATTCGCCCAATCGGCAATACAGCTTAAATCCTCCAGTGAACTGTGCCAACGTATCGTAAGGGAACACAGTGACAGCGAGGGGATATAAAGGGGTATTGTGACCATGGGAACAGAGCATTTCTTTGAGGCCGTCAGGGACAAAGATGAAGCAGTGGTAAAAAAAATATTAACAGGGCAAAAAATTCCAAAGAAAGCCCTGAACAGTGCCCTTTGGAGAATGGCAGAGAACACTTCTGATGATGGCCGCTCTTGAGGGTGCTGAAGAGGCAGTAAAGCTCTTAATGAAAGCCGGTGCATACCCTTATAGCAGAGTTTCGAACAAACGGGGATGATGTACTGGTCATTAACAAAATGTGGGAGACAGCTTCCAGCATTATAGAAATGAGAAAACGGGCCAACAGCATATGATTTCACAAATGTATTATTTCATGAAATGCGACGGGACACATCCCATTGCCCCTGTTGACATGAGGGAGAGAGAAGATATTCACTCGTCTGCAAGATGTGATAAGGGAGAACCGGTACATGAAAATTATTCAGCCTATAATATTGTGGATGTGGCTGATTTTGATGACCGGGAGTTCTGTTATATTGAGGATAATCCGACATCCCCGGGTATAAAGGACTATTATCTGAGAAGTGGCGAACCATTCGGGGATGAATGGCCTGATAATGTAACAATGAAAATGGGTAACCGGGTGGGAGTGTAAAAACTTCCCTCCCAGATATCCAATGTGAACAGTTTTTTAATACTGCACCGTGAGGTGGTGGGACTGATTAAGCCGATATGCTCAGAAACATTGAGTACCTTTCCTTTACGCTTCTTGTTCAAATGGAAAGGATTTACCAACATGTACCTTGAAGATATTGAATATGAATGAACAGGAAAGATATACTATGGCAAAATCAAAAGAAGAATTAAATTCCAAAGAATTTATCAAGGCGCTGGAAAATCTTTTTAACACCTCCCTTCCCCGGGAATATGCCGCATTTATTACAAATAAATCTTTTGCCGATTTTCAGGGAGGAACCATCCCTTTGTTCCCAATAATCTGCAGAAATAAAAACAATCAGGAAAGGAGTAACATTATGGAATTTTATGATGACAGCCGTCATGACTATGATTATAGAAACTATGCCACGGACAGAAGAGATACAAAAAGTATGATCATCAATAAACTGAACTCTTCATCAGACAGCAAAACCGCGCAAATATCGATAAAAAACGACCTGCTCAATGGGAACTTCTGGGGAATGTACCAGCGCAAAGATGAATCATTAAATTTTTGCGGCACTGTAATTATTCTCAACAAAGTTCCTAATCCATACGGCGATCCTCTTTCTGTATATGCTTCAGTAATAGAATATAAGGATAAGGTTTTCTTTGAAGGATTTTATGAAGAAAAAGATGCAAAGATGTTTGTCAATGACTGTTTTACTTTTCTGAATAACATGGAATAAAAATTCCCGGGCAACACCTTACATTAACTGATTTTCAGCCCGACAAAAGGCCAAAGTTTCTCTTTTTATAAGGCATCTCTATTTCTATTCAATTATTCCAATTGGAGTAATTGAATAGATTCGGTTGATGGAATGACATATTATTATATAAAAGTACTAACTAATTGGCACGACCAACACACAGTTGTTTTATATGTATTTTAGATAAATTAAACCGAAAAAGGATGCCGAGAATTTTCAACAGCCTCAGGAGGGTGAGAAATGTACGAAAAAAAATTAATACAATTAATTCGTGAAGGAACACCTGAAGAGATTCGTGAAATCATTAAGCGCGGGGCACCTGTTGATGCCCGAGACTGGGAAGAAAAAACCGCCCTTGAGTGGTCTATGTTCTATAGACGTGAAGATATAGCAGTTACACTTCTTGAACTGGGAGCAGATATAAATCTTCACGATAGTGAAGGAAACACCCCATTACACAATGCATGGGGGCGTGAATCCGGGGACATGATTGACCTGCTTTTAAAGAATGGTGCTGATTCAACGGCAGTTAATGCAGATGGGAAAACCCCCGAAGAACATAAAGGCAAAGGCAGGAGAATTGTTTCTGTCATCTGGGAAGCATCAGAATAGCCTGAATCATTTTGAACAAAAATTCATCAAACAATAAATCAAAAAAAGGCAATACGAAAATGTCAGAAACTGCAATCAACAAGGAAGAATTAATTAACTCAACAGAAAAGAAAACAGCACAGTTCCTGTGGGAACTCCTGTGTCTTAATTATGACAAAGAAACTGAGTATGAAATCTACATTGAACGTGCACGAAAACTACAGCGTGAGGAAACGACGTTCAAAGGACAGAATGAGCCTTTAAAAAAAATTTGCATTTACCAGTCAGAAAGCCCTGCCCTTTTTATTAACATGGAAACCAATGAAGTGGAAAGTGACGATACAATAATGATGATCGGTGTAGGACTGTATGAAGAAAGTTTTTATGATGGTTCAAAGGATAATCTTTACTCTGACCTTGAAACGGCACTGGGCTATGAGCTGGATGAATTTTTCACAATACCAGCGGGGATTGCAGATGAAGATTTCTATTTTGACAGCAATGATGATAACTGCGGCGGCATTAAAGATGAAGGAAAATTTGCCTCCTTTGCAAAGGACATTGGTGATTCTCCTTATAACATGTGCTCCATCAGTGAAGCCCTTTTCTATTACAGGCAGGCCATGATCCTGAAAAAAAGAATTCTTGAATCAGGACTCTTTTCCTGCGGCAATGATCTGAAAGTAACAGCAGCGACCCATGATGCCTTTGAATTTGTAAACACAGGGCTCTGGGACTTTGCCGGGAAGTCAATTGATAAAGATATTGCAGAGGTGTACCGGGTAACAGGGATATTGTAATATGTATTATAAATTCAGAGACGACTTTGCTTACTATGAAGATGCCGCCCGTTTACTGGAGCATACAAGGGCAAGAGGAATTATTCCAAACATCCCCCGGGAAGTAAGTTTCATGATGGGACAAAAAATCAACCAGGAACTTGAACTTCCAATAATAATGGAACTGGACACAAGAGCGGGTAAGGATTTAATGTTAAAAATGGGCTCAATGTACCTGGTTATGAGAGATGATCTTGTCGAAGAACTCAGGGAAACAGGTGTTAATAACCTTGATACCTATGAAACTATTATTAAAAACCCATTTACCGGAGAAAATATTTTAAACTATAAAACCGTAAATATTATTGGGGCCATCTTTACAGCCGATCTTACCAGCTCAGATTACCATGCATCAGACTCACCAAAACAGCCCGTTATTGGTACAATTCTTGTTCACAAAAAAGTAAAAAATCAGCTCGAAGGAAAATTCCCGTCTCTGAAATTTATTTCTGTAAAGAGTAAGGGAAGTTAACACTGCTCCCTGTCAGGGACATCATTTTAAAATATGCTTTTGGCAGCTGACAATAATAATCTTGTCCAGGGAGAAACCACAATGAAGCAGGAAAAAATGAACACAAGAACCGGGATTGACTCTGTGGAGGAGCTTCTCTCCATGCTTGGCACTGAGGGAAATAATGAGGATGCCCTGTATGACTTAAGAGACCTTGCATATAAAACGCAATCAGGAGATGCTGCTCAGGCACTGGCCTCTGTAATGGCTTGCCAGGAATATCCCCGGCAGGAACGCATGGCTGCTGCTTTTCTGCTGCATGAAATCTTTGAGTATATTGAAGATTCAGTCAAGGAGCTTCTCCTTGATTCCCTTGAAAAGGCTTTATATGAAACCATTGTAGACAGCAAAGCTGCTGCCATGCTCCTTCAAATGCCTGAGACACTAAAGAAAAGGTCAGTCGAAATATTTTTAACTTCAGCAAAAGGCAGTGATAAAGTAATTAAAACAAGGGCATTAAACTACCTCGGATACATGAAAATTCCGGAAGCGGCAGAGGCGGTTAAAACAATACACTCATTGCCAAAAGAACCATCCACAAAAGAAGAACGCCACGAAGAAATCAAAAAGTATGTTTTAATAAGATATTACATGATATATAGAACAGAGAAAAGCGAGGAAGAGATTCTTGAACTTGATCCCAATAATTTCCAGGCTGACCCTTCAATGTTTTATGAAATGGTTAGCTCTACTTTTAAAGTAGACTCTGAGCTTTTATGGAACAAAACAATAAATGAAATAATTAATGCTATCCTTGAGCAATGGGATGGAGAATATTTTAATATGGACTGGCCTTAAAATCATAACCCGGGGATAAACCATGACAATGAATACAGATGAGATAAGGGCAACCATAGAAGAAGTCCTTGGAGAACATGTTAAAAATAATGAAATCTCCAACGAGTTTGAACTTGAGGAGATTCAGGATAACATCTGGGACATGTACATATCTCCCATCAGCAAAAATAAAAAAGAATACAATAAAATTTTTGAAGATATTTTAGCTGAATTAAACATAAGCCGGGAAGAGATAAAAGACAGGAGAGCTATAAAAACTTTAAGCCAATACCTTAAAGATAATGTTAAAGGTTACTCAGGAATAAAACCCGGCTCATACAGGCCAAAGCCTGAAGATATGGAAAAAATCAAAAGTTACCGGTTAAAGGCCTCTGATGAATATATTGCCCTTGCATCCATGCTTGCTGGCCTTCGTGAAATGTTTATTATAAATCCCCATGACGGCAGCAATGTCAGTAAAATCTGCGGAGGTATTTTAAAAAATGAATTTAACCATTTAGAAAAGCTGGGAATTGAAGTTCCTGTTACAATGGAAGTCATTAAAACAATGACGCAAAATAAAAGCATCCGTGAACTGGAGGATCTATCCATAGGCACCTGGTATAACAGCATAAAACTCAGTGATAAAATGATGGCAACAATCCTCACCGAGTTTTCGTCATTAAAACGAATATCCTTTATTAATACCGGCACTTCAAGTTCCGGTGCTGCGAGTCTTGGAGCTCACATCGGAGGCCTTGAGATACTTGACCTCCCCGGGAATAATATTGACCATAAAGGCATTAAGGCATTATTAACTGGAGTTTCCAAATCTCTGCAGTACCTTGGTCTGGCAAAAAATAATCTGGATACTGCTGCAGCACAGTGCCTGGCAGATTCAGAAAATCTTTTCAATCTCAGGGGATTATACATCAGCAGCAATACCATAAAGGACAGGGGATTTTCTGCATTGGTCCACGGCAGGTTCCGGTATCTTGAAGTCCTGTCTGTCGGCAGCAATGAGTTAACTGACAAACTGTTATTACATGAGAATGAATGCCTCTTTTCAAAATCCCTCAGGGAACTGTCAATCTCAGAAAACAGTATGGGCCCCAATGCCCTGGAGCAGATACTTGAATGCTTTCCCAACCTGAAAAAGATTGATATTTCGGAAAACCCCGTTGGAGACAGGGGAATACAGATAATTGCAGATTCCCCTGCAGCAGGCAACATAAAAAGCCTGAAATTAAGCAGGTGTAATCTTGGCCCAGAAGGTATGGAGTTTCTTTTTAAATCCTCTTCATTTAAAAAACTGCAAAGCCTGGAACTGGTGGGCAATCCCCTTATTGATGACGGGACAGCACTTTTTATGGCTAAATCAAAATTAATCAGAAAACTTTCATCTTTATATATATTTAACTGCGGCTATGGGGCCAAAGGTGAAAAAGCCCTGAGGAGATGGAAGAAAAATTAAGTAAAGGTCTATGTCTTTTACATCAATGACTTCAGCAGTTCCGCAATATCAGCAAATCCCTTTTCCTCTGCCACCATTAGAGCAGTCTGGTTATCTTCATGCCGGGCATCTACCATGGCCCCCAGGGAAACAAGAAGCTCTACCATCTCTGACTTTTCTGAACAGACCGCATATACAAGTGGTCCGTCATAAATAGAGCCTCCAGCAGTAACCACCGGTTCAAGTGAAGCCCCTGAGTCAACCAGCATGCAAAGGATTTCTTTATAACCCCTGGCAGCGGCAATGTTTACCGGACGTTCATCATCATAAAAAATATCACTGTCTGCACCATATTCAATGAGCAGTTTCACCTGCTCAATATTATTATTACCGACAGCCATGGAAAGGGCATTATAAGAGCCTTTCTCATTCGTACTGTCAATACTGACTGAAGAGTCCTGAAGAAATATCTCACTTATTTCCCTGTTCCCGGACATGATAAAAGCATAATTGATATAATCTTCAAAATTACCCTTTTGAGAAACAACCATGAGAGGTGTAATGCCCTTTTTGTTTGTCTGGTTAATTTCATGGGTGTTGAAATCCACAAGATCCTCAGTGTTCCCATTTGCTATAACATCAAATATATCCTTCATGTTTTTTATCCCTGGGGCTTATGGTTGAAACCTATATCTTCATGAACGATCCTTCATCCGAATCATAACCCAGAAAAATCTTTTCTCCATATTCATCTCTCAGTCTTTCACGTTCCTCAACAGAAAACAAATTCGGACGAAAGTCTATCCTTACAAGTTTCGGCAAGGAGAAGAGTTCCTCAGGAATTTTCTCTATCGGATTGTTCCCAAGACCAAGGGATTCCAGACTGGTGAGTTGAAATATTACATCCGGTACTTCGGTAAATTCATTATACTGGATCATCAGGTGCTTGAGGTTTTTAAGGGCAGCAATGGATTCAGGAAGAATGCATAGCCTGTTGCCGACAAGCTGAAGCCATTCAAGTGATTCCGGCATGGAAGGGAGTTCCATCAACCTGTTTTCGCTCAGATTAATCATTGTCAGCTTTTCCAGTTTTTCCATGTCAGCCGGAATGCCCTCAAGATTATTATGACGAAGATCGAGATGCTCAAGAGCGGAAAGCTCTGTGATGTCTGATGGCAGTGACTTCAGTTTATTTTGAGAAAAGTCGGCTTTCTCCAGTTTTTTCAAAGCTCCTATACCTTCAGGCAATTCATTAATTTTATTACCCGATAAGTTAATATCTTTAAGCCCGGTCATTTTCCACATCTCTACAGGCACAGACTTAATATTATTTCTCGAAAGGTTTAACTCCTTTGCCTTAACAAGTCTGCCAATGGCCGTGGGTATTTTGCTTATACCGGTATCGTAACATCGTACCCATTTTTCATCGTGTCTGAAGTTATCCCTGCCTATCTGTATCATGCCATCAGAATCCCCGGTACTTTGATTTACCGCTCCCGATTCCGTATCAAAAATATCAGGAGGATTGTCGATGGTCAGATACAATTCATCCTTAAGGTCTCCCCTGCTGTGATAAACAAGGGAGATTTCAACATCATGCCACATTCTCAGGGTTATCAGGAAAGGATCAAGGCAGGGGCATGTATGAAACGTTCCCAGCTCTGCTGCTTCAAGTATTGCAGTCTCCATCAGTGCGGCCATGAGCTCATTCACCGTGTCCAGGTCATCATGAAGCTCTTCAGTACGGTCTTCTATACCACTGAAAATCCCGGCAAGAATCGGTTCCATATCAATCTGGGCAAAATTTTCAAGGTCGCTGTCCATCCATGGTTCATATACATTTGATGAAGAAAGCAGGATATCAAAGGAATTATGGTCAAAATCGTTCCACTGAAAACAGAAAGAACCGATTTGTATTCCCTCAAGGGTTTCATGGTTTTTAATGGCCTTCAGCGCTTTATCCAGCCGTGATAAGATATTTTCAACATTGGAATCCCAGTTTTCTGAAACGATGTTCTTAATGATGTGGGGATTCTCTTTGAAAAGAATATTGGGACTCCCCTTCAGGTACGCGGCTGTTTTTTCTGTGAAGTCTTTGAATTTCTGTCTTGTAGTCATATATCATTTCCTTAATCCATCGGGCAATTTACAACATATGAAGTCAGTTATGATCACAAAACTGCTTAAAGTTAAATTAAGAAAAACATTCACATAAGTCTATTCAATTATTCCAATCAGAGTAATTGAATAGATTTCTCTTAAAAACTGCTTATATTTAACCGAGCAAAAGGAGATTCATGTGGCTGACATAACAATAAATTTAATATTTAACAATGGTGACATCAGCAAAAAATTCAAAAAAACCTTCAAAGAACTTGGAAACCTGTCATGGGGCACAGAAGATGAGATAGTCATAAAAATTTTTGAAAAATACAGCACTGACGTTTCTGATTTTATCGTATCAGTTAAAAATAAAGCACAGTGGATGAAAAAAAAACTCATCTATTATCTGGATCCTGAAGAAATAAATGTCTATTCATCTTCTGACACAGAATCAGAGAATACCAGGGGTTATATGGAATACTGTGACCTTGACGAAGATGTCATGAAACATGCTGGTGAATATCAGAAATTTTTATCTGAGCTCCTCCTGAAGATGGGGGCAGCTAAAATTGATATCTCCATTGAATCTTATGATGAAGAAGAACTTAATGAATATAATTAAATAAACTGGAAATCCATATGACTGAAACAGTACTAAGCCATAATATTGGTCTGGGAGAATATTTAAGAAAACTCCGCAGGGAACAGAAAATATCAAAAACATCTATGGCTGAGACATTAAATATTTCTGTCATCAACCTTGAATCAATTGAATCCTATGGACAGGGAAGAGCGCAAGCTCCTGGTATATTATGGCAATTCCTGCTGCCTCGCTGTCCGGGATACCGTTGAATTTCTGTATTTTTCCGTCGAAAATGATGTCGCCGGTATAGTCATTGTGCGGATAAACGCCGCTAAGGATCTTTATCAGTGTTGATTTGTCGGCCCGTTCTCCCCAACAGGGCAGTGAATTTCCCCCGCGCGGCCTGAAAGCTCACCTTGCCATATCTGTGGGCTCGAAAGAAAAAGTCGATGAGCTGACAGAAAAACTGCGTGCGGACGGTTACACTGTAGCCGGTAATCCCCGGCTGACAGGAGACGGATATTATGAGAGCGTGGTCTTTGACCCGGAGGGGAACAGGATTGAGATAACAGTCTGAAGTTTGTAACTTCAATTGAACATGCCGGTTTAAATAGACTTGATTTTTAATCCAGATAGTATTAGTTTATCGCCCGTAGATCAGAGAGGGTTTGATGGAAACTGCAAAAGTCGCGATGTCTGTTTTGATAATTTTTTTTTCAATGGAGCTTCATGGCAGCGTTATAAAGTATAACGGGCAGCAATTAAAAAAAAAGCAGGCCCTGGCGTTAAAATATAAAGGGCTTAAACCTAAGCGTTTTTCCCAGTGGGTGCCAGGTGTAAAAACCAGGATAGCGACTGATGAAAAAATTATTGCTCTGACTCTTGACGCATGCGGAGGAAAAAAGGGTAACGGGTATGACCTGGAACTGATCAATTTTCTGCGGGAGCAGAAGATACCTGCAACTCTTTTCCTTTCTTCTGTATGGATTGATGCCAACAGGGAACTTGCTGCTGAACTCGCGCGTGATCCCCTGTTTGAAATAGAAAACCACGGCTACAGGCATAAACCGGCATCTGTTAACGGCGCCAGAATATACGGGATGAGAGGGACAAAGTCACCGGGTGATCTCTTTGATGAGATTGAGGTCAATGCCGTAAAGATTGGGGCTCTCACAGGGCACAGGCCCGTTTTCTTCAGACCGGGAACAGCGTACTTTGATGATGTTGCTGTAAAGATAGTATACGATCTCGCTCATATCCCTATGAACTTTTCTGTTATGTCAGGGGACGCTGCAGGTTTTTCATCACGAAGAATTGAACGGAGAATTCTTTCAAGGGCCCGGAAAGGTTCGGTGATAATTGCCCACATGAATCATCCCGGAAAAAGACTCTATCCTGCCATGAAAAAGAGCCTTTTGAAACTGCAGTCAAGAGGGTACAGGTTTGTTAAGCTTTCAGAGTCGAAAGATAAGCTAAGGTGAATTTTTTAACTTTTTTATATGGCCCGGATTGTTGCCGGTTTTTTTACAGAAATATTTTTTAGAGTATATTTCCCGCAGGCTCTGGAAGAAGTTTCGAAACATGTTTATTTAACATTTTATCTTATTGACAATATTTGTACAGGGGATTCCCTTATATCAGAAAGAGCATATTATGATTAAGGATGCCTCTATACCTCTTGTAAAGACTCTCAGTGAACGGTGCCGTGTGTGCTATTCATGTGTCAGGGAGTGCCCTGCAAAGGCGATACGGATTTCCGGCGGACAGGCTGAAGTTATAGCAGACAGATGTATCGGATGCGGCAACTGCGTAAGGGTCTGTTCGAGAAACGCGAAAGTTGTAAGAGATTCCAAGACTGATGTCCTGAATCTTCTCAGGAATGATGTAACTGTTGCGGCCCTTATAGCCCCGAGCTTTCCCGCTGAATTCCCCGCCATAAGCCACCGTAGGGTGGTGTCAATGATTCGTCAGCTCGGATTTAAATACGTGATTGAGGTTGCATTCGGCGCGGACCTGGTCTCTGCTGAATACAGGAAACTCGTAAGCGGTTCGGAGGAAAGCTACATCGCGACGACATGTCCTGCAATAGTATCATACATCGAAAAATATTATCCCGCGCTAGTGCCGCATCTTGCGCCCATAGCCTCACCTATGATAGCGGCCGCCAGGAGTGTGCACAGGCTTTATGGGGAGGATGTAAAGACAGTTTTTATAGGGCCATGCCTTGCGAAGAAGGATGAGGCCTTGAGAGAGGATGTTAAAGGCGATGTGGATGAGGTCCTTACATTCATTGAGCTGAGAGAGTTGCTGAGCTCAGATAAAATAAATCCCGATGATGTTACTCCTGATGAATTTGATCCTCCCCATGCCCTTAAAGGGGTTCTTTACCCCATAGGCGGGGGGCTTCTTCAGGCAGCGGATCTGAAGGAGGATCTCCTGACCATGGATATTGTTACTGCCGCGGGGCATAAGCAGTTCATTCAGGCCATAAAGGAGTTTGAAAGTCTTGATCACCATACAAGGCTGCTTGAACTGAACTGCTGTGAAGGGTGTATTTCCGGAGCCGGGCTTACCCAGCACCTTCCTCTTTATACCCGCCGCGGATATGTAAGCTCATATGCCAGTAAAAGGTACAGAAATGTTGACCATGAATTAAACAAAAAATACCTGGAAGAGCTGCAGAGCCTGAACCTCTCAGTGAAATTCAGATCGGATGATAAAAGGCTTCCTGCTCCGTCTCCTGAAGAGCTTCGCGAGATTTTAAGGAACAAGGGGAAAACATCTCCTGAAGATGAACTGAACTGCGGCGCATGCGGATATAATACATGCATAGAACACGCGATCGCTATTCACAGGGGGCTTGCGGAGTACGAGATGTGCCTGCCATACATGATTGAAAAACTGAAGAAGACAGCGACTGAACTGGCGGATTCCTGTGAACAGCTGATGGACGCAAGGCAGGCCATGGTGCAGTCTGAAAAGCTCGCTTCCCTGGGGAGGATGGCCTCGGGTATAGCACATGAAATTAACAACCCTCTTACCGGCGTGCTTACCTATTCCAGCCTTATGAGGGACGAACTGAGGGGGACAGAACACGAGGATGATCTCAACGTTATAATTAATGAAACCATGAGATGCAGGAATATTGTGAAGGGGCTGCTCGATTTTTCCAGAAATACCAATGTTGTGAAAATTGCTGCAAATATAAATGATTTAATCAGTGATACGATCGCGATTATTGAAAAGCATTTGTTGTATCAGGATGTCAGTATAAACCTTGATCTGGATGATGGTATACCCTTTGTTGAGTTTGATACAAGCCTGATGAGATCGGTCTTTAATAATCTTGCTGAAAACGCGGCCCATGCAATGCCCGGCGGGGGGGAGTTGTTCATATCAACCCGTAATGCCGGGGATCGTATAAAAATAGAGTTCAGGGATACCGGTACAGGTATAAGCGAGGAGAATATAACGAAAATATTTGATCCCTTTTTCACGACCAAGGATGCGGGTAAAGGTACAGGTCTGGGGCTTGCGGTTATTTACGGAATAATCGAAAGGCATGACGGTACAATTGAGGTATCAAGCGAGCCCGGTTGTGGTGCGGCCTTTACCATTACGCTCCCTGCTGCAGGTAAAAAAAGGTTTTAATCGGTCAGGATAGCAGTTCAGCCGCGTATTCGGCTATTGCCAGGCATGAAGTCAGCCCCGGTGATTCAATACCGACCAGGTTTATGAAGTTTTTGAGCCCCTTTCCCTCTTCATTCTTTATCACGAAGTCCCTGAATTTTTCCCCCGGCTTCTGAAGTTTCGGCCTTATTCCGCAGTCATAAGGCGACAGGTCTGACATGTCGCTTTTCATAAATTTCGAAACAGAACGGATGAATTCCTCTCTGTGCGTTCCATCCATTGAGTAATCGGTAAGGTTCTCATCAAGGTAATAGGCGTTCGGACCGAATGCCACGTTCCCGTCAGTGAAGAGCCTGTTGTGAATTCCCAGTGATCTGCCGTCAGGTGAGGGAACAGGGTAGATCAGCATATTCATTTTTTTGACATTATCGGATTTGTAGTATTCCCCTTTGCAGAAATTCAGCCTGTAATTCATTCTGTCTATATCAATGCCCGCATATTCAGACACCCTGTCGGAAAAGAGTCCGGCGCAGTTGAATACGGCGTCTGACAGTATTGAATCCCCTGCTGTTGTGGTGACTTTATATCCTGTAGAGGCCTTACCGAGCCGGTAGACCTCTGACCTGTATGAGAAGAGAGCGCCGTTCTCTTTAGATATTGTCTCAAGCCTCTTCATAAGTTCGTGTGAGTTTATTATACCTGCCGTGGGTATATATACCCCGGCTACTGCGCGTACAAGGGGCTCGGCTTTTTCAATTTCATTCCCTTCAGCCATGCGCAGATCAGGCACGCCGTTGGCCATGCCGTTTCTGTAAAGCCTCTCTATCTCCGGGAGCTCATCCTTTGATGAAGCTATGATATATTTGCCGCAGTTGCTGTGGGATATATCGTTTTCTTTCATGAATTGGTAGAGCAGGCTGTTCCCCCTGAGACAGAGTGTGGCCTTGAGTGTGTTTTGAGGATAGTAGATACCGGAGTGGATTGTTTCGCTGTTCCTGCTGCTTGTGTGCCGGCCAAAGGACTCCTCCTTCTCCAGCACAACAACAGAATATTTTTCTGACAGCCGGGCTGTAATGGCAAGCCCCACAGCCCCGGCCCCGATTACTATAATATCGGTGTGATCCATTAATTATTTTTCAAATGGAAATTTGTACTCAGTGAGGCCGCATTCGTCTCTCATGAGGATCATCTCCCTCTGGAGGTCTTCTCCGACAGGAACTCCCTTCCCCTGCCTTTCAAGCCACGCAAGGTGTTCCTTCTCGCCTGCGGTGTAGATCTTTTCAGCGCCCGGCATTTTCTCCGAGTTTCTCAGCTGGCGGAGAATGTCGCCTGAGATCTTTTTGAACTCATCAACTTCAGTGAAGTGGGATATATTAATTGCCATGAAGAAATGCCCCAGCTTATACGGTACCTTTTTGCCGTTGTCAAAACCTGAGAGCATT
>Ga0116163_1000458_pt1 | contig 29295 bp, 26 predicted proteins | sample AD_UKC107_MetaG_FD_89889 | JGI IMG/M metagenome (GOLD analysis project Ga0116163, IMG submission 89889) | Active sludge microbial communities of municipal wastewater-treating anaerobic digesters from Hong Kong - AD_UKC107_MetaG | ecosystem: Engineered > Bioreactor > Anaerobic > Digestate...
AACTCCTCGGCCAAAGCAGCCCGGTTCGTCCGCTTTTGCGACGCCTTTAACCTACCCCTGGTGACCTTCGTCGATGTGCCGGGATTCCTGCCCGGCACCAGCCAGGAGTTCGGGGGAATCATCAAACACGGGGCCAAACTCCTTTATGCCTTCGCAGAGGCTACCGTGCCCAAAATCACCCTGATCACACGGAAAGCTTACGGCGGCGCCTATGACGTCATGTCAAGCAAACATATCGGTGCCGACGTGAACTATGCCTGGCCTTCCGCGGAAATCGCCGTCATGGGTCCCGAGGGAGCCATCAATATCCTCTATCGTGACCTCGACACCCCGGAACAAAAAGCCCAGGCCGTGGAAGCGTACCGCCAGACTTTCGCCAACCCCTACAAAGCCGCAGCCCTGGGCTATATCGACGAAATCATCCCACCCGCCGACAGCCGGCCCAAAATCATCGACGCCCTCGAAATGACCCGCAATAAACGGATAACCAACCCCGTCAGAAAACATGGAAACATTCCCCTGTAAAAGAGTACTTTTAGTTTAAAAACTTTTTACTCTTTCCAAAAAAATATCTATTTTTGCGCCCTCATTTCAAAAGAGTGTTTAATTAAAAATTGATGTCAAATGATGAATCAGTATGAAACCGTTTTCATTGCAACTCCCGTTTTATCTGAGCCACAGGTAAAGGAAGCGGTAAAAAAATTCAGGGACATCATCACCGACAACGGTGGCGAAATGATCCATGAAGAAGAATGGGGGATGAAAAAACTGGCTTACCCCATCCAAAAGAAATCAACAGGATTTTATCACCTGTTTGAATTCAAGGCAGCTCCGGCTTTCATTGACAAACTGGAAACCGAATTCCGCCGTGATGAGAAAGTTATCCGTTTCCTGACCGTGAAACTGGACAAGTATGCGGCTGAATACAGCCAGAAAAGAAGGAATTTATTAAAGGACAAAGCAGTAAAGGAGGAATAGACCATGACCGCCAATTCAAGTGAAATCAGATACCTGACCCCGCCGTCAGTAGAGATCAAGAAGAAAAAGTACTGCCGTTTCAAAAAGAACGGGATCAAATATGTGGATTACAAAGATCCGGAGTTCCTCAAGAAGTTTCTGAATGAGCAGGGCAAGATTCTTCCCCGCCGCCTCACCGGCACATCACTGAAATTCCAGCGCAAGGTTGCACGATCCATTAAAAGGGCTCGCCACCTGGCTTTGCTACCCTATGTTGCTGATATGTTGAAATAATTAAAGGAGGAAAGACGATGCAGATTATTTTAATTCAGGACGTAGAGAACCTTGGGCACAAGGACGACATCATCAATGTGAAGGACGGGTATGCGCGGAATTATTTGATTCCCCAGAAAATGGCCATCATTGCCACCGAATCGGCCCGCAAGGTCATTGCTGAGAATAAGAAACAGCAGGCCCACAAGGAAGCCAAGCTGAAACTCAATGCCGAATCGCTGGCCACCCAGCTGGGGAACCTCAGGCTGACCATCGGCGTGAAGGCCAGTGCCACCGGCAAGATCTTCGGCTCGGTCACCCCATTGCTCATCTCCGAAGCCATCAACAAGAACGGCTATGAGATCGAGCGTAAACAGGTAGTGGTCGCCGACGACCATATCAAGGAGGTGGGCAGCTATACCGTCAAGGTGAAACTCCACCGCGACGTTTACGTGGAAATTCCACTGGAGGTCGTCGCTGAATAAGTTAACAACGTACCACTATAGAGGAGGTTGCCACGGAAAACCGTGGTAACCTCTTTTTTTTGTCACCACACAACCCCTCAGTTTACAGCCCATAGCGAGGTAAAGGGGAAGGTGAAGGCCCCTCCTGATCAGATCCCGGGAGTTATAAAAAGCGGGACTACTGCGGTTTAACCGCCTGGGTTTCTATCTCTACCAGGGCTCCCAGGGGAAGCTGTTTCACGGCAAATGCCACCCTGGCCGGTGGATCCACAGGATAATACCTGCCGTAGACCTCATTCATCGCCTTGAAATCAGCCATATCGGCCAACAGGCAGGTCGATTTGACCACATTCCCGAAGGTATATCCGGCTGCTTCCAGGATCGCCCCGATATTCTCCATCACCTGAAGGGTCTGTTCCGCGATCCCCCCTTCTGCCAGCCGGCCCGTGGCTGGATCCAGCGGTACCTGGCCCGCAATGAACAATATCCCGTTTACTTCCACCGCCTGGCTGTAAGGCCCTACCGGGGCAGGCGCCTTCTCAGTAAAAATCACTCTCTTCATCCTTCGATTTTAAATGTCGACGTTAAATCTCCGGTAAATATATATGAACCAATTAAAAGAGCAAGTCATAGTTAGTAAAAATTGCTATTCGCAATTAATTGATTTTTACCCTGATTGAGGTTGCCAGACACATATCTCTTCCTAATTTTGAAATGTGCCTGCTTTTTTTATTCCAGAAAGTGACAGTAACAATCAGCGCTAGTTTTTGATTACCATTAAAATAGGATACTGCAATAAAAAACCTTTACAGAATGTTTTCTTAGAAAAGAACAATCCTGTTATTGTTTTTGTCAAAAAAATCCGTATATTGAATTGGCGTTTTTGAGTGACAATACAGAAATTAAGTTTTCAAGTAAGCTTGCCCCAATGCTTACAGTGATATACGAACACTACTATGAAGCTTTCCATTACAGGAAAAAACAAATTTGTTTAGAAGCCTCTCCGGAGTACTCACACGTTAACGTGTTCCCGGTCCGGAGAGGAAAAGCATCTGCCTTAAAACCACCACAAAACTGCTATGCGTTAACCATATATTTAAAAACAATCGGTTGGTTTTGTTATATCACCTATTAAAGCCTATCAAATGGAACCCAATATTAACAAGCAGGTATATAAAACAGGCATATTAATTGTGGCCTTGGTAATTATCTCAATTTCGTGCGAAAAAGATGAGTTATTGAGAATTCCGGAAGTGGAAGGTTTTACAGTAGAGCAGGCGGCACATTTTGTTGAAATGCAAAAGGTTAGTCAGTTTACCCTGAAATCGGGAGGTCAGCAAATGCAAAGCATCAACATTATGGTTGATTGGGACAAAGCAAAATGTAGCAGCAACAAAAATGTTTGGGTGGTAGAGACCCTGATTAAAGGAGAGGGGAGGTTCGGTTTTGCTACGGCTGAAAATATGAGAGCCTGGAAATCAACCGGCAACAGGGCTTTTATTTCTTCCATGTCACGGTTGGTAGTGACAAAGGAAAAGAAGAGCGGTGAAATACATTCGTTTATTATGAGCATTGCAGGAGAGAAGCAGTATATTGAGAAAAAGAATTTCAGATTATGGGATAATACCTATCTGAAAAGAGATAAAGAGTTGTCGGGATACGTATTTTTTCATACACTGTCAGGTCGGTTTGTAAATGGATGGATTTACTGTGATGGTAAGATAACGAATACGGTTATCGATGCCAGCAACCTGGATCTCACCCTGCAATTGAAATCGACAGCTGAAATGGCGATTTACGAATGGGTTGAATATTGCACTGATTACTACACAATAGGCTGGGTAGACGGGGAAGTTGTTTCTTTTCGCCAAACAGGGTCAAGTTGTTCTGTTGTACTGGAATATGCCGGAAGTTACAGCTCCGGGGGTTATCCTGAAGATTCAGGTGGTGGAGGCTACTTGCCATCTTCGGATGAAACAACTTGCGACTGTGATATTTGTCCGGTATGTGGAGGATGTATTCAAGGTGTCACTCTCAAACGTCTGCCTTTACCTGGGGGTGGGGAAACCTCCCCTGCATCAGGCGACTGTCCGGTATGTCACTGTTTGCCTATCGTTGACGCAAGTGATTTAAGCAAGAACCCTAAAGCTTCATGCGTTTATGAACATCTTATAAGTGGAGGCGTTTTACAAAATTTCATTTCCCGATATTTTGGGCCTACAGAACCCAATCATTCTTTTTTGGGAGAACTCAATGTAACTTGGGTATTGGGAAATTCAACAGAAACAACACCTATTGGTGTAGCAGGGAATGGGCGTTATTCAGTAGTAATAAGCTTGAATGAAACAAGCATAAATAGTTATTCGACAACAAACTTAGCTATCAGTATGCTGCATGAAGCATTACATGCAAAACTTATTGCTGAATTTTATGATGATACTGGCTCTACAGACTTCCATAAATTGTATAAATATTATCAAGGCTGGGACTTGGGCGATATTGACAAAATTCAAGAAAGACAGATGCTTCAAGACTATTTGGATGAACTTGCCTCAGCCTTACAATCATTTGACAGGGATCAAAACATTATCAGACCTCTCGATTTTTACTTAGAAGCTCTTAAATATGATTTTTCAGTTCAATTAGGCATGGATATTTATCAACAAGGATATGAAGAATTTTTTTCTTTGCTATATGATAAAACAATTTGTCACTAGAATAGGAATGCTTGTTCTGATCTTTCTTATTTTACTGGGATGTAAAAGTAATCCATCCGTAGAATCTCAACCGACAATTTTTATCGATAACCGGAACAGTAGTTTTTATGTGGTAGCCAATTCAAATGATACCCTGGACTGCTTAATATATGTAATTCGTAAACCTGTACTTCGTTATACTGAGGACTCTATCTTACTGAGTACAAATTATAAATATTACTTTCTTGAGCATTACCTCAAATATAACGACTATCATGATGATTCCTTTATTAAGCCCTCTTCAATCCTTGACAGCATTACATACAAAAACAAAACGTGGTTAGAAGTTGAAGATAACCTTGACTCTTTATGGTTACCCGTGAGTTGTTCGAGGTGTGGTAGTATTTACGATACAATGAGTATTTGGATAATCGAGCCCAGCACACATTCCGACTCATTGATATTCAGACAGGTTCATCGACAATTTCAGCAAACACAATAAAATTGAAAGGGCAACAATCCGAATAGAATTCCCATGATGACCATCAAACTGCGCCACAGGATAACACCGCCCAGGATAACGGCTTTCGAAAAAAAAACACCACAAAACGACTTTGCGTGAACCATATATAGGGTGATTTCTCCGGTGCAGTCACCCAGGTCAGAAATTGTCATAGAAACTTCTCTGCTTGGTCACCTTCAGGTCCCTCAGCATCGAGGTCCGTGCATTCAGCGTAAAACTGTAACTTTTCATTCTGCCGAAGGGCACAAAATTGAGCGACATTTCCCAGCAGTGGAGATCACGGTACACACTGAAACTCGTGAAGGAAAACTCCCGGGCCATGATGTCATAGTTGGTGTTCATATTGAACCTCCAGTTTTTGGTCAGGTTCAGGCTTCCCCGCATATTGACGGTTTGGGTAAACCTCCCCTTCTCGTTGGGATTGATCCGGGAATAGTTGAAGGTATAATCGAAGCCGAAATCCCAGGGGATGTTAAAGTCGGTGTAATTGGCGTAGTCGCCCGGCAACAATCCCTCCTCTTCAATGGCCTCTTTTGCCCTTGCCGACTCCTTTTCCCCTTTCTTGGAGCTGAACTGGAGCCCGAAAGAGAGGTTGGCATTGGTCAGCCGTCCCAGCTTGGCCAGTCCCCGGTTGTAATTCCAGGCGTACTTGTTGATCTTCGCCCCGTTTTTATCGGTCATATAGGGATCGATCGTGGTCCCGAAATTGATCCCCACCCCCTGCACCGTGGTACGCCCCCTGATGCTCACAGGCTGCAGATTCAGAGAGTCGGCAATCAGGTTATAGGAGGTACCCAGGCTCAGGTTGTCGATCAGCTTTACCTTCTTGAAGGGATTGGCCCCCGTCGTGTCTTTGGCATCCTGCACCTTCATCTCCAGGTTGTTGTTCAGCGAGAAAGAGATGTTACCCGCAGCCCCGCGACCGGCATACCCATAGATGGCCCCGTCGAAGATGGTGTAATACTCCATCCTGCCTGTTGAATCGGTTTGTACCTGCTTCCAGAATCCGAATTTGGGATCCCCGAAATCGGGATTGTAGCTGAAGCTGACCGATGGGGAGAGTTTGTGCCTGATTCCCTTGATCCGCGACTTGGGATTCCGGGGAATGAACATCCCGTAAATGTTGGTGGAGGCCCCCAGACTGTAAGAGTACTGGTAACTGCGCTTCAACCCGGTAATGGTGTCGGTCTTCACATGGGTGAGCCTCCCCATCCGGTCACGGAATGTCTGATCAGGAACATAACTCTTCTCGATATGGCTAAAATACCACTTCTCGCTGTAGCTGAAACTCGGGCTCATGTTGATGTACCTGAACAGATTAAAGCTGGGCAACGAAATGGGCAGGTTGTGCTGGATACCGTTCTGCCAGTCCGTGAAGAAATTCTTGTCCAGAATCTCCTTCTCCCTGGCGGTGATGGTGTTACGCATATTGGCCGAATAGCTGAAGCCAAACTGCTCGTACCATTTGGCCGATCCCTTGCGGTTTTTGAATTTCAGGGGATAGATCTTGGCCATGTTAAAGGTGAGCTCAGGCATGGATAGCGTCAGCGATGAATCGGTGGAATTCTGGGAATGCCTCAGGTTGGCCGACATGCTGAAAGGGGAGTTTTCCCACCGTTTGGTATAGGAGATACTCGACGATTTCTGGGTGCGTAAATAGCTCTCGGCCGACAGGGAGTTCTGTTTGTCGTAGCCGCTGGTCGAGAAGTTCACGTTGGCGCTGAAGGAACGGTTGGGATTGGCCTTGGCATCCTGGCTGTGCGACCAGGTGATCTGAAACTGGGGCGAACGGGTATAGGTGTCGAGGCCGCGCTGACCATATACATTCACGGCATACCGGAAATCAAACCCGCCGCTGAAACGGTACCTCATACGGTAGTTCGAATGGAGCTTCGCCGCCCATGATCCGCGGGAATAGATGTCACCACGGGCAGCCAGATCAAAATATTCATTAGCCGCCCAGTAATACCCCCCGTCTCGCAGGAAAAAACCCCGGTTACCCTCCTCCCCGTAAGAAGGAACCAGTATCCCTGAGGAATACTTGGGGGAATTGGGAAAATAACCGAAGGGCAGCACCGGAAAATAAAGGGGGAAATCTTCCAGGACCATATAGGCCGGCCCGGTGATGATCTTTTTATCGGAGATAACCTTGGCCCTCGACAGATGAAGGTAAAAGTGGGGATGGTCGGCATCGCAGGTGGTGTACTTACCCTGTTTCAGGACAAACTCATCCCTGGAGATCTTTTTAGTCAGGGCGCTGTGCACAAATCCCTCCCCCTGCTTGGTCACCACATCGGTGATGATTCCCTTCTGCGTCTGGAAATTGTAGCGCAGAGTCCTCGATTCAAACTTGTCGTCACCCTCCTGGAAGACGGGCTTACCCGTGAGGGCTCCTGTGGAGTCAACCCTTCCCTCGGCATAAATCTCCTTGGTTTCCAGATCCAGGACCATATGGTAAGCCGTCAGCTCTATGTCCATGTAGTTGATCTTTGCATCGTTGTAGAGATACACCATTTGTCCGTCAAGGGAAACGATGATAGAATCCTTGGCCACATAGTCGATGGGAGCTTCCAGGACCACCTTTTCCGTGGAGTCGGCCGTCAGCGTATCGGCTGTCAGCGTATCGGACGCCAGCATCAGGGGCTGTTCAGGAGGAAGGTCACGCCGAAGGGTATCTCCGGAAGAGGAGGCTCCATTCCGGTCTGACACCCACCGGTCGTTTTGCATGAAAATCCGCAGGGTGGAATCAGGCAACAACGGAGCGTTGCCGCGCGGCCGCAACAGGGTATCCGGGAGTTCCCGGCCCACCGTCAGCAGCGCGGCCAGGGCCAGTAAATATGTGAAAAGAAGTCTCTTCAAACCTTTCCGGAAATTTCGCATTCAGAGCGGCCCGAAGGGTGCAAAAATATAAATAAGGCCATTATAGTTGAGCCGCCAAACGTGAAATTATACTAATATTTCTATTTTTGCCGTTATCGCGGATAAAAGGAGAGCGTGAGACCAACAAATGCCATGTGGATATTGCCAGGGCTTATCTGGCTGATCGGGCTGACCCTGTGGCCGGTAATGGCCTGCGGGCAGCCGGCCGGGGAAGTCAGGGAGCTGCAGACGGTGGTCATTGATCCCGGGCACGGGGGAAATGATCCCGGAGCTGTGGCCGCAGGAATCCGCGAAAAAGACCTGGTGCTCGACGTCAGCCTCCGCCTGGGCAGGATGATCAGTGAGGCCTACCCCGGGGTAAAGGTCCACTATACCCGCTCTAAAGATGTTTTTATCCCGCTTCACGCAAGGGCGTCGGCAGCTGTACGCCACAAAGCCGACCTTTTCATTTCAGTGCACGCCAACTGGGTCAGCCAGACCTCCGTCGGGGGCACCGAAACCTTTACTCTGGGATTGCACCGCAGCCAGGAAAATCTGGAGGTGGCCAAGAAAGAAAATTCGGTCATCCTGCTCGAAGAAGACTACTCCACCAACTACGAGGGATTCAATCCCAATGAGACCGAATCCTACATCATGTTTGAGAACATGCAGTCGGAGTACCAATCCCAGAGCATCTCCCTGGCGGCCCATATCCAGGAGGAATTCACCCGCCACCTCCGGCTCCACAACCGGGGGGTCAAACAGGCCGGGTTCCTCGTGCTGCGGCAGATCACCATGCCAGGGGTGCTTGTCGAAATCGGCTTCATCAGCAATCCCACAGAACGCAAATTCCTGGTTTCTGAAGAAGGAAAAAGAAAAGTGGCCGAATCGCTTTTCAAGGCTTTCAAGACCTACAAAAAAGAGATTGACGACCGGAGCAGGTTCACTACCGTGGCCGGCAACACCCCCGTGACAGGGCAGGAACAACCTAAACCACAGGAAACAGGCCTTGCCGTTGCGGCCACCCCCCCCGATTCCACACCCGCATCAGGCCCCTCCGGAAAACCCGAAGGGAAGACCCCGCCAGCAGAAAAAAACAGCACCTCGCCGGGGATGACAAAAACCGAGCCTTCTCCCCCTCAGGGCAAACAGGTTGCCACCAGCTGGTATGCAGTCCAAATCGGCGCCGTCACCAGAAACGTCCCCCCCACCCCTTCCAATTTCAAAGGCCTGAAAGAAATCTACCAGATCAGGGTCGCCCCCTACTACAAATATTTCTACGGAAAATTCCCTACTGCCGGAGAAGCAGCCAGAGAACTGAAACGGGTATCCTCCAAATTTCCGCAGGCATTTGTGGTCCTCATCGAAAACGGCGTCCCCAGGGCCCTGAAGAAAAGTGAACTCCCCTGATTTGCGATTTCACGCGGTTTGAATACCTTTACATCAAAAATCGCGGTGATGAAGATCTCAAAATATGCCAAACTGGGACTGCTGATGGTATTTTCCCTCACAGCCCTCATATGGGGGCTGAGTTACCTGAAAGGCCATGACTTTTTCAAACCGGTCGATTATTACTACACCCGCTATGAAAGAGTCGACGGCCTCCAGGAGTCGGGGCATGTGACCTTTAACGGCTACCGGGTGGGGAGCGTGAAGAACATCCGGTTTGCCGATGACCGCACAGGCGATCTGATTGTAACCTTTATGCTTGACAACGATTTCAGGATCCCGGTTCATTCAGCCGCCAGAATCGTCAGCAGCGATATCATGGGAACCCGGTCGGTCAAACTGGTCTTCAGCAACGAAACCAGCTATTACCAGGCCGGAGACACCCTGCCCGGGGAAATCGAAAGCGATCTCAAAGAACAAGTAAGCCTGCAGGTACTCCCCCTCAAGAACAAGGCCGAAGACCTCCTTTCAACCCTTGACTCGGCCATCACCGTGCTGACTGTCATCTTCAACGAAGATGCCCGTAAAAACCTCTCCCAGAGCTTTGACAACATCAACCGCACCATCTCCAATTTGGAGAAGACCTCCGCCGACCTGCAAACCCTGATGGCCACCGAGAAGAGCAACATCAGCGGACTGATCAACAACATGAAAGAATTCAGCGGAATCCTCAGCGGCAATGCGGAGGAATTCGACAACATCGTGGGAAAACTGTCGCAGTTCAGCGACACCCTGGTGACGCAACCCCTCGGGCCGGTCCTCGCCGATGTCTCAGCCGCCGTAAACTCCCTGGAAGAGATCCTGGCCAAGGCCAACTCCGACCAGAGCAGCGCCGGGCTTCTCCTCCACGACGACCAGCTCTACCGCAACCTTACCGGACTTACCTCCAACCTGGAGTACCTGCTCACCGACATCCGCACCAATCCCAAAAGATATCTTCATTTCTCAGCCATTGACCTGGGAAAAGAAGTGTACGTCACTTCCAGCGGAACCCCCGCTGATAACAGGAACATCCTCTTCAGGGTGCACCTGATCTCCGTCACCCAACCCCTCCCTGCCGACTCCCCCCTGTTCGACGGACTGGGAGAGATCATAAAGGTGGAAAGCAGCGGCGCCTGGTCATACCTGGCCGGTGAATTCACCCGCTACGAAGAAGCCACCCAATGGCTGGTACGCGCCCACCGCAACTTCCCCGATGCCACCATCGTCGCATTCAGGGAAGGGAAAATCATCCCTCTCGACAAAGCCATGCGCCTGCTGAAGAAATAACCAGCCTCTCAAGGAATATCCCCACGGCTCCGGACAGGCAAACCTACCGCCCCATACCGGATATCTTTCTAACACTCAAAAGCTTAATGCTATTAAACTGATTATCAATAATTTAAAGTCATGTTTTATTTTACAGATTTTAACCAACTGATAGCGAAATCCATATACATTTTTTGAGAAAATCAAGCCTTAAACAATTTTTTTATTACTTTTTTTTCACAAATTTTGTTTCGGAAATGATACAAGGGTAATTTTTTTGTTAAATCAGATAATCCTGCCATCCGATTATGAACAGTGAGCATTGGGCTGCATGGGATAATTGTCTGCGCATCATACGGGACAATGTTCCCGCAGGCAGTTTTAAAACGTGGTTTGAACCGATCGTTCCAGTCAGGCTGGAGCAGAAGATTCTGACCATCCAGGTACCCAGCGCATTTTTCTATGAGTATCTCGAAGAACAATTCATTGACATTCTCCGCAAGACCCTGCGTATGGTGCTGGGAGCAGGGGCCAAGCTGGAGTACAATGTGGTGATGGGAAACAACCAGGCAGAAACGCCCTACACGGTGAAATACCCCACCAACAACAACAACCGGATACAGAACAAACCACTTACGTTGCCCATCAGCAATGAGGATAAGGCGGCCATCAAAAATCCCTTTGTCATTCCCGGCATCCAGAAGCTGCAAATTGACCCCCAGCTGAAACCCGAGAATACCTTTGAGAATTTTGTGGAGGGAGAGTGCAACCGGCTGGCCCGCAGTGCCGGATATGCCGTAGCCCAGAATCCCGGGGGAACGGCCTTCAATCCGCTGATGATCTTCGGGGCCTCCGGACTGGGGAAAACCCACCTGGCCCAGGCGATCGGCATCGAGGCCAAGGAACGTTACCCCGACAAGGTGGTTCTTTACGTCAACGCCAACAAGTTCCAGACCCAGTTTACCGAGTCCACCCGGAACAACAACCGGAACGACTTCCTCAACTTCTACCAGATGATCGACATCCTCATTCTCGACGATGTCCATGAGTTCGCCGGCAAGGAGAAGACCCAGGAGACCTTTTTTCACATCTTCAACCATCTGCACCAAACCGGAAGACAACTGATTCTCACCTCCGACAAGCCGCCCATCGAGCTCAAGGGGATGGAACAGCGCCTCCTCTCCCGTTTTAAATGGGGGCTCACCGCCGACCTGACGGTTCCCGACTTTGAAACCCGGATGGAGATCCTCCGCAAAAAAGCCTACAAGGATGGGATCGTCCTGAGTGATGACGTGATGGAATATATCGCCTCCCACATCACCAACAACATCAGGGAACTCGAGGGGGCTTTGGTCTCCCTGCTGGCCCAATCGATGCTCAACAAGAAGGAGATCACCCTGGAGCTTGCCAGCAAGCTGGTCAACAAGCTGGTCAAGAATTCCCGGCGGGAACTCTCCATCGAATACATCTCCAAGGTGGTGTGCGACTATTTCAACATCCCCGTCGATTCCCTGCAGGCCAAAACCCGCAAACGGGAGATCGTACAAGCCCGCCAGATCACCATGTACTTCTCTAAAAACATGACCAAATATTCGCTGGCCAGCATCGGCGCGCAGATCGGCAACAAGGACCACGCCACCGTCTTGCATGCCTGCAAAACGGTCACCAACCTCAAGGAAACCGACAAAAATTTCAGGGTTTACGTCGACGAAATAGAGAAAAAACTCAAGATGTAGCCGGGGTGACCCACGACACCTATACCACCGTTGAAGCGCCTGCCGAAGGATTCTTCAAGGAGAAGGGAAGCCGCTTTATCTCCTGCCTTTATCCGGTGACCACTGAGGAGCAGATCAGAGAGATACTGCTGAAAATCAAAAAGGAACATTACAATGCCAGGCATCATTGTTATGCCTGGCGGCTGGGACAAGAGCACATCCGGTTCCGTGCCAACGATGACGGAGAGCCCTCCTCCACTGCCGGAAAACCCATACTGGGGCAGCTGGTCAGCCATCACCTCACCGATGTCCTGCTGGTGGTGGTCCGCTATTTCGGAGGTACCCTGCTGGGGACCAGCGGACTGATTCAGGCCTACCGTGAAGCGGCAGCCAACGCCATCCACCATGCCACCCCTGTCACCAGGCTCATCACCACCTCCTGGCAGCTCGAATTCGGCTACGGGGAAATGAACGCAGTCATGCTGCTGCTTAAAAACGAAAACCTCACCCCCGAAGAAATGCAACTTACCGAAAAATGCCGGATTCTCCTCGCGGTGCGCAAATCTGACGCCACCAGGGTAACAGACCTTATCAAGGCCATTTACGGGGTGAAGGTCTCCCCTTTCCCTGCTGTTGATAACTAGATGAAAACTCCGGTGCAGTCGCACTTACCGCCCCTTCCCATAATTTTATCTTTGCAACATGAGGAATTCGTCAGATCCGGGATTATTTCCTGCCGCCGACAGCCCTGGCTGCCTGCAGGGAAAGGAGTTCCACAGGGCGTTGCCCCCGATGATTCCCCTCACCCGGGCCCTGTCAAAACACCGCCATGGACACCACGGGAAGAAATTGCCCCACCTGCCGGAACAACCAGCATCCCTGAAAGGAGTGTTGGTTTTTTTTTGCCCGGAAAAGGGAAAAATCTAACCAAAATCACATAACCATATGAAGAAAGACCTGATTTCCATTACCGACTACACAAAAGAGGAATACCTCAGGATCATGGAACTGGCTGCCGGATTTGAAAAGGAGCCCAACCAGGATCTGCTGAAGGGCAAAGTAGTGGCTTCCCTCTTTTTTGAACCCTCCACGCGGACCCGTCTGAGTTTCGAGACGGCCATCTCCCGCCTGGGTGGCCGGATCATCGGTTTTGCCGATGCCGGCAGTTCAAGTGTCACCAAGGGAGAATCCCTGCACGACACCATCAGAATGGTCACCAACTATGCCGACCTGATTGTCATGCGCCATCCTTTGGAGGGAGCGGCCCGCTATGCCGCCGAAATCGCCACAGTGCCCGTGATCAATGCCGGCGACGGCGCCAACCAGCACCCCACCCAAACCCTTCTTGACATGTATTCCATCCTCAAGACCCAGGGTACCCTTGACAACCTCAACATCTTCATGGTCGGCGACCTCAAGTATGGCCGGACCGTCCACTCCCTGCTGATGGCCATGTCGGAATTCGACAACCCCATCTTCAACTTCATTGCCCCCGATGAACTGCTGATGCCCGAAGAGTATAAAATGCACCTGCGCGAACGGGGAATCCGCTATTATGAGCACCGCGAATTCACCGATATCATCAGCGCCGCCGATATCATCTACATGACCAGGGTCCAGAAAGAACGCTTTGCCGACCCCATTGAATACGAAAAGGTCAAAAATGTCTACATCCTGCGGGAGAAAATGCTGCGCCATACCAAGCCCAACGTCAGGGTGCTCCATCCCCTGCCCCGCGTCAATGAAATCCACACCGACGTCGACCGGAGCGATAAAGCCTACTATTTTGAACAGGCCCTCAACGGGGTATTTACACGTGAAGCCATCATCGCACACACCTTAAACCTTAAGTAAGCCGCCATGGAGGAAAATATCAAAAAGAAACTGAAAGTCAGCGCCATCAAAAACGGCACCGTCATCGACCATATTCCCGCCCGCAACCTCTTTAAAGTCATCACCATCCTCGGGCTTGACCGGATTGAGAACCAGATCACTTTCGGGACCAACCTGGAGAGTGAAAAACTGGGGAGCAAAGCCATCATCAAGGTAAGCGACAAGTGTTTCGAAGACGATGAAATAAACAAGATCGCACTGATCGCCCCGCATGCCAAACTCAACATCATCCGCGACTACGCCGTCACAGAAAAAAAGGTGGTGGAAATTCCTTCCCATGTCGAGGGCATTGTAAGGTGTTTCAATCCCAAATGCATTACCAACAACGAACAGATCACCACCCGGTTTGCGGTGGTCTCCAAGGCGCCACTGGCCTTGAAATGCCATTATTGCGAGAAAATCACCGACCAGGAACACCTTCACATGCTTTGAGCGGGGCAGCTGCACCGCTCACTTTCTTCGCAGCGATGCAGGATTGTCGCTGAGGCTGACCCCGGAACAGGTCATTCTCCGGAGCGGCTGTGAACCGCAAAGGTTCGGTAGCCGTAAAGGGTGATGACCACAAAGCAGAGGAATGGGAGGAAGAAGGAGGCCCTGGTGGCGGAGAAGCCGGCTACCGATCCCAGGTCGATCACCGAACCCATCAGGGGCGGGAGTACCGACCCTCCGAGGATGGCCATGATCAATCCGGCTGCCCCGATTTTGGCGTCGCTACCCATGCCTTCGAGGGCAATGCCGTAAATCGTGGGAAACATCAGCGACATACAGGCTGAAATGGCTACCAGGCTGTACAGGCCGGCCATTCCCTGCAGGAAGATTGCCCCCAGCGTGGTGGCCAATCCCCCGATGGCCAGAGCCATCAGCAGACGCCCGGGGGAAACAAATTTCAACAGGTAGGTGCTGATAAACCGGCTGGTCACGAAAATGACCATGGCCGCAATATTGTACCCCTGTGCCGTGGTTTCACTCAATCCCAACTCATTCACCGCATAATGGATGATAAAGGTCCACACCATGATCTGTACCCCCACATAAAAAAACTGGGCGATGACCCCCTCGTAATACCTTTTATGCTTCAGCAGACGTCTGACGGTGACCATAAAATGGATGTCGCGGTCCTGATCCTCATTCCTGGGGAGCCGGGTCAGGGCGATCACCGCCAGTACCCCAAGTATGACCAGTGCAATAACCACATAAGGGTTGCGGATGACCATAAGGTCGGCGGCGGTAACGGCATGCAGGGCCTCCGGATCCATGGCGGCCCGCTCGGCGGCCGAAGCGGGATTCAGCCGGGCCAGAATAAACTGCTGCGCCGTGAACATTCCCAGCAGGCTCCCCATGGGATTGAAAGCCTGCGCAAAATTAAGACGCCGCGTAGCGGTCTCCGCCGGGCCCATCGACAAAATATAGGGATTTGCACTGGTCTCCAGAAAGGAGAGTCCGCAGGTCAGCACAAAATAGGCCAGGAGAAAAGGCCAGAAAATCATGCCCAGACTCGCCGGAATAAACAGCAACGCCCCGGCGGCATAAAGCCCCAATCCCATCAGGATCCCCGCCTTATAGGAAAAACGCTTGATAAACAGCGCCGCCGGAAAAGCCATCGCAAAATACCCCCCGTAGAAGGCAAACTGCACCAGAGACCCCTCAAAATTACTCATCATCAGAATCCTGGAAAACGCCTTCACCATCGGATTGGTGATGTCGTTGGCAAAGCCCCACAGGGCAAAACAGGAGGTGATCAGTACAAACGGCAATACCATGCCCCGGGGCAATACCACACTTTTTTGCTTTTCCATAATCAGTTTAAGTGGTTTTATGATAAGAGCCATAAAAATGATAAAAAATCCGGCACCACCCCGCATTTTATCCGGAAATTTATATATTTGCACCGCTTTTGCAGGTCATTGGCCGGCCAAAGCGCAAGTTCTGAACAGTCAGGCCCAGGTGGCGGAATTGGTAGACGCGCTAGTTTCAGGGACTAGTATTCGTAAGGATGTGCAAGTTCGAGTCTTGTCCTGGGCACAGTAAAACCCCGATAATCTTTGAAATCAAAGTTTATCGGGGTTTTCTTTTTTTTCTGAAATAGTTGGCTGTACCGCTTCCTATAAGATGATTATCTATCTTTGAATTGTCTTTAACACAATCATTATGAAACCGGTGATATCCCGACTTTATGCGTTCCTGGCCGCCATTCTCCTGACCTGCCCCATGCCGGTCAACAGTCAGCCCAAGGTTATACTTGACAACTGGTTCAACCGCGAAACCCACGCCAAAACAGGGAAAATCTACCATTATACCTGGGAAGACACCCTCGACAGCGGGTTCAGCCAGCTGGGAGAGCACTTTGCGGACCAGGGAGCCCGGCTGGTCACCCTTTCCGCCGCCCCGGATGCCCGCAACCTCAGGGATGCCTCCATCTATATCATCGTGGATCCCGACACCACCCGCGAAAATCCCTCACCGCATTATGTGACGGGGGAGGACATCAAAGCGGTCAAACGCTGGGTCAGAAAAGGGGGCGTACTGCTGCTGATGGCCAATGACGGACCCAATGCAGAGTTCACCCATTTCAACCGGCTGGCCGGGGCCTTCGGATTTACTTTTCATCCGCAAACCCTCAATCCGGTCACCGGCCGCAACTGGGAGATGGGCGCCGAAACCCATCTTCCCGTCCATCCCCTCTTTACAGGTGTAAGCAAAATATACATGAAGGAGGTGGCCCCCATCTCCCTTTCAAAGGGAGCGGCACCTGTATTGAAAAACGACAACGGGGCAGTATTTATCGCTGAAACGCGGTTCGGAAAAGGGTATGTCCTGGCCGTGGGGGATCCCTGGCTCTATAACGAATACATCGGCCACAGCCGGCTGACCCCCGACTTCGACAACGGTAAAGCTGCCGCCAACCTGGTCCGCCTGCTGCTCAGCAAAGCCACAGAAGATTAGTATTTAGGAAGAGCAAAAGATCAGAGGCTTATTTTCCTGATCTGGCTGACGATTTCGATGCTTTTTCTGGAATCGGCAAGGCCGAATCCGTTTCCCTCCAGAATATGCCGGTAGGAATGGGTGTGCAGATCGGTAAAACCTTCGCTGAACTCCAGTTCGGAGCCTTCGATGCTGATTCTTCTGAAGGTGCGTTTACCCTGGGCCATAGCCTCCGGGGGCAGATCGCGGTCATCCACACTCAGGAACCAGTTGACCCGGGCATGGTCGAACCACAGCTTTCCACCGGCTTTGGCCGGCTGGTTGACCGTCAGCTCCACCCCTTTGAACGCACCGAAGATCCAGCCCAGCATGTCGAAAAAGTGCACCCCGATGTTGGTCGCCACCCCGCCACTCTTCTGGAGGTTTCCTTTCCACGAAATGAAATACCACCGGCCACGGCTGGTGATGTATTGCAGGTCGACATCATATACCTTCCCCCGGGAAATACCCTCACTCACCCGCGCCCTGAGCTCCTGAATGGCCGGATGCAGCCGGAGTTGCAGAATCGTATAAATTTTTCTTCCTGTCTCGGCTTCGATCTCCTGAAGGGCATCCAGATTCCAGGGATTGAGCACCAGCGGCTTCTCGCAGATGGCATCGGCATCATTGCGCAGAGCCATCCTGATATGGGCATCGTGCAGATAATTGGGCGAACAGATGCTGACAAAATCGATTTTCTTTTCCCCCCGGCGCCTGAGTTTGTCGAGATGGCGGTCGAAACGCTCGGGTTCCGTAAAAAAATCGGCTTCCGGGAAATAGCTGTCCATGATTCCGATCCCATCATAGGGATCGAGGGCGCATACCAGGTTGTGACCTGTTTCCTTAATGGCTTTCATATGCCGGGGAGCAATGTACCCTGCGGCACCAATCAGTGCGAAATTCTTCATCTTTCAATCAGGTTTGACGGGCAAATTTACCACTTATCGCCGGAATTCCTCCACAAAACGGAGGGGATCCCCTTATCTCCCGTCAAAAAGAGGAGCCTTTCCCCCTGCAACCGGCCGATTCACCACCCGCAGGGAACCCTGCCGGATCACCCGCGACAGATGCCGGCCTTCATCCTATGACCACGAGATCAGACATGGGGATGTCAACAAACAGGGTATTGTTGATCTGTTCAATCCTTACGCCTACCCTTTTCTTACCCTTGATGGCCATCAGTTCTGCTTCCAGGCCAATGAAGGGTCCGGCAACAATCTCCACGGTCTGGCCCGGCATAAACTCCTCATGGGTGATCTCCCAGTCGTAATCCGATTGTTTGAGCATCCGCTTCAGGAACTCGATCTGCCGGTCCTGGATACGTGCCGGTTTTCCCTCGAAACGCACAAAACCCACCACATGGGTGGTCTGCAAAACCCGGAGGTTCTCCTTCAGGGAAATACGTACGAAACAATAGCCCGGGATCAGGGGCATTTCCACCCATTTTTTCCGGTCACTCCATTTCCGGAGCGACATCTTCAGAGGCAAAAACACCTCGACTCCCTTGGCAGCCAAATCAGCTTCCACCTTTTTCTCGGCCCTGCTGTTCACATATATGGCATACCATTGCGGTGTGTCTGGCAGGGTGGGTGGTTTATGAGGTATTCCAGTCACCATATCAGTTTTCCTAAGTTGTGTTCAACCGGTCAGAGGCGTCCATCGACCAGTGAAAGATCCAGTATTCCCTTGACGTCGTAAAGGACCGTCTCCTCTTTCTTCAGCGCCCCCAGGTCAAGGGACAGAAACGCCTGATGGGCCACAGCCAGGATGATCGCATGAAAGCCGTCCCCGGCGGGCAGCTCCCTGTGGGAGACCATCCCGTATTCGTGCATCACCTCGGCAGGCTCCGCCCAGGGATCATAAAGCGTTACCTCCATCCCGTACGCGGTAAGCTCGTGGTAGATGTCGACCGCACGCGTATTGCGGATGTCGGGGCAATTCTCCTTGAAGGTGACCCCCAGCATCAGGGCCCGGGCTCCCTTCACCGGAATACCCTTGCGGATCATCAGCTTGACCACCTCCGAAGCCACATACTGCCCCATGCCGTCGTTCAACCGCCGGCCAGCCAGAATGATCTCAGGATGATATCCGTACTCCTGCGATTTCTGGGCCAGATAATAGGGATCCACGCCGATGCAGTGTCCCCCCACCAGCCCCGGCTTGAAGGGCAGGAAATTCCACTTGGTCCCCGCTGCCTCCAGTACCGCATGCGTGTCGATCCCCATCCGGTTGAAGATCTTGGCCAGCTCGTTCACAAAGGCAATGTTAATATCCCGCTGAGAGTTCTCAATCACCTTGGCCGCCTCGGCCACCCTGATCGTGGGCGCCAGATGGGTCCCCGCCACGATCACCGAACGGTAGAGTTCATCTACGATCTTCCCCACCTCAGGCGTGGAACCGGAAGTCACCTTTTTAATCTTCTCGACCGTGTGCTCCTTATCACCCGGATTGATCCGCTCAGGGGAGTATCCGGCGTAAAAATCCCTGTTGAACGTCAATCCCGACACCCTCTCCACCACGGGAATGCAGTCCTCCTCGGTGGCCCCGGGATAAACCGTCGATTCATAGATGACGATGCTGCCGGGAGTGATCACCTTGCCCACCGTCTCACTGGCCTTCACCAGGGGGGTCAGGTCAGGTCGGTTGTTCTTGTCGACAGGGGTGGGCACTGTGACCACGAAGATGTTACAGGGACGGATCTCCTCCAGCGAGGTGGTGCAGAAAAGGCCAGCCCCGGGAACGGCCGCTCCGCCCGCAGGATGGGTTACGGGATTCTCCGCAACCAGCACCCCCTGCAACACACCAGGCTCCACCTCCAGGGTGGAATCCTCGCCGGCCATCAGTTCATCCACCCGGCCCTGGTTGATGTCAAATCCTACCACAGGATACCTGGTGGCAAACAGACGGGCCAGCGGAAGTCCCACATATCCCAGCCCAATGACAGCAATCTTGTACTCCATTCTCTTTAGAATTGTAAAACGCGATATTTAGAGCAGCCGCCAGAAAGCATGTCTGAAGGCCGGCTCGTTTGCAAAAATAATCGAAAATTTGAGTCAGGGGGATACACCTGCCCCTTAATTGATCCCCAACGCGTGCCGGATGTAAGTACGGCGCCTCATTCCCCCGGGCTTCCATTGCCCCCGCTGAAAATTCAGGCCCGAATATTTTGAAAAGGAGAAATAAGCCTTATATTTGCAGCCACATTTCAGCGGGGGTTCCCCGCCGTTCCCCGGAAACAGCCGCGGGGAATGTGGATCTGGAGAGGTGGGTGAGTGGCTGAAACCAACAGTTTGCTAAACTGTCGTACGGGAAACTGTACCGGGGGTTCGAATCCCCCCCTCTCCGCTCCTTTGAAAAACCGGTTCTTCCGGAAATCAACAGTCACCATCCATTCTTTTTCGGGGCGTGGCGCAGTCCGGCTAGCGCACCTGCTTTGGGAGCAGGGGGTCGAAGGTTCGAATCCTTTCGCCCCGACTGAAAATCAAAAGGTTACAGAGCCTCAACAGAGGCTCGTTTTTTTTGTAATAGATATCGTAAAACTTTTCGCCCCTCTCCCTCACCTAAAATAATTCCGGTTACAGCTAATTCCATAAGAATGGTTGAAACTTCAAAAAGAGAGCATCACCCATGCTCCGCCGCAGGATGACCTGGGAAAAAAGCTCGCAGGCCACAGCAACTCGCTATTTTTCAATGACCAGCTTTTCCCTTTTAATCATATCTCCTGCACTTATTTCAACCACATAGATCCCCGTGCAAAAACCAGGTAATGGAATGCGCTCCCCATCGGCAACCTGCCGTGAGAGAAGCTGACTCCCCTTCATATCATACAGTGCAATAAGAGGCCTACACCCGCGAAGGGAGGTTTTCACACAAAGGAAGTCAGAGGCCGGATTGGGATAAATCTGGATTCCCGGAATCGCCGCCTCCAGGGCATGGGTAATATATCGTCCGGTATAATCAAAGTGAATCAGGTTCTTTGTACTCCAACTTTTAGTGAAAGCGTTCATTTTCGATTTGGCAATTCCTGTAAGCTTATGATGAAAATAGATGAGCATTTCATCGTCCACGAAAGGGATGACCAGTTCCGGAAAGCTATAAGAATTGTCATAGGTACAAACCTCGCTTTTCACCGGTCTCCACTGGGAGGTCCCCGTATCCAACATGTATTGGATGAATTCCTTCATGTTGCCGTACTGGTCATACATAAATTGATCCTTGTAGCCCAGGATCCATACTGCAGCAGCGACAGACCACCGATAGTACAGGATGGTGGAGATATCACCCTCTTCATTAAAGGAATATTCATCCCGGTAAACAGGAATCCATTTTGCTGAATCACCTGACCAAATGTGTGTGATGTAGCTCGATTGTTTGCCGTTTTCAAAAAACAACTCATCTTTCCAGTACAAATTCCATTTCCCATTTGCCGAATCCTTCATGAGAATCTGAGATCCCTTTATATATCCATGGTTATCAAGAACATATTCCTGTATGAAATGGGTCACCCACTCCCCTGAAGATTCCTCCCATTCAGAATAAAGTGATTTTGTTAAAACACCGCGGCCATCATAATAATGATCTTCCTTGTAGTCATTTAACCACATTCCCAGTGGTCCCGACCAAATGGAGAGAAGATACTGACTGATTTTACCCTTTTCCTGAAAACAATAGCTTTCCATGGTTTCTCCCGCCCATTTGACGGAACTGCCATTCTTCGAAAAGGAAATCATCTGGCACAGGTTACAGCACTCATCATAATAACATTCCTGCTTAAACACATCCGCCCACTTTCCGGATGAACTGTCGTAAATCTGGTAAGTCATCCTATCGAGCCTTTGTTTAACCGTCGTTGCCGATTTTGCCAAAACAGGAGATTTTTTAAGCTCCGGCGCCCAAAAAGGTCTGTTTCCCATAAGGGAGAATGTCCCATCTGAAGCATGGTTCAAGCGCTCTTCAATTTTCTGATGCCGGTTCAGGCCGGTAAAACCATCCCCACTTTTTTGTCCGGAAGATAAGAAGGGGATCAGGATTAATAAAATCTTCCAAAAAATTGCCTTTGTTTTCATGTCTCTATGTATTAAGAGGTGTCTGAACAATTGATGATGATGATGATTAACAGCACAATCAATTTCCGGCAAAAGGCAGGTGTAGATATAGCAATATTGCATGAGAAGCTTCCATTTTTCATGCACACTATTGCAATTATGGGTAAAAACTTATCTTTTTTAAAGGGAGTTGCCTGGAGGGTGAAAATCACAAATAACAGCAGCCGGAAAAAGAAAACCATCTGTCAGAGAGCGGATGGCTTTTTGAAATTACAAAAGCAGTCTAAGCTTCCTGATTTCCGTTTTTCTTATCAAGGGGTGAAACCTGCCCTGACAAAGATCTTTCTGACTTTCTCCCTTTCCCGGTTATACCTGGCTTCAAATTCTGTCAGCAAAGCCTGGAACTCCGGCATCTGCCGCATGGTGTCGAATTGAGGCAACATCTTCATCCAGGAAAGAATGTACAGGGGAATCGCCTCAAACCGGAGCAGGGCCCGCAAATATTCCAGTGACTTTTCCGGTTTCCCCCACGAAGCATAATTGATGGCCATACCTGTTTCAAAGCCCCCGTTGCTCTTTTCATTATAGCCCAGGTTCCACAATTCCTCATACCTTTTTTCGCACTCCTGAAAAATAGAGTCGGACTTGGATTGATTACCGTTTAATTTGAACATGTACCAATGTCAGAACTATACCTGGAATTTTCTATTTTCATATTCTTTCTCTCTGCCTCTTCCAGAAAAAGGTGAAAATAACGGTTCATTTCTTCCATGTTATGATCCCACAAATAAAAGGTGGCATAAGCTAAAAATCGAAAAACATCGGTGGTATCGGTCATGTATTTCAATTTTGAAACCGACACTTCCAGGGCGTCCATGGGACGGCACTGGTGAATAAATGTCGCTCTTTGACAGATGTAGTAATAGTTGGAATCATTTTCCTGAGCAAGATGCATCTTATTGAATTGTTCAGCAAGGTCAAAAAAACCCACAAACCTCAAGACACCGCTCAACCCTCCAAGATTCCATTTGTCCGGCAGCGGTTCCCTATTTAATTTATAGGCCCTTAATTCATTCCGGGCGGCTTCGGCCAAACGGTTTGTCATAGAATAACAACCGGCCAGCTTTCGGTAAGAAACCGGATTCTCAGGATCCAGTTTGATGGTTTCTTTAGCTGCTTCCATGGCCTCATCCCACCTGCTGATTTGGGCATAACCAGATGATTTCAGGCTGTAGGCATCCCAGCATTTGGGGTCGTAGTGAATGGCCTTGTCGGCCACCTGGTGAAGGGAATCACAGTAAATCCGCCGCTGTTTCCAATCCGCTGATTTGCCTTTGCCGAAATAATACCAGCCTAAATCGACATAGGAAAGGGCAAAGGTGGAGTCGTATTTCAGGGAGAGTTCAAGTAATCTGCGGGCTTCCTGCATGGGTTCTTCCTTGAAGGGATCCAGAAAGGCTTTAATTATATTATGGGCTTTTAAATAATTACTGTAAGCTGTCGGATTCGTGGGGGGCTTCGCTGACCCGATTTTTTCTTTCACCTCAGGCGAAACAATAATTCCGAGTTCATCGGCTACAGCCATGGCCACCTCTTTCTGAAATTCGAAGATGTTATCAATGGTTACCTCTCCTTCATAAGGCATTGCCCAAAGATCTTTGTCAGTGGCGGTTTCAATCAGGTGAAGCCTGACCCTGCACTTTCCCCGTATGGTCTGGGCACTTCCCGCCAGGATATAGTCAGCCTTCAGATCCTGACCAATCTCCCGGGCAGACTTTTTTTCGTCGTAGTCATAATTCTGAGAGGCTATTAAAGAGACGACCTCCAACGGACTGAGAGTTTTCAGGTTATTCAGGATCTCTTCCCGCAATCCACGCAGGATATAGGAATTCTCCTGATCGGAGCTGTCATCCCGGAAAGGGAGTACCGTGATGGTTTTTCCTGGAACAGCATCATCCTCAAATAGCTTGGAAAGTGACCATCCCGTCAGAATCAGCAAAACCACCCAGAGAGAACCAAACAGAATCTTTCGGGATGCAGAGGGATTTTTTTCTTCCCCGGCTATTGCTCCGGGGGGTCCGGCCACACGGACTTCACTCCATGTTAATCCTTCATGCCGTGCCTCCGTAGGCGTCTTACCGAAAAAATCCAGAAAACATTTATTGAAATAGGTAACGCTGCCAAAACCCACCTTGAAGGCGATTTCAGAGACGGTCAGGGAACTCTGGCTCAGGAGCTCAAGGGCTTTTTTCATCCGGAAATCGCGGATGTACTGGCTGACGGTTTTATTCTTCAGGTTCCTCAGCCTTCTGTGGAGACCCGACCGGCTGATCCCCAGGTGGCGGGCAAGCTGGGTGACCCCAAACTGCTCATCAGAATGCTGTTCTTCAAGGATTTGATCTAGTTTTCTGAGGAATAACTCTTCTGCCGGATCAGGATTTCTATGAAAACCATTCTCCATCTCTGAGGGGGAAATTATCTCTATAAGTTACGAAAATCTGAAGGCATTTCCAAATTTATATGATTACCAGGATAGTATGGCAAAAGCCGGCTTATTCTCACAGGGAAGGATAGCGGATGCCGGCCAGGAACAGGCCGTGGGCCGGAACGCTGGTGCCGGCGGCGCAGCGGTCCTTTTTCAGGATGATCTCTTCAAAGCCTTCGGAGGTCAGCTTGCCCCGGCCCACCTCCAGCAGGGTGCCCACGATGGCCCTGACCATATTCCGTAAAAAACGGTCGGCAGTGATGGTAAAGACCAGCTGGGCCCCTTCCCTATTCCACCGGGCATGCGTAATATGACAGAGGTTGGTTTTCACGTCGGTATGGAGCTTGCTGAAACTGGTAAAATCATCATGTTGCAGCAGCAGGGCGGCGGCTTCATTCATCTTTTCCACGTCAAGGGGCCATGGATAATACCAGGCGGTATCATTGGTGAAAGGGTCCTTGACCAGGCTCAGACAATAACGGTAGGTCCGGGAAAGGGCACTGAACCGGGCATGAAAATCAGCAGATACAGGTTTGATGGAGATCAGGGAGATATCTTCAGGCAAAAAACGGTTGAGCTTATATACCACGTCGGAGAGCGCATTGGGGAGCTCCTCCGCATCAAAATGGGCCACAAAATAGGTGGCATGCACTCCCGTGTCGGTCCGCCCTGCACCGGTTACGGCCACCGGCTGCCTTAAAAACAACGAAAAACTCTTCTCCAGTACCTCCTGTACCGAAACCTGCCCGGGCTGCACCTGCCACCCGAAATAGCGGCTCCCCTTAAACCGCAACTCTACCATATATCGCTGCATACCTCTCCTCCTTCACCGACGAAATTACAAATTACTTCCATTTTGACTGCTATTCTGTCAATTTTTCACCAGAAACAGGACATATTGACACCGCGCCTCACTCGCCCCATACCCCTATTCACAACCTAATCAACAACTAATACTTTGATTTTGTGCACATTAAAAACACATCCATCCATATTCCCCGTCCATCTGGTACCCTATTTGTCGTTAACCACGTGAAAACATTAACGGAAAACATAACTTTTTAAAAAGGAGGATTAAGCCATGACACTTTTAAAACGTACCAATGCGTATCTTCCGTCGTTCTGGGACAACTTCTTTTCCCGGGACCTGATGGATTGGGGAACCTCGAATTTTTCGAGTACCGACACCACGTTGCCGGCTGTCAACGTGAAAGAGACCGATGAGGCCTTTGAGATTGAGGTGGCGGCTCCAGGGATGTCGAAGGGAGATTTCAGGGTGAATCTGGAAAACAACACGCTGACCATCTCTTCCGAGAAAAAGGAGGAGAAAAAGCAGGAGGAGAAAGGGCGTTTTACCCGCCGTGAATTCAGTTACCAGTCGTTCCAGAGGAGTTTCACCATTCCCGAAAACCTGGTTGAAGGCGACCAGATCACAGCCAGCTATTGTGAGGGTATTCTCTGTGTGCATCTTCCCAAAAAAGAGGAAGTAAAGCCAAAGCCGGCCCGCGAAATCGAAATCAGATAATGCCCCATGAAAACCAGGCCCTGTGGGGCCTGGTTTTACTATTTTTAACAAAATTAAATCCCTTTTTTAAGAGCAATCACCTATTTTCGTGCCCTTTAAAGGAAACTACATTTGACGTAATATTTTCCATATGAACCAGTCCATTGACATCCGTGAATTAAACGAACGAATTCAGCGCGAAAGCGCTTTTGTTGATCTCATTTCCATGGAAATGAACAAGGTGATTGTGGGGCAGAAGCACCTGGTGGAGAGTTTGCTGATCGGGCTGCTTTCCGACGGGCACATTTTGCTGGAGGGGGTACCGGGATTGGCCAAGACTTTGGCCATCAAGTCCCTGGCCCACACCATCGATGCCAAGTTTGCCAGGGTGCAGTTCACCCCCGATCTGCTCCCCGCCGACCTGATCGGGACCATGGTCTACAGCCAGAAAAAAGAGGAGTTCTCGGTAAGGAAAGGTCCCATCTTCGCCAACTTCATCCTGGCCGATGAAATCAACAGGGCCCCCGCCAAGGTACAGTCGGCCCTGCTCGAAGCCATGCAGGAACGCCAGATCACCATCGGTGATCAGACCTACCCCCTCGACAAGCCCTTCCTGGTCATGGCCACCCAGAATCCCATCGAGCAGGAGGGAACCTACCCCCTTCCCGAGGCCCAGGTCGACCGTTTCATGCTCAAGGTGGTCATCCGCTATCCGAAAAAGGAGGAAGAAAGGCTCATCATCCAGCAGAACCTGCTCAAGAGCTTCCCTGAAACCGCCACCATCATGAAGCCCGCCGATATCATGAAGGCCCGTGATGTGGTCAAGGAGGTCTACATCGATGAGAAAATCCAGAAATACATCGTCGACATGGTCTTTGCCACCCGCGAACCGGCAGAATACAAGCTGGAGAAGTACCGCGACATGATCACCTGGGGGGCCTCCCCGCGTGCCAGCATCAGCCTGGCCCAGGCCGCCAAGGCCTACGCCTTCATCAAACGGAGAGGATACGTGATTCCCGAAGACGTCAGAGCGATCTGCCCCGACGTGATGCGTCACCGCATCGGCCTCAGCTACGAAGCCGAAGCCAACAACATCACCTCCGAGGAGATCATCACCGACATCCTCAATACCATCGAGGTCCCCTAAGCTGTCATTGACCGTAGACCGTCATATCTTACAGCGACGGCCCAGGCTCCGGCCAGACTGACGTTCAGATGATGTCTAAAACTGAGACGAAGGCTGAGAAGAAGAGTGAGCCGGAAACTGAGTCGGAGGCGGTGACCGGCCCAACTTGAAATAACCAAGAAGCGTTTATAAACGACCTCACTCAGAATTCGAGACTCAGGATTCCAAACTCAGGATTCCAAACTCAGGATTCAGGATTCCAAATTCAGGACTTAAGATTCTTTTCATGGAAACCAGCGACCTGCTGAAAAAGGTAAGGCAGATAGAGATCAAGACGCGCGGGCTCACGCGCAACATCTTTGCCGGGGAGTACCACAGTGCTTTCAAGGGAAGAGGTATGGCCTTCGCCGAGGTCAGGGAATACCAGTACGGGGATGACATCCGTAACATCGACTGGAACGTAACCGCACGTTATAACCACCCATACGTGAAGGTTTTCGAGGAGGAGCGGGAACTGACGGTAATGCTGCTGATCGACGTGAGCGGCTCCCATGATTTCGGTTCCTCTCAGAAGCTCAAGAAAAACATCATTACCGAGGTGGGGGCGATCCTGGCCTTCAGTGCCATCCAGAACAACGACAAAACCGGGGTGATTTTCTTTTCCGACACCATTGAGAAGTTCATTCCGCCAAAAAAAGGCAGGTCCCATATCCTGCGGATCATCAGGGAGATGATCGAATTCCGGCCCCAAAGCAGGGGAACCAACATTCCGGAGGCGTTGCGTTACCTGACCAATGCCATCAAGAAAAAATGTACGGTATTTGTCATTTCTGACTTTATCGATGAGCATCCCGACCTGGAAAGAGCCCTGTCGGTGGCCAACAACAAACACGATGTGGTGGCCTTACGCATCTATGACGAAAGGGAAGAGGAGCTTCCCCCCATCGGGATGGTCAAACTCAAGGATGCTGAAACCGAAAGGTATTTCTGGATCAACAGCAGCGATGCGACCACCCGGAAGATTTACCGCGACTGGTGGATCAGTCAGACCGGCAGGCTCCGGGGGATGTTCACCCGCTGTGGCGTGGACGCCGCCTGGATCAACACCCGGGAAGATTATGTAAAAGCATTGATGAACCTGTTTAAGAAAAGGGAGGCCCGCAAGTGAAAATTGTTCTGAAACACACCCTTATGACGGGATTCCTGGCCCTTCTGCTGACCGGCGCCCACCGCCTGGAAGCCCAACCCGTCAAAGCCATCGCCCGCCTCGACTCCACACAGATCCTCATCGGTGACCAGATCAACCTGGTGGTGGAACTCGAAAAACCCGCGAACATGGAATCGGTTTTCGCCGGAATTCCCGACACCCTGGCGGGCCGCATTGAAGTAATGGACCGTTCAGCCATCGACACCCTCCGCCTCGACGACCAGAGACTTAAACTGGTGCAGACCTTCCGGATCACTTGCTTTGACAGCGGCGAATACCGCATCCCCCCCTTCCGGTTTGACCTTCGGGGGGCCGGACTACCGGACTCACTTTTCACCAACGAACTTGTTTTGAAAGTCCTCACCTTACAGGTCGATACTACCCGCGGACCTACCGATGTCAAAATGCCCTACGATGCCCCTCTCACCCTGAAGGAGGTCACTCCCTACATGATGGGCATCCTCCTGGCAGGAGCCCTGCTCTTCCTGGTCTTATACTCCCTCAAAAGAAGAAAAAAGAACCTGCCCCTCTTTACGCTGCCCCCCAAACCACAGGAACCCGCCCATGTGGTGGCGCTGCGCGAACTCGACAGAATAAAGGAGGAAAAACTGTGGCAGAAGGAGAAAATCAAAGCCTATTACAGTGAGGTCACCGGGGTATTGCGCACTTACATCGAAGCGCGTTTCGGAATACCGGCCCTGGAGCAAACCACCTCGGAGATCCTTGAAAGTTTTGCTTCCCGCAGCGGAGTGGCACCGGAAAAGGCGATGAGCCATCTGCAACACATCCTTCCCCTGGCCGACCTGGTGAAATTTGCCAAATACCAGCCGCTTCCCGACGACCACCACCTGGTCCTGGTCAATGCCTACTTCTTCGTCAATGAGACCAAA
>Ga0116163_1000460_pt1 | contig 29290 bp, 23 predicted proteins | sample AD_UKC107_MetaG_FD_89889 | JGI IMG/M metagenome (GOLD analysis project Ga0116163, IMG submission 89889) | Active sludge microbial communities of municipal wastewater-treating anaerobic digesters from Hong Kong - AD_UKC107_MetaG | ecosystem: Engineered > Bioreactor > Anaerobic > Digestate...
AAAAGAGCAACGAAGAACGTATTCTTCTGGCGGAAAAGGAAAATGCCCTTCAGGAGGAACTGCGGAGCCTGGAAAAGGAACTGCGGGAAAAGGAGAGCCGTATCCGGAGATCCTACGGAGAGCTCCAGAACAAAGAAGCCTTCCGCCGGGGGCTCTATCAGCTCGCATTTCTGATTCCTCTTCTCTTGGCCTGTATCTGGATCACCAAAAAAAGCTGGAATTCCCTCTATCGGCCGGGAGGTATAGCTCTTACCGTGGCGGTTTTCGCCCGCACCGCCATGACCGCCCACGCATCGTTCCCCTTTTTCTACATGAAATACACCCTTCTCGGAGCGGGAATTATCGTAGCCTGGGCTCTCATGGTGCTTATCGCAAGAAGTATTCAGCGCCCCCGGAAATCCTCGCTTCTCAAAACCTACCGGGAAGGCTACCGGCATTTTCTCTGCCCGGTTTGCGAATATCCCATCCGCCGGGGCCCTCTGCGTTTCTTCAGCTGGACCCGGAAAACCATTTTTCGCCTGGCTCCTCCGGGAACGCTCTCCTTTCCGGATAGTTCGGGAAAATCCTACACCTGCCCTTCCTGCGGCACCCTTCTTTACAGCCCCTGCGAAAAATGCGGCGCCCTTCGGGAAACCCTGCTTCCCTACTGCAGTTCCTGCGGTGCCGAGGCTTCCGCAGCGGAGGATCCTGGAAACGTAGTGCGAAAAAACCAGGATGAAACATCCTGACAACCTTGAAAGGCGCCCCTCAAGAGGGCGCCTTTCAAGGTGTGTGCTTTCGGAGGAGGGTACTTTCAGGGGGTCATTTCTCTTCCGGATGCGGTTGCTCCCGGACGTTCCGTACTTTAATCGAAAAAAGTAACAGCTATGCCGCCTTGGTGTAACAAAACGCAAAAAAGCCGGAGGATTTCCCGCAACGGAAAATCCTCCGGCTTTTTCTCCGATCTCTCATCTCTCATCTCTCGGCAATACAAAAAACCTTGTACCTATGCAATCAATCCTGCCGCCTGAAGAGCTTCGTCAATCCGATGCTGGTCAAACCCCACGACAAAAGTATCGTTAATTTCGATAACCGGTACGCCTCGCTGCCCCGTACGGTTGACCATCTCCATGGCCATCTCGCGGTTAGCTCCCACATCGATGTAATCGAACTCCACTCCCAGTCCTTCAAGATACTGTTTGGCCCTTACGCACCAAGGGCAGGTTTTTGTGCTGAAAACTCGTACGCTCATAAAAAAAACCCCTTTCCTATATCTTCAGGAATCTCTTTTTCCGAAATTTTCGGAAAGAAGACCCCTCTCTGTTTCTCGAAAAGAATATACCCCTACTAGGTATATTTTTCAAGTGGGTATTTTTACGGATTTCTTCCGGGAAAGGGACAAAAAAGTTTTCGGTCCCGGCATAGATACGCCGGGACCGAAAACCGTGTGTGGTGTGGTTGATGTATATCCGTTTTTCCCATTCTAAGCGCTTTTTTCGCTACGGAATGAGAGGAGAGATGGAAAAAAGGCAATCAGTAACAGTTCTCCATTCCCTTTTGCCGGGCAACTTCGGTCCATCCCGGAACGGGAGGAAAACATCGATCTTCCGGAAGGCTTTCAATCTCCACGAAAACCGGCCCCTTGAGGGCAAAAGCCCTGGAGAAAATTTCCCCGGGATGATCTCCCTCCCGGATAAGGAAGGTGGTAAAACCGAACCCCCGGGCCACCATACAGTAATCGGTTTCGGAAAAATCCGTGGCAAAGAAGGAAGTTTCCCCCTCGTAGGCATCGGTTCCCCGAATCCATCCGAAAGAACGGTTATGAAAGAGCAGTACCGTTACATCCGCTTCGTTGCGGACGATAGTTTCCAGCTCACCCATGCAAAACCCCAGGCTGCCGTCCCCGGTAAGATTGAGGACTTTCCGCCCCTTGCCGGCCTTCCAGGCTCCCACGGAGGCTGCGGTAGCATATCCCAGGGCACCCTGGGAAAAGTTGGAGATGAAGGAACGTCCCGATTCGGGGAGTTTGAGAAATGCCGCGGGATAGACCGCGCTGATCCCCGGGTCCACCACGTAGAGGGCATCTTTCGGAGCAGTCTCCTGAAGAGCCTCCACGATTTTAAAAGGATGCACCGTGGAATCGAAGGATTCCCGCCGCCGGGCACAGAGGGCTTCGTATTCTTTCCGTTTGTGGCGGATCTCCCCGGCCCAGCTTTCGTCCTTTCGAACTCCTTCTTTCTGAAGAAGTTCCAGCATACGTTTCAGGGTTGCCTTGAGATCTCCGAAAAGGGTTATCGCCCGGGGATAGTTATTCCCCAGCTCTCCCTCCCCCGCATCGATCTGGAGAAGGAACTGTTTTGTATCCGGATCGGGCTTCTTCCATCCGTCGGTACCCGCGGAATCCGTGCTGCATCCCAGAAAGAGAAGAGCCTCCGCCTCCGCCACGAGGCCGTTGGAAAAGCTGGTGCCCCCCCGGGCGCCGATGCAGCCCAGGGAAAGAGGATGAGTCTCCTCCATGCTCCCCTTGCCTCCGATGGTGGTTCCCACTCCGTAACCCAGCAACTCCGCAAGGTTCCGCACCTCTTCGCAGGCTCCCGAAAGAAGCACTCCCTGACCGCAGAAAAGCACCCCCCGGCCTTTTCCCCGAAGCTCTTCCAAAGCTTTGCGAATATCCTCCTCCTCCGCCTGAAAACGCTGTCCCGGATAGGTGGCAAAGGCTTTCTGGGCGTAGAGATCCTGCACCTCCACGTCTTCCCGGAAAACGTTCATGGGAAAGCGGAGATGCACCGGTCCGGGGCGCCCCGTGGTGGCAAGCCGGAAAGCCCGACGGACGAGAAAGGGTATGTCCTGGGCCCGGCGAACCTCCAGGCTCTCCTTCACGAAGGGGCCGAAAATAGCCTTATGATCGCTGCCGGTAAGCATGTTTCTTTCGCCGTAATAAAGCGGTATATCCGAAGTGATTACAATAAGGGGCACACAGGAATCCCGGGCTTCGATCACTCCCGGAAGCATATGGGGAGCCCCTACGCTGGGACCTTCGCAAACCCCGGGACGTCCGGAAACTTTGGCGTAGGCCTCGGCCATGAAGACCGAATTGCGCTCGTCCCGAACGAGAAGGTGTTCTATGCGGGGAAAGTTTTTCCACTCCCGGTAAAGGTCCAGGGTGGTTTCTCCGGGAAGCCCGAAAACGGTTTTCACGTCGTACTGCCGCAACATTTCAAGAAGGATGCGTCCCGCCTTCACGCTCTATCACGTCTCCCTTCATCCGCCCTCCAGGCGGATCACTTCCGAACAAATCTATGTTCCTCCCCGTTTTACTCCTGCGTAAAGGAGAAAGCTCCGGAAACAACGAGGAAAGAATCTCGAAAAAGCTTGTTTCCTCAAAGAAGAAACCCTAGCATGCAACTCATCAGTGATGCGTGACACTTGGCATTCTACCTTTTTCCAAGGCTTTGTCAAATGAACTTTTTTCCGGGAAATGCAAAGAAAGCTTTCTCCCCGATCTTGACGGGCTTTGAAAGAACCGATAGCCTACGAATATAGCCCCGGAGCGACGAAAACGAAAGCCCGGAAAAGGGAGAAACGTACAATGAGACGAAAAGGAGATTCGCCGGATCAGAAAATACTCTTTTCTCCTCCTCCCCAGGAGGAGCCCCAGGTAGTGTACATGCGGATTCCCGAACGGGTTCCGCTGAAAGACGGGCTGCACCTTATCGAGGACTGTTCCGTGCTGGGGGTGGATTCCGAGACCACCGGCCTGGATCCCCACAAAAACCGTATGCGGCTTCTCCAGATGGCCGGAGAAAATCAACCGGTACTGCTCATCGACCTTTTCGCCCTTTCCTCTCCCGAAGAGTGGAACCTGCTGGAAAACTTCTTCCGGGAAGAACGGCTCCTTATCTTTCAGAACGCCCGGTTCGATTTGAAATTTCTGGCCCGGTACCGGATCTTTCCCCGGGGACCTCTCTTCGACACCATGATCGCCGCCCAGCTTCTGGACACCTCGGAGGAAAAACGAAGCCACAGCCTGAAAAGCCTGGTAAAACGCTATTTGGGGGAGTCTCTTCCCAAGGAGATGCAGCAGAGCAACTGGGGGGCCCCTCAGCTTACACCCCAACAGCTTCTTTACGCCGCCCGGGATGCGGCGGTGCTTCTTCCCCTGCGCCAGATCCTGATTACCAAGCTGCGGGAGAAAAAAATGATTCGCATCGCCAAGATCGAGTTCGACTGTATCCCCGCGGTGGCCGCCATGGAGTACCGGGGCATCGCCCTGGATAAAAAACGTTTCTCCTCCCTTGCGGAGGAGCTTGGAACGGAGCAGAAACAGGCCCGGGAAAAACTTCTGCACCAACTTGCCGCAACCCCTCACGCCAAAGCTCCTAGACAGAAAACCCTTTTCGACGACCCCCAGATAATCAATCCGGACAGCCCGAAACAAATTATCCAGGCCCTTCAGTGGCAGGGAATTCCCCTGAAAAGCAGCTCCCGAAGAGAGCTGGAGAAGCTGGCTCCCCGATTCGAGGTCATCCGGATCCTTCTCGAATACCGGCACGCCGCCAAGGCAGTCCAAGCCTTCGGTAAAACTTTGGAGCGTTTCCGCCATCCTCTCACAGGGCGGCTTCATCCCCGGTACGGCCAGCTCCAGACTCCTACGGGACGTTTTACCTGCTCCGCCCCCAACATTCAGCAGATTCCCCGGGCTCCCCGCTTTCGCAACTGCTTCGAGGTCCCTCCGGAAAGGATGCTGGTTCTGGGGGATTATTCGCAGATCGAGCTGCGGATAGCGGCGGAAATCAGCGGAGATTCACGGATGATCCGGGCCTACCGGGAAGGAGCGGACCTCCATCTCCTCACGGCGGCGCTTCTTACGGAGAAAGCTCCGGAACAGGTGCTCCCCGGAGAACGACAGCTTGCCAAGGCGGTGAACTTCGGCCTTATCTACGCCATGGGAGCTGCGGGGCTGCGAAGCTACGCCGAGGGAACTTTCGGCATTCCCATGTCCGAAGAGGAGGCCCGGAATTTTCGAAAGCGCTTTTTCCAGGCCTATCCGGGCATCGCCGCATGGCACGAGAGAGAACGGGTTTCCCCCTCTCCGGAGCTTCGCACCCTGGGAGGGCGCCGGCGGATTCCCTCTTCCTCGGAAACCCTGCCTGGAAGGCTCAACACCCCCGTACAAGGCACTGCGGCGGATATGCTGAAGCTTGCCCTGGGACTTCTCTTTACCCGGATCTCCCCGGAAGAGGATTATCTGGTGGGGTGCGTGCACGACGAAATTCTTCTGGAATGCCCGGAATACCGTGCGGAAGAAATGGCGCTCGTTCTTAAGGAGACCATGGAAGAAGCGGGAAGCATGCTTCTTCCCCGGGTCCCGGTGGAGGCCAAGGTGCTTACGGGAAAAAGCTGGGGAGAAAAATCCTGATCCTTCTCGTGCCACAGTCTGGAGCTTCGCAAAAAAAGAAGAAAATCCCGGAAAGGAGAAAAAAGCATGCCCCTTCGTTTGGCCCTGCCCGAAGATATGAAGGAAATTGCACAAATCTACGTGGCCAGTTGGAGAGAAATCTATTCCTCCCTTCTTCCCGAAGAATATCTGACGGAGCTCTCCCCGGAAGAGGCTGAAAAAAAATGGCGGAACTATACCGTCCAGAAAGGGAATTTCGTTTTCCTGGCTTCGGGGGAAAAGCGGGATATCCAGGGTTTCGCGGCGATACAAGAAAATTCCGGCTTTCTCGGAGCGGGGCTTCTCGATTCTCTTCACCTTCGCCCAAACTACCGGGGGCGGGGAATAGGAAAGAGCCTTATCGCGGCGGGAGCCAGGAAACTGCGGGAAAAAGGAATTACCCGCATGGTGGTATGGGGGCTCGAGGGAAATGACAAGGCCCTCGACATCTACCGCCATCTGGGAGCGGAATTTCTTGCATACAAAGTACATCATTTCGGGGACCACCCGGTGCGCGAAATAGCCCAGATCTGGAGGGACACCGAAGAACTCTGTTCTCTTTAGGAAAACTCCGAAAAAACGAATACTCCATAGGGCCCCCTCCCTCTCTTTTGGGCCGATTCTCTCCCTTTTAATCCTCCACGCCCCTCCAGGGCCCGGACATTCTTTTCCGCCCTCCCTTGCGGCCCGTTGCCGTTTTTCTGTGCTATCATGAAGCCACTACAAAGATCGGGGAGTTTCCCTCGAAATTACCCGTGGAAAAACCCCGAAAAAGCCAAGGGAGGTTACGGAAATGGCAAAAGTTTTTCAAAGCATGGTCATCAAGGCTCCTCCGGAAGAGGTATGGAAGGTAATTCGGGATTTCAACGGCCTTCCCTCGTGGCACCCGGGCATTGCGGAAAGCCGGATAGAAGAGAACCGGGCCCCGGATTCCGTGGGGTGCGTTCGCAACTTTTCCCTCACCTCGGGGGATGGTATTCGAGAAAAACTCCTGGCTCTGGATGATGTGAACCATCTCTGCACCTACACCATTCTCGAATCTCCCATGCCCCTCACGAACTACACCTCCTGCCTCCGCCTCTACGAAATCACCGAAAACGCAAGTACCTTCGCCGTATGGAGCGCGGAGTTCGATACGGCTCCGGAAACAAGAGAGGAACTTTGTCAGACCGTGGGAGAAGGAGTTTTTCTTACGGGGTTGAAAGCCCTGCAGGAACGGTTTGCCTGAGCTTGACTCCGGATTTTTCGGAAGGAGGAAGAAATTTCATGAAAAAGGCTTTCATTGTGGGAACCTGTGACACCAAATTCCAAGAGCTCGCTTACGCTCGGGATCTTCTGAAAAAGATGGGAGTTTCCACCTTGCTGGTGGACGTGGGAAGCAACTCCCACGATCATCCCGTGGATATTCGCAACAAGGAGGTGGGGGCCTTTCATCCCGAAGGGGCGGGATTTCTGGAAAACCCCACGGATCGGGGAAAAACCGTGGGAGCCATGGGAATCGCCCTGGAGCGATTTTTCGCTTCCCGAAACGACATAGGCGGAGTTCTGGGTATGGGAGGAAGCGGCAACACCTCCCTGGTAACCCGGGGAATGCGACATCTCCCCATCGGCACCCCCCGGGTTATGGTCTCCACCATGGGATCGGGAAACGTGGCGCCCTACGTGGGGCCCAACGACATCTGCATGATCTACTCCGTCACAGATGTGGCGGGGCTCAACAGCATTTCCCGAAAGGTACTGGGCAACGCCGCTCACGCCCTGGGAGGCATGATGCTCCATCCGGTTCCCGAGGGAACCCAGGGAAAACCCCTTCTTGGCCTGAGCATGTTCGGGGTTACCACTCCCTGCGTGGAATCCGTGCGGCAACTTCTGGAGGAGGAATACGAGTGCATGGTCTTTCATGCCACCGGCACGGGAGGGCAATCCCTGGAAAAGCTCATCGATTCCCGAATGATACCCTACGTACTGGACATCACTCTCACGGAAATCTGCGATCACCTTTTTGGAGGAGTTCTCTCCGCAGGGGAAGACCGGCTGGGAGCCATTCTACGCACGGGTATTCCCTACGTGGCTTCCGTGGGAGCCCAGGATATGGTGAATTTCGGTGCCCTTGAAACGGTACCGGAAAAGTATAAAAACCGGAATCTCTACGTGCACAACGACCAGGTTACCCTTATGCGCACCACTCCGGAGGAAAACCGCCTCATGGGCGAGTGGATCGGCAACAAGCTGAACCGGTGTAACGGACCGGTACGCTTTCTTCTTCCCGAAAAAGGGGTCTCCATGATCGACGCTCCGGATATGCCCTTCTACGATCCCGAAGCGGACCGGGCTCTCTTCGAGGCCCTGGAACGCACGGTGGAGCAAACGGAACAACGCAGACTTATCCGGGTGCCTCACCACATCAACGACGAGGCCTTTGCCCGGGCTCTGGTGGAAAACTTCCGGGAGATTGCCGGATAAAGAAAATCGCATCAAAAACTTTTGCGGAAAAAATCGACCTTCGAGAAAGGAGTGGCAAGAATGCAAAACGGAAATACCCGGGAAAAACTGATGACCCGCTTCCGCCGGATGATAACGGAGAAAAAGCCCATCATCGGGGGAGGGGCGGGAACGGGAATCTCGGCGAAATGGGAAGAGGCGGGAGGCATCGACCTCATGGTGATTTACAACTCCGGACGCTACCGCATGGCGGGCCGAGGCTCCCTGGCGGGGCTTCTGGCCTACGGAAACGCCAACCAGATCGTGAAGGAAATGGCCTACGAAGTGCTTCCGGTGGTGAAAAACACACCTGTATTGGCGGGAATCAACGGCACGGACCCCTTCACCATCTGGGATCTCTTCTTCAAGGAACTCAAGGAACTCGGTTTTGCGGGGGTCCAGAACTTCCCCACCGTGGGGCTTATCGACGGGGTCTTTCGCCAGAACCTCGAGGAGACGGGCATGGGCTACGACCTGGAGGTGGAAGCCATCCGCCGGGCCTCGGAGGCGGGCTTTCTCACCACCCCCTACGTCTTCAGCGCCCAGGACGCCATCGACATGACCCGAGCGGGGGCGGACATCATCGTCTGTCACATGGGGCTCACCACCAAGGGCTCCATCGGGGCGAAAACATCGAAAACCCTGGAAGACTGCGTGCCTATCATCGATTCCTGGGCGGAGGCTGCCCGGAGCGTGCGGAAGGACGTGATCGTGCTCTGCCACGGCGGCCCCATCGCCATGCCCGACGATGCGGCATACATCCTCGGAAACTGCAAAAACATCAACGGCTTCTACGGAGCCAGCAGTATGGAACGACTCCCCACGGAACGAGCCATAAAGGAGCAGATAGAAAAATTCAAGGCTCTCACGTTTTAGAAACTCCCGGGAAATCGCTCCCCGGAGGGGCTTCTGCCTCTTCCGGGGATCGCCTTCTCGAAAATCCCGGGCATCTTCATCCGGCTTGCGAGAAATTCTTTTCAGAAAAGAACCTTTTTTGCTCCTTCGAGATTGAACCAGCCATCATGTTCGCTTATGATGTTGTTGCAACCTCTTTTCCTGGTCCATAAAATCCTTGACATAATTTCCCACGGAAACAGCTTCTTTTTCGAGAATCGAGTATACGAAAAAAGTGGCGCAAGCCACGGAGAGCATGAAGGAGGCCTTTTCTTGAATACCCACGACTACGAACCGAGAAACTTTCAGGAGATTCTGGAGAGCATGGAAGAGGGAGTCTATTTTACGGATCGTAACCGGGTTATCACCCGGTGGAACAAGGCAGCGGAACTCATTACGGGATTCTCCGCCGAAGAAGTGCTGGGAAGCTCATGCAAGGACAACCTGCTCATGCACGTGGACGAAATGGGCACCTCCCTCTGCCTGGGCAAATGCCCTCTCGCCCATACCATGGAAGACGAACATTCCCGGGAGGCCAAGGTATATCTTCATCATAAGAAGGGGCACCGGATTCCCGTGATGGTACGCACCCTTCCCCGAAGAGACACCCAGGGCAACGTAATCGGAGGCATCGAGATCTTTACGGATGTGAGCCTCCGGGAGAACCTGGAACTCCAGTTGGAACAGCTCCAAAGGCTTGCCATGCTGGACCCCCTGACGGAGCTTCCCAACCGGCGGTACCTGGAAAGCCGCATGGAGGGAATGCAACAGGAGCTTCGCACTGGCGGCATTCCCTGGGGAGTGCTCTTTTTCGACATCGACCGGTTCAAACGGGTAAACGACACCTACGGACACGACATGGGAGACAAGGTGATCACCATGGTGAGCAGAACTCTCTCTCTCGGAGTGAGTCCCTTCGACACCATAGGCCGCTGGGGAGGAGAGGAATTTGCGGGTATTTTCCCCAACGTCACCCTGGAATCCCTCAAGCAGGCCGCGGAACGGCTACGACTTTTGGTGGCCCATTCCTGGACCGATAAGGAAGCGGTGCATATCGGGGTCACCATTTCCATCGGAGGCACCTTGGCAAAACCCGATGAGACTCCCCTGGAAACGGTTACACGAGCGGATCGTCTCATGTACCGGAGCAAGCAGGAAGGACGCAACCGAAGCACCCTGGAATAAACTTTCCCCTCTTCCTCGATTCCGCAAGGGGAAAAGGAGATGCGAGATCGAAAGCTCCGGCAACAGGTCTCCGGGAACTTGGAAAAGGAGGGGAGCCCATGATTATCAGCGCCAGCAGGCGAACGGACATCCCCGCCTTCTACGCTCCATGGCTCATGAACCGTATCCGCCAGGGATATTGTATGGTGCCGAATCCTTACAACGCCAAACAGATCAGCCGGATTTCCCTTGCCCCGGAGGACGTGGATGCCCTGGTCTTCTGGACCAGAAATCCCGCTCCCCTTCTTCCCTTTCTCGAAGAAATCCGAAACCGCGGGCTGGAACCCTTTTTTCTCGTCACCCTTACGGGCTATCCCGAGGAATACGAGCCCTACATGCCCCAAAGGGCGCTTCTTCTCGACAATATAAAAAGGCTGGCGGAAAGTATCGGCCCCTCCCGAATCGCCTGGCGATACGATCCGATTATTCTGAGCGACGAAACCTCTCCCTCCTGGCATCTCGAAAACTTTTCCTTTCTGGCTTCCTCTCTCCGCTCTTCGATTTGCCGCTGCATTCTCTCGCTCCTCGACCTCTATCCCTCTCTGGAACGACGTTTTCGATCCCTCCCCCCGGCCTTTCAACCCTGGAAGGAAGAGCGGTTTTCCCGGGGAATGGAAGAACTTTTTCCAGCTCTTCGGGAAACTGTGGACACGCTGAAGCTGCCCCTTCAGAGCTGCGCGGAAACGAGGGATCTCACATCCTGGGGAATTTACCCCGGAGCCTGCATCGACCCGATTTGGATCTCCCGGAACGGAGCAAAACCCCTCAAAATCGGAAAGGATCCTCATCAGCGCCCTTTCTGCCTCTGCGCTTCCTCCCGGGATATAGGCATGTACCGCAGCTGCCGCTATGGCTGCCGCTACTGTTACGCTTCTCCCCTCTCTCCGGCAAGGGAACCCAAGCCTCCTCATTTTCCGGAGAGCCCCTCGCTTTTAGGAAAAGTCTAGGGATGTGTTCGGAATTTTCTTTCTTCCGGTTTGCCACCTTTTTCTCCAAGTGCTATGATGCGGAAAGGTAATTTAGCCAGGCTGCACGAGATAAGCTTCCAGATGAGCTGAAGATCAGATTGACGGGAGTTTTCAAAATGGTTGATCGTATCATGCCAGAACCTTTCCGTATCAAAATGGTGGAACCCGTGAGCGTTCCCGACAAGGAACAGCGGGAAGAGGCCCTCAAACGGGGGCATTACAACATGTTCGGCCTGCGCTCCAAGGATATCTACATCGACCTTCTCACGGATTCCGGCACCGGCGCCATGAGCAAGTACCAGTGGGCCGCCCTCATGATGGGAGACGAAGCCTATGCGGGAGCGGACAGCTTCTTCAGCCTGAAAGCATCGGTAAAAGAAATTCTCGGTTTCGATTACGTCATTCCCGCCCATCAGGGACGGGCGGCGGAGAACGTTGTTTTCGGCACCCTCGTCAAAAAGGGCGACGTGATCCCCTTCAACATGCCCTTCGACACCACCCGGGCGCATATCTTCAATAACGGCGGAGAGCCCGTGGATTGCGTGATCGACGAGGCCTTTCAGCCTGAGGTGGCACATCCCTTCAAGGGCAACATGGATATTACAAAGCTCGAAAAGGCCATCGAGACCTACGGCAAAGAGCGGATTCCTCTCGTGATGACCACCATCACCAACAACTCCGGAGGAGGGCAGCCCGTAAGCCTGGAGAACCTTCGGGAAACCTCGAAGGTTTGCAAGAAATACGGCATTCCCTTCTACCTCGACTGTGCCCGCATGGCGGAAAACGCTTATTTCATCAAAATGCGGGAGCCCGCCTGCGCGAAGATGAGCGTGGCGGAAATCCTGAAGGAATGCATGAATACCGCCGACGGCATCACCGTTTCCTGCAAGAAGGATCCCCTGGTGAACATCGGCGGCATGGTCTGTTGCCGCACCGAAGAAACCTACATGACCCTTCTCCCCCGGGTGATTCTCTTCGAAGGCTTCGCCACCTATGGAGGCCTGGCGGGACGCGATCTGGAAGCCCTGGCCCTGGGACTCCGGGAGATGGTGGACGAGCAATACATGGCTCACCGCATCGCCCAGGTAAAATATCTCGGGGATCTGCTCGCCGAGGGAGGCGTTCCCTACGTGACCCCCGCGGGAGGACACGCCATCTTTATCGATGCCGCCGCCTTTCTGCCTCACATTCCCCAGAGCGCCTATCCCGCAGACGTGCTGGGCATCGAGATCTACCGGGAGGGAGCCATCCGGGGAATCGGCCTGGGAGCCCTGGCCTTTGCCACGGAGGACGAAAAGACCGGCAAGATCATCTATCCCAAGCTGGAACTCTACCGGCTGGCCATCAACCGCCGGACCTATACCAACAGCCACATGGAGTTCATCGCCCAGAGCATCATCGATGTCTACAAACGGCGGGAATCCATCCGGTACGGCCTTAGGGAAACCTACGTACCTCCCGTAAAGGGAATCAAGCACTTCCTGGCCCATTTGGAGCCCTATTCCCTTTAAGTTCCTCAGTTTCCCTTTTTTACACCTTGTAATTCGCCGAAAGCACAACCCCCGGAGGCTCAAGCCTCCGGGGGTTGTTTGTTACGATTTTCCGCAAAAATTATCCACAATTCCTCTAGTTCCAAGGCTTTATGGAAAAACCAAGGCACTACATTTTCTCATGGAAAAAAGAGCTCATTTTATCCCCCTGTAATTATCCATGTTTGTATCGAGCAATTCATTGATGGTGCGGAGAATCTTTTTTACTTCCGGAGAAGTATTCGTTTCGACACACCGTCGAAACGTATTCCCCCCTCGAAATTCCTGGAGTGTCGCATCGATTTCTTTCAGGGGCCGAACAAGGTTATATTTAAGGCTCTTCATAAAAATCATGCCTATAGTAAAAATTGCGGTAGCCATGAAAACGATTCCCCAGGCTCCGGCGCTACCGAACTGGCGGGCTTTCTGGTCTGCCTTGATCATGGCTCCTCGGTTTATGGCACTTAAACGAGTGATGGCGAACACGGTTTTTTCCGTAGCCTCTTGATTCCCCTCGAAAGCTTTTACGTAATTGGCGTTTATTTCTTCCAGGGCAAGAGGCTCTTCTTTTTCGGTAATGTTGTTCTGGGCTCCTTCGAGAGATTCCAGAAAAGCCTGGCGAAGCTCCGCTCTATTTGCTTCTTCCTGATTCGCCATAACGAGACATTGAAGCATCTCTTCACAGGCATGAAGGGAGCGCTCGTTTCGCTCGATAATCAGCTCTATGGCAGGAGCCATACGCATAAAAATCCAGATAGCTCCAAGAGCCATCAGAAAATTCAGCGCTATAAGCAACCAACCTCCAAGCCGAACGCTTTGCCCGAGTTTCACGAGGACTCTCCCCTTACAAGCTTTGGAATAGCTTCTTCACCGGACACGATGATAAGATTATCCTGGGCTTGTAAAAGTTCCTGAGGAGATGGATACATAACCTTACCTCCCACCCCCCGCCGAATGCCCACCACCATCACGCCGAATCTTTTCGGGAGAGCGAGCTCCACAAGGCTCTTGCCCACCATAAAAGGCTGCATGCATATTTCCGTAAGATGGAGATCTTCCCCAAGATTCGTATCCACGATGACATTTTTATAGATGAGGCGGTTGGCAAATCGTTTCCCGAACTCCTGTTCCGGATTGATAATCTGATGGGCCCCTACCAGCTGCAAAATGCGTCGATGCATTTTATCGTTCGCCCGGGCGATCACGAGAGGAGTTCCCATCTGACGAAGCATGGCGGTACAGATAATGGAAGCTTCCTTGGAATCGTCTCCTATGGCGCATACCGCAGAATCTCTTTTTGCGGGCTCCAGTTTGGCGAGCTCCATCTCATCCGTGGCATCCATGGCAATGGCTTCCGTAACAAAGGTAGCAGCTTCTTCCACCAGGTGTTTCTTTATATCCACCGCAAGAACTTCCACATTTTTCTCGGAGAGAGTGTGGGCAAGAGACATGCCAAATTGTCCCAACCCGATTATCAGTATCTGTTCAGCCATAAATACACAACTCCTTCTTCCAAACTTCCAAATTCTTTTCGGCAATCCCGCCGTTTCAACACCCCGAAGATCGAAAAAAAGAATTTATGTTAAGGGTATTTTTGCGTTCGGACAGGAAGACGCTGAAGAGGGATACTCTTCTTTAAGCAGCATAAATAACGTCATGGGACCGATTCGTCCCGCAAACATGGCAATAACGATTACAACCTTGCCGATTTCATCGAGAAATCCCGTAGCCCCCGTGGAAAGCCCTACGGTCCCCAAAGCGGATGTCGCTTCGAAAATGAGATCTCTTGCAGGTATTTGCTGGGTGGTTTCAAGCATCAGCACAGTTACGAACCACATTATCATTCCCGAGACGAGAATTGTCACTGCCCGGAAAACCGTGCTCCCTCGAACCCGGCGATTTTGCATGATAATCTCGTTTTTGCCGGTTATATTCGCCTGAAACGTGAGAGCCAGTACACCGAGAGTGGTGGTTTTTATTCCTCCTGCGGTACCTCCGGGGCTTCCTCCTATGAACATGAAGAGAATCATGATAAGAAAGGTGGGATGGGCAATTTTTCCGGTATCCACGGAATTAAAGCCTGCGGTTCGCAGCGTGGCGGACTGAAACCAGGCATTGTGTATTTTGTCTCCCAGCGAAAGACCTTCCAAGACCCCGTTCCATTCAAAAGCCAGAATGAAAAGGGTCCCTGAAAAAAGAAGAATCAACGTCGTGACAAGAGCGATCCGGGCATGTACGGGGATCTTCTTTTTGGAAAGCCATGATGGAATGAGAATGCTTGTGGCGGGAGCCAGACCTCCGAAGATGATCAGAAAAGCCACCACATGAAGGACATAGAAATTATCGTTATACGAAATCAGACTATCGCTTTGGAGCGCGAAACCGGCATTGCAAAAGGCCGAGATTGCCGTAAAGATGGCCCTCCACAGAGCCGGGAAAAAGGGGTCTCCTCCCAAAAAAAACGCTCCGAAAAGCGACATGGCCCCTATTCCCTCCGCAACAAAGGTAAATTTTAAAATAACGCTGAGAGATTGTATCAGGCTTTCGTGATTCGTATCGGTCATGGACGTCAGAAGCCGCTCCTGTTTCAGGCTTAATCGACGCCCCATGGCATGAAGGGCTACGGTGGTAATCGTCATGATTCCCAAACCCCCGAGCTGAATCAGAAGAAGAATGGCAAACTGGCCAAAGAGAGCGAAGTCGTGAGGAGTATCGAGAACGATAAGACCAGTGACGCAAACGGCGCTTACCGAGGTAAAGACGGCATCCACGAGAGATATGCTCTGATTCCGGGTAGACGCGGGCAGAACCAGCAAAAGAGTCCCCCCTATGCATAACCCCAGAAACGTAAAAAACAATATTCTGGCAGGGTGATTGAGGAAAACATCCCACCAGGGCTCCTTTTTCTCGAACACTTTGCCGTTTCGAGGCAAAGAAACCAAGCAAATACCGCTAAAAAAAAGCGAAATTCCTGGAAGAATTGCAGCATGGGAAAAGAAAAGAACTGCTCCGGGGGAAAGAATTCCCCCGAGAGCCAGGACAACAAGTTTCTTCGATTTACGTTGTACTCCCCAAAGGAGAAAAAGGGTCTGGGATATAATAAGCGACAACGCTATTACATAAGGGGAAAAGGGAGATGAAGATGTTCCGAGGGCGAGGTTTGCAATCAGGAGAACAGGTACCATGAGGCATCCCCACCAGGCCCGCTGAAAAGCCCCTCGGTTCCCGGAAGAAAAGGCTTCTTTCTTTACGGATAAGTCAAAAAAGAGGAAACTTGCTCCGATAAGAATCGTGGTGGCCGTCAAGGCAACAAAGGGATTCGTTACGATATGAGGAAAAAGTGTTCCGTAACTTCCTCCAAAAGCGAAGATTCCGCATGTTTTTCCCACAAGGGGTTTACGGAGAATCGTAAGAGCGCAAAGAAGCCACATCATTCCCGCAAACAAGGCAAATCCGGCCTTCCAGGGAAAATCGAAGGGGTCCCCTGCCGCACAGGAAAGGAGCAGTGGCAAAGGAGAGAGAACCAGGAGCCCCCCCTCGATACCTGTATGTGATATATACGCTTTTATGTTCATTTTTTCGTTCCCGCTCGCAAAATTATCTCTCCGTAGTCCAGGATTCAAGGCTGTATAGTTTATTCACCGCATGACTGCCCCGTCAATGGTAACTTTTTTCAGCTATCGGTCAAGAACCGCAGAAAAAACCGTATCTCACGTCGCTAAATATGCCGCTATTCCTTGGGGGAAAGCGGCATATTTTTCATCATGTTCATTTTTACAGCAGCTCGCTCCAGATGGAGTTCGCCACCCGCATGCCCTTCGGAGTGAGCCGGAGATGTCCCGATACATGCTCCACCAGGCTCGGCATAAAGGGATGGAGCTTTTGAAGCAGCTCCGCCGTAAGCGCATATCCGAAGCGTCTCCGGAAGGCTTTGAGAGGAATGCCCCATGTGGTGCGAAGGAGCAGCACCGCCCTTTCTGCAGCCCGCTTTTCGGAAGAGAGAATTTCCGTATAGCCCAGGCTCTCTTGAAAAGCATCCTCCGAAAGAAGCTTCTCAAAGGCCCGGATATAATCCGCCACGGAGTTTACGTGACCGTACCGAAGCCCCTTCCAGTACCCCCAGGCTCCGGCACCGAAACCCAACACATCCTCCTGGCGCCAGTAACCGAGATTGTGCCGGGCTTCCTTGCCGGGCCGGGCGAAGCTCGCCACCTCGTACTGAGCCAATCCTTTTCGCTTCAGATAGTATTGAGCCCAGCGATACATGGGGTAGCCCTCGGCAAGGTTTTCCGGAGGCGCCTCTCCCCAGGGGGTTCCTTCCTCCAGGGTAAGATGATAGAGGGAGAGATGAGAAACTCCCAGGCCTACCGCCTTTCGAAGGTTTTCGTGCCATTTTCGAAGGATCTGGTTGGGAAGACCGAACATAAGATCCAGAGTTACCTCGAAATCCCATTCCAAAGCTTGCCGCACCGCCTCCTCCGCCTGAAGTGCATCATGAGGGCGCCGGAGAACTCGTAAATCCTCCTCGAAAAAGCTCTGTACCCCCAGGCTGATCCGGGACACTCCCCAGGATTTCCAGATTTTCAGATGTTCCTCCCGCAAACTTCCGGGGTTCGCCTCCACGGTAATTTCCGGAGAGCCCGCAAAAAAAACGTGCCGATCCAGGGCGGCGAAAAGTTTTTTCCAGAGCTCCCCTCCCAGAAGCGAGGGAGTGCCTCCTCCTATGTAGAGCGTTTCCGCTTTCATCGGGGCTCCTGCAAAGGCCCTCCAACAAGCCATCTCCCTTTCGAGAGCCCGGATATAGGCGTGCATCAGCTCTTCCGATGGAGCGGTTTCGCTGTAGAAGGCACAGTAGGGGCACTTGCGGCAGCAGAAGGGAATGTGAAGATAGATCTTGTAGAAATTTTGGAGAGGTTCCGGAGAAAAAACGGGAAATTCCATCAGGAAAGATAGGAGAGCACCATGGCGGCAAAGGCCAGGGTCTCCCCGGTATTCTCATAGGAGTGAGGAACGTTGGCCACAAAGGAGAGGCACTGCTCCCGGCAGACCCGGTATTCCCGATCCTCCACCCGGATGGAAAAATTTCCCCGAAGCACCAACACATGCTCCTCCACCACGCCGTTATGAGGCTCGGACTTCATGAGGCATCCGGGATCCATTTCCACGTAGTACAATTCGAAACCCCTCTCGGGATCAAAGGGCACCACCGGATAGGCCCGATAACCCCGAGCCCCGTCCATCAGGGGTTCCTCATCGCGAAAGTTCCGGAGCAACGCCCGGGGAACCCGGTTTCGGAGAAGGCTGGTAAAGGAAATTCGCAATCCGTTGGCGATTTTCCAGAGGGTTTCTATGGTGGGATTGGATTTCCCCGTTTCAATCTGACGAAGCATGCTCTTGCTCACTCCGGTAAGTTCCGCAAGGCTCTGAAGGCTTAAATTACGTTCCTCCCGAAGAATCCGCAGATTTTCCGCCAGGGCTTCGGGTGACTGCTTCATATAACGCACGTCCTTGACAAGATAACGACCCCCTCGTATACTATGGCAACCGTTTGTATTATATAACGCACAACGGAACTTTTGTCAAAGAGGAGGATCCTTTTTTATGGAAATCGACTATCTTCCCCTCATCTCCTACGTGTGCATCACCACCTTCACTCCGGGACCCAACAATATCACCTGCGCATCCCTGGGAAACCTGTACGGCTACCGGAAAAGCCTTCCCTTCATTCTGGGAGTGGGCTGGGGATTTTTTCTGATCCTTCTTCTGGCAAGCGGTATATCCTCGGCGCTTCTTCAAAAGTTCCCCGCTCTGGAACCAGCTCTACGCCTGGCGGGAGGAACCTATATCCTCTGGCTGGCATGGAAGATCTTCCGGGCCAGCTATGCCATGGAAAAGGAGGATACCACCCCGGTGCTGGGCTTCTGGAAGGCCACCTTTCTGCAGCTTCTCAACATCAAGGGAGTGCTCTATGCCCTCACGCTCTACGCCACCTTTCTCAGCCCCCTGGCGGGACATTACGGTCTTATTCTTCTCTCCGGAGTCATCCTCGGAGCCATCGCGGTTATCTCCTGCTCTCTCTGGGCTCTCTTCGGCGCGGGGCTGCGCCATTTTCTGCACAATCCGAAATTGCAGAAGGGAATCAACTCCGTACTCGCCCTCCTTCTGGTCTATACGGCCATTTCCCTGATGTTTCTGTAGCTCTCCATTCTTTTCAAGGAAGGTGATATTCGTGCAACCTCTCTGTTCGAGCGTACTCGAGACCATCGGGAACACCCCCCTGGTAGCTCTGGATCGGCTGACCGCTCATTACGGCTGTTCCGGCCGCATTCTGGCAAAACTGGAGTTCTTCAATCCGGGATTGAGCAAAAAGGACCGTATCGCCCTTTTCATGATCCGGGAATCCGAAGAGGCGGGACTTCTGAAGCCGGGACAGACCGTGGTAGAGCTTACCAGCGGCAACACCGGCACGGGACTCGCCATCGTCTGCGCTCTTACGGGACATCCCTTCGTGGCGGTGATGTCCCGGGGAAACTCCCGGGAACGCATGCGGATGATGCAGGCCCTGGGAGCCGAGGTGGTGCTGGTGGATCAGGCCGAAGAAGGAGCGGAAGGAAAGGTCTCCGGAAGCGACCTGGATTTGGTGGAGGAGAGGGCACAGGAGATAACGGAGGAACGCAAAGCCTACCGGGCCAATCAGTTTCTCCTGGAGGCCAACGTACACGCCGAAGAAGTGACGGGAAAAGAGCTTTGGGAGCAATCCGCCCATGCCATCCAAGCCTTCGTGGATGTAGCGGGATCCGGGGGCTCCTTTACGGGATGTGCCAGAGCTTTGAAACGGCAAAGCCCGGGCATCCGCTGCTATCTGGCGGAACCCGAAGAAGCCGCTTGGCTGGGGACCACTCCTTACGGTACCGGACGCCACAAGATCCAGGGGTGCGGTTATTCCAGGGATCTTCCTCTTCTCGACCCCGCCCTGGTGGAAAAGTTCGTTACGGTCTCCGACGAAAGGACCCTTGAATGCGCCCGGGATCTGGCGAAAATCGAGGGAATTCTCGGAGGATTTTCCTCGGGAGCCAATCTGGCGGCGGCTCTGGATCTGCTCGAAGGCCCCGAAAAGGGGAATACCCTGGGCATTCTGATCTGCGATTCCGGTGCCAAATATCTGAGTACGGATCTTTATCCCTGATTTCGGGAACCAAAATCGTTCGTACTCTCCGTTTCCTTAAAAACATCCTCATTACTGCCTCTCTTCGGAAAATCTCCCCCTTCCTCGGCAAGGGAAACATCTCCCCAGATCTCCGGGTTTCGCGGGAGAGGCAGTTTTTTGTTTTTGCGTATTACCGCGATTCGGGAACTCCCTTTTCTTTCGCTCTCAGGGTAAAGCATGGTATAATTTCCTTAGTTTTCTGAGAAGTACAAACCTGCAGCACAAAGCTATGACAGGACTTCCGGGCTCTTGATCTTTTTCAGGCAATGCTCCGGCACGACGCATCGTTACTCTTGGACGTTCTCGGAAAAGGAAATCATGGTCCGGTTTCAGATTCTTCTATATAAGGAGGATCGACCGATGAAACGTGCCTATACACAAAGACATGTCGCTATCGTTAAAAACATTTGGCGGGCATCTTTCTTTTTTTTCTGCCTTACTATTGCGACAACCCCGCTTTTCGCCTCGGCAAACGCAAACCCCTTCAACATGGAATCCCTTTTTACCGAAGAGGAGATACACTGGCTGACGGAGCACCCCGCCATTCGCATCGGAGCCATGGACAACTGGCCCCCCTTCAATTTCGTCGACCGCAAGGGAGAACCCAGCGGCATCGGCAAAGACCTCGTCACGGCTCTCAACAGGCGTTTGGAAGGCAGACTTCACATGGTTTCCGCTGCCTGGGAGGATCTTTACCGTAGGGCATGCCTAAGAGAACTCGATGCTCTCCTGGATATTACTCCCAAACCCGAACGAGAAGAATTTTTCAATTTCACAACCCCTTACCTCGATGTACCACATGTCATTATCGCTCCCAGGAACGCCTCTTTTCTTTTCAACGAAGATGATCTCGCGGGGAAAGTCCTGGCCCTGGAAAAAGGCTTCGGTAACATCGCCTATTTCAGGGAACACTATCCAAAGGTCATGATCCGGGAATACCGGGATACCACCCAGGCTCTCGAAGCGGTGGCATACGGCAAAGCGGATGCCTATGCGGGCAACCGCAGCGTGGCCCTTTTTTTGATCGAAAAAAATGTCATGACCAATCTCATGGTGCACGGCAATTTGCGAAAACGAGGCGCTCTCCTCACCATCGGCACCCGCAAGGATTGGCCTCTGTTGCAGGCTATTCTGCAAAAAGCCCTGAACGACATATCCTCCCAGGAAATGCGAGAGATCCAAAGCCACTGGGTAACCCCCGTGACAAGCAGCCTGCCTCTTTCCGCAGTATCGCTGAGCCCTGAAGAGTATGCCTGGCTCGACGCCCATCCGGAAATCCGGGTGGGCATTATGGATGCCTGGCCTCCCATGGATTTTGTGGACCCCACGGGAACGGCTCAAGGCATCGGGGTGGATTTTATCAAGGCCCTGAACAAAAGAATGGGAGGACGCCTGATTCCCCTTCCGGGACCTTGGGCCGAAATCTACCAGCAGGCTCAGAAGAAAGAGCTTGATGTCCTTATGGACATCACTCCCCGGGAAGACCGTACATCTTTTTTTCTCTTTACCAAACCCTACGCTACGATTCCCCACGTTATCGTAGCCCGCGAGGAGGGGCCCTATTTCCGCTCCATGAAAGAACTTGAGGGGAAAAAAATCGCCTTGGAACGGGGATTTTTCCTGGTCAACCACTTTTTGCGGAACTACCCGGATCTGCACATTATAGAATATCCATCCACCAGCGACGCCCTGGATGCCGTAGCCAAAGGCGAAGCGGATGCCTATGCGGGCAATCGGGCCGTGGCAGCCTATCTCATAGAAAAAGAATTGCTTACCAACCTCCAGGTTCAAGGAAAGCTGAAGGAAACTTCATCGGTCAACAGCATGGGCGTTCGGAGAGACTGGCCCGAACTGGCGATCATTCTCGACAAAATCCTTACTTCCCTTTCCACGGAGGAAATACGAAATATTTACCGAAAATGGGACAGAACCGCCTCCGAATTGACTCTCACCCCGGAAGAGCAAGCCTGGCTTGAAGATCATCCGATCATCCGGGTTGCCCTTACAGCTCACTGGGAACCCTTGGAATTTCTTGACGAGAACGATATTTTCCGAGGAATAGCCGTGGATTATCTTCAGCGTATCGGCGAAATTCTAGGGATGGACTTTCAATTCGTGGAGATTGGTTCTTGGCAGGAGAAAACAGCTGCTCCCCTTGCTGCGCAAGGGGCCAGTATGTATGCGGCGGTGGAAAAAACGCCCCTGCAGGAAGAATCCCTTTTTCTCACAGAACCCTATCTCTCGCTCCCCATGGTGGTTTTCAACCGTGAGGAAGCTCCGTATATCAGCGACCTTGACGAGCTTGCAGGAAAAAAGGTGGCGGTTGTTCGGGGACATGCGGTGATCACATATCTCAGGGAACACTATCCTCTTCTCGATCTTATGGAACTCCCCGGCATTACCGAAGCGCTTCAGCAAGTGCAGCAGAAAAAGGCGGAGGCTCATATCGGCAGCATCCTGATCACCACCCATTACATACGAAAAGAAGGGTTCACCGGCCTAAAGGTAGCGGGGCAAACCGATTATACGGAGAAAATTGCCCTGGGAACGGACAAGGAACTGCCCATTCTGGCAAGCCTTCTCCGGAAAGGCCTTAACGCCCTGCCCCAGGAGGAACGCCAAAACATTTCCCGGAAATGGATGTCCATTACCTATGAACGCCACATGGATTATAGCCTGGTCTGGAAAATCCTTCTGGGCGCCACGGCGCTGTTTATCCTGTTCTTTTTCTGGAATCGGCGCCTATCGAGAGAAATCGATGAACGTAAACGGGCGGAAGCGGCCTTGCAGATAGCCAAAGATACCGCAGAAGTGGCCACCCGGGCCAAAAGCGACTTTCTCGCCAACATGAGCCATGAAATCCGCACCCCCATGAATGCCATCATCGGTCTGGCTCACCTGTTAATGCAAACCGATCTCTCCTCCAAACAATTCGATTATCTCACCAAGTTGAACAGCGCATCCCGCATGCTCCTGGGAATCATCAACGATATTCTCGATTTTTCGAAAATCGAAGCGGGGCGGCTCGACATGGAGTCCATCGCATTCAATTTGGAAGAAGTCTTCGACAGTCTTGCCAATCTTGTGGCCGGGCGAATCCAGGGAAAAAACCTGGAATTGCTCGTGGATATCCCTCCGGAAATACCTCGTCAGCTGGTAGGAGATCCCCTGCGACTCGGGCAAATTCTCACCAACCTCACCACGAACGCCGTCAAGTTCACCGAGAAGGGCGAAATCGTGATCGATGTCAAAATGCTGGATAAAGGCGAACGGGAAATTCGCCTCCGTTTCTCCGTCCGGGATACGGGAATCGGTATCAGCACGGAACAGCAGGCAAAACTTTTCCGAGCTTTCAATCAAGGAGATTCCTCCACTACCCGGAAGTACGGGGGCACCGGGCTTGGGCTGACCATCAGCAAAGGCCTCGTAGAAATGATGGGAGGAGAGCTCTCCGTGGAAAGCTCCCTCGGCATGGGCAGCACCTTTACGTTCACAGCCGTCTTCGGCCTTCCCTCGGTGGGGGCACCGAAAAAGCTCCGGCCCCATCCTGACCTTTCCAATTTACGGGTCCTTGTCATCGACGACAATCCGACTTCCCGTGAAATCCTGCAAACCATGCTCGAGGGCATGTCCTTTCAGGTCACCCTTGCAGCCTCGGGAGCCGAAGGGATTTCCGAGCTGGAAAACCCCCGGAAAGAACTCCCCTTCCAGCTCGTAATCACCGATTGGAAAATGCCGGATATGGACGGTTTCGCCACGATTCAAAAAATCCGCCGCTCCGACTCCGCCTTCAAGGACGTAAAAATCATCATGATTACCGCTTACGCCGGAGAAAATCTTATGCGGCAAGCCGCAGAGGAGCATCTGGACGGTTTCCTGATCAAGCCCGTAAATCAGTCCACCTTGTTCGATACGATCATGGTGGCCTTCGGCAAGGAAACATCCTCTCTGGAGTATCGTCCCGCCACGGACACACCCCAAGGGGACACGGTGGCGGGCCTTCGGGGCATCCGCATTCTCCTGGCGGAGGATAACGAAATCAATCAGCAGATCGCAAAGGAAATCCTGGAGCAGGCGGGGTGCATCGTAGTGGTTGCCCGCCATGGAGGCGAAGCGGTCAGCATGGCCGCTGCAGGCTCTTACGATCTGATTCTGATGGATATCCAGATGCCCGTCATGGATGGCTTCGATGCTACAAAGCGCATCCGGGCGTTGCCGGGCAAATCGAAAGGAATACCCATTATCGCCATGACTGCCCATACCTTGACCGGGGATCGGGAACAAAGCCTTGCTTCAGGCATGGACGATCATATCGGCAAACCCATCGATCCCGATCAGCTTTTCACGACCCTGGCCAAGTGGATTGAGCCGGGAGTGCGTACCGCTCCAGAGAACCACTCCCGCAAATCCCCTCTCCCGGAAACGGAAAAACCCTTGCCCCTTCTCGATTTTCCCGGCATCAATACTGAAACGGGGCTGGCCCGGGTAGGGGGCAATCGGGAACTCTACGAAAATCTGCTGTTCAAATTCCGGCGGGATTTCAGCGACAGCAGCCGGGAAATCCGTCGTTTGCTCGACATGGGAAAGAACAAGGATGCCCAGAGACTCGCTCACACCCTGAAAGGGGTTTCCGGCAACATCGCCGCAGCCTCACTCCATGCCGCAGCGGCAAAAATAGAAGAAGCCATAAAAAATCCCGAAGTTGCCGGCATGACGCTTCTTGTGGCCGATTTGCACCGGGAGCTGCACCGGGTGCTCGGAGGCATCGAAAAATTTCAAGCGGGAAAAAAGATCCCCCCCGAAAAAACGCTGGTTCCCGGAAATTCCGAAGCACTTCTACGCAACCTGCGCCAACTGGAACCTTTTTTGCATAAACACAAGCCGAAACAGGCTAAAGTGATACTTGCCGAAATCAATACCTACTCCTGGCCGGAAGAGCATCTCGAAGAGCTGGACAAAATCAATGTCTTTACCGCAAAATATGCCTTCAAAGAAGCGGAAGAAGTTCTGTCCGGGCTGGTGAACAGGCTGACAAAGGGGGAGACACCTCATGAATGATCTTTCTCATTATTCCGTGTTACTCGTGGATGATGTCGAAGCGGAAATAGACATCCTGGTGAATGCCCTGGAGGATGATTACGAGGTAAGCGTGGCCCTGGATGGAATCTCCGCTCTCGAGTATGTGGAGGAGCAGCTGCCGGACCTCATTCTTCTGGACATCATAATGCCCGGCATGGATGGCTATGAAGTCTGCGCCAGGCTGAAAGAAAATCCTCGAACCCTGCATATTCCGATCATCTTTCTCACCTCCAAAACCGAAGAGCAGGACGAGGCCAGGGGACTCGATCTGGGAGCGCTGGACTACATTACCAAACCCTTCAACACCATGCTGGTCAAGGCCCGTGTCCGCAACCACCTTTTGTTGAAACACCATCAGGACAGCCTGGAGGAGATGGTTCGGGAGCGGACCAGGGAGTTGCAGTTAACCCAGGATGTCACCATCGAAATCATGGGAACCCTGGCGGAATACCGGGATTCGGAAACGGGAGGACATGTCAAACGCACCAAGGAATATATAAAGATCCTGGCGGAACATCTCCGGAACCATCCCGGGTACGCTCACTTCCTGAACGATACCAATATCGACCTCCTGTATAAATCCGCACCTCTCCATGACATCGGAAAGCTGGGAGTTCCCGACAGCATTCTTCTCAAACCGGGAAAACTGACGATCCGGGAGTTTGAAGAGATGAAAAAGCATTGTCTCTACGGGCTCAAGACAATGCAGATTGCGGAAGAGAAGCTCGGCTCCCGTTCGTTTCTCAACCTGGCGGGAGAAATCGCCTATTCCCATCATGAAAAATGGGACGGAACCGGATATCCCGAAGGAAAACAGCACGAAGATATTCCCCTCTCGGGGCGCCTCATGGCCATTGCCGATGTTTACGACGCCTTGATCAGCAAGCGGGGCTACAAAATGCCCTTCAGCCATGAAAAGGCGGTAGAGATCATACGAGCGGGAAAAGACCGGCATTTCGATCCGGTTATAGTAGATGCCTTTCTCGAACTGGAGGAGAAATTTCGCCGGATTGCCCTGGAGTTCGCGGACCACGAAGAGGAGCGGAAGAGCCTGGCTTTTTCTTCATGAGGCACGCCCCTTTATGCAACCGAAGGGAACCCGTTGGATCGACACAATCCACAAAGGCCCGGGAAATTTCCCGGGCCTTGTCTTTTATGCCGCAGTTTACCGGGGAAGCCGGATTTTCCGAAGAAGGAGAGGCCAGAGCAGCAGGGCCGCCACAGGAAAGGCGAAGGCGAGAAATCCGAAGGCTCGGGGCGGTTGCTCCCAGGGCATGGTAACGATCCACATGCAGCAGGCTCCCACCATGTACTGCACGAAGACCAGGATGGAGGAGGCGGAACCGATATCCCGTTCCACCTGCTCCAGAATGATATGGTTGCTCAGGGGACGGCTCATGCCGTAGCAGAAGGTATAGATCCCCACGCCCACCGCAAAGCCCACCGGATGCAGATGCCCCCCCAGCAGAAGTCCCGCTCCTCCCGCGGCAGCCCCGGCAATGCAAAGGGTGAGCAGCGGAAGATCCCGGATTTTGCCGTGAAGCCGGGTACAGGTAAAAGCGCCGAGCATGGAGATAAAGGCGTTCACCCCGAAAAAGGCGCTGAACTGATTGGGGCTGAGCCCGAAGAAGCTGATGTACACCAGGGAAGATACCGCGATATATCCGAAAAAGGGACCTCCCAAAACCTGCATGGAGAAAACCGCCAGAATGTACCGGAGATTTTTGAGAATCCGCAGATAGGGGCGGAACATGGAGCGGATTCCCGGAGCGATGGGCTCCTCCAGGGTTTCCCGATAGAACAGGGCGGCCCCCAGGCAAGCCAGCACGAGCACCCCCTGGGTAAGGAAAATAACCCGCCATCCCGTGAACTGCAGAAAGAGGGAACCCAAAATGGGGGCGAGCATGGGAACGATGGAAAGCAGTATGGCGATGTAGGCGAGAATGAGCTTACGACGATCTCCTTCGTAACGATCCCGGCAGATGGCCATGCTCATGGAGGAAGGAGCCGATGCTCCGAGCCCCTGAAGAATCCGAAAGAAGATAAGGTGTTCCGCCCGGGTTCCCAGAGCGCAGAGAAAGGAAGCCAGAGCGAAAAGGCTCATCCCCGCGAGAAGCACGGGCTTTCTTCCGAATCGGTCCGAGAGGGGACCGCAAAAGAGAAGCCCCACGCTGAAGGTAGCGAACCAGAGCACCAGGGAGAGGCTGATGAGGCTTTCGGAAACCTGCCATTCCCGAGCTATGGTGGGAATCGCCGCAAGATACATATCCGTGGCCAGGGGCGGTATGGACGTGAGGGAGGCCAGAAAAGCCACGTAGAGTTTTTCCCGCCCTTCCGATGAGAGAGATTGGATATTCACGAGAGGCTCCTTCCATGAGCAGGCATTATCTGCTGAACGATTTTTTTCGAGAATCGGGAGTTTCTACTGCGCATCCCGGGCTATCCACCGGATACCTATTCGGGCTACCTCTTCCCCTGCGGCGTTTTCCAACCGGTGAAGGGTTTTATTGTTCTCCAGTTCCCGGGCGAAAGAACGAATTTCCTCCCCGAAGGCGACCTCCTTGCGGAAGAGAAAATCCACCTCTCCCGGAAGGTGGCGGAAGGGGATTTCCCGGGGGAGGGCCTCCACCGCCCATCCGAGATAGACTGCGTTGTTCACGTGACCGTTCATGTCGATCTCGGTAATTCTCGGAGTGGTACTCCACTCCCAGGAGGGGTTCTCCAACCTGGAAAGAGAGGCGAAACCCTGCGGAAAGAGGCACTCCTCCCGCAGAGGATAGGGCTCCAGGGCCTTATCCACCGGCAGAGCCTTGCGTTCCTCCAAATCGATAACGCACCAGGCGCTGGTTCCTCCTCCAAGCACTTCGGAGCCCGAAGAGAACTCCACCTCCCGATAGGCGAAAATCCGTTTTCTTTCCCGGGGCCAGGTACGCAGCGTCAGAACTTCTCCGTACCGGGGGAAACGCCTCATGTGGAGATGAAACTTCGAGAGCACCCAGCCCAGGTTCCGGGGATAGAGATGAGAAAAACCGCAGTTCAGATTTTCCGCGTGATGGCTCGCAGCCTCCTGAAAAAGATTCATCAGCGTGGTGGCAGTAACCCTTCCATCGGCGCTCACTTCATAAAGCCGAAGAGGGAAATTTTCTTTCCATTCCTGAACGACCATAGGCACCTCCCGTATCTTGTTACATCAAAATTTTCCCTTCTCATGTATAGTATAGCCATATTTCCCTGCAGAAAAGGAGAAAATGATGAAATTTCTGTTTTACGCCCTTTACGGCTGTAATCTCTTGCTTCTCCTGGGAGGTCTTCTGCTGCCCTCCTCGGTGGCGGTGCATTTCTCCCTTTCCGGAGAGCCGGATCGATGGATGAACCGGGACGTCTTTCTTCTCTCCTGGGCTCTCTACTGCAGCTTCATGGCTCTTCTCTTCGCCCTGGGAGCTTCGGGAAAGATGCCTCTTTCTTCCCGGTTCTGCAATATTCCATCAAAAAAATACTGGCTCAACCCTTCCCGAATCGACAAAGCCCGAACCATGCTCAGCCGGCTTCTCTACGAAGGAGGTGCGGGGCTCTTTCTTTTCCTGGGAGGACTCTTTCTGCTTCTTCTCCAGGCTCACGCAAAGCAACCTCCTCTTCTTTCGCTTCCCCTCTTTTTTCTTCTTCTGGCAATTTTCCTGGGAGGACTTCTTTTCTGGATTCTTCGTTTTTACCGCGCCTTCCGCCCTCCCAGAACCAACATCGAGGAGTGATACTTCATGACGCATATCGCAGGAATCTATCTCTTTCCCGAAGTGGAAAACCTCGATTTCGCAGGCCCCTTCGAGGTTTTTTTCACCGCCGCCCGCATGTATCGACGCGGACATCCCGAAGAGGAACTTCTCTTCCAACCCCTGCTCATTGCGGAGAACCCCGGCCCCGTAGCGGCTCGGGGAAATGTACGGGTGCTCCCCCACCATACCTTTCAGGATCATCCTCCCCTGGATATTCTTCTTGTTCCGGGAGGAGTGGTTTCGGAAATCATGGAAAACTCCGGAGCTCTCGAATGGATACGAAGGGAATCCGCCCGGGCAACCTACACCGTTTCAGTCTGTACCGGGGCGTTTCTTCTGGGAGCCGCGGGGCTTCTGAAGGACAAACGGGCGGTAACGCACTGGGAGGACATGGAAGATCTTGGAAAGCTCTTTCCCCATCTCCATCTGGCTCGGGAAGCCCGGTGGGTGGACGAGGGAAAGGTCATCACCGCTGCGGGAATTTCCGCAGGAATCGACGTGGCGCTTCATCTCGTGGAACGCATCGGAGGAGAGGAGCTAGCCCTCCGCACCGCCCGGCAGATGGAATACCGCTGGAATCGGGAGTAAAAGATTCCGCCTTTCTCCTCACATTGGAAACGGAAGAGGCCCTTCTCGTATTACAAGAAGGGCCTCTTCCGTTTCCAGGAGAAACGAAAATATTTACACTTTGAACTGGCTCAAATACTCCTGCATCTTCTCCA
>Ga0116163_1000469_pt1 | contig 28785 bp, 22 predicted proteins | sample AD_UKC107_MetaG_FD_89889 | JGI IMG/M metagenome (GOLD analysis project Ga0116163, IMG submission 89889) | Active sludge microbial communities of municipal wastewater-treating anaerobic digesters from Hong Kong - AD_UKC107_MetaG | ecosystem: Engineered > Bioreactor > Anaerobic > Digestate...
CAGGTTTGTTATTTCTGACAGGAGTTTTGCATATCTACCTCTCAATTGCTGAGTCTACCCAGGAGCAGTTCCTCCCCACTTTGATTTTTGGCATTGTATATTGCATTCTTGGCTTTCTGATATTTTTGAAAAAGAGATTTGCCATATGGATTGGATTGATCCTTCCATTACTGCCTCTGACAGGGAGCCTGGTCAAGGTTGATTTTAAAACGACAGATCCTATGACTTTTATTGTACTGGGATTTGACCTGGCGATCTTATTAAGCTGCCTGATATTGATATTAAGTAAAAGCAAGTCCCAAATTTGATAACGAACAGACCATTTATCAAATTGAAGGTTTGATCGACTTCGGCACTTGCCAGAAGTTTATTTGTTGGTGATTTTATAAGAACAATATCCTTTAATAAAAACTTCTATTTTAATAAAAATCCATCTTTGAGGACATCCTGAAATAATTCGCAGCAAATCATCTTAATAGCATAACCTGATTATGTTTCACTAAGGATCTCGCTGAGAGCATGTCCTCTTTTGTTGATGTAAATATCATTATGGAAATAATCGAGTTTCTTAAGGAGGTATGAAAGAGTGTTTATCTCCCGGGCAGAAAGATTTCCAACCACAATTCTTGCCACCTGACTCATAAATGGAAGCATCCTTAAGATCTCTTCTCTTCCGGAATTGGTTATGGAAACCCTGATACTTCTCCTGTCATTCTCATCTGCTGATTCAATTATCAAACCTTTTCTTAACAGCCTTCGGATAACTTCTGTACCGGAAGTCTTTTCCATAACCTGTTTCGTGATCAGTTCACTCTTACTTAAACTATCGTAAGTCATCAGGGTAATCAGGAAAGAAAACTCATCAGGTGTCTGCAACTGACTATTCCTGAGTACCTTTTTCATATACCATTTTGCATAGCGGTTCATCAGAACAATTAAAATTGAAATATCGCTTGTGGTATTGCGGTATTCATTCTTAAACCACACTCTGTTGTCTCCCGATATTTCTCTCATTTCCAATTCGTGACTGCCTGATTTTTCATTCAGGTAGCCAAGAAACTCTTCCATTGAATATTCCTGCTGATTTCCCTTTTCAGAATCAAAGGAAAAGAAACGATCTATCAGGGTTGTGAGTATTTCGCTCTTCTTCATAATTGGCATACTATCTAAACCAAAACAAAAACAGACACTAATAGTTCAATAACGTAATAAAAAAGACATATATGAACAATATAGTACTTGTATTGTTATTTGAGTTAATAAACGAATAATAGATGGAAATAGCAGCAAGTGTAAAGGGAGCAAGCAAAGAATACAAAACAGGTGACACTGTGATTACTGCGCTCCAGCCGACAACGTTCGATTTCAGGAAAAAGGAACTCACGCTGATAATAGGTCCTTCCGGTTCAGGAAAAACAAATCTTCTTTCTCTCCTGGGTTGTGTGATCTTTCCGACCGCAGGTGAGGTATATATAGATAACCTTCTTGTAAATAATCTCAATGATAAGGAGCTGGCAGGGGTAAGGCTTAAAAATATAGGTTTTGTTTTTCAGAACTTCAATCTCCTTGCACCTCTTAATGCACTCGAGAATGTCATGCATCCGCTAAGACTTTCCGGGATTGGCAGGAAGGAGGCTAAGTTAATGGCTGAAGAGGCTCTTAAAAAGGTTAACATGGAAGACAGGGTCAGGAGCCTGCCGAAAAACCTCAGTGGCGGACAGCAGCAGAGAGTGGCAATTGCCAGAGCACTTGTTACCGAACCGTCAATAATGCTTTGTGATGAACCAACCGCTTCACTCGATATCAGGAGTGTCGGGATTGTAATGGAAGAGTTGAAAATGCTTTCAGACTCCGGCAAATCAGTGATTGTGGTGACTCATGATCTGAGACTGAAGCCATTTGCCGACAGGATAATTTATGTGAATAACGGGATAGCTTCAGACAAACCATCTGAGGATGAGATATTTCACAATTGAAAATCAAAAAACAAATAAGTAAGAATAATAATCGTACAGCAATGAATAAAAAAATTTATATGGTCATTATACCACTTATCATTACGGCCTGCAGCGGCAGTCAGGAAGATAAGGATAAACCAGTTGCTTCATCTTATTCAGTTAACAGCGCAAAGGTAGAGGTTTCGGAAGTTGTCGGGGTAGGCAGGGTGGAACCCGAAAAAGAAATTATCAGCCTTGCCTCTGCAACCGGAGGCATTGTAAAAGAGATATACAGGACCGACGGAGACAGTGTCAAAAAAGATGAGCCTCTTGTAAGACTGGATGATGAGCTTGAACTGATAAGGATATCCCAGTTAAGAAGTCAGTACATTTCACAGAAGTTACAGGCAGATATTGATAAGCTTAACTTGCAGGAGTCAGAGGCAAGGCTTGCCAATAAGAAAAGACTCCTGGAGTCGGTAGCAAGCCTGGCATCAAAAGGCGCTGAGACAAAGCAGGCTCTCGATGATCTCGAGACCGAAGTCACTGCCCTTTCACTGGCTGTTGAAAAGGAGAGGGCTTCAGTGGCCCTGTCTGCCAGCAGGCTCAGGGAAACAGCCGAACAGGTGAGATATGCCGAAGCCGAGGCTGACAAAAAAATATTGCGCTCACCCTACAATGGGATCCTTCTCGAGCTTTTGATTGAAAAAGGCAGTGCGGTAAACCAGTTTGAAACATTTGCAGTGGTAGCCCCTTCAGGACCTGTGACAGTAAGAACTGAAGTCGATGAGCTTTTTGCAGGAAGGGTGAGATTGGGTCTTGATGCCGATATAAGATTTGTCGGCAGTGATTCGGTTGTCGCGAAGGGGAAGGTAATCTTTGTTTCCCCCTACCTAAAAAAGAAGTCGCTGTTTTCTCAAAAAGCAAATGAGCAGGAAGACAGACTTGTAAGAGAAGCAATAATAAAGCTTGAAGGAGCTTACGGGCTTTTGCTGAATTCAAAGGTAGAATCAGTAATCAAAATTAAAAGCAGCCGGCTATGATCTCAACTGCCTACAGGTTCATTAGATATGACAAGGTAAAGAGCATTGGCGTAATTATCGGTATCGTCGTCAGCATTTTCCTTATTGGCCAGCAGGTGGGAATTCTGAGGTTTCTTACCGGACTGATGGGTGGCCTTGTCAGCAACTCAAGGCAGGATATCGGCCAGATCTGGGTTGTTGATAATATTACCCGGAATGCGAATGAACTTCCTAAGCTGAATGAAAGCCTGGTAAGGGAACTGAGGAGCATAGAAGGAGTTATGAATACTTATCCGATAGTAGTTTCGGCAGCATCGGTTAAATTTGATAACGGCAAGCTGGCTCCTGTGCTTATTATAGGAAGTGAAGCACCGATGTTTGTTGCAGGCCCGAATCCTGAATCCATAAACCAGGGGGATCTTCTTTCGCTGAATGATTATGAAGCCGTCTCGGCCGAGTATTACGACCAGGCCACATTTGATTATCCCGTAAAACTGGGAACACGAATTGAGATTAACGGGAAAAGTGCTATTGTAAAGCTGGAGACAAAAAATGCAAGAGGATTTGCAGGGTCATTTTTCTATACGACATTATCGAAGGCGCGTTATTATACATCATTCCCCGAATCGAAAGTCAGTACAATAGCCATCCAGGTCAGACCCGGATACGCTGTTGATGATGTTGTCGATAACATAAACAGATCGGTATATGGGATCAGGGCCTGGGATGCAGAGAAACTGAAAAAAGCAACGATCAGCTATATCACAATATCTTCAAACATAGGAACCAGCATCGGGTCGCTGGTTGTTTTTGCCGTTTTGAGCGGTTTCTTTATCATAGGCCTTACACTGTATTCTTCAGCTGTGGACAGGATACGCGATTACGGGACACTCAAGGCAATTGGTGCTACCAACCGGTATATCACCAGGCTTATCCTGACACAGAGCTTCCTCTTCGCTGTCACTGGTTTCATTATTGCAATGATGCTGCTTGAAGGATTCAGGGCAGGAGTCTCCAATGCCGGTCTTCTGATCAGTTATACAATCAGGGAATATGCTGCACTGTTCCTGATAACGGTATTCATCTCGGTTGGCAGTTCTCTGTTCTTCTCCATACGTACAATCAAAAATGTTGAACCGGCTGCGGTATTCCGTGGCTGACAATAAAAAGAATATAAAAATGAAATCTTTAACACGATCAATAATATTTTTACTCCTTATAAGCCTTTCTTCAGTCATATCAGGGCAGAATATTAAGCTGATAACATGTATCGATTCTGCTCTGGCGAACAGCGGAAATATAAAAGCGGTCAGGACTGATATTGAAATTGCTGAACTTCAGACTTCATCGGCTTACCAGAAGTATCTTCCAGACCTGTCATTAAGCTATGGCTACAGATATAATCCCGTTATTCCCACACAGATAATTCCTGTCGGACAGTTCAGCCAGGTTCCAACAGACGAAAAAAGGCCGATAAAATTCGGTACTGACTGGCAGCAGAATTCAGGAATAAATCTCTATCAGCCTATAATTGACTTTTCAATTAAAAGCCGCGTAGCAGAAAGTAAAATAAATGAGAAACTAAAGAATACAGATGCTGAGGCTGCTGAAAGGGATTTGAAGATGGAGGTATTAAAAACATTTTTAAATGTCTGGCTCATGGAAGAACAGTCTCGTTCCGCCACCCTGGACACACTTCGGACATACAGTACCAAAGAGCTTTTCATGGCCAGATTGAGAGAGGGACAGACGCTTAAAACAGAAGTCAACAGGGCAATTCTGAACCATAATAATGCTCTTGCAAATTATGTTTCCGTTTCATCATCCTTAACGAGGGAAAAGATCTATATGAGCTTCCTCACAGGAATTTCCCTTGAGACTTTGCTGGATGGTACTTTTGACTTCTCGCCATTTTCGGAGGGCTTTCCGGAGATAGATGGTGCTGATCCTTTTTTGGACTCCATCCCTTCCGTGAAAAACCTGAAACTCAGGGCTCAGCTTCTTGAACAGCAGCAGAAAGCTGAAAGATTGAAAAAAACGCCAACACTTGGTTTTGAAGGATTCCTTGGTGCGAACCAGTATTCAGATACCTTCAGTCCGTTTCTTTCAGACAGATGGTATGGAAGCAGTTACCTGGGACTAAGTCTGAGATTTCAGTTGCTATCCGGAAGCAGCACAAGGAACAGGGTTAATCAGTTGAAGCTGGAGGAAAAAGCTGTGGAATCAAGGCTGGGAGATGAGATTAGCAGTGTCAGCAATGCAATTCTTCAGCTTGCAGAGGAGATAAGGCAGATTGAATATCAGGCTGAATTGTCAAAACAGAACTTAGCCTTGTATGAGGAGAACCTTTCATTGAATCAGGATAGATTTGATAAAGGTCAGATAAATGCATACGATCTTTTAACAGATGAAATCGACTTTCAGAAAGAGCAGTCAGGGTACAATGAGAGGCTGGCCGAACTGTTTTTTAAGAAAATTGAGCTGATAAACAACTCAGGGGCTCTTTCGTCATTCATAGAGGATCTGCGATGAATTATCAATTAACAATCCAATTTGTGATTGTCTAAAACCATAAATAGCCGGACCTGGTTAGAAAAACAAGTGCGGACGTAATTACCGTCATATCCCGAATTCTGTCATCATTCATATTTAAGCGACCGTGCAGGGTTTACCCTTGCTGCCTTTATTATCCGGTAGCTTATTGTGAGAAGAGCAATTCCCATGGCAATTACAAGCCCGGCAATTAAGCTTAACATACTGACATTTATCTTATAGTGGAAATTCTCCAGCCATTTACCTGCTATGTAATATATTAAAGGCCATGCTATTAGAGCTGAAACTGAGACCAGTACTATCGTTTCCCTGGATATTTCGACATATATGCCGGCTATCGACGAGCCCATAGCCTTTCTGATGCCTATTTCCTTCGTTCTCTGCTCGACAGTATACGATGTAAGTCCGAGAAGCCCGAGAGCTGCGATAAGAATGGCAAGCAACGAATAAATCATTGCCATCTGAGCACTCTGCTTCTCCTGGCTGTACATCTTCTCGAAATCAGCATCCAGGAAATAATACTGCAGGGGGGCATTTGAGGAATATTCCTTCCATATCTTTTCAATTTCATTGATTGTGGCAGAATAGTTGGCAGGTGCGATTCTTACTGTAATATAGCCCCAGTAGTTCCCTTCACCCTGAAGCCTGAATATATAAGGCTGAATAGGATTCCTGAGTGACTGGAAGTTGAAATTCTTTACCACGCCTATGATAGGGTAGGCCTCAGGTCCTCTGTCTCCAATCCCAAGTATCCTAGTCTTTTCAAGGTCAGTGATGCTGAAGTTTTTTATGGCACTCTCATTAAGTACACACGCCTGGGCGTCGGTAGTGAATGACTGATCAAAAAACCGGCCGGTGTCTGGCTTCATTTCATATGTGTCAATGAAATCATAATCGACCCAGCTTGTTGCCATCAAATAAGTTTCATCTTTTCTGCCTTCGATCATATAGCCATTTGTGTTGTTGGTGCGTCCCGGGATAGCTGTAGAGCTTGCAATGTTCACCACTCCCGGCAGTGTTTTAACCGCCTCCTTGAAGGATCTCATCTTGTTTCCCACCACATGGGCTCTTTCAATGACTATCAGCTGTTCCTTGTTGAATCCTACGTCTTTATTCAGCATGTACTTTATCTGCCTGCTCATGATAAGTGTACCTACAATGAGAAGTATTGACACCGCAAACTGGAAAACTACCAGAACCTTCCTTAGTTTACCGTTACTTCTGCTGTTCCTTGCATTTCCCTTGAGTACTTCGTAGGGGCTGAACGATGAAAGGAAGAATGCGGGATAGCTACCTGACATGACGCCGACGATCAGTGAGAATAACAGCAATACCGGTATTGTATACCACGCTGCAAAAAGTTCCAGTTCAAGTTTTGTTCCGAGCAGATTGTTGAAATATGGTAAACTCAGTTTTATTATTACAAGGGAAAAGATCAGAGAAATGAATACTAGTAAAAACGATTCTGTCAGAAACTGTGTAATAAGCATTCCCCGTGATGAGCCACCTATTTTTTTGATTCCCACCTCTTTGGATCTTCGTGATGCCTGTGCAGTAGCAAGATTCATGAAGTTGATGGCAGCAATTACAACTATTAGGAGGGCTATGCTGCCAAAGATGACAAGGTACCTGGGATCGATCGGAGCCTTAAATTCTCCCTCAACCGTATTGTCGAGGTGAATGTCAGTAAGCTTCTGGAGATAAAACCTGTACACATTGCCTCGTTTTAAAAACTCTTCAACGGTTACTCCCGTGTATTGCTGCAATTCAGGCCCGACGTATTTAGCCACCATATCCTTGAATTTACTGTCTGCCGAAGCTGCACTCGCATTGGGTTTGAGCAGCAGGTAGAGCGCAAAACTGTTACTCATCCATTCCTGCTGTTTTGATCTCGGGTTGGTAAGGAAGGAGGTAATCATGCTGGCATCGAAATGTGAATTCGACGGTATATCCTGCATTACCCCGGTGACAACATACCTGGTGGTGTCGGAGCCAATCTTTATCATCCTGTCAATCGGATCTGCGTCACCGAATATTTTCTTTGCAGCAGATTCCGAAAGCACAACTTTATGAGGACTGTTCAGCAGGTTATCGCGATCACCCCTGATAACCGGAATACTGAAGAAATTGAAGAATGATGAGTCGGCTTCAATAACGTTGTCTTCAGTAAAAATATTCTGGTCGTATTCAACTGAGGTACTACCGGTACCATTCATGCGCAGGAAGTCTTCAACTTCGGGGAATTCTTCAGGCATTGTTGGACCCATTATTGCCGGAGTATAGGCACCGTTGATCTCCTGCTCCCCGAGCTTGCCATTAAGTACTACCCTGAATATCCGGTCCTTTTTTTCATTGAATCTGTCATAGCTTGCTTCGTTGATCACATACAGGGCAATAAGCAGACTGCAAGCAATTCCAATAGCCAGCCCGAAAATATTTATTAATATATATGCACGCTGTCTTTTAAAAGACCTGACGCTGTGCTTCAGAAGATTTAAATACATGCTGTGAATAGTTTTATCGGGTTAGTATTGGTACAAGAGAGGATCTTGATAAAAGAACCGGTCTGTTTTCTCTGTAAAGACATGGAAATTCAGACTATGTTGCAAACTAACCCGGTTTTTCCGGCTTATTTATTTTTCGGGCGATGAGAAGTCACGTCTGAACAGGTTTTTAAACAGGAATGATATTACTCAAACAAACTAATAACCAGGGCTCATAATGATGCTATTGAGAAGAGGTTGCTTGAATGCTATCGTCAATAAATACTTGTATAACAATTCATTAAATTATAATTACTTCATTTCCGGTTCCCAGTTCAAAATAATTCTCACCGAAGGTCTCCCTGAACATTTTTATCTGCATATCACCTGTGCAATGTGTGGCACCGCACTTGACAACACCGAGCTTCCTCATTTCGGATATTATCTGGCTTAACTCTTTTTCTGTTCTATCCATCAGATGGAATCCGCCGCAGACGAGGTAAATGTCCTTGCCGAAGTCATCCTTTATTTTCGTCAGCATATTTATTATCCCCGGGTGTGCACATCCTGTAATTACTGCAAGTCCTTTTTTTGTATCGATGACAAGAGCTTCTTCAGGGATTTGATATTTGAACTCGCCTGAGGTATAGAGATGTTTACATATCATAGAAGGTGCATCCACCATTACTGGTGTCAGATTCAGTCCTGCCATCTGTTTCTTGAAACCTGCCGGGAAGGAAACAGGAATCAGGACCGGGATCCCTGTCTTCATCTTCACAAAAGCAGGTATCCCCCCTGTATGGTCTCCATGCTCATGGGATAATACCAGCATGTCGATCCCTGAAGGATCAATACCAATAGATTTTAAGTTGGATTCAAAGATTTCGGGTTTTGTCCCGGTATCGAAGAGTATCTCCTTATCAAGCCCTTTAATAAGTACAGAAAACCCCCAGTCTGCTACCGTTCCCTGTTTTGATACATAATTGTCATAGATAACAACAAAAGTTACAGGAGTTTCAATCCCGCTTCCCCGGGTTACATTCTTAACGCCTTTGTAGTCTTCAAGCGTTTCCCATTTTTGTCCAGAGAGCACTGAACTCAGAAAGGCCAATGCTAAAAGGACAGCGCAGATCCTTATTTTTTTCATACCTGTTTGTAATTTTTTGTCATGTTGATTTCATTTCAGATAATATTCATACAAGTTAGGAATTTTCCAGCCAGCATGCCTGATTATTAAAAAGAAATACAGATCCGTGGGGTGTTTATTGCAAGCGCTGAGGACTAAAAATAACAGCAAAAAATCCGGATATGGTATTATACTTTGAAAATTTCCATTTTGTATTACGGAAAATCTGTCGGGTTGACGGAGTAATCAAAGAAGGTTATCCGGGTTCATTCGGAAGATTCAGTAATTTTTCTTAATTTAACTCTCAGAAAATAAGCACAGGCAGGTGATTGGACTGCCGCCTTAATATGAATGTCTTGCTTATATATCCGGAAAATCCTCCGACATTTTTTAGTTTTAAATATGCCCTTAAATTTATTTCAAAGAAAGCTGTTGAACCGCCTCTCGGATTGCTGACGGTATCAGCTTTGTTACCTGAGTACTGGCGGAAAAAATTAATTGACCTGAATGTTACAAATCTTGATCCTGAGGATATAAAATGGGCTGACCTGGTATTCATAAGTGCAATGATCATTCAGAAAGATTCGGTAAAGGATATCCTGGGGATATTAAAAAACTATGATACCAAAATTGTCGCCGGCGGACCTCTATTTACTCATGAGGTGGAAAACTTTCCGGACATAGACCATTTTGTTTTAAACGAAGCCGAGCTGACCCTGCCTGGATTCCTGGAAGATATTGAACACGGCAGGGCAGGGAGAATTTATGAAACAGGTGACTATGCTGAAATGACTGCTACCCCTGTACCTGATTATCATTTGCTTGATATAAATGCTTATGCATCCATGAGCATACAGGTCTCAAGGGGCTGTCCTTTTTCATGTGAATTTTGCGAGATCCCTTTAATTCATGGTAGCAGGGTCAGGGTGAAGAGCAGGGAACAGGTTATTTCTGAGTTGCACACAATTTTTAATACCGGATGGAGGGGTACAGTCTCAATTGTTGATGATAATTTCATCGGCCGAAAAGAATATATAAAAAATGAACTGTTACCCTCGGTTATCACATGGATGAAACAAAATGACTATCCCTTTATTTTTAATGTACAGACGTCAGCAAATATTGCAGATGACGAGGAACTGCTGTCGTTGATGACACAGGCTGGGATCCGTTCAACTTTCATCGGCATTGAAACACTCTCTGAAGAGTCACTCTGTCTCAGTAAAAAGTATCAGAACCGCAACCGCGATATGACTGCTGAAATCCGGAAAATACAGGAGGCAGGATTACAGGTTTCCGGTGGATTTATTGTGGGATTTGATACCGATACTCCTCAGGTCTTTGGTCAGATAACGGAATTTATAAATAAAAGCGGAATTTTATGGGCAATGGTTGGAATCCTGAATGCTCCCAAAAATACCAGGCTATATCATCGCTTAAAAAAAGAACAAAGGCTGACAAGTGAAATGACAGGGAACAACACAGATTATTCCCTGAATTTTGTTCCCAGAATGGGTCTGGATTTACTGATGGATGGCTATAACTCCATTATTCAGGGCATTTATTCAGTCCGGCCCTATTATGATAGGATCCATCGCATGTTCCAGAATTACAGGCCAGTGGACTTTGAACAAGTGAAAACTGATCCTTGCTATCTTCGGGGCTTCTTGAAATCAATATATTTTCTGGGTATTATAGATAAAGGCCGGAAAGAATACTGGAAATTTCTTTTCTGGGCTCTGTTAAGAAAACGCTATGTTCTCCTGGAAGGAATGATGTTCGCCATGTGCGGATATCACTTCAGGAAAGTATACGGGATCAGCTAAAAATGAGACAATGAAACAAGGGAACACATTCTTCTCACCCTTGTAGAAGACTCTTTTTAAAAATATCCATACCTTGTTTCATGCTGATCCGCGGACTGTAATCCAGCAAATTTCTCGCTGCTGAAATGTCAAACCAGTGGTGAGCAGTTAGTTCCTTTATTAAAAACCTGGTAATGAATGGCTCCTTTTCCAAATGAAATATCATATGAATCTGTTCCAGCACCCAGGCAAAGGCAAGAGCAATCATTTTTGGAACTGTTTCTTCTACCGGTTTGTAACCTGCTGACCGGATAATACTGTTGAGAAAATCCCAGGCCTTTACAGGTTCTCCGTTGGTAATGAAATATGCTTTTCCGCATACTTCCGGCAGCTTTTCCATTTTCTCCAATGACAGGATTTCAGCATCGGTATAATTCTCGATGAAGGTCGTGTCGACAAGGAAGTCTTTCCTGCCCGGTTTCTTCATTTTTCCGATTTTAGCCCTATGAATGATCTTGGGTATCAACTGGGTGTCTCCTGGTCCCCAGATCAGGTGAGGGCGCAGTGCTATAGTCTTTAATTTTTCAGAGTTTGCCCTGAGAACCTGTCTTTCTGCCTCAGCTTTGGTGGAAGTATAATTATTCAGAGAATGTTTTTCAGGATATTCTCTTGACTCCTCGACACCTTCCAGGTCAGAACCGTTGAAAACAACACTCGCCGAGCTCGTGTAAATCAGATATTTAACACCCTGCTTCATGCAGGCATTTATTACATTTTCAGTGCCTGTTACATTGGTTCTGTAAAAATCGGAATATCTTCCCCAGATACCCACTTTAGCTGCGGTGTGAAAAACAGCCTCTATCCCCTTGCAAGCATTTTCAATATCCCCGGAATTACATAGGTCACCCCGGAATATTTTAACTCCAAGTTTTTGATGTTCGGGATATTCATTCCGGGAAAATGTGGAAACTTCATAAGCATTTTCTACAAGTCTGCGGACAAGCGACAGGCCCACAAAACCACCACCTCCTGTGACCAGAACTTTCATCTTATTTGTTTTTGAGCCCATAGGGCCAGTTTTTCCCTGTAGATTTTTGCATTATGCCGGGGATCAACAGGAAATTTCCGGTGGAAAAGTACATGGTCAATCATTTCAGACCATTCATTTTTACCTGCAAGGATCAATAGTTCCTCCTTCATTCCTGCGGAACCTTTGACGCCTTTTTTCAGTTCAATACATATAACCGGAATGATATGGCCATTCAGGTCAATTCCAACAAGAGCAGAACGTTCAACCCTTGGGTGCTGATTGAAGACTGCTTCACAGGGAATGGTGAAGAGAGTTTTCTTATCAGTTACAACACGTTGGGACTTCCTTCCGTAGTACCAGAGTCTCCCGGATTTGTCCAGTTTACCAAGATCGCCGGTCCTGTGCCAGAACAGACCTGAACTTTTATCTTGTATTTTTGAGATAGCATTTGCATAATCGTTAGCGAGATATTGCTGAGTAACATTAGGGCCTTTCACCACAATTTCCCCAACATTACCGTGTAAAAGTACTTCAGCATCTTCCCGGTATTCAATTGGCTTATCTGTAATCTTTATGATCTCGATATCAATGTTCTCCAGTGGTGAGCCCAGGCAAAAGCTGAAATCAGGATCATTGGACTCAGGGTATATTCTGTTTAGTTCCACGTCAGTGATATCTGTAATCGATAATGCCTCTGTTGCACCGAAAGGGACGTGAATCACAGTCTCCTCGCTGATAACCTTCCGGAACATCTTGAGCAACACGGGTTTTACCGGGGCACCTGCAGTATAAATCCTTTTTAGGGAGGGTAGAATAATGTTATTAGTATTGCAGTAGTCTGTCAGTTTTTGCAATACCATCGGAGAGCAAAACATATTGGTGCAACTGAACAGCCTGATGTTATTAAATAATCTAAAGGGATCCAGTCTTGCCGGATGTGTCATATCCATATCCGCGAATACAACGCTAAGCCCGATGCTTACTGCCAGCATACTGATGAGGGGGAAGGTGCATATATCAATCCCGTCCGGGTCGTATCTGAAATGCTCTTTAAGGTAGCGGATCTGGGCTTCCAGCATCCGGTGTTTGTAAATTACTGCTTTTGCCGGACCTGTACTCCCGCTGGTAAAGAATACTGCAATATCATCTTCAGGATCTGCCTGGCAGGCTTCAGAAATGTGATTCTGTAATTTTTTAAATTTCTGATAATCGATCCCTTTGAAAAAAGCATTCGATCCTTTAATGAAGATCAAATCGACAGAGTAAAATGACTTAGGATAAAGGATGCGTAAAAGATGCGCTCTTGGGATCCCTATGAATGCTTTGGCTCCGGTTTTCGACAAGGCATTTGCCATGTTTCTTATACCCATCCCTGGATCTATCATTACAGGAACTGCTCCAATCCTTAACAAGGCATAGGTTATGGCAAACAAATCGACTCCCGGACTTACCAGGACGACCGTTCTTGTGCCTTTAACTATCCCTGAATTCAAAAAACTCCCGGCATATTTTTCAATCAGGGAACAAAATTCGCAGAAGCTTATCCTTACCGGATGTAAAAAGGCAGGTTTATCAGGATTTGCTTCTGCAAAACCGAATAAATAATCAGTAATATTCTTTGATATACCGGAAATCATCGATTTTTATATAATGCCAGTGAAACAGTTATCCCTGCTCCAACTGAAACGAAGAGAATATATTTTGCTGCTTTGAATTTGCTGTTGTAAAATAACTTCGTCAATGATGAAATGAATCCGGAAGAATAAAACTCATCATTCCCGTTTATTACAATTTTATCTCCCAAAGCTGAGTTTTTCTGAAGATCCCGCGCTAATTCCGCAGGACTCCGGGAAGTAAATACCAGGTCAATGTCCTCATAACTCAGATTTTCATTCCTTAAGAATTTATTTACTGAGCTATATGCGCATTCAACGCAATTCCTGAGATAATCCCGGCTCCGGCTTATTTCAAACTTAAATTTCCCTGTTCCCCATTCGATTATACTCCTGAAGTCATCAGAAAATTCCGGGAATGTTGCTGAAAAGAATGCTGTGAAGCCTGCAATACCATCGTCATGCGAAAGCAGGATCGAACCGGTTCCGTCAGGATAGATATAATTACCTTCTATGGAATCTGCAGGTTTGGAATCTCCGGAAACTATCAATCCGTTTTCAATTTCTTCTGATTGAATAAAACCATCAATAATCTGAATTGCATTTATAATTCCTCCTCCTCCGTTATGAAGGTCGAAGGAAAAGACTCTTCCTTTACCTGTACTTATTATTTTGTCCGGAGTTGTTCCCGCTTGCAGCTTATTCAGGATCATTGCAGCCAGTGCAGGTTCACTCAGGTGGTTCTCAGTGTATAGTGAAGTATTAATGAGTAATCCGATTTTACTTATATCCAGTCCGGCCCTTTTCAGACACACACCGGCAGATCTTTTTGAAAGATTCAGCATTCCCCTGCTGAGGCCGGATTTTGCGAATGAAACCGATTTAATTACTGTTCCCATATTTCTGAATTAAATCGTAAACAGAGAATATTGTTATCCCTATGACCAGGCCCGATGCAAAACTTAGCAGCATAATTTTGCTGCCTTTATCAATCCGCTTTTCTTTTAAATATTTGTATAAGGTTGCAAAATGTGTTGTGGAAGCCGTATTCCCGGTATTCGACAGGTTGATCACACCTTCACCGGGAGTTTCACCGAAATACCTTGAGAAGTGGTTTGCCCCGGAACGGATAGCCGTTATAGAGGTTTGATGAGGTATAAGAAAATCAATATCCTTCATTCTTAATCCTGCCTTTACCAGCGCTTCTTTAATTAATGGAGGTGCATATTCAATTGAAACCTCATGAATCCTTTGCATCTCGGTTTTCATTACAGCACCCGGATATTTCCTGCTCTGATATCCGACACACAAAGCGCTGAACTCGCTAAATGTATACATGTCGGACACCAGCAAACGGTCTTCACTATTTTCAGATCTGCTTAAAATTACTGCAGCTCCTGCATCCCCGACAGTCAGGCATGCTACTTCAGGATGTTTGGGTGAAGTAATGCTCTTTTCTGCATTGTTACTTATCTGACTTATATATTCGCCACTTACAACAAGACAGTTTTCAATTATTCCCCTTGAAATAAAATTATTTGCTATATGAACCCCTGTCATCATCCCTGCACAGGCATTCGTAATATCGAAAGTAAGGGCCCTGGTATTCCCTAATCCTTGTTTTATACAAAATGAAATTGCAGGCTCATATTGATGTGTTAAACCATTGACATATTTTGTGATGGAAGTGGAAATGATCATATCTATATCTTTCCCCTCCCGACCTGAATATTTAAGGCAGTCGAGAGAAGCATCAAGGGCCAGGCTAAGAGTATCTTCATTATCAGAACATACCCGTCTTTCAGATATACCGGTAATCAACTCCAGCTTAAATGGCTTCGATTTTCTTAGTCGATTAACAATTTCAAATGTGGTAACAGTTTTTTCAGGTAATCTGACACCAATACTTTCTATTTTACATCCGAGATTCATGTATTGTGATTTACAAACCCGATGATTATCCTGCTTAGTTCCCCTGGTGCATCTTCCTGTAAAAAATGCCTGCCCTTCAATACCCAATGTGCCTGATCTTTAGCTCCCGGTATACGATCCTGAAGAAGAATATCTCCGCCCCGGGTTATGGGATCAGAATCGCTGAATACAGTCAGGAAGGGCTTTTGCCATTTACCCATTTCTGCCCAGCAATCCGTTATTAAACCGGCTTCATTGTCATCCTCCCTAAAGGGGATTATATGTGGCAGAGTACGGATTGCAATTTTTTCACCTGATCTGGTAAAAGGGATATCGTATGATCTTCTAACCGCCCTTCTAAGTTTTCTTCCGCTTCCGAGACTTACGATTCTTCCAACCGGTAACCAGGGTGAGAACCTTGTAAAAAGTCTCCAGGCTCTTAGTTGAAAAGGCACCTTTTGATTTAGTACAGGAAGCATTCCGTTGCAGGCAATAATGCCATCAAAGGAATCATAGCTGCCAGATGCAGCAAGCAATCCAATAATTACCCCCCAGTCATGAGCAAACAGAAATATACCTGCTAAACCAAGTGTTGAAATAAACTCTGAAATCCATCCCTTTAGATTTGTAAGGGTATAGAATTCTTTATTCATCGGTTTATCAGATCTGCCGAAACCTGGGATATCCGGAACTATTACACGAAACCCTGCTTCTGCACACCTTATTATAATGTTACGAAAAGTATATGACCAGGTCGGGACACCATGGAGGAAGAGTATGACAGACTTGCTTTTCAGGCCTTCATCAATGTAATGAGTCTGTATTCCATCGATCTTAATATAATTCGGTTTAAAGGGATAATCCTGCGGAAGGATCTCCGATGGTTTCTTATAAATACTATAAGTTGACAAGTATCAAGTATATAGAAAATAGCTCTTCAGGAGAAGAATTATCAAAAAGAAATATACATCAATTTACTTAAAGATCACGATTTTTTTAAGGAATCTTTTGGCTTACCGGCCATTAAAAATAAATCAATGAAAAAAATCCAGGAAATATTTGTTTTATTAATAATAAAGTATTACAATTGTAAAGTATAAATAATATGAAGTATATAAAACACTGGAAATCATGCCTTACAAATCAAAAATCAGAATGTCGATAGGGTGGATTTATCCCATAGGGATATTCACTTCCTATATCCTGTTGTTCCTGGAATACGAGTTACGACGGATTTTAATCGGACAGGGAAGTTTCCTGTCGGGAGCTCCCTATATAACGATAGTACTGGTAGCCCTTTTGTTCATTGTCATGGGGATAATACAGTGGTTTCGTTACAGGAACTGGATCTACCCGGTGCTGGGTTTCCTCATAGGAATTACCACAGCACAGATTTCTTTTATGTTCCCGCATTATGAAAGACTGGGATCATTACACCTTACTTATTTTGTGTCAATCATCCTTATCATCCTGTTTATCCTTATCAACTGGAGATCTTTTTACAGCCATGAAAAGTTTGAATTAAACTCAAGGAGGCTTTTCAGAATTACCTCGGAGAGGATTTACAGGACTGACAATGGTTATACCGAACGACCTTATTCAGGAGGGAGAATTGAGTGCACCAGGGATGAGCTCCTGGGTTTCGCCAGGTTCCTTCACGGTAACTTTATAGTAAGGCCTTTCTATTATGAAACCTATGTCTGTTTATCATTCTCCATGAATAAAAGTCTTGTAGTAATACATGAAGGGAGGGAAGTCAGTCATGTATTGATAGGTTACGACGGCAGCATTTCTGTAAAGGTCGCGGATAAGGATTACAGAGATTACAGGGAACGATTGAGTTTTGACCAGTTATGTGCTTCTCTCGGGGAAATATTTATCAGGTTCTTCGACTATTATAAGCAGGGACTTGATTCAAGAATAATGATCGAATTAAAATCAGGAAGATAGCTCCTGCCGGGTGATAAATTCCAGGATGAACGGAACCGCATAAAAATTTAAAAATTACGCAAGTGGATTTTAAAAATGCAGCAAAGCTTGGATCATGCCTGTCAAAGGACTACGCGGAAGATCTCTTCAGGCTGCTGACCACCTATGAGAGCATTTCGGCTTCTGAGGCAGCCTCACGTCTCGATCTTCACATCAGAACTACACAGGACTTTCTGGAAGATCTGTTCAGTCTTGAAATTCTTGAACGTGAGGAAGTTTATGAGGGTAAGAGGCCATATTTCAGGTACAGGCTTAAAGTCAGGCAGATCAAAATAGAAATTGATCTCGACGGTCTTCATTTGAAAGATGAAAAAGCCGATTCAAGATTGAAGACGATAATCAGGGAAAGAAAAGATTCAGGAGCCAGGTTCACCACATCAAGAAGCAACGATTACATCAGCAATGTTGTGATATGGACAGGCGAGGGCAGGAACCGTACCGAGAGGAAGATAAACCTGTCGATACCACAGGGAAAATTCCTTTTTCATCTTCCCTTCCCTACCGCAGAAGCCCTCAGCATTGCTGAAATATTGAAAAGAGCCGGGATTGAGCGGGCCAATATCCCGGAAATAATCGATATTGTAAATGTCCTGATAGATTATAGAGTCATTGAGAAAGATAACAAGTCAATTGACTGAATATCAGTAAAAATCCGGAGAGATACCGAAAACCTTTACAGGGTTCAGTATCCTTCACCTACAACCTGAAGAGATAGGAGATCTTGAGAAAGAATCCCCTTTTCATCTCATGAAGACGGTTGCTTTCGATGTAATCCGTTCCATCCCATTCCCTGTATTCCGAGAGAAACCCGTACCCGACATGAAATACCGTACCGGGAATGTAGGTGAATGAAGCCAGCAGATCAGTGCTGAGCGACTTTCTGAAATCGTTATACTCCAATATTCCCCTGAAATACAGGTATTTATTTGTCTGGTAGGTTATTTTCATTCTTGTCAGAAGATAATCGAAGATCTTTTCCCTGTCTGTTTTCAGGAAAAGATCCTGGTAAGTGACAGTCAGCTGGGTGTGTATTTTTTCTGAAGGAAGGTATCTGATATCGCCGGAAATTGAGTTGCCGTATGCCTGTGAGAGCCCGGCATAATATGCTGCGTTTCTCCTGACATAGGAGAATGTGCCGTCGAGTTTTGTACCTGCATTACCCGTTAACAGGAACCTGAAACCGGATGTATTGAATAACTTGTCATTGTACACCTCCGTTGAGTAGTTGCCACCGATGATTGTTCTGACCGAACCACCAAGGAATCCTGTAACTGTCACTGAATTATATGTTTCCCATTTATCATAAATATTATCTCTTGTCTGACCTGTAAACAAACCGAAATCGAATCTCCTGAAGAACTTTGACTGGGGATACAGCCTGGGCGTGACCGAACCTGATATTATGGATATCCCAGTTCTTTCTATGTATCCGGTGTGACTTGTGAAATACCTGCCGATATCCTTGGCAGTGATTGCATAATCTATATTCCTCTGCTCCGAATGGTAGCTGATCCCGATTGCATGTCCGGATTTATTATCTATGGCCGCAGCAGTATCGTTGGTGTTGGAAAACAAGGTATGGAACTCAATCAGGCTCGACTTGCTGGTCCTGATATTGGCATCAGCCCCATATACATAGTTGTAACTGTTCTCCCTGAGCACGGAAGTTGCAATAAGACCCAGGAAACCATCTTCCTTAAGGCTGCGTTTATACCTCAGTACAGGCATGTGCGCATATCTGCCGTAAAGGGAGGTATCCTGAATGGCCACCCTGTCTGCAGTATACAGCAGCGAAAGAGAATTTTTCGCACCGGTCTTACCTGACACTTTGAGCCCTGCCAGCGGATTTGCTATGTTCCTTGTATGAACCAGTGCAGCTATTGGATCGAGGCTTGAAGATCCTGTTGATCCGACCTTGAAGGTTTCGTTGCCTTCCTGGAAGAAAGGCCTTTTCTCGGGATAGAAGAGCTGGTACCTGAGGTTGACATCAACCTGACCCGCGTCAGCTTCCACCTGGCTGAAATCAGGGTTAACGGTGGCATCGAGGACCAGCTGTGAAGTGATACCGTATTTTAATGTAAGTCCTGCATCCGGCTTGTTTTCGACTGTTGTGATTTTGCCCCCGGTTTGTTCTCCCCTGTATGAATATGTGACTGCCGGAAGTATTTCTAACAATTTGTAGTGTCTGACACCGTCAAAGCGGGCCGGCTGCATCTGTCCGAAAAATGCATAACCTCTTTCAGGATCAAGCTCAGGCCATGAGACATTTGTCGAGAGTCTGCTTACATAACGTTCAAAGAAAAATGACATCATAACAGGATCCCTGTGTGAGAAGCGTATGCTCTTCAGGGGGAGCTTTATTTCTACGGTGTATCCGTCGGGATTTATCCTGCCGGCACTGTACCATACCAGGTCCATACCAATGTCTTCATTCCCTGCGGCAAATCTGGTATCCATTTGTATACCGTTAGGGTTCACGTATATGCAGTACAGAGACTGCTGGTCGTTGAATGAATCGAAATTCACGCATACCCAGTCATCTTTCCTTATCTTATCCCTGGAATCCACAGAGGCACGTATCTTGTCAGGTTCGTTATCGTAACATCTGAATGCAAAATAGATGTTCTCAGCATCATAGGAAATCCAGGCAGTTGTACCGAAGGGAATTTCTTTACCGAAATCAGGAATAAATGAACGGAATCCGCTGAAGCCGTTCGAGTCATTCCAGACATCTTCATCCAGTACTCCGTCAATAACAGGAGCAACGGAGAGCTTAACGGGGATTACCGGGTCGGCTGTTTGTGCGGAGGTAATACAGATAAAGAAAAAGAAGTAAATGGCCGTGGAAAATAAATATCTAACCATAGGATCGTTAATTCTGCCTTAAAGCTAATATTTTTTAATTCCCTGCCTGAACAAATATTTTCAGGTTATAAGCAACGACTTTCCGATTGCACCTCAGACAATTTACCAGGAAAATGGAGAACCTGGTGAAGACTTTCCATTGCCAACCCGGATGTCATATATCTTCAACCACTTTTAAGTAAGTCAAGCCCGAACCCACACATCCTTTATAGCTTCCCGATAAATAATGAATTGACATTAACCAGGCAGATGGAATAAACAAAATGGTTCAGATGTCATTAGGAAAGATACAGGCAAGTTTGTCGATAATTCATTTTTTTCACCAGGCAGAGCTTTTAAAAATTTTTGTAAAATAAAATAAAAGAAAAAACATGAAAATACTTTTTTATATAATACTGACAGGTATATTGATTCGGGGGACGTCATCAGATTATCCTGACCGGCAGACAGATTTCGCCGATCCGGTTCAGGATTTTGAAGTGAATATAGAACTTGAAATTTCGGGTTTCGAAGGAAGATCGCACAGACCTTTTGTAGCTGTATGGGTGGAAAACGAAGAATCCGAACCAGTCCGTACAATTTCAGTCTGGTATAACAGCAACCGATGGCTGCCAGATCTGAAGAGATGGTACGCAAAACATTTTGAGCTTGCCCGGAAACCCGATTTCGTGGATGCAATAACAGGTGCTACCCGTTCCGCCGGAAAATACACACTGAAATGGAATCTGAAAGACGACAATGGCACAGCAGTAGCACCAGGGAAATATACGGTTTATATTGAAGTAGTCCGTGAAAAAGGAACTTATCAGCTGATAAGTAAGGAGATTGAACTGAACGAAAATCCGAAGCGGATCATTCTTGAAGGAGGTGTCGAAGTGGCTTCAGCAGCTATTGAATACGCCAGATTGAACCCCGGAAATAAATAGTTTTACATAATGGAAAAGAAATCTCTTTGCTGGTGGACACGGTGGGTTCATCTTTATCTTTCGATGTTCAGTTTTACCGCGCTTTTTTTCTTCGCTCTTACCGGCATAACACTTAACCATCCTACATGGTCAGATAAACGGCAGAAGGTTGAAATACTGGAGGGCAATGTCGATCTGTCCTGGATTAATGTTGCCGATACCTCATCAATTGCAAAATGGCGCATTGTAGATAATATAAGGGATCAGCACAAAGTAAAAGGCAGCCTGACGGAATTCAGGATATCGGAGTCAGAGTATTCACTGGCATTCGATGGTCCGGGCTTTACTGCCTACGGGATGATTGACCGGTCAAGCGGTGCATATAAGATGGTTGCCACCTCAGCCGGATTTATTGCAGCCATGAACGACCTGCACAAAGGGAGCTACACCAAAGGCAGCTGGAATAAGATAATAGATATTACAGCCATCGTCCTGGTTATAGTTTCTCTTACTGGTTTCATTATGATCTTCTTTATGGCAAAGAAAAGATCACGTGGACTTCTGGTGGCAGGCATCGGAGCATTAATTTTTATTTTGCTATGTATTCTCTTTTCCTAACAGGCTGAATAGGCTGGAAAACCAATATCATGTCACAATATTTAACTAAAATAGTCTTGACTGATTTTGAATAAAAGTATTACTTTATAGTAAAATTTCTATCAGCGACCAAAAATACGACAATATGAAAAAATTGACAAGCCGCTTAATGGCCACATGCATTATTATATTGATGACTTCCATGGTCTGTCATTCCCAGGACTGGACGCAATGGAGAGGCCTCAATCGTGACGGGAAGGCAGAAGGATTTCAGGCACCTCAAACGTGGCCTCAACAATTGAAGCAGGTATGGAGAGTTACAGTCGGGTATGGTGACGCTTCGCCTGCGCTGGCAGATAATAAGCTTTATGTATTTACAAAGTCTGGAGATAATGAGATATTACAATGTTTAGATGCTACTACAGGCAGACAGATATGGAAATCAGATGGTTATCCCTCAGCTGCAATTTCGGGTCCGGCATCTTCACACCCCGGTCCGAGAAGTTCCGTAACTGTATCAGAAGGCAGAGTATTTACTCTGGGAGCGTGGGGTGACGTCGCTTGTTATGATGCCCGGACGGGGAAATTGAACTGGAGAAATGAAGACTTCAAGGGGAAAGTTCCTCAATTTAATACAGGGATGTCACCTCTGATCGAAGCAGATTTATGTTATACTCATCTTGGTGGTCCGGAAAAAGGGACTTTTGTTGCTTTCAATGTGGAATCCGGAGATATAAAATGGAAAATTGAAGGTGAAGGTCCTGCTTATGGATCACCAGTATTATTGAACATCAGTGGTACAAAACAGGTCCTGTTCCAGGCAACAACAAAACTCATCAGCTTCAGCCTTTCAGACGGAAAGCAGCTATGGGAGTTTGCAACTCCGGCCGGCCCGGGCAGGGTAAACAATGCAACAAGTCCGCTGGCAGATCAGAACAAAGTGTATTTCATGGGACTCAATAACGGTATTAGTGCATTAGAAGTCAGAAAAGATGGAAATAGTTATTCCATTAACACATTATGGCATAATCCTGAACTGAACACTGCTTTCAGTACACCGGTCTTAAAAGATGGATTTCTTTACGGATTGACAGGCGACAGCAGGCTGTTTTGTTTAAATGCACAAACGGGAACTACAGCATGGATTGATACAACTCCTCTGCAGCGATTTGGTTCACTTATTGATACAGGCAGAGAAATAATTGTATTATCCAGTAATTCCAACTTTGTCGTAATCAGACCCAACGGACAGAAATATGAACAGGTTGTACTAATACGGCTTCCGGGTAACGATTATTATGCTCATCCGGTTCTTTCAGGTAGTAATATCATATTAAAGGATACAGAGTCTTTGACTTTATATACGCTAAAATGATTTAATATCGTTAAGAGGATAGGTGCCTCTTTTCCCGGGGCTTCGATTTTACTTTCTCAGATCGAAGCAGAACACCAGATCGTGATCTCTTAAGAAAAGTCTGCCATGGGCAACCACCGGGTGAGTCCATACTCTTTTGTCCCTGGACGTCACAAGCGATCTTTCCGAATCCTTGCTGTATATATTTATTAGGCAGGAGAAAGCCGGGCAGCTATAAATTCTTATTTTTGAATATATTTCCACCTTGATAAACGTGGGGATCTGGTTAAATTATTTACCCTTTAATAATCTGATAATGAAGAAATGTCTTTTTTCCCTCCTTGTTATTATAATTTCTTTCCGTCTTGAAGCACAGGTAACTGCCGGGAAGACAGTAGCATATCCCGCTGCGGTTCAGTTCACTACGCAACAGGATCACAGGAACATGATGGACCAGCTTGGAATTAAAAGCCTGCGTCCGGGTCCCAGCGGGAATGAATCGGCACCCAATCATGCCAATTACGATGAGTCGGTTGCTACACCTTATCCTGACCTGCCTGACCTGCTTACTCTGAAAAACGGTAAAAAAGTAACTACACCTGAGATGTGGTGGAAGCTTCGCCGCCCGGAGATAGTCGAAGATATGGAACGGGAAGTATACGGCCGTCTTCCTGAAAACGTCCCGGCTGTAAAATGGACAGTCGATATCTCTGAAAGAGAATATGTGGGATTTACTCCTGTTATTGCCAAAAAGCTTACAGGTCATGTGGATAATTCGACCTATCCTCTGATAGATGTTAAAATATCAATGGTGCTTGTTACGCCTGCTAATGTAAAAGGTCCTGTACCGGTTCTGATGATGTTCGGAAGGCCGGCTCTTCCTGCTCCCGCACAGCCAAATTCAGATGAACTGGAAGTAATCAACAGGGCTCTCAGACAGTTGCTCTCGGAAAGTGATCCGGAGGTAAAGGACCTGCTTGAAAAATATCCTGCCTATACTCCGTTAACCCGTGCTTCAGGGTCTTCTCCTTTCGGCGGAGCGGGCCGGCAGACAGATCCCAATGCTGATCCTCCATCAACACAACAGCTTCTGGCTGCAGGATGGGGTTATGCCACCATCGATCCCTCATCTGTACAGGCTGACAACGGAGCAGGTCTTACGCGTGGCATTATAGGACTTGTGAACAAAGGCCAGCCAAGGAAGCCCGATGACTGGGGATCATTACGCGCGTGGGCATGGGGAGCAGCCCGTGGGCTTGATTATCTTGAAACGGATCCTGCTGTCGATGCTAAACATGTTGGTATTGAGGGGGTCTCACGTTATGGAAAGGCTGCCCTTGTTACACTTGCTTTTGAAGAGCGTTTTGCATTAGCACTGGTAGGTTCGTCAGGCAAAGGTGGTGCGACACTACACCGCCGTAATTTCGGTGAAGCTGTTGAGAGCCTTACCGGCAGCGGGGAATATCACTGGATGGCAGGTAATTATCTCAAATATGGAGCTTCTGATTCAAAAACGGGATCCGGCAACGCAGGTCAGCTCCCTGTTGACTCTCACAGTCTGATAGCAATGTGTGCCCCGCGGCTTACTTTTATTAGCTACGGGATACCCGAAAAAGATGATGCAAAATGGCTCGACCAGAAAGGCAGCTATATGGCGACAGTAGCTGCCGGTGCGGTTTTCAGGCTTCTCGGGGCAAAAGATCTTGGTGTCTCAAACGATTACAGAAAAGAAGAGATGCCCCCCTATAATACCGGCCTGCTTGAAGGTGATCTGGCCTGGCGGCAGCATGAAGGCGGACATACCGATGCTCCTAATATGAAGTATTTCATAGAATGGGCTAACAGAAAAATTAACTATAATCCTGTCAGACAGGGAGGAAGATGAAATTTCGCCGGGAGACTATTACTGCTTAATGGTAATACGGCCGGCAAAACCACCTCTTTCGAGGAGGGCAATGGTCAGCACAGAACCTGAATCGACAACGGTTAACTCTCTTTTCATTGTATCATGAGTGTCATCAGTGAACAGGAGAGCGTCATATTTTTTTGACCCTTGGAGGAAGTTCAGAGAGATGCTGACCGTTCTTGCCGAGTCGGTCATTCCGGCAACATACCAGTCAGATCCTTTTCTACGGGCGATCACGATATGGCTTGCAGGGTAACCTTCAATGAATCTTGTCTCGTCCCATGCTGCCGGTACATTAGCTATCAGTTCCCTTCCCGGCCATTCAAGGAGTTTCTTTCCGTGTTCAGCGTAGATTTTCAATCCGGCCTCATATACAACAGGCATTGCCAGCTGATATGCATGTGTTCCGGGTGACCGTTCAAAATGAATTACTGTATAACTGACGGGGCCCATAATATTTCTTGTGTAGGGGATTGTAAGATCATTTGCCGGCGGCTTCGCCCTTCTCTCCATACCGTCGACACCCTCGAGTGTCATCAGGTTGGGGAACTGTCTCCTTTCACCCGAAGGCATGGTATTTCCATGCAACTCAAGCAGAAAACGGTTCTCAATAGCCAGTTCAAAGATCCAGTCCCTCATCTTCAGGCTTTGCTGTGTGTCTTCGTAATCTCTCCATTCCCTGGGATTTTCACTTAGTGTGTTATGGTCGAAAAAGTCTATCTTGGCTCCTTTCAGACCCCAAGAAGCATATAATTTCATTGTTTCTGCAGCTTTTTCCGGGGTGTCGAATTCGCGGGTGTGGGCCCAGCCTATAACATTTACATTTTTACTCCCTGCATATCTGACGATGGCAGGAACAGAATCGTCTCCTCCCCACTTGTTTGCAAAGCCGGCATCAGCCATATAGTAATCCCACCCCATTTCAGCGGCAGCATCTATCCACATTCGTGGTTTATCGGCATCTTTGGCAATATAATCCCACATCACGTTACCGGGTTTTATCCAGTCTTTCATTGAGCCATCATCATTCAGGTACTGATTCCGGGTCGGGGGATTTAGGTTTTCCATCAAATACGACTCTACAATCTTTCCCGGATTATCGGGTGAAATGATGATCATTCTCCAGGGCGAAGCAAATGGCAGATCAGAAATTACAGGGCCGGTTTTTTCCTGGTCGAGGGGAAAGCAATAATGAAGCGTTGATCCTTCGCGTTTGAAGTGGGGCTGGATATAGTTACCATAGGTAGCCGCCTGTCCGACCAGCACAAAATGTTTACTCTCTTTCAGCTCTGCCAGCACCGGAGTCGAAAGCAGGTCGTTATCGATCGGACCCAGTGCGCTTTCATAGCCGTATCTGTTAGGGTGTGGCTGGCCCCAGTATGTAAAAGTATTTCCCGCCAGTGATACGGCAGAGCTTTCATTATGTATTGTAATTTGCCCTTTGCCTCCTGTCTCATATCTGAATGCCACTCCGTCGTTATATATCCTGAAACGGATATCCAGTTTACGATTGGCTTTTTTAAGGGTAAGCAGCAGTTCATTTGCTTTATTATGGTATGTTGATACTTTTCCCTGGGGAAGAGAGTAAGTTTCATCCAATGACCCGTGTTCAGCTTTTGTAAGTTTCACTCCGTATGTGAAATCCCCGGCATCAGTGTTCAGACCCATTGAGCCGGGCAGAAGTATTTGCTGATTTCCCCGGAAGACACTATATTCCAGTGAGCCATTATCGCTGTTGTATTCAATTACAGCCGTCAGATTACCGTCGGGTGATACCACCCTGAATTCAGATTGTTTTGTACATGATCCTGTAATAGAGCCAATTAACAGAATCGCAAAAAGAAAAGTAAGACTTCTCATTATAATAAAGGATAAATTGTTTCCGTGAAGATCGTAAATTTTTACAGACCGAAGACCCAGGCTGCAAGTGAAAAGTATATCCAGACTCCAAGAATATCGGCTACAGAAGTAATCAGCGGTGCGCTTGCTGTTGCAGGGTCGATTTTCAATTTAGTGAAAACAAATGGTATGGTCAGTCCCACAAGACTGCCTGCCATAACTGCAACCACCATTGTAGTAGCCACAACGGGAATTATTTGAGGTTCCCTGAATATGGCAATAAGGGAAACTCCTGCAGCCATTGTAGCTCCCAGGAGAAAAGAAACCAGCAGCTCTTTTCCTGCAAGTCTGAACCAGTCTTTTGCTTCCACCTCACCGGTGGCCAGAGAACGTATCATAAGGGTTGCCGACTGAGAGCCGGCATTACCGCCGCTTCCGATAAGAAGAGGGAGGAAGAACATAAGTGACACCATCGACTGGATCACATTTTCAAAACCGGATATCGCTACACCGGAGAAGATATTCATGAACACAAGGACTGTAAGCCAGAGGATGCGTTTCTGGTACAGGAATGTAGCCCTTGCTTTAAGAGGATTTATAATAGCCTCCTGAAAGGACCCGAATTTATGAAAGTCCTCTGTGACCTCTTCTTCCTCCACGTCCATAATATCGTCGAATGTTACGATACCAACGAGAATTCCATCCGAATCGGTGACGGGAAGAGCAACGCGGTCATGATCTTTAAAAACGCGTATTGCGGATTCCTGGTCGTCGTAAGCGTTGAGTGAGATGTAGCGGTTGTCCTGTAATTCACTTATGGTCTGTCCGGGATCTGCCAGTATTATATGCCTGATCTTAATGTCATCGATCAGCCTCCATGTATCATCGACAATGTAGATGACATTGAGGGTTTCGGAATTATGACCGAATTTCCTGATATGTTCGAGAGTCTGGGCAACGGTGAAATAGGATTTGACTGCAACAAATTCAGGCGTCATCAGCCTTCCGATACTGTCTTCGGGATACCCAAGCAACTGAATCGTTATTTTTCTTTCTTCGGGCGAGAGAAGCTGTATCAATCTCTGGGAAACCTGTCCGGGAAGCTCTTCAAAAAACGCAGTTCTGTCATCAGGATCCAGATCGTTAAGCAGCGATGACAGTCTGCTGGAATTTCTCGCCAGCCCTTCAATTATCTGTTCCTGTTTCTCATATGAAAGTAACTGGAATGTGTTTTTAGCCTGGTTATTGGTTAGCAGCCTGAAAGTTACTATATCCTCTCCGGGGTCCAGCTGATCAATTAGTTCAGCTATAACCACGTCGTCAAGCCCTGACAGCTCGGAACGCAGTCGTTTCCATTCTTTTTTCTCAATAAGTTCCTGGAATTCAGTGATTGTTTCAAACATGGCAATGTCTCCTTACAACCTTTTGTCCGTAAGGAGACCCTGAGATCTTCCCTACGGAGATTTTACATCCAAATTACATCGACAGGGGTCTTCGTCCATCTCAATTAGTTTACGGTGTGCAAAATTAGATTATTTTTTATCCTTTATGGTCTTTTCCCTGATTATTTCTGCAGAATTTTCATTTCTATTTTTTAATTCTGTTGCCCTGGATTGGTTTTTTGTCCGACTGATGTAAAAAAGACAACAAATATTGCCATGATAATAAATGAATTAATGAAGGTACATGACTTCAGAAAGCATACAGACCCGGAGTTCCGGCAAAGGGTCATTCAGAGGAAAACTACAGGTTATCCGGAGGTGAAATTCTGTGTATTAATACCCATCTGATCTGATGGAACATGTCACCGGTCCGTGTTTATTTTCTTATTATAAATGAAGAAACCAGAC
>Ga0116163_1000473_pt1 | contig 28608 bp, 17 predicted proteins | sample AD_UKC107_MetaG_FD_89889 | JGI IMG/M metagenome (GOLD analysis project Ga0116163, IMG submission 89889) | Active sludge microbial communities of municipal wastewater-treating anaerobic digesters from Hong Kong - AD_UKC107_MetaG | ecosystem: Engineered > Bioreactor > Anaerobic > Digestate...
ATCTCAATATCCTTACCCCTCAGAGAGGGATTTTTTGCGATCTCCTCTCTTGTATGCCGTTTCATAAAAGGGAAGTCAAGGGCCCACCATGCAAGCCCCATCACAGGAACCCAGATCAGCTCTTTTTTAAGGAAAAACTTTATATATGGAATCCTGCCGTAAAGGATTTTCTGAAGAATTATTATATCAACCCAGGACTGGTGATTGGATATCACCAGGTACCAGTCTTTTTTCTTAAGCCCCTCAAGACCTGTCACATTCCATTTCACCGGAAAAAAATAATGGATTGCCATTGAATTTACCAATACCCAGTTATTGGCTACCCTTACAAGTATCCTGTTTAAAATATTTCTCCACCATTTAAATGGTATCACAAATTTCATAATTGCAAGGGGAAACAACTGGGCTGCGCAGAATATTATATTCAGAAAAAGAAGAAGCAGCATAACACAGGCAAAAACGTGTCTAAAAAAGAGTTTAACCATTATCACAACCCCGGAAAGTAATTTTTTTTAAGCTGTCTGTTTAAAAACAGGAACAATCAAACATTTATACTATTTAATATAAACAAAATAACATTTATGTTGGTTGCAAAAAAACATACCCCTGCTGAAAAAATACAAAAAAATTCGATATCGACAAACAGAAAAGGGATATTCAAATACTGAATATCCCTTTCTCAATTTCCGGAAAATATGCTTTCCTTACCGGTTTTTATTTACTATTCGATTTATCGAGAAATTCATTTGCCCGCCTGAATCCCTCGAAAGTCTGCCCCTTTTTTATATGATACCGGAAGTCTGGATCATTTCTTATCTTTACCGTGGTTGTCTGTTCTTCGGCCGGTTCCCCTCCTGCCTGAAGAGGCCCCTCCGCTCCTCCCCCTGACCGGGGCTTTACCTTTTGCTGAAGGTTTTACGCCTCCCCTGCCTGATTCAGGCCGGGACTTTTTCTCCGCCGGGAGTTCCGGCATTGTACCCACTTTCCGAGGCGCGCCTCTCCCCTCCTTCTTCATTATAAAGAGGTAGTTAAAACCGCGCAGGTAGAAGTTCCCCTCATCCGCTGCTTTGCGGTAGTTCCCCATGTTAATGGTCTTATTGTGACGTGTAACTGAAATAATATCAACAGTTGAAAAATGCTTTGAAAGCATCTGGTAGAGCCTGAACCCTATTGGCACAAAACCATTCTTTTTATCATAATAGTCGCACACGTAAAGGGCCATGTACCTGTCAGGCCGCAGTATACGGTTTATCTCCGCAATGACCTCCTCCATTGCCTTGAAGTACTCCTCACCGTAAGCGGGAAGTTTGCCGATACACCCCTTTTCGTCAGAGTAATTAACGTTATCGCCATAAGGAGGATCAACAAAAACAAAATCGACCTTGCCGTTCTCAAGAGGGAGTTTCCGCGCATCACAGCGGAATATATCTTTCCTGGTGGGATTTACATCATAGCCCAGGGGCCTGCGGTTTGTGTCCCTGCACACGTCAAGTGTTGTGCCGCTTCCGCACATGGGATCAACAACAAGGTCCTTTTCGTTGGTATAGCGCATGAGACAGTTCCATATTATGTATGACGGTGTGGCCCCGATATAGCTTCTGTCACCCTGGTCTTCCCGTCCGTAGTTCTGAGAAGGGTAATCCCACAGTGTGGTTACCTGCCGCTGGAGTTTTGGTGTAGGCATAAATCCCCCTTTATCAATACCTTCCCGGTTTAATTACTTTGCCGGAGAATAATTTTTTTTATAAATAATACAAGGTCTTATTAATGACTGGAAAGTCTGCTACTTTTTTTCCATTTTATCAAGAATCTTCTGTGCGCAGTCAGGGCAGTACCCGTGGGAAAAATTTACATCAGCATGTTCCGAGAGATATTTTTCGATCTGGTCCCAGTAACCGTTATCATTCCGTATCTTTTTACATACAGAGCATATGGGGATCAGCCCTGAAAGGGTCCTGATCTTTTCATTAGCTTCCCTGAGTTCTCTGTTTGCCGCCTCAAGCTCCCGGTTTTTCTGTAATACAGTTTCATACGCTGATATCAGAAGATCGAGAATCTGCAATCTTGAAGATGTTATTCCAAGCTTTCTTCCGGAAAAAACAAGTTCTATGCCCATATCGCCGATTCCGTTACTGCGTGCTTCAAGGTTGAGAATAATATACTCAATCCTTGAGAGAAGATATTCCTCCTGGTACGGCTTGGTAACAAAGTTGTCAGCCCCGCACTCAAGTCCCTTAAGAATATTTTCAGGTTCAGACAGGGTTGTGAGCAGTATAACAGGTATATCTTTAAGCTTTTCATCAGACCTGATTTTTCTGCACAACTCATACCCGTCCATACCGGGCATCATTATATCGGTAATAATAATATCAGGTATATTTTCCCCCAGCAGTTCAAGGGCTTCATTACCGTTTCCCGAAGTCATGGTATGATAGCCATGACTCTCAAGGATATTCTGAAGAGCCTTTTGCTGTGTAATACTGTCTTCAACAATAAGAATTGTTACTATATCTTTCTGTAATTTATCAGTCATTTTATTGCCTCTGAATGCAATCTTTCCATACTGTTATGAACATCTTTTTCCATAATTTCTTTATATCTTTAACGTATAACCACTATCATCTTCCGGCTTTAAGTCAACTTTTAATACCGGATATACTTTCCCACGATGTTTCAGAAAGGAAGGCTATTTATTTTATCAGTAATAATTCCTGAATATATATTTTAGTATAAAAGCAAAAAAATTATTTACACCCGCCGCCTTCGGCGGCGGGTGTAATAGTGCATTTTTTACCTGAAATAAGTTAAAGAATAAAGACTGATTTTTTATATTCATTAAAACCCTGTTAAAAACAGCAAATGATTTCTGCAATCAGCTTTTTTAAAAAAATATTAATTAAAAGTCCTGCTTACAGAATATAAACTTTTCATTATCAAAAGACCATAATTACAGATACAATAAAACCATAAAAATCCAACAGGGTATAATATTTTAATTAAAAAAACTGGCTTTAAATTAAAATCGCAGGCATTTTTTCTAATAATAGCAATATTAATCTTGACATTGTTTTACAATGATGTATATCGTTCAACATTGTTGAACAAATAAAGGTAAATCGTGTCCAAAACCATACAATCTTTAGTTAAAGCATCGAATATCCTGGAGCTCATAATGAACGAATCAAGGGCCCTGGGAGTTTCAGAACTTTCACGCATTCTCGAAATGCCCAAACCGACTGTGCAGAATATGCTCTTTACCCTTGAAGCCGAGGGACTCATTGAAAAAGATCCCATGTCACTGAAATACCGGCTGGGCCCCAGGCTGTTCCAGCTGGGCATGCACTACGCGAACAACATGGATCTCACCATGATCGCACGGTCATGGCTTGAAAGGCTCTGCGCACAATACGGGGAAATATCAAGGGCGGGGATAATGATGGGCGAGAAAGTAATCATCGTCATGGAAGTGCATCACGAAAGCAGCTATATGACATTCCCCGGACCCGGTTCAGTCATACCCCCGCACACAACCTCAATCGGCAAAATACTTCTTGCTCATATGCCAGAAAAAAAAAGAGAAAAGATCATCGGGAGCATACAGTTCACTCCTCTCACCGACAGATCACTTACAAACATTAATGACCTCAGGGCAGAACTTGAAAAAGTAAAATCTGACAGTATTGCCTTTGACGATGAGGAATCAGTGACAGGCCTTTCTTGCATTGCCGGACCTGTATTCAACCACCGGAATGAATGCATTGCCGCAATTTCCCTGAGCGGCAATACGGCCAGAGTTGATGCAAGGCGGACAGAGATTATTAACGCAGTAAAATATATATGCTTCAGAATGTCGGAGCAGATGGGATTCAGGTCCGGGCAGGGGAGTGTGTTTAACTGAGCAGTATCCTGCCCCGGTTACTCAAAGCCGGAAATGCTCCTTCAGATTAAGGAGGTTATATGCAGGTTAAGGGTTCAAAGGAGGTCAAGGCCTCTGTAATTGACAGCGGTCTCTGTACAGGATGCGGGGCCTGCGTGTCGCTCTGCCCCTACTTCGTCTCACACAGGGGAAGAACAGTAATGCTTTTCAGTTGTTCACGCGACCAGGGAAGATGCCACGCCCACTGTCCCAGAAGTGAAGTAAATCTCGACAAACTATCTTCAAAATTTTTCGGCGAAACATACACCGGCTCTCCCTTCGGCAGTTACCTGGAGATACAGGCAACAGGAGCAGGGGAAAAAGCGGATCTTAAAAATTTCCAGACTGCCGGTACAGTTTCAGCCCTGATTAAATTCGCCCTCGCAAAGGGGTATATCGACTCAGCGGTTCTCACGGGAAATGACAGCGGTTACGGAGTCCCCTTAATTGTCGAGAAACCGGCTGATGTTGAAAAAACGGCAGGATCAAAGTATTCTGTATCACCAACAGTTAAGGGTGTGAATGAAGCGATAAACTCAGGGCTCAAAAAGATCGGAGCAGTGGGGACACCGTGCCAGGTTACGGCAATCGCCAAGATGAGGTTTAATCCCATTGAGGATGAAAACTTCAGGGATCCGATCGCGCTTTCAATAGGACTCTTCTGCACCTGGGCACTCAGAGCGTCCGATTTTACGGCACTGCTGCGGTCAAAGGGCGACCCTTCAGTTATAAAAAAACTCGACATTCCCCCTCCTCCCGCCTCTGTAATGAGCGTGGAAACAGGGAGCAGAAGCTACGATATCCCCCTTGAGGAGATACGGACACTCATTCCTGAAGCATGCACCTACTGTCACGACATGACAGCTGAATTTGCTGACATCTCCGTAGGGGTCTTCGAAGGGAAAAAAAGAGAGAACATCACCATAATACGTACCGACCGGGGAAGAAAGATCTTCCGGGAGGCTGTCAGCGAAGGGTATATTACAGCCCGGGAAATTCAGGATAGTGAAACTGAACCGCTGGCAGACGCGGCTCTGAATAAAAAAAGAAAGGGACTTGCCAGGCTTGCTGATGCGGGCCTGATAAACTCCGAGTCAGGAGATTCGGTAATAAAAGTAGACAACTCAGTCCTTGAAAAAATTCTGACAGGAGGTGTCTGATGCTTCTCAGTAAAAACGAAGGTAAAGAACTGCTCCTCATGGGGAACCAGGCTATTGCCAGGGGCGCAATTGAAGCAGGTGTAAATGTCGCGGCGGGCTACCCCGGGACCCCCTCCTCTGAAATAATTGAAAACCTCGCATCTGTTGCAGGTAAGGCGAACCTTTACGTTGAATGGTCGGTAAATGAAAAGGTCTCTCTTGAAGTTGCGGCAGCGGCCTCATTCGCCGGCCTCAGGTCTCTATGCGTAATGAAGCAGAACGGTGTCAATGTTGCCTCTGATTTTCTTCTCCACCTTGTTCTCTCAGGTACAAGAGGGGGTATGGTGCTTATACCATGCGATGACCCCGGGGCAATCTCAAGTGTAAACGAGGGTGAGTCCAGGTACTTCGCGCGCATCATGGAGATACCTCTGCTTGAACCGGGAGACTTCCAGGAAGCCAAGGACATGACAAAGTGGGCCTTTGAGCTCTCCGAGGAACTGGGAAATATTGTAATGCTGCGCAGCGTAACAAGGCTGTCTCACGCAAGCGGCAACGTAAAGCTCGGAAATTACGAACCTGTACAGGGGAAAGCGAACTTCAGGTTTGACGGCAACCTGCTTGACCCGAAAACCGGCCCCGTAATCACAGCTCCTGTTCCCATGAGGCACAACCAGCAGCAGGGGAAACTTAAAAAAGCAATCGAACTTTTTGAAACCTCCCCTTTCAACAGGTATGAAGGGCCGGAGAAACCTGAACTCCTGATCATAACAAGCAGCGCATGTTACCTCTACAGCAGGGAGGCGGTCAAGGCACTGGGCGCGGAGGGGAGAACAGGAATACTCAAGCTGGGGACAACATGGCCCCTCCCCCCTGAACTTCTGAAAAAACACCTGGCCGCGGCCAAAAAGATACTCGTCGTTGAAGAGGTGCTCCCCTTCCTTGAAGAGAACATAAAGATACTGGCAATGGAAAACATTGATTCACTGGGCAAAATAAGTTTTCACGGTAAAAATGACGGTTCAATCCCTTCAGTGAATGAGATGAATCCTGACCACGTTATAAAGGCCGTTTCATCAATCCTCGCTATTCCCTATGACTCCATGCCTGAGGATTATGAAAAGAAGGGGATGATACTCTCTTTCACAAAGTCACCGAACAGGGAGCTTACCTTCTGCCCCGGATGCCCTCACAGGGCCTCGTACTGGTCGATTAACCGGGCCCTCACCATGGACGGGCGCAACGGCTTCGTCTGCGGTGATATAGGGTGCTATACAATGGCCATTCTGCCGGCAGGGTTCAGCACAATAAAGACGGCACATTCCATGGGCTCAGGCACCGGGATTGCAAGCGGTTTCGGAAAGCTGAAAAGTTTCGGCATGGAGCAGCCGGTAGTTTCGGTATGCGGGGATTCCACTTTTTATCACGCTGCGATGCCGGCACTTGTAAACGCGGTACACAACGGCTCAGATATGCTGCTTGTAATTCTTGACAACAGCGGCACGGCGATGACAGGCTTTCAGCCCCACCCGGGAATCCCTTCTGACGCGACAGGGAACGAGCTCCCTGCAGTAGACATTGAAGGTATCTGCCGATCCATTGGAGCAAAAACATACACATCTGATCCTTTTGATATCGCGGGTACAGAAAAACAACTCCTTGAACTTATAGAAGACAATTCAGGAGCAAGAGTTCTGATATTGAAACAGCCATGCGCGCTCAGCCCTGAGAAAAAGAAAGAGAAGAGATACACTGTTTCAGTTGACAGTGATCTCTGCAGGGGGGAAGAGTGCGGCTGCAACAGGCTCTGCACAAGGGTGTTCCGATGTCCTGGACTCGTGTGGAACGCTGAAAAAGGAAAAGCGATGATAGATGAAATCATCTGTGCAGGATGCGGTGTATGCGCTGATATATGCCCTGCCGGTGCTATTAAAAGAAGCGAGGTGAAGCCATGATAGATCCCTTCAATATAATAATAACAGGTGTGGGAGGACAGGGTAATGTTCTGGCAGCAAGGATGCTTGGCAACACTCTTGCAAAAAGCGGTTACCATGTCACAATAGGTGAAACTTTCGGTGCTTCACAGAGGGGAGGTTCTGTTATGAGCCATCTCCGTGTATCAAAGGAGTCAGCATGGAGTCCACAGATACCGAAAGGCCGGGCGCACCTTATAATTGCCCTTGAACCGATAGAATCTCTCAGGGTACTGGCCGCTTATGGCAACAGAGATGTTGTCGTCATCAGCAACACAAGGCCAATCTACCCTGTAGGTGTTATCTCCGGGGATTTTGCTTATCCCTCACTTCCCGAACTGAACAGCGCCATGGGGGAGCTCTGTGACGACAAAAGGTTCATCAACGCCACAGAGGAGGCCCTCTCGCTGGGCAACCCTATTCTCGGCAACGTGATAATGGTAGGCGCGGCAGCGGGGACAGGGCTTCTTTCGATTGAGGACAGTTCTTTTGAATCTGTTATAAGCGAAAATGTGCCTGCCTCGAAAGTTAAAATAAATATGGAGGCATACAGGAAGGGGAAGGAGATGGTAAAGGCCCCTATAAAATTTTAATCGCCCCCACTGTCACTTCGTGACATCTCCCCCAGTTATGGGGGAGACATAGAGAGGGAAAAATATATAAGTCACACCAGAGGAAGCGGAGAAAAAGAAAACCGGAGGTTTTATGTCTTCGCTTGGAATAGACTTAAGAAAAATTCTTTCAAACGGCCAGGTTCTCGATGAGAAGGAGGACCTGCTTGCCTACGCCAATGATGCCACTTTCTATATCGCCAGCCGCCCGCCGGACGCGGTTGCTGTTCCGCGTACAACAGACGAAGTGTCGGATGTGATCAGGTACGCTAACGAACAGAAAATCCCTGTTGTCCCCCGGGGAGCGGGAAGCGGCCTTGCCGGAGGATGCACCCCTGTACAGGGGGGCATAGTACTGGACATGAAAGGGATGAATTCGATAGTCGCTATTAACAGAAACAATATGACAGCTGAAGTCGAGGCAGGTGTTGTTCTTGACAGGTTTAACAGGGAACTGCTGAAACAGAAACTGTTCTATCCTCCGGACCCTCAGAGCATGAAGGTCTGCACCATAGGAGGAAATGTTGCTACCCGGGCAGGCGGGCCGAGAGGGGTAAAATACGGCACAACAGAAAGATATGTAACAGGACTTGAAGTAGTCCTCCCTGACGGTTCTATCATTACCCCGGGAGGAAAAGTGGTAAAGCAGTCAAGCGGATATGACCTTACCCACCTGTTTACAGGATCAGAAGGGACCCTCGGAGTGGTAACAAAAGCGAACCTCAGGCTCCTCCCGCTTCCCGAGTCCTCCACTACAATTGTGGCCGCATGCGTCAGCGCAGACCAGGCTGCCGAAATAGTTTCAGAGATAATTGCCGAGGGGGTCGTCCCCGCAATGCTTGAATTTCTTATAAAACTTGCGGTGATCGGCATGAATAACCATATAAAAAATCCTATCCCCCTGAGCGGAGAGGCATACCTTCTCATGGAGGTTGACGGCGGAGAGGCACAGGTAGAGGCTGAGGTAAGAAAGATAAAATCCATCTGTAACGGGCTGGGCGCCGCTGACGTAATAATTGTCACGAATGAATACGACAGTAAATCATACTGGGACGCCAGGTCAAAACTCTACCCTATCATGATGACCCTGTTCAAACGGGTAATTACTGAAGATGTTACTGTTCCGAGAAATTTAATTCCTGAACTTGTAAGGAGAGTGCAGGGAATAGCGGCATCACTGCAGATTCCAATCGGGCTGGCAGGACACGCCGGGGACGGCAACATGCACCCCACTATCATGCATACTGAGATAAGTGAAGCCTTCAGTGAAAAAGCTGAAAGGGCGGTGGAGGAGATCATAAAGGCAGGCCTTGACCTTTCGGGAACAATTTCAGGTGAACATGGAATAGGAATTCACAAAAACAGGTTCCTTGAGATGGAACACGGCCCTGTTCAGGTGGCCCTGATGAAAGCTATAAAGAATACAATTGACCCCTCCGGAATAATGAACCCCGGAAAAATTTGGCAGGATGGAGGTGCCCTATGAAACTTGAAGACTACAGAGAAATTTCCTCAAGGTGTTCACAGTGTAACTTCTGCCAGGCGTCATGCCCGGTATTCAGAATAAAGGGGACAGAAAACTGGGTGGCAAGGAACAGGCTTAACCTGATACGAGAAGTCCTGATAGAAAAAAAAATGGAGGTAACTCCCAGGTTCAGAGAAATCCTTGACACATGCCTGCTCTGCACCGGATGCACCCAGAACTGTTCCAGCATGGTTCCTGTTGACGAGATTATAATAGCGGCAAGAAAGGAGCTCGCCGATTCAGAAAACGGGCTGGCATCCATGAAGAAAAAACTTTTTTCGGGTGTAATAAAAAACAGCTCCGCCATGAACCTTCTCGTTAAAGCCGGGGCAATGGCTCAGAAACTGGGAATTACCCCTGACAGCATGCCCGGGATGACAGCTAAACCCTTTTTCAGCAGAAGAAGCGGCACACTGAAACCTGCAGAGACACCCCGGGCCAGGGTGGCATACTACGCGGGGTGCGGGACAAATTTTTTCTACCCAGAGACAGGTGAGGCCGTAAGTGATATACTCCTCGCCCTCAATAACGAAGTGGTTATACCTGAAGGCCTGACATGCTGCGGAGTCCCCCTCCTGGCCGAAGGGAATATTGATGGAGCGGCGGAAATATTCAGGCGGAATATCGAAGTCCTTGCCGCAACAGAATGTGACAGGATAATAATGGAATGTACCTCATGTATAATGATGTTCATGAAAAAGGGAGCGAAACTCTTCCCCGCAGATGACCCGATCATTGAAAAGATACAAACTGTAACGTCAAAGATCGACAACGCCCTTGATTATATCAGCATGACTTCAGGGGAGGAGATTAAAACAGATGCTCTTAATGAAAAAAAATTCACATATCATGTCCCCTGTCATCTCAACAAATCTGCCGGGAACTCTGAGAACACAGCCGGGCTGCTGGCCTCACTAACAGGGTCGGAATACATACCACTGGATGAACCGGAACTCTGTTGTGGAGCAGGCGGAGTATACTATATGAAGGACAGGGAATTGAGCGAAACAATCCGTAATATTAAGCTCATGGACATTAAGAAGAGCGGAGCCTCCACTGTAGTTACCGAATGCCCCATGTGCAGGTTTTATATAAACAAAGGCCTTACAGACATAGAGGTAATTCACCCCATGGAGCTGTTAAGCAGGGCCGTAAAATAAAACAGAATCAGTACTTATTCCTTAACTTATTTCATATAAAAAATGTTCTATTACCCCGCCGCCTTCGGCGGCGGGGGTATATAATTTTTACTTTTTACACTAAAATAGATGTTTAGGAATTAATACTGAAACAGAATTATATTTATGTCATAAAGTTAAACAAAAAATAATATCATCGTTAAAATAACCTTGATATTTTTCTAACTGTTCCTTAATATTAAAAGAAATAGATATAAAATCTGCGGGAGCCATAAAAATCCCGCGGAACGGTTTAGTGCAAGAGAATGTGATAAATAAAAACAGAAGCCGCCCCGACAGAAGAAGTTGGGATGTTCTGTATATTATTACATGATTAACCTTCATGTGATTCATCATGAGCTGCTTTCAGTAAAAGCGGTAAGTATATGTATTATCACAAACGGGGGGAATAGCAATGACAAAAAGATACAGCAAAAAACTCTCTGAATGCATAACCTGCAGCAAACATGTAATGCAGACAAGCGGCTCTGTTATCTGCGGCTACTTTGACGATTCATACAGGGAACTTCCACTAACACTCTGTGATGACCCGGCACTTGACTATATCGGGGAATGCCCTATGCTGATGAGAAACGCAAGGGACATGAAACTTCAGTGGCAGTACAGGCCAAGGGAAAGAAAAGCTGCTGCCCGACTGAAAAATAGAAAATACACAGGAGAACTGGTAAAGCTTTTCGGCTGAACCGGAATTAATATCTTTATAAAAAGTAAACCCGGATTTAAATCCGGGTTTTTTCGATCAGTCTACTGTATTTTAAGGAGAAGCTCTCCCGATTTTACCGTCTGCCCCTCCCTGACAGTTATTTCGGAAATTGTCCCCCTAACAGGAGCTACAATATCGGTCTCCATCTTCATCGCCTCAATAACAAGAAGGCTCTGACCCTCTTTAACCTCATCACCTTCTGTGACAAGAATTCTGAATACTGTTCCGGGAATACTCGCTCCAAGTTCATTCGGATTTTCCGGGTTGGCCATACGGGTGACGGCGACTTTCTTTTCAGCGCGGTATGTCCTGTCCGGAATCATCATCTCCCTCCTGTTGCCGTTTACCTCAAACACAACACGGCGCATACCCTCGTTATCAAGTTTACCGATGTAAAGCAGGTTAACTATATATATCCTCCCCTCCTCCAGCTCCACTTCACGGGGCACGCCAAGTTTCAGGCCTTCAAAAAAGAGGGAGCTTTCCATCCTGCTCAGATCGCCGTATTCTTTATTAAAGGATATAAACTCATCAAAAACTTTCGGATAAAGGGCATAACTGAGAAGGTCCTTCCGCTCAGGAACGATGCCGTGTTTCTTTTCAATCTCTTTTCCGAGTTCACTAAAATCCACAGGGGGGAGCAGTTCACCGGGCCTGCATGTAATAGGCTCTTTCCCTTTTAATACAATCATCTGGAGATCAGTGGAAAACCCTCCTTCCGGCTGTCCCATCATACCTTCAAAATATGATACAACGGAATCGGGATATGCGAGCTCCCTCCCCTTCTCAACAATATTCTCAGGTGTGAGTTCATTCTTTACCATAAAGATGGCAAGGTCACCGACCATTTTGGAGGAGGGTGTTACCTTGACTATATCTCCCATCATAAAGTTCACCTTCATGTACATTTCCTTAACTTCCCTGAACTTATGCCCCAGGCCGAAACTCTCCACCTGTGACCTGAGATTTGAATACTGCCCGCCGGGAATCTCGTATTTATAAACCTCTGCGGTACCTGATTTAAGCCCGGATTCAAACTGGGAGTAAACCGGCCTTACATCATCCCAGTAATCAGCAATCTCCTGTATGTTTTCGAGGTCAAGGCCTGTGTCCCTGTTTGAATGCTGCAGCGCTGCAACAATCGAGTTAAGAGCGGGCTGACTCGTAATCCCCGACATGTTATTAAAACAGGCATCAGCAATATCAACCCCCGCTTCCGCCGCAAGCATAACAGTGGCGACCCCGTTCCCGCTTGTATCATGGGTGTGGAGGTGAATCGGTATCCCTATCTCATCTTTAAGGACACGGACCAGCCTCTCCGCAGCGTACGGTTTCAGAAGCCCGGACATGTCCTTTATGCCGAGAATATGGGAGCCCATCTTTTCAATCTCCCTTGCAGTCTTAACGTAATAATCAAGAGTATATTTGTCCCTGGAGGTGTCCATAATATCACCGGTATAGCAGATGCAGGCTTCTGCTATTTTACCTGTCTTCAGTGTCTCCTCTACGGCCACTTCCATACCTTTGAGCCAGTTCAGGGAATCGAATATCCTGAAAAGATCTATACCGCTCTCAGCGGCCTGCTGTATAAATCCCCGAACCAGGTTGTCGGGATAGTTGGTGTACCCCACGGCATTGGCGCCCCGGATGAGCATCTGAAAAAGGATGTTGGGAACTTTAGCCCTTAGCTCCTCAAGCCTCTTCCACGGGTCCTCTTTCAGGAACCTGTATGCGACGTCATAGGTCGCTCCTCCCCACATCTCAAGAGAGAAAAGATCAGAGGCAAGAAAAGCAGTTGGCCCGGCAATCCGGGTCATATCATATGTCCTCATCCTGGTCGCCATAAGTGACTGGTGAGCGTCCCTGAAAGACGTATCAGTGAGGAGAAGTTTCTTCTGCTCCCTTATCCAGTTCACGACACCTTCAGGCCCCTTCTCATCAAGAAGCTGTTTTGTCCCTGTCAGCGTAATTGAATCCGGCAGTTTCGGCACTCTCGGGATATCATACTCGTGAGTATCCCCCCTTGTTTCATTAACCGCTTTTTCGCCGAAAAACCTGAGCAGCCTGGCCTCAGTGTCCTCCCTGGGAGCTATATCAAAAAGCTCAGGAGTTTCTTCAATAAAGTTTGTACCGCACTCCCCCTTTATAAATACGGGATGAGAAAGCACGTTAAGGAGAAAGCCCTCGTTGGTCTTTACCCCCGCAATAACAAGTTCCTTTATTGAACGCTTCGACTTATTAATGGCGTCCTCAAACGTGCGCGAATGGGATGTAATCTTCACCAGGAGGGAATCGTAATAGGGGCTTATAATTGAACCCGTATAGCCGTTACCCCCGTCAAGCCTGATACCGTAACCTGAACCTGTCCTGTAGACATCAACCCTCCCTGTGTCAGGGGCGAAATTGTTTGCCGGGTCCTCTGTTGTTACCCTGCACTGGATAGCGTAGCCCCGCGGCTTAATATCATCCTGGGAATAAATACCGATCTCAGGTGAATCAAGGCTGTATCCCTGTGCAACAAGTATCTGGCTCTGGACTATATCTATACCGGTGACCATCTCTGAAACAGTATGCTCCACCTGTATCCTGGGGTTCATCTCGATAAAATAATGTTGCCCTTCTGAATCTACAAGGAACTCAACAGTGCCGGCGTTCCTGTAGTTTACGGCACGGGCAATTTTCAAAGCGTCAGAACATATTGCTTCCCTCTGACTCTCCGTAATTGAAAAAGCCGGGGTAAACTCTATGACCTTCTGGTGCCTCCTCTGTATGGAACAGTCCCGCTCGTAAAGGTGTACCATGTTTCCGTGGTTGTCCCCCAGTATCTGCACTTCTATATGCTTCGGATTCTCAAGATATTTCTCCATGAAAATATCATCATTGCCGAAAGCTTTCCTTGCCTCGTTCATGGCGTTATGGAGCCCGGATAAAAGTTCCTTCTCATCACGGACAATTCTCATGCCGCGTCCACCCCCTCCAGCAGAAGCCTTGAGTATTACGGGATACCCGCATTGAGTTGCGAAGGAGGCAGCCTCATCATCACTTTTAATCGGTTTATCAACCCCCGGGATGGTGGGTACATTCACGCTATGCGCCACAAGCTTGGACTGAATCTTATCGCCCAGGCTCTCTATCATACCGGCAGAGGGGCCTATAAACTCTATACCTGATTCAGCGCACCTGGCGGAAAAATCCGGATTCTCAGCAAGAAATCCGTATCCCGGATGTATGGCGTCAACCCCCTTTTTCAGGGCAAGGTTAATAATCTCATCTATTCCAAGATACGCCTCTATAGGTCCCCTGTTTTCACCTACAAGATAGGACTCATCGGATTTTGTCCTGAAGAGCGCGTATCTGTCCTCCCCGGAGTAGATCGCAACTGTACGGATACCCAGTTCATGACACGCACGAATAACCCTTATGGCAATCTCCCCCCGGTTGGCAATCAACACCTTTTTGAATGTTTTTATCATTACTATCTCCGAAACGGGTAATTTAAATTTCACCTGATCTTCAATCTCTGCTGTTTAAAACAGCCGCCGGTTTCCGGCAAAGGGTCGGAAAGAGATACCGGGAGGAAATCAACAGCCGGAGGTATGAAGAACTAAAACTGGCAGAAACCTGAACATTTTCTGCAGAAAATCAGAGGTCTGCTCTTTCAGGCTTATGTCAATTATAAAAAGCTGAAGTTACATCCGTCTTTCTATATGTAAACAATCATGAACAGGGCCGTAAAAAGCAATAATTTCGCGGCAGGCCATATCTTTTTTTTGAAAAAAAACAGGGTAATATCTAAATTAATTTCACGCGAAGTAACTTTTACCAGAGGTATTGTAATGCCTGAACTAAAACGCCTGAATATTTTTGAAAAAATGAGAGGTCTCTATACTGATATAATGCATATCAGGAGGAGCACGCTTATAGAAATAGCGAAGATGGTAATAAAGGAAAAACCTGCAGAATTCGTGGAGATGATCCCGTACAATGTCATAAAAAGAGATGTCCCGACCTTCCGGGACTCGGTGTTCGCGGAACGGGCAATAATCAGGGAGAGGGTAAGGCTCGGTTTCGGACTTGACCTTCAGGAATTCGGCAAACACTCACCAGTACTCTTTGACGTTAAATCCGCCCTTACGGAAAAAAAAATACTCCAGAAGCCTATAGTGAATGTTATAAAGATCGGTTGTGAAAGATGCCCCACTGATTCCTTCATGGTATCAGACCTATGCCGGGCCTGCATCGCCCACCCCTGTACCCTTGTATGCCCGAAGGACTGTATTGCCAAAGACGACAACGGGGCAGTCATAGACCAGGAAAAATGCATAAGGTGCGGAAAGTGCGCCCAGGTCTGCCCGTACAACGCCATAATATACAGGGAACGCCCCTGTTCGGCGGCATGCGGAGTAAACGCTATCGGCACAGACCAGTACGGTTTCGCGGAGATAGATCATGAAAAATGCGTAAGCTGCGGCCAGTGTATAGTCTCCTGCCCTTTCGGAGCCATAGGTGAAAAATCTGAGATGGTGCAGGTACTCTTTGCCCTGAAAAAATCCCGGGAAGGAGGGCCTCCGGTCTGGGCGGAGCTCGCCCCCAGTTTTACAGGGCAGCTCGGGGACAAAGTTACAACCGGCCAGTTTGTGAAAGCTGTAATAAGGCTCGGTTTTGCAGGGGTCATGGAGGTTGCCTACGGGGCGGATGTTGATGTGCTGCACCTCGCCGCCGAACTTGCTGAAATAGTAAAGGGGAATAATGAAGGAGATAAAGAAAGGCCCTGCTTTATAGGCACAAGCTGCTGCCCTTCATGGGCACAGGCAGCGAGGAACAACTTTCCGGAACTCAGTGACAGAATCAGCGACTCTTATACCCCCATGGTGGAAACAGCAAAAAAAATAAGGGAGAAGGAACCCGATGCCAGGATTGTCTTCATAGGGCCCTGTATTTCAAAAAAGGACGAATGTTTTGACCCGGAAGTCGAAGGGCTGGTTGATCACATCATGACATTTGAAGAGCTTAACGCCCTTATATCAGCGGCGGAGATTGATCCTTTATCGCTGCCGGAGGATGAAGATATTAATGACGCCTCTGCTTCCGGCAGAAAATTCCCCGTTGCGGGAGGCGTAGCAGAAGCTGTAATAGCACAGACTAAAATTCTGACAGGAAGCGACAGGGATATCCCCTTTGCCGCGGCAGACACACTTGAGAGCTGCATGAAACTTCTTAAAGACATTAAGCAGGGGAGGATAAAACCGGCCCCCCTCCTTGTGGAGGGGATGGCATGCCCGTTCGGATGCATAGGGGGCCCCGGAACAGTAACAACGCTTCAGAAAGCGAAAAAGAGTGTAAGAGACTTTGCGCAAAAATCCGAATTTAATCTCCCGTCAGAATACCTTGGCGGGAAATAGGCCTACACCATAAAACTCACCCGGAACTCGGTCCCGTCATTCTTCCCGATACTTAGCTTTCCATTCAGCTGCTGAACCAGCATATTCACAAGGGAAATTCCGAATCCTTTTGCTCTCCCCATCTTCACTTCTTCGGGAAGGCCTATACCTGAATCCCTGACCATAACCTCAACGGTTCTTGTGCTTAATTTTTTCATTCTGACTTCAATTGATCCGGATTTCCTTCCGGGGAAAGCGTACTTGAGCGCATTGGTAAAAAGTTCATTAATTATCATACCCACGGGGAAAAGTTTTGATGAATCCAGCTTGAAATCATCAATATCTTTTTCAATAGATATCCGCGCGTCCCCGATAAAAGTGGAGGAGATCTTATCAATCAGATTGCAAAGGTATTCAAAAACAGAAACGCTCCTGCAGTCTTCAGATCTGTAGAGCATTTCATACAACCCCATCATACTGATTACCCTGTTTCTTGCGTCAGTTATAGCCTCTATGGACGCTGCATCCTCCAGTGTGTCAGACTGAAGGTAAAGGAGGGAGGCTATGGAACCCATATTGTTCTTAATCCTGTGATGCACCTCTTTAAGAAGCAGTTCCTTCTCTTTCAGGAGTCCGAGAATCCTCTCCTCGGCACGCTTCTGCTCAGTAATATCAATTACAAGTGCAAAAAAACCGTTTACGACCCCGCTGCTTATATGAGGTACATACTCGACCTTTAAAATATGCTCCTTCCCATTTCGGTCTGCAAGGGTATTTTCATAAACGACCCTCTCCCCGTTGAAGACCTTTGAATAAAAAGGCTCGGCCTTGAGATAGTAGGATTGATCAATTATTTCTTTCAGTGACCTACCGGGAAAGTCCTCTTTAGTTTTCCCGTGCCATTCAGCGTATGCCTTGTTTACATAAACATACCTTTCGCTGTTGTCAACATAGGCCATGAAAGCCGGTATCCCGTCCATGATAAGGTGCAGTTTTTCCTCGCTCCTGCGGAGGGCATCTTCAGTCATTTTTCTGTCCGTAATATCCCTGGTCACTCCGAGAATTCCATTCGGCTTTCCATAAGGGTCCCTCAGGAAAGAGAGATTACTCTCAAGCCAGATTTTTCGTCCGTCTTTATGATAGTGCTCAAGCACAAGGCGTTTAATCCTGTCCGGGTCCTTCTCGGGAAGATCATTGTCAAGCTCATCCTTCAGGGTGTTTATTGCCACGTCCAGCGATTCAGGTGTTACTATGTCTTCAATAGACTGGTGCAGGGCCTCCTCTTCGGTATATCCCCTGAGCTTGATTACAGACGGGCTTGAGTAATTAAACTTCAGGTTAAGATCCATAGTCCATATGTTATCAGCGGTATTTTCCGCAAGAAGCCTGTATCTCTCCTCGCTTTCACGCAGTGCCTCCTCCGCCCTCTTCTGCACAGAAACATCCCTGTATAATGTTACTATCTCACCTGTGGGGAGCTTGAACGCATAGTTGTCAAACCAGAAAACTATCCTGTTATTCTTATAAATTTTTGTGGGGAAAGACTCCGTAACCCCGGTTTCCCATACCCTCCTGTAAAAGGGAAGCACATTAAGCTTTTCAACATCAGGACGGACTTCGTCAAGGCTCCTGCCTATGAGATCATCCCTTTCGCACCTCTGGAACCGCGCAGATGTACTGTTCGCATCCGTAATTATATAATCAGAGGCCTTTGAGCCGTCATTACTGATCCTGTATATCACAGCGCCGCTGGGCATATTCTCAAAAAGCCCGCGCATCAGGGCCCCTCTCTCCATCAGTGCCTTCTGTGTTTCATGTTCTCCGGTAACGTCACGGAAGATAACCACCCTCCCCCTTATGTTTCCGTAAGTGTCCCTGATGGGGGAACTGCTTTTATCAATTCTGTAAACTTCACCATTTTTAGATTTAAGGAGGAGTTTATTACGCCACTCACCTTTTCTGTCTATATGAGGTATGCGGTCACAAAACTGCCCGTCTGACTCCCCGCTGCCGACTTCGGTAACGTGAAGTACATCATACAGATTTTCACCTGCCGCCTCATTAAATGTCCAGCCTGTAAGGTTTTCGGCGGCCCTGTTCATTCTTACAATATTGCCATTAACATCCGTTGATATAACACAGTCGGCAATGGACTGCAGGGTAACATCCAGGTGTTCCTCTCGCTCCCTGGAATTTCTGTGGGCCTGAAACAGTTCGAAAGCCATTTCAATAGAGGAGAGCAGTACAAACTCTCCGGAGTCTTTTATTACATACCCGTACCTTGTGATGTTTTTCACCATCTGAACCATCTCTTTCTCAGCATGGGACGTAAGGAAAACTATAGGGATGTCCCTGCCGGAAAGAATCAGCTCCGCGGCCCTGGTCCCGTTAATTCCGGAACCGAGATCTATATCCATCAGTACAAGGTCAATGTCACCATTCTCCAGCGCCATTGAAACAGCAGTGTCCCCGTCATTGGCCTGAATAACATTATAACCGCTGTTTGCAAGAAACTGCGCCTGGGCCATTGCAGTTACAACCTCATCCTCTACAAGGAGAATGGTTTTCTTTAATTTTTCGAATTCCTTTTCTGATTTTATTATATTTTGCATATGAACACACAGGAAAAGCCGGATTAAATTTAATCCTTCACAGGCGAATTTAAAAATCAAGGAATAAAATCAAAATAAAAAGGAAAATATGACGGGCTTGATAATACTTTGACATGTTAAAAGCCGGAAAATTTAGTATATTTAATTTATCATAAATCGGACGGAATAATCATTACCCGGCAGTTACAAAAAGATACCGGTTATACTTTTTTACTATAGATAGTGAATTAAAAAATCTCACATTATAATCATATAATAAAGGAGAGCCGCTATAGATAAAAATGATAAAGCTGCTGCGATTTTTATATATCTCCCCCTCAGGGCATGAAGATGAGATCTGTGAACTATAAGGCCCTGTTTGGAAAGAGGGTAGCCTCCGGTATAATAAAGGGCATTTATTTCACCGCGCGTTTTTTTTACGATGAAGGATTCGAAGTCAAGATACCCTATATCGATAAGTTCAAGGATCAGAGCTATTCGCGCTGAATCATTAATCCTCATAGGAAATTCATACTCAGCTCTCCTGCCGTAAATTTCGAGAAGGAGATCAAACAGCGGGAAATACTCCTCTCGCCTTTTAAGCATCTTTTTCATTTCCCGCCTGTAATCCAAACTTATACCTCAACACACTATTAATGTCATACCTCCCGAAATGAGACATTCAGATAAAGTTAAAGTCAACAAAAATACATTAACCGCAAGAATAAGCAATTCTCCCGCAATACTGATAAAATCATTGACACATGTAAAAACACCGTGAATCAGATTATACTATTATTATCACAGCGAAGGATTGATGAAAAACAGACTGGAAAAAAGAATACTGGACATACTTGAATGGCCCCTCATTGAGGAGAGACTGGTGTCACTCTGTTCAAGCGAAACAGCAAAGCGCATTGCCGGGAGGCTTAAACCTGTACCTGAAAATAAAATCAGGATGCAGATGAAAAAAATCACTGCCGTAAAAGAACTGATCTCCCGGGGCGCGTCTCCGCAGATTTCCGGCATCCACGATATATCCTCACTTACGGCTATCGCTTCAAAGGGGGGCGTACTGGAAAAGGAGGATCTGTTTTCGGTTAGAGCATTCACCACCTCGTCAGAAAGAATAAGAAAATACCTTGGGGAGCACAGGGAGGAGTTTACGGCACTCGAAGATGAATACAGCCGGGTAAACCCCCTTCCGGAACTTAACAGGCTGCTCCTTGAATCCCTTACTGACAACGGGGAACTTAACGAGGATAAATTCACCATACTGAAAAAGATCAGGAAGGATATATTCACTACCCGGCAGAGTCTTGAAAAAAAGGTGAGCCGCATAATACACTCCCCGGATAATGAGAAAGTACTGCAGGAGAAAACATACACGACTATAAACGGAAGATTCGTTATACTTGTCAAATCGGGAATGCGAAGCAGGATCAGCGGAAATGTGCATGACATGTCCGCGAGCGGGCAGACCGTTTATTTTGAGCCCTCTGACCTTACTGAGCTTAACAACTCTCTCATAATGCATGAAAAGGAACTGCTTCTTGAGATCCAGAAAATTCTGGCGGAACTTACGATGAGTGTGGCGGAGTATTCCGGAGAACTTGACTCTAACCTGAGGGTACTGTCATACTTTGACTTTATTACCGCAGCCTCAAAATTCAGCATTCAGACAAGAAGCAGCGAGCCTGTGCTCTCCGGTGAACCGATGATGAAACTCAGCAGGGCCCATCATCCCATGCTTCAGCTGATGTCTCCTGACACTATTGTTTCAAATGATGTTGAACTGGGTATTGACTTCAACTGCCTTATCATATCAGGGGCAAACACGGGCGGAAAAACGGTAATGCTTAAAACAATCGGGCTATGCGCACTTTTCGCAATGTACGGGCTGCATATACCGGCAAGCCCCGATTCGGAGATAGGGATATTCGGCAATATCATGGCGGATATCGGCGACGATCAGAACCTGTCGCAGTCCCTTTCAACTTTTTCAGGGCAGCTTACGATAATCAACAATATACTTAAAAAAGCGGACAGCCGCACCCTTGTTATCATTGATGAGATAATAGTAGGCACCAACCCAAGGCAGGGCGCGGCCCTGTCGCAGGCCATACTTGAAGATATGATCAACACCGGGAGCAGGATAATCGTGTCAACCCATTATACCGAACTGAAGGAGCTCTCTGCAAACGACAGGAGGTTCCAGAACGCATCAGTCACCTTTAACCTTGACACTCTTAAACCCACATATGAACTGAAGATCGGAATCCCCGGCATAAGCTACGCGGTGGAGATAGCGCGCAATTACGGCATACCGGACAGGGTACTGGGGCGCGCGCAGGAGTTGGTGGACAGCAGGGAATCCAGTGTTGAATCACTTATTGAAAAAGTCCAGAGGTATGAAGAGGAGATATTGGAGGAGAGGGAGAAGGTACGCCTCCTCAACCTTTCAATTAACGAGGAGCAGGAGAGGATAAAAAAGAAAAAAGACGATCTTGAAAAACTCACTGCGGATACAAAAAAAGGGAAAGGGATAGAATTTCTCGACGAACTGAACAGATACAGGGAAAAAATATCTGAAAGGATTACAAGACTGCAGGAACTTGATCAGAAGGATGCCGGTAAACTTCATGAAGAGATCGCGAGAATACGTGAAGAGGTCTCATCAAAACTATCGGATGAATCACGCGAAAGGCTGTCGGACACAATGGAACAGATCGATCCGGCAACAGCGAAAAGAGGGGACAGGGTTTTCATATCCTCAATCGAAACAGAGGGTGTACTGGAAGAGATAGACGGCTCGGGCAAATCAGCACTTGTAATTCTGGGCGGTTCAATCAAATCAAGGTTTCAGGTAAAGGACCTCTTCCATGCGGGCAAGGCAGGTTCTGCTACAAAAAAATCCGCACCGAAAAGACCTGCGATAAAAGGCACTTCAGATCACGAAATACCCTCCACAATCCAGACATCGTATAACACCATTGACCTCAGGGGGATGAGGGTTGAGGAGGCACTTTCTGTAATGGACAGGGAACTGGACCGCATGGACAGAAACAGCATCGATATTGTAATCGTTATCCACGGGCATGGCACCGGCGCGCTCAAAGAGGCGGTGCGCGAAGCTCTGAAGATGAATATATACGTACGGGACTTCCGTCACGGTGATTACGGTGAAGGGGGAGACGGTGTTACAGTGGTGAGGATGAGGTAACTCACCTCCTGCAGTTCACTTCCCCTTCAGGATCAGACCGTACCTGCTTTTAAGCAATACACCGTTTTTAAACAGGTCACTTATCCCCTCCTCCATGTCAGCGTCCCTTATGCCGCTTTCAGCTCTCTGCAGATTAAGGTAATGATAGCTCCTCCCTTCTATACGGAAGGTAAGGATATTTGTTCTGACACCCTGCATCACCCTTTTAACGGTGAGGTCAGAAAGGGCCTTATCAGCGATCCCGATTGATGCTGCGGGATTATGAACCGCATCAATTGCGGAGAGGCCGAGCTTTACAGAAGTAAGTTCAGGAATAACACTGACCGTATTGAACTGCGAAAACCGTGCATTCATATCAATCTGTTTAATCAGTTCATCTATCTCGGCCTGGTTATAGCCGCGATCCTCAGCAGTAAGTATCCCGCCTGATGAGCGGAGGAGGAGTTCCCTTATTCTCTTTACAAGTTCCTGGTCACGGGCTATTACCGACTCAACGTAATTATGAAGATTTCTCATGTCCGCGTCATTAAAAGATTCCTGCCGCATCTGTTTTATCAGTGAATCGATCTTCTCTGCCACAGCAAGGCCTGACGGGTCATCTGAAGCGCTGTTTATCCGTTTGCCCGATGAGAGCTCCCTGAAATTCCGGTCAACCTGCATTGATGCCAGACGCCCCTGGCGGATAATGAAGGCGGCACTGCCCCTTCCGTATACATAGAAATTCCCCCCCTCCGGCCTGAAGAGGAATCCCTTTTCTGCCGCAGTTAGAGCAGATGCGGCACCCGCAACAATCAGTGTAATTACTATTTTAATCAGCCTTAACATTACTGTTAATATAGCTTCAGTTCAGAATCTTTTCAAGTATGACCTTTGTAATCATATAGGTGGGTTTTATCCCCTCATCTCCCAGCGCGCCTGAGGCCAGGGTCTGGCCGCTCACAATGGGGTTGTCAGATGCGTAATAGGCATACCTCACCCTTACTTCACGCCGAATATGCTCCCTGATAATTGCCGCGTTCACCGCCCTCTGGTAGTGTCCCCCCTCCATCTCAAGACCAATGGCCTTCCAGCTGGACTTCTGAAATTTTTCAAGTACGTCCCTGTTCTGCAGTGACGTACCCAGCACCGTAACGATGGGACCCATGTAAACCGGTATCGAACCGTCGAAGTCCTGTGGATTCAGATCATTGTCAACCATATAGCTATGAGGGTTCCCTTCAAAAACATGCGCCGTGGGGAGCATAATGTCCCCCTTCTGCCCGGGCAAGATACCCGCTTTACCCATGATCGATATTGACCTGAAATCGAAGTAATGGTCATCCCCGTTAGTGATATGGGGGCTTAACAGCTCATCCATCACCTCATAGGCCTGGGCGCCGAAGGCATAATCTATAACTATTATAACCGGTTTCTCTTCCGGGCTGATCCCGTTTGTAATCTGGATCTCCGGGTGAACCGGTATACCGTTGAATTTTGCCATATCTATAATCTGCGCGTCTATGGCAAACCCTGTATGGTCAGGAAGCTCATGCATCCCGTGTTCCCCTGCAAAGGATTTTACACTCTCCTGTGAATCCCTGATCCTGGCGATAAACTCATAGAGATCATTATCCTCTCCCTTAAAACTATCGCCAAGGGCGCCATGCGCGTAAAGGGCATTAACCACACTGTGCATATTTGCGCTGATAACATGGACAGGCCTTTCTCCAAGTCCGAGTTCAATCAGACGGTTCTTGACGTTATCAGCCCAGGCCCTGCCGAACTTGTGCCTCCCTATCATGTCTCTCAGTGAGGGGGTAAAGTATATCATAAGCATACTATCCCTGTCCTCATCATCAGCAAGGGCCCGCTTCCCGAGGCTGTATATTATCCTGAAAAGGCCGTTATTGCCGTTCTTGTCTTTTCTTGAAGCCTCAAGGTACTGAAAAGTGTCCCTTGTCTCCTGAAAGGTACGGCCCAGAATTATCGAAAGGTTCCAGAGCGCACGATCAAGTTCAGGGCCTCGAAGCTCCCCCCCGCTGACATGCGATTCAAGCACCGACCACTCTGCAGTAATTTTCCCGTTTTCATCATGTATCTGGTTCTTTATCTTGTGAGACTCAATATTCAGGAAAGTAAGGTGGGTGAGTATATCATATATCTCGCTCATCCCCTGGGTTATTATAAAATTCATCTCATTTGCGCTGATACGGTAGGAGACCCTTCTCCTTTTAAGGGGAACAATCTTTTCGAAAGCTGTATGTTCAAGCTGTTCCTCAGCGGTAAGTATTATCCTGTTGCACTCCTCTATCCCGCGGGGGAGCCTGTCCATGACATACTCAAGCCCTTTAAGCTCAATTATCCGCAGGTCATTCATTGTACCGTAGATTTCAGGAGACAGGCTTTTCAGTGACTCCTCAAGGGTCTGCCCCGATCTTCCGGAGGGTTTATAATAACCGCGCAGGGCAAGAGCGTCAGCGGTAATCTTGAACATCCTGATTGCCAGACGCCCTCTCTGGGCTTTGGTAATATTTTCCATCTCAGTTCTCCATAACCATATGAATAGCTGCGATTATCACAGACCGGATGGAGAATGTCAATCCAAAAGGCTGAAAAGGGCGACCTACTTGGACTTCATTGTATACACACCGTCCCACTTCTGTGACGGAGGTTTTTTCATGAACTCCTCGCACCTTTTTATATAAGTTTTTGAAGGACCGTCATCGGAAAGAATTTTCAGTGTATCCTGAAAAGCATTCAGCGCCCTCTTCCACTGCCTTTCACTGAAATAATCCATCCCCTTATTATAATGCTCATGAGCGTCATAAACTTTCTGCGGCAGGCTCCCTTTGGGGCCCAATAGTTCAAAAATACCTATTGGCTCGGTTTTACCCACAACCCGGATAAGATCAAGTTTCCTTGTTTCCACATGGTCCTTAACTGCAACATATGTATTTTCACTTATCATTGCGGTTGTGCCATAAACTTTATTCGCCCCTTCCAGCCGCGAGGCAAGATTGACCGAGTCTCCCATGGCAGTATAGTCCATTCGCATCGTTGAGCCCATATTGCCCACAACGGCCATACCGGTATTCATCCCCATCCTGACAAAAAGCTCATGCTGGCCTATGCTTCTCCAGTGTTCCTGTAGTTCTCTAAGCCTTTTCTTCATGTCTATGGCTGCCATACATGCCCTGAGTTCATGGTCAACATAAGGATGAGGCGCACCGTAAAAAGCCATTATGGCATCACCCTCGTATTTGTCTATAGTTCCTCCATGTGATATTATAATATCTGTCATCTCAGAAAGATATTCATTCAGAAGCTTTACCAGGTCAGGAGGGGAAAGCTTTTCAGAAATAGTGGAGAAACCCGCAACGTCAGAAAAGAAAGTTGTAATCCTCCTGTTCTCACCGCCAAGTTCCAGGCTTTCAGGGTGTTCCATTATCTGTTCAATAACATCGGGCGCTATATATCTTGAAAATGCCCCCTTGATGAAACGCTTCTGGCTCTCCTCACTTACAAGTTTAATGGATACTATTACAACAGATGGCAGGATAAGAGCGAGATTGAGTCCCAGCTGTTCAAGCCATACGTTATGCACAATAAAAAGATAGAATGACATTATATTTATAATCAGGAACCCGGCTATCGCCACGGCAAGGGATCTCCTTGATGCGAGCCTCTGCATAATAAAACCTGAGGCAACGGCTATTATCAGCATCAGCACGGATATAAAAACAGCCCCTGGTTTTCTTATGAATTCACGGTTTATGATCGTATTAATGGTATTATGGTATGTCCCCACACCGGGATATTCATTATGGAGAGGTATTGACGCGATATCATGGGTCCCTGTTGCAGTGAGACCTATTATACCGATTTTCCCTTTAAGGGACTCAGTCCTTATTACAAGCTCAACAGCCTTTATATCCTCACTGAGAACGGCAAGTTCATTCCGGGCCTCATCCGTATTTTCCTTCTTCACCCTCTCTTCAAGCTTTTTTCTCTCACCCTGCAGAAGTTCCAGCGCGCTAAGTTTCTCCTTTTTAAGCTCTGTTCTGCGCGCATTAAGTTCGTCCCATATGCTCTTTCTTTCACTGTCGTTTTTTGCCTGCTCATACTGTGCCTCAAGGGAGCTGATCGCGGCACCCAGCTCAGCGCGTTTCTGTATACTCTCCATACCAAGGGCGGAATCAAAAAACTCGTACACGCCGTCAGCAAATTTCGGGTATTCCAGCAGGGCGAAGAAAGGAAGGATATGAAATGACGCCTCCCTGGGACCGGGGCCGGCCCAGTTCACAAAGATCATGCCTGTCTCATCAATGGGTATTACAATATTTTCAAATTTCTGTGTCATCGAGTTGAAAGCGTCTCTGAGTACAATATTTTTTCCGGGGTTTATTTCGATGTTTTCTTTCTTTACACCGCAGGCGTCTATGAGCATGGTAAGAGCAAGGTTAAAATAAATTCTCCCGTCAAACGCCTGTACAAGCCTTACCCTTCTGATAGTACCATCGATGTCCGTAAACCTGTTAACAAAGCCGAAAGATTTAGCCGTTTCCATAAATTCCGGGATCGGGTAAACGATGCCAATCGTGTCATCACCCTTAAGTGTCTCAAACTCCTTCTCCCTCCCTTCAGGTACAGGGATTGAACCAATAGAGGTGAACCTTTTATGCGCTTTCCGGAAAGCCTTTGAATTCTGTCTCTCAACAGCGTCCGGGGTCAGAGGGTCGCCTGTGAATGTATATGAAATTATTGCAGTTCCGTTATCCCTGAGGCCCTGAGCAAAGAGAATATCATTATTTTTAATAAGCGAGGACATCTCCTCAGCTGTTATTTTCTTCTTCCCCTGCGCTTTTTCCTCCAGGTTTGCGTACGCCTCATTATTAATCTGTACCGGTGATGGATCGGGGAACATTATATCAAATGCAATTTGCGATGTTCCCAGTTCCTTTAACACTCCCAGGCCTTCCGCATATATGTCTCTGGTCCAGGGGAACTGCCCCAGGGCAGTTGTACTGTTCTCATCTATATCGATAAAGTAGAGCCTGTCCCACTCCTTAATAGAAGGCTTGGCCTGAAACCGGAGGTCATAAAGTTTTAGTTCAAAAAAATCGTATGCATCGGTAAAACTGAAAGGGAGAAGAAAGGCAAAGGCGGCAAAGCCTATTATAAGGCCCGAAAACCTGTTCCTCTCAAAAAATTCATTAAGGCTGTCTGTAATTTTCTTCCAGTTCACTAAAGGCCTCCAGAGATGGGATAAAATCAATTATTAATATGATTCTTTATAAGGGTGTCATAAAAATATTTATTTGTCATACCGGCTGTAGTGTACGCGCCCTGAGTGTAACGAAGAAGTACCCTCGGGGTAAAATGCCGGTATCTCATACAACTGATTCAATCAGGAGATTCCGGTATTTGCTCCCCCTCTTTTTCTCCCCCATTGTTTATGGGGGATATGCCCTCAGGGCAGAGGGGGCGAAAACCGGAATGACAAAAAAAATCGGTCTTTTTAGACACCCTCCATGGTGAGGCGAACAATCAGAAGCTTATATTAACACCTGACATTACAAAATTTCTTGCCCCTTCATCATCAAAGGCGTCTCCCGGGAGGAACAGGCCGTAATTAATATACATAGACAGGTCATAGAAGATCTGCCACCTCAGAGAGAGATCAATCCCCTGCCCCACGAATGATTCCTCCAGTCCCCCTTCAGCATCATTTATTGCAGACTCTTTTTTATCCTTCATATAATAGGAATACTTTCCGATCAGGGACATCTTCCTGACATACATCGATTCAGCCCAGGAGAAAGGAGTACAGGATAGACCGGCCCTGAAAATATGAATATTGCTCAGTGCGGGCTTAAGCGCATACCCGCCGGAAAACGTTCCGAAGTATATAAAACCGGTATCATCCCCGGTAGAGTTTAACGGCCTCACTGAACTGGTATAGTCCCTCCTGTATTTGTCGCCTGAACCGAAGGCGTACTGTGCGAGAAAGGCGGGATTAAGTGCAACGGGAAAATAGTAGTTAAAACCGCTGTTAACAGCATAAGCCGCGATAGTAGATTCTTCATCTGAGCCTGAAATATAGCTCTTACCTGTTTCGTAAATAAACTCCGCGAAATAGGAAGCATTCTGCAGCACAACACCTTCAAGGCCTGCGCCGTAATACTGCGAATTATACCTTGTTTTGGCGTCATCCTCCTCATCTCCCTGGTCTATCTGGGCAAGCCCGAAAAGATAGAGCTTCTGGTTTAGAAAGGCCGCAGTTATTGTCCCCCCTCCGAAGACCCGCTTTGCCCCGTCTGCAATGTCCCTGTCGCTCAGGCCGTAAGGGTTATTATCCTTATTAAGCA
>Ga0116163_1000476_pt1 | contig 28440 bp, 31 predicted proteins | sample AD_UKC107_MetaG_FD_89889 | JGI IMG/M metagenome (GOLD analysis project Ga0116163, IMG submission 89889) | Active sludge microbial communities of municipal wastewater-treating anaerobic digesters from Hong Kong - AD_UKC107_MetaG | ecosystem: Engineered > Bioreactor > Anaerobic > Digestate...
CGATTTGCATTTTCTCGGAGGTTGTTCTCTGCCTCCGCGCTCATGTCAGACACAAAATTACAGCAAAAAAACAGGCAGCGGCGCTTTTGCGCAGCCGCCTGCTGAAATGCTTGCTATTTCACCATATGGCAGGACACAAAGTGATCGGGGAGCACTTCGCGCAGCACAGGCTCTTCCCGCCTGCAGATGTCCCCGGCAATCGGGCAGCGGGATGAAAACGCGCAGCCCTTGGGGCGATTGATCGGGCTTGGCACATCGCCAACCAGAATCTGGCGCTTCTTGTTCATCTCCACATCCGGATCGGGAACCGGCACGGCGGACAAAAGCGCCTTGGAATACGGGTGCAGGGTATTAGCGTACAGATCCTTGCTGGAAGCAAGCTCGACAACCGAGCCGAGGTACATCACAGCGATACGGTCCGAAATGTATTTAACGATGTTCAGGTCGTGGGCGATGAACAAATAGGTCAGCTTCATCTGCGACTGCAGGTTGTGCAGCAGGTTGATGATCTGGGCCTGAATGGATACGTCCAGCGCGCTGATAGGCTCGTCGCAAACGATGAATTCCGGCTCGATGGCAAGCGAGCGGGCAATGCCGATGCGCTGGCGCTGGCCGCCTGAAAACTCGTGCGGGAAGCGGTTGGCGTGCTCCCTATTGAGCCCGACGATATCCAGCAGTTCATCCACGCGCTCCTTGCGCTTTTGCTTATCGTACATGCCGTGAATGATCATGCCCTCTTGAATGATGGAGCCGACCGTCATGCGCGGATCCAGCGACGCATACGGATCCTGGAACACGATCTGGGCTTTTTTGGCAAACTTGAAGCGTTCGCGCTTGCTGGTGAGGTTTAGCTCCTGTCCGTCGTAGATCAGCTGTCCCTTTGTCGGGCGGTAGATGCCCATCATCGTACGGCCAAGCGTGGATTTTCCGCAGCCGGACTCGCCGACCAGGCCGAGGGTTTCTCCGCGCCTGATCTCCAGGGAAACGTTATCGACCGCGCGGAGCATTCTGCCGCCGCTGACCCTGAAATATTTGCTCAGGTTCACGGTCTTGATAATCACATTACTCACTGAAATCACCCCTCTCGGCTGCGCTGGGGCAATCCGGGTGCAGCAGCCAGCACCGCGCTACGTGGCCCTCTTGTTCCAGCTGGAACTCGGGCGGCATTTCTTCCTTGCAGATTTCCATACAATGCTTGCAGCGCGCCGCAAACGGACAGCCGACAGGCGGCGCCAGCAGATCCGGCGGCGTGCCGGGTATGGAGACCAGGTCCGTTGTTTTGTTGGCATCGACGGACGGAAGGGAGCGCATCAGCGCATTGGTATACGGATGGGTATGATCGTAGAAAATCTGATGGGTCGTGCCCGTTTCCACAATCATGCCCGCGTACATCACCGCCACGCGGTTGGCAATGCCGGCAACCACACCCAGATCATGTGTGATCAGGATGATGGCTGTATTCTGTTTTTCTTTTATTTCGACAAGCAGATCCATGATCTGCGCCTGGATGGTCACATCCAGCGCGGTTGTCGGCTCGTCGGCAATCAGCAGTTTCGGGTCGCAGGAGATGGCCATGGCGATCATCGCGCGCTGCCGCATGCCGCCGGAATACTCATGCGGGTATTGCTTGGCACGTTCCTTGGGGTTTGGGATGTTCACCTGCTCCAGGCACATGATGGCCTGCTCGCGCGCCTCGGCATTGGATAAATGCTTGTGCAGCTTGATCGCCTCGACGATCTGCTTTCCGACCTGCTTGGTCGGGTTCATGCAGGTCATCGGGTCCTGAAAGATCATGGCAACCTTGTTGCCGCGTATTTTACGCATCTCGTTGCCGGAGGCCTTGACAATATCCTGCTCATCCAGCACGATACTGCCGCTGACGATGCGGGCCGGCGGCATGGCGTTGAGCTTCATAATCGTCTGCGCCGTAACGGACTTGCCGCAGCCGGACTCGCCGACGATGGCAAGCACTTCGCCCTCATCCACATACAGCGATACGCCGCGGACAGCCTGCACCTCGCCTGCATAGGTATCAAACGAAACGCGAAGATCTTCGATTTCCAGTATTCTTTTGCCCATTCAGGCTACCTCCGTAATCTGGGATCAAATGCGTCGCGCAAACCGTCGCCAAAGAGGTTAAATGCGAGCATTGTCAGGCTGATGCAAATGGCTGGGATGATCAGCTGGCTGGGATACAAGCGGAAATTCTCAATGCCTGCCTGCGCCAGCGAACCCCACGAACACATGGGCAGCTGAATGCCCAGGCCCAGATAACTCAGGTAGGCTTCCGTAAAGATAACAGCCGGAATGGAAAGCGTTGTGCGCACGATGACGACCGACAGGGTGTTGGGCAGCAGGTGCCGCAGGATGACGCGGGTCGGAGACGAGCCAAGCGCCTCCGCGGCGACAACGAACTCCTGTCCCTTGAGGGCGACCACCTGTCCGCGCACAAGGCGCGCCATGGGGATCCACCCGACCATGGAGTACGCGACAATGATGGTCAGCATACCCGGAGGCATGACCATCATCAGCAAAATGACGATGATCAGATAGGGAATGCCGTTGATAATTTCCAGAAAGCGCATCATGATGATGTCTGTGGTTTTCCCGAAGTAACCGGACACACCGCCGTAAATAATCCCGATAATCAAGTCGATAATCGCACAGATGATGGCAATGGACAGCGACACGCGCCCGCCCATCCAGATCCGCGTAAACACGTCGCGGCCGAGCTTATCCGTGCCAAACAGGTGCACGTCGCCCTGCTTGCCGTCCACATCGCATACAGTGCCCATGGGAGCGTTGGTATGCCCGTAGTGCTGCTCGCGGAAATCAAAGGGGCTGAACATCGGCACGAAAATGCTTAACAGCGAGAGCACCAATATCACGATGGCGCAGACAATCGCGACCTTGTTCTTTGCCAGGCGCCGCATGGCATCCTGCATGAAGGTCAGCCTGTAGCTGGAGATTGCTTCGCGATCGTGTATACTTTCGCCTACATGTGTAAAGCGTTTTTTATCTATATTCTGCATACGCTACCCCTCCAGCTTCACTCTCGGGTCAATAAACCCGTACAGTAAGTCAACAACAAGGGTACATAATATCAGAAGACCGCCATAGAAGACAGTCGTCCCTGAAATCATTGTATAGTCCAGATCCTTGATGCTGGTGACGAAGTATTTCCCCAGCCCGGGAATATTAAAAATGCTTTCAATAATAAAGGTGCCAGTCAGCACGGCAGCCACCGTGGGACCCATGATCGTCACAATGGGCATGATGGAGTTGCGCATGGCGTGGCGCCATAATATTCTACGTTCAGATAATCCTTTGGCACGCGCGGTTTTGATATAATCCTGGCTCAGCACATCCAGCATGCTGGTGCGCATCAGGCGGGAAACGGTCGCCAGAGAACCAAGCCCCAGCGCAAACGCCGGCAGAAAGGTATGTTTCAGCTGTCCCCAGCCCTGAATCGGGAACCAGGTGATTCCGAACACCTTTCGCAATTGCAGCGCCAAAAAGTACTGCAGCAGCGCGCCCATAATAAAACTGGGCACGGAAACGCCTATCATGGCGATAAACATGGAAAACGAATCGGCAAAGGTTCCGCGTCTGACCGCCGCGATAGCCCCCAGCAGCACACCTGCAATTACGGCAAACAACAGTGCTCTTGTACCCAAATCCACCGACACCAAAAAGGCGCTGGATATGACTTCCGTAACCGGACGGCTATATGTGATGGATACGCCAAGGTCGCCGCGCAGGCAGTTACCCAGGTAGATGAAAAACTGCACAATGACAGGCTTATCCAGCCCGTACTTGATGCGCATGTTATCCATGGCCGTAGCGGAAACCGTTTTTTCACCAATGAACGGATCGCCCGGAAGCCAGCGCATCATAAAGAATGTCAGCAAGATGAGCGCAAACAGCGTAAGCACCGCATACGCCAGGCGTTTGATAATGTATCGAGACAAGGGGCGGTCACTCCTCATAGATGGGCATTACGGTACAGCTATTACCCTGTACCGTAATGCCCATAAGGCTTTTAGGCTATAATGATCTCAGAAGTGTTTTGCAACACCTTAATCAGCCAACCGGGTGTAGAAGAGGTTGATCTGCTGGAACGGCATACGGGTATAGCCGCTGACCATCTTTTCGCTGACCACATAGTCTTCAGCGCGCCAGAAGATCGGGATGATCGGCATATCTTCCGCAAGCAGCATTTCCATCTGCACGAAGAGCTGTTCGCGGGCCACCATATCGGTTTCCACCTTGGCGGCTTCGATCAGGGCGTCGTACTCTGCGCTGGAATAGCCGGAGTGGTTGTTGCCGCCGCCGGTTACCCACAGGTCAAGGTCGGTCATCGGATCGTTGTAGTCCGGGCCCCAGCCGGTGAAGAAGATGTCGTAATTCTTGGCATTGCGGCGGGCGCGTGCTTCGGTGATGGTCAGCACTTCGATACCCACATCCAGGCCAAGGTTGACGCGCAGCTGCTCTTGGATCAGCTGGCTGGTCGCCTCGTTAAGCGTGCCTTCGGAGGTCATCAGCACGACTTTGATCTGGGAAATATCCGTGTAGCCCAGCTCTTCGAGCGCCTTGGGCAGATAGGATTTCGCCAGTTCGGGATCGGCAACGGGGTTGTACAGCGGTTCTCCGCCATTCGCGGCGACCACAGCATCGGAGAAGTTGGGCGTGTTGACGCCGGAAACGCCGAGGGTGAAGCATGCAGCGGGAACGGAGCTATCTTTACGGATGGTGTTGATGAACTGCCAACGGTCGATGGCTGCGCTGATCGCTTTGCGGAGGCTCGGGCTGCGCAGGTCGGACACGTCGGTGTTGTTGCACAGGTAGTAGAAGCTGTATCCGCCGACATAGGAGCTCACCGTGAAGCCTTCGGCTTCAAAGATCGCGCGCTGTTCGCCGCCGGCCAGATCGATCAGGTCGATTTCGCCGCCCATGAAAGCGTTCAGTCTGGCGTTGGTGTCTACGTACTTGGCATAGACAACACCCTCGAGGGTGACGTTCGCCGCATCGTACCAGTAGGGGTTCTTCACGGTGACGACCTTGTTTTCCAGGACCCATTCGGTCATGTAGAAGGCGCCGGTGTAAAGGCCCGTCTCAGGAGATGTGCAGTAGTTCGCCGCGCCAACTTCGGTGTAGAAGGGCTCGTAGATCGGGGCGAACACTTCGAATTTGATCTGCTGGAGGAAGTAGGGCAGAACGCGCTCAAGCTTGAGTTCAAGCGTGTAGTCGTCCAGCGCTTTCACGCCAACCTGATCCCATTCCACAACGACTTCGCTTGTGCCGGATTTATAGGCATAATACGCGTCCGCATTGGCGAAGATAGAAGCCATGTAATAATACTCGGCCGCAACTTCGGGGTTCAGGAGCTCTTTGATACCAAACTCAAAGTCTTTGGCGGTAACATCCGCAACGACTTCGCCCTTGGAGTTAACCCATTTCATGCCCTGACGGATTTTAAAGGTCCAGGTCAGGCTGTCATCACTGACGGTCCAGCTCTCGGCTGCGCCGGGGATTACGTTGTTGTCAACGTCCAGCTTCACGGGAGCATCCCACAGGTGACGAGCCATGGAAAGCTCGGTGCCGTAGGTCATGAGGATCGGGTTGAGTTTAGACATCGTGGCACAGTCAACGGTAATAACGCCGGGTTCGCTGGTGCCGGGATACAGGCCCGCGCCAAGGTTCGGGTTTGTTTCCGAAGCGGCATTGGCCGATACGACGAGCGTCAGTATCAAGGCGACCGTTACGAGGGTAGCCAGTAAACGGTTTTTCATTTGGTTCACTCCTTCATAGAATTGTCTGATTGGTGTAATATTTGATATCTATCGCCCAATCATGCTAGTATGTATTGTATCATAACATATCATCTCTTCGCAAGACTCCATCTTGTTTTTTCTCAAACCCTGTAGTTATATACTATAGAGCGACTGATGTATTTTTTATTGCGGGCCGGTTGCCGGAAAGGAACTTCGATATGGGGCTGGTATATCACAATTTCGACTTATTTTTCAACAAACAGTATGAAGCGGCTTACCGATTTGCTTTTTTATTGTGCAGGCATCCCGACGCGGCCAGCGCGGTTGTGTTTCAGGCCATGCTCGCCTCCGCCGCATCCGATGCAAGCTCGCCGCAGGAGGATGAAACGATCCTTTTTGCGGCATTGCTGGCGGAATGCGAAGGCTACTACCTAAAAAAGCCGCATCGCCTGCAAAAGCGCGAGAAGCTGCAAAAGCTCACTCCGTTCCCCATCTCCGACCCGCTTTGGCAGGCGCTCAAAGCGCCGCTGCGGGAAAAAGCCGTCATTTCCCTGCATGATATCGCGCACTTCGAGCCCGCCCGGATTGCCCGGATCATACATATGAAGGAGGAGGCCGTCCGCAAGCTGATCGCCGCCCAGACACTGGATGTAAGCTGTGTGCAGGACATTGCGCCAAGCCAATCGGCGCGGGCAATGCTTGATGATATCCACCTGCGCTTTGCAGAACGCAGCGTTGCGTTTGAGCAGAAGCTCCGCAGGTTCAAGCGCAGGCTGGATAAGCTCGTGCCCTATATCGCGGCCGCGGTTATCCTGCTTTGCATCGCAGCCATCCTCTATACGGCAAACCTTCCGGCTTCGTAAACAGCAATCAAACAGCAAGGAGCATACAACATGAACACAGTCATGGAAAACCTCATCACCCGCAAATCCGTCAGGGCATTCACAGAGCAACCGGTCGCAGAGCCGGAAAAGCAGGCTATCCTCACCGCGGCGGCGCATGCGCCAACAGCCGGCAACCAGCAGCTGTACACTATTTTGGATATCACCGATCAGGGCCTCAAGGACACGCTTGCCAAAACCTGCGACAACCAGCCGTTTATCGCGTCGGCCCCGCTCGTGCTCATCTTCTGCGCCGATTTTCAAAAGTGGTTTGATGCGTTTGAAATCGCCGGATGCCAGCCGCGCCATCCGGGCAAGGGCGATCTGCTGCTGGCCGTGGAGGATGCGCTCTGCGCTGCGCAAAACACCGTAACCGCCGCGTGGAGCTTTGGCATCGGCTCATGCTATATCGGCGACATTATGGAAAACTGCGAGCTTCACCGGGAGCTGCTTTCCCTGCCGGAGTACGTATACCCGGCGGCCATGCTGGTGTTTGGCTATCCCACCCAGCAGCAGCTGGAGCGCAAAAAGCCCGAGCGGGTCAGCCTTGAGCATATCGTACACGAGAACGCCTACCGCAGAATGCCGGAGGCGGAGCTGCGCCGGATGTTCGCCTCCCATGCCCAGCCCAAAGGGTTTGAGGCATGGCTTTCCGCCTTCTGCAAGCGGAAATATCACAGCACGTTCTCCGCGGAGATGAGCCGCAGCGCCAAGCTTTATCTGGATGCCTTTGACTACGAACCCGACGCCGAACGGTAAACACCTTAAAATCCGATTCATTGAGCAACTACAGCTTTGAGGGCAGCCCATGCAAATCCACCGCCTGTTTGAAATCGTCTACCTGCTGATTGAGCGCAGAACCATGACCGCAAAGGAACTGGCTGCGCGGCTGGAGGTATCGCCACGCACCATTTTGCGGGATATTGAGGTGCTTTCCGGCGCGGGGATTCCGCTGTATTCCACGCGGGGACGCTGCGGCGGCATCGCCCTTGTGGACGGGTATGTGCTGAGCAAGGCCTTCTTTTCCGAAAGCGAACAAACGGGAATTCTGGCGGCGCTCCAGCAGCTGTCGGCCACGCAGTACCCGGATACGCAGCCGGTGCTGGACAAGCTCAAGGGGATTTTTGTCAAGCAGACGGCCGACTGGCTGGAGGTGGACTTCACCCATTGGGGCAGCGGCGCGGAGGACAGGGAAAAGCTCTCCGTCATCCAGTCGGCGCTGCTCAACAAACAGGCGCTGCGCTTCACCTACGCAAGCGCCAAAGGCGAGACCGCAGAGCGCCTGGTCTATCCGCTCAAGCTCTGCTTCAAGAGCATGTCGTGGTATATTTCCGCCTACTGCACCGCGCGGGAGGACTACCGCACCTTTAAGCTGAACCGCATTCAAAACGCCGCGCCGACGGATATCTATTTCGGCGATCTCGACCTCAAGGCGCCGCCACTGCATATCGACGAAAGCACATCCCCGCGCTTATCGCTCAAGCTTCTGTTTCACCCGCGGCAGGCACACCGCGTGTACGACGAGTTCAGCCCCGGGCACATCGCCGTGCAGGATGACGGACAGCTCCTTGTGACCGTCGCCATGTCCGACGGGGAGTGGCTGTACGGCTACCTGCTGACCTACGGGCCGGACCTGGAAGTGCTGGAGCCGCCGGAGATACGGGAGAAGATGGCGGAGATCGCAGCTGCGGTGATGGCGAACTATCGATAGACCGCCTCATTGTGTGAAATACGGAGACATTCATACTTAAAGTTCTTTATACTATACATGACACCATGATGTCATGTTTTTCATGCTATGCTCTAGCCAGCGAACCAATGAGAAGGTGATTGTATGGCGGCGATTGATTTCAAGAAAGACAGGAAAGACCTGTACAGTCCAGGCACCTCGCCAGCTATTGTGGAGGTGCCGGAGATGCTGTTTATCATGGTGGATGGCGAAGGCGACCCCAACGAAAGCCAGGCCTATGCCGACGCGATGCAGATTTTGTACGGCCTTTCCTACGCGATTCGGATGAACAAGGCGGAGCAGGGATATTTCGAGTACGTCGTGCCGCCGCCGGAAGGCTTGTGGAACGTGACGGACGCATCGTTCCGGGGCGACGGACCGATTGCCGATAAGGGGCAATTCGTATGGACGATGATGCTGCGGCAGCCGGGTTTCGTTACTCCGGCGGTGTTCGATGCCGCCAGGGAGAAGCTCGCCAAGAAGAAGCCCGCGCTCAACCTGAGCCTAGCCCGGCTGGAGCCCTTTGCCGAAGGGCTCTGCGTGCAAATGATGCACCTGGGTCCTTATGATACAGAGCCAGAATCGGTGCGGCTCATGGAGCACTACCGGGAGCAGCGTGGCTTTCAAGCGGATTTTGCAGGTAAGCGCCGGCATCACGAAATCTACCTGTCCAGCCCGCAGAAAGCCGCGCCGGAGACAATGAAAACCATCCTCCGCCACCCCATCAAGCGGCGCTGAGCCGGGAAAGAGAGCATCATGAGCACGGAGATACGGGCCGAACTCATCGCCCCCTGTGGCATGAACTGCGCGCTGTGCTGGGCGTATCAGGCACAGCAGCACGACTTGCAGAAGAAAGGCATCCAACGTAAGTATTGCCCAGGCTGCGTCCCGCGCGGCGAGCACTGCAGACACATGCGCAACCAGTGCGCCACCATCGGCAACGGACGGGTACGGTTCTGCTTCGAGTGCCAACAATTCCCCTGCGCCCGCCTGAAACGGCTGGACATGCGATACCGCGAAAAATACCACATGAGCATGATCCAAAACCTGCGCCTTATCCAGGCCCGTGGCATGGACGCGTTTTTAAAGGAGCAGGAGCGAGCATGGCGCTGCGCGAAATGCGGCGAAGCCCTGCTGTGCTGCCATAACGGCCTGTGCCTTTCCTGCGAGCTGGATGTGCTGATGCAAAACCGCAGATTCCGATGGGGAGAACATGAAAAGGACGCGGAGGCGTAACGGAGCGATGATGCAATACACCATTGATCTTCATAAAATTTCCCTGGCCGAATACCAAGAGCTTTTAAAGCGCCAAACGCTGCTGCCATCGCGGCGATTGTTGCTGGACGCTATTGACGAACGGTTATCGCAGATAGCATCGCAGGGCATCGACACGGTCGCACGGCTCCTGGATGTGCTTTCGTCGCCCGCGAAAATCGCGGCTTTCGCCGCGCAATGCGCCGTTCCAGTCCCGTACCTGACGGTTTTAAAGCGAGAGGCGGGGGCAATGAAACAAAAACCCGTTCCACTTTCGGCCTTCCCCGATACGGACAAGGCAGAGATCGAAGCAATGGAACAGCAGGGCGTAAGAACCTCCAAAGACTGTTGGGAACGCCGACCGTCGGACGGCAGGCTGTACGCGCTGTGCGATCTGGTGCGCGTCAACGGGATCGGTCCCAGCGCCGCCGCAATGTTCTTCGCTGCCGGCTACCGCTCTGCGGCGGAGATCGCAGGCGCGCAGGCAAGCGCACTGCTTGCCCGCGTCACGGCCGTCAACGCGGATCACCGTTATTACGCGGGTACACTCGGCCAAAAGGATATGCAATTTTGCATCGACTTTGCTAAGCTTTTAATACAATTGGAGTCCTGACAAGAAAAAAGCTGCCATACCGGCAGCTTGTTTCGTTCATTTATTCATCCATCGGGTCCTGTGTGTCATCCGCATCCTCGGTTTGGGAATCGCCGTTTGCTTTCGCGTACCGTTCAAACGAGTCCTTGCCCTCGGCTTTCCACCACTCGTCATAGTGTTCCCAGCGGCCGAACTTGCCCTTGCCCGTATCGCCGTCCCACTCAAAGCTCCAATCCCCTTTCTCCTTCTTCTTGCTGGATTTGGAGGAATCGGAATGCGAGCTAAAGCCGCCGAACAGGATTTTCGCCAGGATAAAGACACCTACGCCCTGCCAGAAGGTGATGGTCGGCAGGCCGAAGATCATCGGCATCAGCCAGTTCCACAGCCATACGATGATCCAGCCGAACAGAAGGCCGAAGCCGAACGCGGCGATTATACCTAGGACGGTGTACACAACGATCTGTATGGGTTTGGGAATTTCGTTCCAGATTGTTCTCACTGGACTATTTGACATGATTTGTTCCTCCTATTTTGTGAGCAGTCCATCAGTTTTCAGCATGTCCCGGATGGTTTTTACCGCCCGGGATTTGCGGGACAGGAGCGTGCCGACCGGCTCGTGCCAGGCACGGGACAGCTCCCGGAAGCTTCTGCCGTGCATTTCGGTTGCAATCAGCACGGCGCGCTGTTTGCCGTCCAGCTTGTCCATGCAGGCCGTAAGCACCCGCAGCAGCTCCATGTGCTCCACACGGGATGCGATGTCCTGCGTGCTGTCAGAGAGCATTTCCCGCAGGGAGAAGGCCCTGTCCTCGTCGGCAAAGCCGTCCAGCGATACCGTGCGGGACTCCGTGCGCCCGTAATCGGCAATCTTGTTGCGGATGGAGCGGTAGGCGTACGCCGCGATGTTTTCCACAGGGCCGCCCTGGTCCACTCGCCCCATCAGGCTGAGCATGACCTCGGAGACGATGTCCTCGGCATCCATACGGCTTAAGCGGCGCGCCTTTGCATGCACGTAGCGCAAAAGCCTGTCGCCTTCGGCGTCAAAGAACGTAAACAGCCGGCTTCGTTCGTCGTTCTTCATGAATGCCTTCCCACTCCCTTCACACTGTACAGACGGAGAAACAGACGGTTTATTGCATACTATTATTATTTTTCCCGAATTTTCTGAATCGGATTCATTCGTTCCCATTATAGCATGATGAAAAACCGCGGCAGCGTATGGCTGCCGCGGTGGATTGGATTGTTAATGTTCAGTCTGCGGCTTCGCCTCGCCGCCTGCGATTCCCGGCGTGCCTGCCGCTGTGAAGGCCGCCAAACACAATACCGATCAGCGCTACCGAGCCGGCGCAGCCCCAGAACACATTCATCTGCTCTGCGCCGATCATCACCCGGATCAATTGAAATCCCAGGTACCCGACGCCGCCGATGGCGGCAATGCCCAGTACCGTGTATACCGTAACCTGGAACCACTGCGGCAGGCGCTGCCATCTCTCCTGGAACGTCATACTCGGTTTCCTTTCTACTGCCAGTGTGATCGGCGGATCAAACGTATGAGGTATTGTATCGGCGTTCGCTGCTTAGCTGACCTTCTCAAACTGGGAGTTGTACAGGTCGGCGTAGAAGCCGTCGAGCTTCAGGAGCTCATCGTGCGTGCCGCTTTCGATGATGTCGCCCTCGTTCATCACAAGGATGAGGTCGGCGTTGCGGATGGTGGACAGGCGGTGGGCAATGATGATGGACGTGCGCCCGGTCATCAGCTTGTCCATAGCGTCCTGGATGAGGATCTCGGTGCGGGTATCCACAGAGGAGGTGGCCTCGTCCAGTATGAGCATCAGCGCGTTTTTGATCACGGCGCGCGCGATGGTCAAGAGCTGGCGCTGCCCGGCGGAGATGTTGGCTTCCTCGTTAAGCACCGTATCGTAGCCCTTGGACAGGGTGGAAATGAAGTGATGCGCGCCGATGGATTTGCACACGGCGACGATCTCCTCGTCGGTCACGCCGGGCTTGTTATAGGCAATGTTATCGCGGATGGTACCCTCGAACATCCAGGTATCCTGCAGCACCATGCAGAACAGCTCACGCACCTTTTCACGCGGCATGGACGAAAGCGGTATGCCGTCGACCAGGATCTGGCCTGCATCTACATCGTAAAAGCGCATCAGGAGGTTGACCATGGTGGTCTTGCCCGCGCCGGTGGGGCCTACGATGGCAATCTTCTGCCCGGCCTTGACGGACGCGGAGAAGTCCTTGATGATGGTCTTGTCCTTGTCGTAGCCAAAGCGCACGTTGCGGAACTCGATATCGCCGCGGATTGTATCAAAGGAAAGGGTCTTTGCGTCCTCGTTGGGCATTTCCTCCTCTTCGAGGAACTCAAAGAAGCGGTAGCTGGCGGCGGCGGTTGACTGAAGGCTGGTGAAGGACTGCGCAATCTGGGCCAGCGGCTGGGTGAACAGGCGGATGTAGATCATAAACGCGACGATCACGCCAAAGGAGATCGTTCCGTTCATCGCCATCACCGCGCCGACAACGCTGACGGCCACATAGCCGAGGTTGCCGATAAAGCGCATCATGGGCATCATGAGGCCGGACATGAACTGCGATTTCCACGCCGTGGTGAAGAGCTTTTTGTTCAGGTCTTCAAATTCCTTGTTGAGGACCTTCTCGGCGTTGTAGACCTTGACCACGTTGTGGCCTGCGTAGACCTCTTCCACATGGCCGTTGATCTTGCCCAGCAGCTGCTGCTGCTTGGTGAAGTACTTCTGCGAGCGCATCAGCACGGCCGACATGAACATAAAGCCGAACAGCGACGCGCCGATGGCGACAAGCGCCAGGTGCCAGTCGGTAATGAACATCATCACCGTGGATCCGACCAGCATGGTGATGGCCGATATCAGTCCGCCCAGAGACTGGTTCATGGTCTGGCCCAGGGTGTCGATATCGTTGGTTACGCGCGAGAGGATATCGCCATAGCTGGTGGTATCGAAGTACTTCAGCGGCAGGCGGTTGATTTTGGTGGAGATATCCCTGCGCATGCCCTTGGTAATGCGCTGGGTAACCGTCGCCATGATGTAGCCCTGCACATAGGAGAGCACAGAGCTTGACCCATAATAGAGAATCAGCGTCATGGCGATGGCGGTCACGGCGGTCAGGTCGATGCCGGTCATCATTCCATTCATGATGACATCCGTCATCTCGGAGAGCTTATCCGGTCCGATGATGGTAAACACCGAGCCGGCAACGGCGGCCAGCAGAGCGACCAGCAACGGCAGCCAATACCTTTTGCTATAGCTGACAAGCTTCCCCCAGGTAGCCGAGAAAGGATATTTTTCTTTGGGTCCAGCGCCGGGCCGGCGCCCCATCGGTCCACTAAGCATAATTCAATTCCTCCTTGGACAGCTGCGAAGCGGCAATCTCCTGGTAGACCTTGCAGTCTTTCAGCAGCGCATCGTGCGTGCCGATGCCCACAACCCGCCCCTGATCGAGCACAATGATCTTATCCGCGTGGCGGATGGTGCCGATGCGCTGGGTGACGATGAAGGTGGTCGAGCCGATGGTCTGCTCCTTGAGCTGCCTGCGCAGTTCGCGGTCGGTTTTATAGTCAAGCGCGGAGAAGGATTCATCAAAGATCAGGATCTCCGCCTCGCGGGCAATGGCGCGGGCGATGGCAACACGCTGCTTCTGCCCGCCGGACAGGTTGGTGCCGCCCTGGGATACATGGGCGTCGAATTGATCCTCCAGCTTTTCGATGAACTCCGAGGCCTGCGCGATATCCGCCGCGGCCTTGATTTCGTCGTCGCCCGGGGGATTCCCCGTCGTTTCGCCAAAGGCGATGTTGGACTTGACGGTTCCCGAGAAGATCACCGCGCGCTGGGGCACATAGCCGATCTTGTTGTGCAGGTCCTCCTGCCGGTACTCGCGGATGTCCTGCCCGTCGATCAGGATGGAACCCTCGGTCGCGTCGTAGAAGCGCGGGATAAGGTTGATCAGCGTACTCTTGCCGCTGCCCGTGGAGCCGATGAAGGCCACAGTCTCGCCCGCGTTGGCGGTAAACGATACATCCTTAAGCACATATTCGTCCGCCTGCGGGTACTTGAAGCTCACGTTCTTAAACTCCACCAGCCCCGTATTCCAGGCGGGCGCATCCTTTGTACCGTCGAAAATCTTGGTCTTGGTGGTGAGCACCTCGTTGATGCGGCGTGCTGAAACAGTGGCGCGCGGCAGCATGATGAAGATCATGACCAGCATCATAAACGCCATCACGACCTGCATCGCGTAGGCGATGTAGACCACCATGTCCGAAAACAGGCTGATCTTCTGCATGAAGCCCGCGTTATTGATGAGATACGCGCCAATCCAGTAGATGGAAAGCATCAGCCCGTTCATGACGATCGTCATTCCGGGCATCATGATGGCCATCAGGCGGCTGGTGTACAGGTTGGTTTTGGTCAGGTTTTCGTTGGCCTGCTCAAACTTGTTCTCCTGGTACTCTTCGGCGTTGTAGGCGCGCACCACGCGCACGCCGGTGAGGTTTTCACGGGTGGCGGCGTTGAGCTTATCGGTCAAAGACTGGATGATCTTAAACTTGGGCAGGGCGAAGATGACCAGCGTCGTAACCAGGATCAGCATTGCGAACACCGCGCCGCCGGTGGCCAGAGACCAGTTCCAGTTCTTGCCCGCGATTTTCGCGATAGCCCAGCCTGCCATGATCGGCGCGCGCAGCAGCACCACCAGACCCATGGACACGATCATCTGCACCTGGGTGATATCGTTGGTGGAGCGGGTGATGAGGCTGGAGGTGGAAAAGCGGTTGATCTCCTCCATGGAGAAGTCCTCCACCTTGGCATACAAGCTCGCGCGTACACGAAACGCGACGCTTGCGGCAATGCGCGCGGCGATATACCCCACGACCACGGACGTGATCATGCTGCCGAAGGCGCACAACAGCATCATGCCGCCGGAGCGCCACACCTCGCCCAGAGAATCGGTAGACGTCTGGACAAGCGTTGTAATCTCCCGCATGTAATCAGGGAGCAGCAAGTCCAGCCACACCTGCACGCAAATAAAGCCGATACTTAACAGTACCAGCGCCCATTCCTTGCGCTTCAGGTGCTTGAAAATACTCAGCATACACTAACCTTCCTTCTCGTTAATGAGGAAAGCATACACCGGCAATCTAAACGAAATATAAACTAAGCAGCTATTAGTTTTTCAGCCTGTTACACGCTGGATACGCCCGGCATCCATCTCATGCACTGTATCACAAAGTTCCTCAATATCCGCAGAGATGTGGCTGGCAAGCAGGATGGTTGCGCCACGCTGCCGCTGTTCCCTGAGCAAATCACGGATGTCCCGTACGCCCTGCTTATCAAGGCCGTTGAATGGTTCATCCAAAATCAGCAGCTCCGGCGACTCCATAATTGCCTGCGCAATGCCCAAACGCTGGCGCATGCCCAGCGAGAACTTCCCCACCTTTTTATTGCCAACGGCTTGCAGGCCCACACGATTGAGCGTTTCTTGGATTGCCGCCCGATCCGGCTTTCCCCGCAGCGCCCAGAGGAGCTCCAGGTTTTGATGCGCGCTGTGCGCGAACAAAAACCCCGGGGTTTCCAGAATCATCCCCAGGCTGGGTGGGAAGTCAAACGCCTTTCCCAATTGCTTTCCGGCAATCCACACCGTTCCCTGATGCGGCTTCAGGTAGCCGCAGATTACTTTGAACAAAAGCGTTTTCCCGCTCCCGTTATTGCCAACGATGCCGTGAATTTTACCCTTTTCAAACGACACAGAAATATCCTGTAAAACCCGAACGCCATGAAAAGCGTGGGATACCTGCTCAACGCGAATCAAAAAACTCATCCTTTCCGTTTACAGCGATTTCCTATCCTTCTTGTCGGCTTCGGCTGCCAAGGTTTACCTTAGGCGCTGCCACATAGCCAATGATAAAACAAACGCACGCGATACCAGCCTGCCCAAGCATGGCTGCCAGGGGCGGTGTGCCGGGCTGGGAAAACAACGTTGTACGCATCAGCATCCCCCAGTTGATGGGATTATACAGCGGCGCGGATGAAATATAGGTGTTGGACGCGCCATATAAGCTCAACACGACAGGGGTCAGATAGGCGGCTGTCGTCAGTACAATATTGCCGGATATCAGGTGGATGGTCATCTGCCATTGTGTCAGCATGACCGCGCTCATCGTCAGAAACGCAAACGCCAGCAGGCAGTACGGCCAGGCGGGATCAAAGACGCTATACGTCGTGGAGACGGCCGCGCCAAAGCGGGTGTTCCCCAACAGAAAACTGGTACATATCACACTGATCAGGATGATGAAGCTTACCGCAATACAGCAAATCACGGCAGCAAGCGCCTTGCTGGCATACCAACTGCGATAGCTGGAAAACCGGTATAATGTGTCCTTGCTTCGTCCGCCGTATTCCATTTGCATGCTGCCCGAAACGCAAAGCAAATACGATAGCATCAAAAGCGACCAGATGAACACATCGTCCAACCGCAGGGCAATGATCTCTTCAAACCCAAATCCGCCGGCCAGCCCAAGGTAGACATGCTCCACATACATGCCCTGTGCATGAACATAAGGCTGCAGCGTTACGTATAGCATTGTCGTCAGAAAAACGTATAGGATATTGCGTGTTGTCAGCATATGTCCGACATCACAGCGCAATGCGATGATTCGCCTTGTCATCTCCGTACTTCCCTTCACAGGCGATTATCTCGATAGATCATCAGCAGCCAAACCAGGCAGGTTACAAGCAAAAGAAGCAGTCCGTTCTGGCCAAGCTTCCACAGCAAACCACCGGCATAGCCGCCATCGGTAAAAAACAGATTGAACGGACGCCAGTCCGATAAACCAAGATAGTTGCACAGACAATCGGTGCCCCAGAAGGCGAGAAACCCGATAATCAGCGTTGCGCCCTTGTTAAGTGTAACCAACGCAATGGCCATGCCGACCATGCCCCACAACCAGGCCGTAACCCCAGCCAGCAGAATCAGCCATGCGATATACGGAAATCCATAGCATGGAAGGGTTAACCGCTGCATTGCCTCGTTGACTGCAACGCTGCGCCAGCCCATCCCGTCAGGCCCTTCCAAGGGACCTGCCAGTAACGCAAACGCCAGAAACATAATGCATCCTATCAATACAGGTAACATGGAACCGACGCTGACAGAGCAAATCTTTCGGGCAATATATTTCATTTTCGTACTGCGATGCAGCCGCATCCGCATATTGTTGCTTTGCAGATCCTCTATCACGCTCAAAGCGGCAGGCGGTATGGCCGCAAGCGGAATCAGATAAAAGAAAAGCCCATAGGCAAACGGCGCGACAAACAAATAGTAGAAATCCAAATATTGGTATATCTCATAACCGGAAATCCAAAAATAGAAGTAGTCACGATGTTCAAAAAAGAAACAAAGCACAACGACGCCGATCGACACGTAAAATGCAGGCCTTCGCACATACCGTTTCAGCTCTTGCACAATGAAGCGCAACGCAGATCAATCCTCTCTGTGTCTGTTTTGAATCACTTCGCCGGTTTGCGCACTCACAGCCAACGCATAATTCAGCCGGAACTCACCCGTTTGTTTATCATACAGCTGCAGCTGCACACACCAGCCGGGCAGGCAGCCGTTCAGCCAGCCGGGCATCCACATCGGAAATACCCGAATCACACGCACAGTGTAGGTCTGAAAGAACACCTCCAAATAGTCTCTGCACATAAAGACGCTTTGAAGGTGCGATTTGCAACAAGATACCGGAAAAACGAATTATTTAATTGATTCTTAATATATTTTCTGCGATTTGCATCGTGACATCACGATCCAGATTGATGGTCAGAAGAATAAAATAGTTCGTTCGCTGCGCCCAAATGATTTGAATTCTGTGGCCTTTTGTGACCATTGTCGCCGGAGACCCGTTGACAAGGATTTGCTGTGTATCGGCATTTTCCGTATCTACATTGCTGATGAATGTCTCATCATATATGGTAAAAGAAATGCGCTGATCCGCTTTGGTATAGGTAATGTCATTGCTTCCATAATCATCTGTAAACAAGTACGTCATCTCAAACCCATCCGGGATATATGCAAGGAAGTAGTCGCCCGTCCAATCCGCAGGGACGTCGAACGCTTTCTCAGGGTTCTCTCTGAACTCGACCTCCGTATATTCTTCTTGTTCGCGAAAGAAAAGCTCCATCACGCGTACGCGTATCGCCGGTGATACGGCGATTGCCACGGTCACACTGATATAAAGAAACAGCAATACAAAAGAAGCGAGCCGCAGCGCTTTTGGCAGCACACGCTTCACCATATGCACTCTGTGCTGCTTGGTGATGCTGTCATGGAAAAGCTCGAATGCTTTTGGCTCGGTTTTGCTGAAAAAGTCAGCCTCCAACCTGGCATCCTCTTTGCTGACAGCCGCATCGGACAGGATCTGGTTCATATCTTCATCCTGCATTTCGCACATCGCGATACGCAGCATCAAATGGTCATATTCCTGCTGCAGGGTTTGACGGTCACGGTTATTACGATTCATCATGATATCCTCAATCCTGCGTAAGAATTTCTTTGGCATGCCTGTACGCCCGCGAGGCATACGCACGGATACTGTTTTCCTTTTTGTCCAGGATGGCTGCAATTTCGCTGTCCGTCAGCCCGTCGTATTCGCGCATGAACAAAATCTCGTACTCATACGCAGGCAACGCTTTGAGCGCATCCTTTAAACGCTCTATTTCCGAGAGCTGTATTACAAATTCTTCCGGATTCCTTTGTGCCGTATCCTGTATATTGTCTATATCGTACTGCGGAAAGAACTCATTGTGCGCTCTTTGATCCTGTTTGATGTAATAACGAATGGCGGTTGTTTTCACGGTGGAATAGATATATTTACGCAGAGAATGGGAATTCAGTTCTCGCAAGGTTTTTAGGTTTTGTATCAAACGAATCAACACATCGTTCATCACGTCTTCCGCGTCATGGTAGGCAAAGCCCGCTTTCCGGATGGCCCGCAGCATCAGGGTGCGATTTTGTAAATAGACCGTGGTGATCAATTCTCTGTCACGATCGTCTTCAATGGCCAGAATCAGCATTGGAAGCATAATGAAATCACTCCTGTTGTTTATGGAGAATGATATCAGATATCCATAATATTACAAGTCATCATCCAGAAAACAGGCGCGGCTCCGATACGCACCGCAAAAAGAAGAACAGTTTGAACCGCCATGCGGCAAACAAGCCTGCGCAGACAGCGCCACATCAAAAAATCCATAAACCGCGCACTCTGAACGGCACCATGTCCCCTGTTCAGCTCTCCGCCGGCACCTGTCCCAGCGGCAGGGTGACGATAAACACGTTGCTGCCGTCCTGGTAGCGGGCTTCCACCATGCCCTTGTGCAGCTGTACGATGCGCTGCACGATGGCAAGGCCCAGGCCTGTGCCTTCGGTGGCGTGGGAGGTATCGCCCTGGTAGAACTTTTCAAAGATGCGCTTGCGGGTTTCACCGTCGATGGGCTCGCCGGAGCTTGCAACGGATACGACCAGCGCCTCGGGCAGCTGGGTCATGGAAATCCGGATACTGCCCTCCTCTGCGGTAAACTTCACCGCGTTGTCCAGCAGGTTGATCCACACCTGCTTGAGCAGCTCCTCGTTGCCTGCGTAGTGGTATTCGTATTCGTCAAATGCGATGTCCTGGCGTTTGGCCTCCCACTTCTTTTGCAAAAGCAGGATGCAGGTGCGGATCTGCTCGCTCAGGTTAAACTCGCTGATATCGGTGAGGATGGACTGTTTCTCGATTCTGGCCAGGTTCAACACGTTCTCCGACATATCGGTCAGGCGGGTGGCTTCGGCCAGGATAATATCCAGGTATTCCTCGCGCTTTTCCTGGGGCAGATCGGTCCGTTTCAGGAGCTTGGCAAAGCCGAGGATGGACACAATCGGGGTCTTGAACTCGTGGGAAAAGTTGTTCACGAAATCGGAACGCAGCATTTCGGTGTTTTGCAGCTCCTCCGCCATGGTGTTGAAGCTCTCGGTGAGCTTCCTGCCGACGTTGGTCGTGCTGGTGTTCAGCCGGACGGAATAATCGCCCCGGGCCAGACGGTCCATGCCCAACATGAGCTTCTGAAACGACCGCAGCGGCGCATGGCTGACCAGCGCGGCGGTGAAAATGCCCACAGCCAGGCTCGACAGCACCCAAATGACCGTCGGCAGCACGAAGTTCCCCTTATTGGGAAGCTGGATGATGTTCAGCCCTTCCAATGCAAACATCCCCAGCGTGACGATCACCATCGTAAGCGCCAGAATGGCCGAAAAGATGAGCGTAAACAGGAACACCATGTGCCTGAATTTCGGCTGGGCAAGGTTGCGCTGTTCATGCGCCTGCTGGTGCCACGGCTGCCTCATACCTTCTTCACCGCCTTATAGCCCAGCCCGCGCACCGAGACGATTTCAAACTCGGGATAATCGCCAAAGCGCTTGCGCAGGCGGTTGATATGCACGGTGATGGTTTCCCATCCCGTTTCCGATTGGATGCCCCAGACCTCGTCCATGATCTGGATGCGTGTGAATACCCGACCCGGATAGGACAGGAGCTTATATAAGAGCAGAAATTCCTTATGCGGAAGGGTTACGGCATCGTCTCCGCGGGTTACGGTGCGGCTGTCGTAATCCAGGGTGACTTCGCCGACCTCGATGCGGCGCTCGGAGGTGATTTGCGCCCGGCGCAACAGCGCCTTGATGCGCAGAAGCATCTCCTCCTCATCCACGGGCTTGGTCATATAATCGTCAATGCCCGCCAAAAAGCCCTCCTTGCGGCTGGCCGGGGCCTGCTTGGCCGAAACCATCAGGATGGGCAGGGTGTTATTCGTTCCGCGCAGCGCACGGGTGAAAGCGTAGCCGTCCATTTTGGGCATCATCAAATCGAGCACCGCCAAATCCACGTGCTCCTCGTCCATCACCCGCAGGGCGTCCTCCCCGTTTTGGGCGGTGTACACGGAGTAGCCCTCGGCCTGCAGTACCTCCTGCATCAGCCTGCGGGTGCTGCGGTCGTCGTCGATGACCAGAATATGAAACATAAAATTCCCTCACAATCAAGCCGGTCAGTATGTTCGCACGTTTTTTACCGCAAATTCATCATAAACGAAAAGCCATCCCGGCGCAATGTGCGGCAAAAAGAAGCCGCGCATGCCTGACGGCTTCTTCAAGGTGTATCAGGTGAGCAACAGCGATGTTTGCCTGATCATAGCTAGATCATCAATGCAACACGCAAAACCAATCGTTTCCCTGTTAATATTCCTTGATTTTGCCCATCGCATCCAAAAGGGCTTCCTTCACTACGGGATCTTCTTCACGCTTCAGCTGCGCCGCTAAAAATGCCTTGGTATGCTTGTCGGCGATGGACCCAAGGGCCTGCACCACGACAAGGCGGACCTTCGGATCCGGGCTTTGCAGGCGGGTGTTCAGGTAGTGTGTCGCATCATCGCCGCCAACGGTTCCCAGTCCCGCAAGGGCTTTGAGGCAGACCTCCTCGTCCTTATCCTGGCTCAGATCGATCAGCGCCGATACGTTCTGTTTCTTGATTGCCTTGTCAACCGCGTTCATTTTGTTTCCAAACATTGGTATGCTCCTTCGTTTTCTATCGTGACCAGCAAAAAAGCCGGGCGCAATTGATCCAATATTGCTTATATCGCACCATAAGGCTTTCGTTCCTGCTTATTGTAACACACCCGGCCGCATAAAGATGGCCGTACTGTGAACATTTGGCAGCTACACAGACAAAAACCCCGCGCTTGCGGGGTTTTGTTTGGTTATCCGTTGGTCCTCAGCGCTGCTCCACGGCCTCCACATCGGCATCCGTGGTTTGGGCCGGGTTATACCGGCTGAGCGTATCCGGCAGCACCATGGTGAATTCGTTGAGCTCAATAAACTGCACGGTCAGCGTGCCCGCGCCCACGTCCAGCAGATGCCCGCCGAAGCGAAGGTCACCCGACAGGAAGTGAAGATGATAGCCTGTGGTGTTGATATCGCCCATGTACTGCGGGAAACGGAAGCCGACGATTACACCCTGCACCAGAGCCTTTTCAAAGACAGCCTGGTTTTTCACCACCTCCGTCAGCGGCGGGTAGGGCTCGGTCTGCCTGGGAACGCTGCGTACCGTGACGCTTTCAAAGCGCCCCGCAATGCGGAACAAAACGGGCATGTTCCGGTCGGGCACCAGCACGTTCAGCGCGGCAAGCAGGGCATCGTACCCGCCTTCAAAGGAGCTATCCACGCTTTGGCTGTCTCCGATAAACGCCACATTGGCAAATGGAGTCAGGCCATCGCTTGCCATCACATGAATGCTGCCGTCAACCGCGGCCTGGTAGACAACGCCGTCCAGCACCACCATTTCGCCGTCGAGCGCGTCAAAGGTGCCAAACCCCGTATTGCCGTGCTGCAAAAGGGTATCCAGGGGTACCGCGCCGTAGTAATCGCCCTGCAGTAACGCCTGCAAGGTGGATACCTGGTACAGCGCGCCGTCCCCCAGCGCGCCAAGGGGCAATAAAAGCATGATCACCAGTAGCAGTACGGACAGGCAGCGTTTCATTTTCATATACAATACTCCTTGATTCTTTGGTCAGAACATGTAGGGCAGTACGCAGCCGGTGATGTAGCGTGCGGCATCCGAGCACAGGAAGGCGACGCCCTCGGCGATATCCTGCGGGTTGACCTTGCCGCCCAGCGAGCGGCTGCTGGCGGAAGCGGCGGCCTGCTCCAGGCTTTGAAACGGGTCCACGGGGCCGGGCGCAATGATATTCACCGTCACACCCAGCTTCCAGGCAGCGGAAACGGCTTGCCTGAGCGCTTCGATGCGCGCGGCCTTGGCCGCGTTGTAGGAATACAAGGGTGATGGGATATTGAGGTTGGAGGCAATGCCGATGATGCGGCCCCCATTTTGCTTTTGCATTTCCCGCAAGGCATGCGGGAGCAGGTAATCAACCGGCGCGACCTCCTGGTAGATGTCGCGCAGAGATTTTTTGGGCTTCAGGGCGGTGACAGGCTCCGGATTCCAGCTTGCTCCGGGGCTGATGACGCACACATCCAGCCTGCCGAACTGCTCCACGGTCTTTACCACCAGAGCTTCGCAGTCCTCCTGCTTGAACACATCACCCTGCACGGCGGCGGCACGCCCGCCCCGGCTTTGGATCAGCGCGGCGAGGTCATGCGCCGCTTTTTCGTTCTGCCGGTAGTTGATCACAACGGCATAGCCATCCCTGGCAAGCGTCAGCGCAATGCTGCGCCCCATGCCCTGCCCGGACGCCCCGGTGATCAGCGCTGTTTTCACAGGATTCATAGGCATTCCTCGCTTTGCATGATATCTGATTATAGCACGTATGTTCGCCATTGACCAGCGATATGCAATGCAGTTTTCACATCTGGAAAATATGGTATAATCGGAAACAACGAACAGACTCTATCCGCCGTACCGTGACCAGAGAATATGGGAGGGCCATATGCAAACAGAAGACCGACAACCTGAGCGGCTGCCGCTGAACGAGGAAACCGTGCGCCTGCTGTGGTCACAGACCTATAACACCCAGGGCAAGCCGGACTGGTCGCACCTGTTTCCCTATTATCACGACCAGATCGTGTTTCAGGACAGCATCCAGCGCATTGAAGGCAAGGACGCGTTTATCGCCCTGTGCCAAAGGCTTACGGACCGCTGCAAGGAGCTGCGCATGGACCTGCATACGCTGGCCGTCCGGGACAGTGAAATCCTGTTCGACTGGACGATGACCATGATGTTCAAGCGCTTCCCGGAGACCCCCGTGTACGGCTGTACAAAGCTGACGCTGCACGAGGACGGACGCATTATCGCCCAGCGGGATTATTACGACCTGTGGGGCGATATCTTCAACGGCATCCCGTGGTTCAAGAAGCCCTACCGCCGCTTTATGCACAGGAAATTCGGGTGAGGTGTACAATGAAATATACAAAAAACGATCTGGTATCGCTTCGGCAGCGCGGCGCGAAACAGCACACTACGGACGCGCGGCTTCATGGCAAGCTCTGCGTGATCACCGGGGCGACCTCCGGCGTGGGGCTTGCGGCCGCGCGCAGGCTGGCCCAGGGGGGCGCAAAGCTTGTGCTGGTCGCCCGCAACCGGGATAAGGCCGAAACGGTGCAGCAGGAGCTGGTCAGTGCCTACGGCGCCGAGGTTCACATCGTGATCGCGGACTTCATGCGGCTGGATGAGGTGCGCAGGGCGGGCGAGGAGATACGCGCGGCCTACCCGGTGATCGACATCCTGATCAACTCCGCCGGGCTGTACTCCATGCGCCGGAAGATGACCCCCGACGGCAACGAGATGACCTTTCAGGTCAACCACCTGGCGAGCTTCATGCTGACGATGCTGCTCATAAACAACATCTCCAAAAGCCCGCAGGGGCGCATCATCCAGGTCAACTCCGAGGGGCACCGCTTCGGCGGTCTGCACGTAAGAGATTTGGACTGGAGCATCCGTTTTTATATCGGGCTGAGAGCCTACGGGGCCTCGAAGCTTGCGCAGCTGTTAACCATGCGCACGATAGCCGAGCTTTTGGAGGGCACCGGCGCGACCATCAACTGTATGCACCCGGGCACCGTGGGCTCCAACATCGGCAACAACAACGGACCGATTTACCGGGGGATGATGGCAATCGCCAAGCGGCTGTTTATGAAATCCCCGGTTATATCGGGCGATGCGCTGTACTACCTGGCCGCCGCGCCGGAGCTAAGCAAAACGACCGGCAGATATTTCTTCCTGACGGTCGATGTGCCGCCGATGGCCACCGCGCTGGACGACGCCCTGCGCGGGGAGATCTGGCAAAAAAGCCTGGAGCTTACGGGCTTAACGCAGGCGCTTTAATACGGCGTCCGCCGCCATTTTGCCGGTGAGAATGGAAATCGGAAAGCCCGAAGGGCTGTACGTCCACTGGCCAGCCTGCCACACGTTGGGGATGGGCGTGACGACGGATTTTGCGATCTGCGTCATCCTGCTCACCGCCGGAATGCGCGGATTGGTAAACGCCCAGCCGGTGATGGCGCCCCCGGTATTGCCCGTGCGCTGTTCCAGGGTCAGCGGCGTGGATACGGAGCCGCTGATGATCTTGTCCGCAAGCTCCGGGTAAACGCTGCCGCAAAGCGTTTCCTCGATGGTTTTCTGGCACAGGGCTTTGCACTCATCATACCAGCCCATATCCCGGATATGCTTCCAAAGTTCATAATCCGTCAGGGTGCTGATCACCAGTCCGGCCTTCCCCTTTGGGGCGAGGGCCGGATCGCGCATCGCGGGTATGGAAATTTCATACGTGGTCAGCCGCAAAAACGCCCGCAGCCACTGTTTAAGCGCTTCACGGTCGTCGGTCAGCGTACCGCCGTGCAGACGGATGCCTGTATCCGGCAGGGAATGCAGGCCCGCTTGCTCCGGCGTGTAGAAAAAATGCGGGCTGTGGATGGCCTTGAAATAATCGATTGGCAGATCGGCAGCCAGATACAGCGTAAGCACCGAGTCGCCCCCGTGCAGGCCTTCGAGGCATTTTTTCTGCGCCATCGACGCGGTGCGCCCCGGCTCCTCCATGGATTCCAGCTTGTCGATGGATATGTACAGGGCGTTCATGTCCGCCGCCCAGATCATGGTTTCGTACGGGTATTTCGCGCCGTTGCCATCGGTCAGGGTTTGCACAGTCGGGTTGACGGATACGATTTTCGTGCCGGTTTGCACCTCGCCGCCATGGGCGAGAATATACGCTTCCAGCTTTTCCACCAGCGCTCCGGTGCCGCCCCTGGGGTAGCGGTAATCCAGGTACAGGCTCAGGTACGACAGCGCAAAAAACGCCGGCGTGCCTTTGAAAAAGTGCTGGGCGATGCAGTCGATTAACGATGGATTTTGGATGATCCCGCGTAAATAGTCCTCTATCGGCAAGCTGAGCTTTTTGATCTTGCCGACGGTCAGCATATACTTCATGGCCCACGGAAGCAGGGTATGCGCCAAATAGGCGGTATCTTTCAGGTTCATGAAAACGGGATTGTCGATGCCGTAGAGCACATCCATATAGCCCATGGTCTGCTGTACGGCGAGCAGCAGCCTGTCGATATCCGCGGCATCCTCCGGGAAGGTCTTCTTGAGCATATCGCCGTATGCCGCCAGGCTCTGCGCCCCGGCCAGCCGCACGATATTTTTTTCGACGCCGATGGAGACCTCGTTTTCCAAAAACTCCATTTCGATGCCCAGGCTTTTAAGCATGGGCAGGAGCACGCCGGAGTTCTCCATCGCGCGCAGACCCGCATCAAAGGTAAAGCCGTTTTGGGTATATGAGCCCACCAGCCCGCCAAGCCTGTCTTCTTTTTCGCACAGCAAAACGCTGCACCCCTGCTTGCACAGAAATGCGGCGGCCGTCAGCCCGGCAATCCCACCGCCGACGATGATCGCGTCATGCTTCATGATATCCCACTCAATCCCGCGTGCGTATTGGTTTCATTGGTTGCATTATACCTTGCACGGAAATTTATTGTCAATGGACGGATATCGGCCAAATGGAAATTGACAAGCGCGCCATCCCGGCGTACAGTGAATAAAAATCACATTGGAGGCCAAGCCATGCAGTATTTCAACTCAGATTCAGATGCCCTGATTGTACGTAACCTCGGCGAAACGCTGGAGCTGCGCGCCTGGGGCAAAAACAGCCTGCGCGTGCGCGCGGTGATGATGGGCGAGCTTGCCGACGACCGCTGGGCGCTTTTGAGCCCTGCACAGACCAAGCCGGAGATCCACATTTCAGCCACGCAGGCCAGCATCACAAACGGCAAGCTGACCGCGACTGTAGAAATAGACGGCTGGCACGGCTTTCCGTCGATAACCTATACAAACCAAAACGGCAGGGTACTGCTGAAAGAGACTGGGCAAACCGGTGCCCTTGCGCTCAAGCCCCGCGCGTTTGAAGCGCTTCCCGGCGGCGATTATGCGCTGACCGTGCGCTTTGACGGCCAGGAGGACGAGCACCTCTACGGCATGGGCCAGTACCAGCAGGAAACCCTGGACCAAAAGCACTGCGTGCTGGAGCTGGCGCACCGCAACTCGCAGGCGAGCGTGCCGTTTGTGTTAAGCAGCCGTGGCTACGGGTTTTTATGGCACAATCCCGCCATCGGAGAGGTGGCGTTTGGCAAGAACAACACGCTGTGGCGGGCAAAGGCCACCCGGCAAATGGATTACTGGATTACCGCGGGCGATACCCCGGCGGACATCAGCCTGGCCTATGCCAAGGCGACCGGATTTGCGCCCGAAATGCCGGAATACGGGCTGGGCTTCTGGCAGTGCAAGCTGCGCTACTGGAACCAGGAGCAGCTTTTGTCCGTCGCGCGCGAGCACAAGCGCCGCGGCCTGCCGCTGGATGTGATCGTCTGCGATTTCTTCCACTGGCCCAAAATGGGCGACTTCCGCTTTGACACGGAGTTTTTCCCCGATCCCAAAGCCATGGCGGACGAGCTGAACGCGATGGGCATCCAGCTGATGGTCTCGGTATGGCCGCAGGTATCGCTGGAAAGCGAGAACTACAAGGAAATGCGCCAGCAGGGGCTTTTGGTGCGCGCCGAGCGCGGCGAGCAGATCGGCATGCGCTTTGGCGGCGACAGCATGTTTTACGACGCTACCAACCCCCGCGCCCGCGCCTATGTGTGGGACAAATGCAAGCGCAACTATTACGATCAGGGCGTGCGCCTGTTCTGGCTGGACGAGGCCGAGCCGGAGTACGGCAGCTATGATTACGACAACTTCCGCTATCACCTCGGCCCCGTAACGCGCGTGGGCAATGTGTATCCGCAGATGTTCGCGCAAAACTTTTTTGAGGGCATGAAGGACAGCGGACTTGACAGGCCCATCAACCTTCTGCGCTGCGCCTGGGCGGGCAGCCAGCGCTACGGCGCGCTGGTGTGGAGCGGCGATATCCACTCCAACTGGGAAACCTTCCGCAAGCAGGTTTGCGCAGGCCTGAGCATGGGCGTGGCGGGCATCCCCTGGTGGACCACGGATATCGGCGGCTTTTTCGGCGGCGATCCGACCGACCCCGCCTTCCGGGAGCTGTTCATCCGCTGGTTCCAGTGGGGCGCATATTGCCCTGTGATGCGTCTGCACGGCGACCGGGAACCGCACGAAACCCCAGCGCGCGCGGACGGAACGCCGGTGCTGTTCAC